>Ga0315268_10007195_pt1 | contig 11737 bp, 13 predicted proteins | sample C1_top_MG_FD_204535 | JGI IMG/M metagenome (GOLD analysis project Ga0315268, IMG submission 204535) | Sediment microbial communities from Yellowstone Lake, YNP, Wyoming, USA - C1_top | ecosystem: Environmental > Aquatic > Freshwater > Lake > Sediment | place: USA: Wyoming | collected 2017-08-01 | reverse complement strand
CCATAACCAATCATCAGAATCAAGTCGCCTACACTGAATCTGCTGTTCTTCAGCACCTTGTCCAAGATGAAGGGCAGACTTGCCCCTGCCAAGTTGCCATACTCCTTCAGCACCTCATGCGACTCCCTGAGCTTTTCAGGTTCTATTCCATTGCGCTCGGCTAACTTGGTGAGTATTTTCTCGCTGCCCGTGTGAACCACCCACTTCTTCGTAGCCCTCGTAACACGTTCAGCATCCCTTCCTAGCAGCTTCTCAAGAGCCAAACTCGTATACTTCGCACCCAGCTCCGGAATCTTCCTATCCAAGTGTGAGTGAAAACCAAACCTGAACAAATCGTTAGTCGCCGCAAGTCTCGAATATCCAGCCATATAATCCTCTTTGCCAACATTCGTAACCTCCACCGTGCCCTTCAACGACAAGCCTTCTCCCTCACTTGCGACGACCGCCGCAGCCGCACCATCGCCGAACAGGAAATACTGTATCGTTGCAACCCATTTTCTAAGCTCCAAATTCCTCTTAGCTGGATCAGCGATCGAGCCAATCTTGCCGATTTCAATCACGTCCTTCAAGCCGCGAATTTGGTTATGGAACCAGTAAGAGGTCACACCTGATATGCACACCAGAACGTGGTCGTCAGGATGCAGAGCCAGATAATGCTCGGCAAGATCCAGAGTCTTCATGAAAGCCGTGCTGGCCACACCTTGAGCATTGACATGCTTAATGTAAGGATTGAGGCCAAGTTTCGGAATCAAAAACTGACTGAGTCCAGGGCTTAAGAAAGGACTAGCGTCATAAGCCGCAACAAGATAACCAACATCCCCAATCGACAAATCCGCCCCTCGAACGGCATCATTGCATGCCTCAGCGCACAAATCAACGATGCCTGCCTCACTCATGACCGTCTCCGGCAACGATGGCGAGTAATTGTGATCAATGAAACATCGTTTCGAAACCCCAAGTTTCCAGACGTTCTCTTTAACGCCTTCAGGGAGCTCACATGGAAAAGACTTAATCAACTTCTCAGTGGAAAACTCGTTCTTAGGCAGGGCAGTTGAAAGCTTCAAGATTCGCATGGCTTAAGGGTAATTCGGAAATTATAAAAAGATTCCTCAAACATGCCACTGCGGCAATCATTTAGCCGATGACTTATCGCAAGAAAGATATAGTCGTTGGAATCAAGTTAATCCACTTAATTTGAGGTGGAAAATTGGGAAACAAAGTAGGAATAATCGCAGGCAGCATCTCAAGATTCGATAACCCAAGACACACTCTGCAGGAAGAAATGTGCGCAGAAGCCGTCAAAATGATTTTGGACGATGTCCCCGAACTGGAGCTCGGCGACTTCATAAGAAAAGGCTATGCTTGTTGCTACTCGTACTTCAGCGACATCCTCGAACAGCAGCAATGCATGCATTGGATCATCCACGATTATCTGGGCTTAAGCGCAGTGCCCGCCTATCGTGTCGAATCAGGCGGAGCCACTCCCATCGACGCAGTAGTGAACGCGGCGCTCTGGATTCGATCTGGCATGTTCCCAATGGTTCTCGTCGTCGGGTGGGAGAAGATGAATGAACTTCCTATCCAAAAAGTCAATGAGGCCATAGCAATTGCAGGTGACACAGACTGGGACTTCGTTTCAGGCTTCACATACAACGCGTTTTATGCAACTATGGAAGCTAGACGAATGCACGTTTACGGAGACACCGAAGAAGACCTTGCCGAGGTGGCGGTGCTTAACCACAACAACTCTCTTGACAACCCCTACGCGCAGTGGCCAGCTCAGCACGGCTTCAGTAAGATCACGGTTGAAGACGTTTACAAATCTCGCCTGATCTCATGGCCGTATAGACAGTACGAGTGCGCAATGACAAGCGAAGGCGCATCTGCTCTGCTCTTGGCAAATGAAGAACTAACCAAGAAATTCACTGATAACCCGATCTGGATCAGTGGAGTAGGCTTCGGAACGGACACAATGAGAGCAGGAGATAGACCGGATAACCCTGCATGGAAAGGCTTGTATCCAGAAGACGAGAAAATCTGGCCCAAAGCCATCCCGAAACCGATGTCGCCGTATCCGGATCTCTGCAACTTTGGCTCGCTCAGAGTCTCCGCTAGAATGGCCTACAAAGACGCGGCAATAAAGAACCCGCGAAAGGAAATCAGCTTCGTAGAGATTTTTGACCCCTATGCAGGCGTTGTCCTATCAGGACTTGAAGACTTCGACTTCTGCAAACGAGGCGAAGGAAAGAACATGCTGCGAGACGGCGTGATCGCGCCTCACGGTGAGCTTCCTTGTCAACTCAGCGGCGCTTTAACAGCTCAAGGACACGCAGTTGGATCGACATCAATCGCGCAGGTGGTTGACAGTTACTGGCAATTGGGAAACCAGATCGGCAAGAAATGGGGTGCACCCGGCAGACAGTTGAGTAAACCGAAAAAGGCTTTCATACATGGACACGGCGGAACTGGTTGTCAAGCAGGCGCCGTAGTGCTGGAGGTGTAGGAAAGATGAAGCAACCTGGACCCGAAAAGATTCTGAAAGAGAAGAAAATCGACGAGAAATTGTGGGAAAACTGGGAACGTAAAGGCGGCTGGACTCCTGAAGGCTGGAAAATAGTCGAAATGAACGATGGCCCAACGTTAAACGAATTGAAGCCTGAAGAGTTCCTGATCGTTCACAGACCGCACGGTAGCCTGTTCCATCACAGCTACGGTAAAGTTTCAAAGTTCTTTATGGAACTTTTGGAAGGAAAACTGTACGGTACGAAATGCCCAAAATGTGGGCTTGTTTTCTGCCCGCCAAGAGCACACTGTTTCAACCCCAAATGCCGACTAGCAGAAACCGAATGGATAATGCTTCCAAAGAAAGGCGAAGTACACTCATACACGATTATGGTCATTGCGTGGCCTTCGATGGCGCACCTGCAACCGCTCGTAGGCGCAATGGTCAGAATTAACGGCACGAACACTTGCTTGCCCATGACGATGCGAGACATAGATCCGGAAAAGGTAAACATTGGTCTAAAAGTTAACATAAACATCAGCAAGCAGCCTAAAGGCGACCTGCTGGACGTTTACGCCACGCCTGCAGAAGAACCAGTAGCACCGAAGAGGACGCCAGAAGAGCTGAAGCGGTTCAGAGAAGACATGGAAAAAACTCGCGCTTGGGTCAAAAAGACTTTCGGAAAATGATTGTAAACGGCTTAGTCCTAGGCTAAACCTTTTTTTGTTTTGTTTGCTTTTTCTCAAAATCAATTCTAAGCACAGTTGATCTGTTTAGCCGTCTGCAAATTTGAAACCCAAGTGGTGGCGGAGGAGATTTTATTAGGTTTATATATTTGCTTAAGCACTATTTTTCTTCTCAAACTAACCTGCAAAGGAGAACAGTGGTTTGAAGGGCAAACCTCTCGTTTCGATAGTTTCTGCTGGGCTATCCAAGTTCGGCAAATTAGATGGCTTGTATGGAAGGGAGATTTTTGCGGAAGCAGCCAAAGAAGCCTTTGATCGCTGTCCGAAATTAGACTCGAAAAGGGACATTAAAGCACTCTACGTCGGACATATGGGGGAGTCTTATGAACATCAAGGGCATACTGGGGCAACTATGGCGGATTGGGCTGGCTTGTTACATATTCCTGCTACGCGGACGGAGGCTGCCTGTGCTTCTTCCGGAGCTGCGTTGAGGGTGGCCGTTCAGGCAGTTTTGTCTGGTCTTGCTGATGTCGTCATGGTTGGTGGAGTGGAGAAGATGACGCACCGGAGCACGGCTGAGGTGACGGAGTATTTGGCGATGGCTTCAGATTTTCCTTTTGAGCAGTGGCAGGGGATGACGTTTCCAGGTTTATATGCGATGATGGCGACGGCGCACATGGACAAGTATGGAACTGCGGAGAAGGACTTGGCGATGGTTGCCGTCAAGAATCATTATCATGGCAGCATGAACCCGAAGGCCCACTTTCAGAAAGAGATAACACTTGAAGCTGCAATGTCTTCGCGGGTTGTGGCTTGGCCGCTTAAGCTTTATGATTGTTCATTGATCACTGATGGCGCGAGCTGTCTTATACTGACCAAGCCGGAGTTGGCAGAGAAATATACCGATATGCCTATTCATATAATCGGTAGTGGTCAAGCAAGCGACAGCATAGGCCTGTATGAACGGGAAAGTTTCACTTCGCTTGTAGCTGCTAAAATTGCTGCAAAGCAGGCTTACGAGATGGCTGGAATAGAGCCTGAAGATGTGGATGTGGCTGAGGTTCACGATTGCTTCACTATAGCGGAAATTATAGCGTATGAGGATTTGGGTTTCTGTAAGACAGGCGAAGGTGGGCGAATGGTTGAAAAGAGCGAGACAAAGCTCGGAGGAAGAATACCTGTCAACACCAGTGGCGGACTGAAATCGAAAGGGCATCCAGTTGGCGCGACCGGAACGGCGCAAGCTTATGAGATGTATTTGCAGTTGACTGAGCAGGCGGATAAGCGGCAAGTTAAGGACGCGGAGATCGGCTTGTCGCACAATGTTGGTGGTTCTGGCGCCACTGCGACGGTGCATATTTACAGGAGGGCCTGATAGGTGAGCGGGCAAGAGCCTTTCACCATAGAGCAACTGTGCAAGTGCATGAGCCAAGGGAAATTGATGGGCGGCAAATGCAAGAAATGCGGAAAAGTCCACTTTCCACCCAGACCCATGTGTGACTGCTGTTTCTCGAAAGACTTCGAGTGGACGGAAATTCCGACGAAAGGAAAGCTGCTGACTTACACGATTATTCATATTGCTCCGGCGCAGTTCCAGTCAATGGCGCCCTACGCGATGGGAATAGTCCAACTTGAGAACGGGACGAAAGTGCCAGGAATGATAAAAGAAGCGCCACTTGACAAGGTGAAGATAGGGATGCCATTAGAGATCGTGTTCGAAGGATGTACGCCAACCCAAAACTGGCCACAATGGCCCAGATATCACTTCAAACCAATGTGAAAATTTCTTATACCTTGGCTCTTTTCTATCTTCTCTTTCGGTATGTTGCGAGTTGCTCTTTGTCATTGTAACGTGCTAAGTCAAATCCTGCCTTGTGTGGTTTGTTCTCTTTGTCTAGGGTCTTGGCATATGAATGCTGCATATCAAAAAAGAAGATGAAACAGCCTCTTATGGCGTGCGCTCAGCAAGTTTTGCAAGCACCGACATGCATAACTGGCCGTTCTTCTTTGCGAACATTGTTGAAATCTTATCAACCGTATCGTATTCGGTATGCATAGGTCCATATTCCCGCTCACGCGTCATGACTGCCGCATAGCCGTAATTCCAAAACGCTCTGTGGTCACTCCCGCAACCTTGAGTATTGTATGTAAGCGTGAGACCGATGCAATAGATGCTGTTGTGCTGAGTCATAAGATCTGAAACCCACCTGGAATTCTGATCATACAATGTGTCAAGAACAAATTCATTGTGAGGATCATAGCATGACGAATCAAAGTTTACATAAAGTCCTATGTTAAGAGAGTTCTCAGACGCATATTTCGCGTAGTCACTACTTCCGAGGACGCCATCCTCTTCTGCATTCCAACAAGCGAACTTTATTGTATGGTTAAATCTATACTGGCTCATTATTCTCGCAAACTCAAGCACGATGGCGCATCCTCCCGCATTATCAGTGGCGCCAGGAGCGTTGTTTGGGTCAGCATAACATCGGCTGTCATAATGCGCCCCCACAACATAAAACTTGTCAGACGTTAAGTCAACGCCATGGAGAGTCGCGATGATATTCCTGAAATCTCCGCCCTGATATTCCACAGTCAGCCCAGAAATGTTACTGAACCTGTTGAAAAGATAGGTTCCTGAATCAATATTCCCCGCAGAACCATAGCTTCGTGTTCCAAAATTCTGTAGACAATACGTGGTTTCATAGATTTCAGATTCGCTCACGTTTGATATCATGTCAGCAACGACTGGATCCTCTCCCAACGATCCTGGAGATCGATAATGATCTGAAGTTGTTTCTACTACTAGTGTAGTTGCCAGAAAAAGAAACACCAGAACCAATGGAAATGCTCTCTTCAAATGCCTCTACTCTTCAGGTTATGATCTATGGCTGTGTGAATGGATAACATTTATGAAAAGAAGCTCTACGTCAATGCCGAAGCAGCAACATGCCATTTAGCCTCACGACGCTACAAGAAGACCAAAAACAGATGCAAAACCTAAAAACTCTCCCAGAATCCCAAAAAAGAAATAAGAACCATTTACACCATTTTCGGAACAAGCATGCGCATCAGGGAGAATCAGAAACGTTTCTTCGTTGACCTGCAACAGGCTGAGATATGCACAAAAGATTAAGCACTCAAAAACGAGTCAGCCCGTTTTCATACCATTAAAGCATTCATGAGGTGCTTGGTTTTGGTCGTGTTTCCAACTTTACTGTGATGGTCGTTACTTCGTTGTTTCGTACTATTGCTACGTTAATTGTTTGACCTGGTAAAGTGTATTCTTCCAAATAGGTTGAGAGGTCGTCGATGCTCATTATTCTGGTTCCGTTGATGGCTATTACGATGTCACCACCGACTGTTACTGTTGTCCCTGCAACCACAACTTGCTTCGTTCCACCTTGCAAACCTGTCCAGTCTGAAGCGCTTGTTACCAACCATCCGTAAGTCACGTTGGTGTTCATCGCTTGTGCGATCTCGTAAGTCATGTCTGTTCCTGATGCACCCAGCCAAGAATGCTGGTCATATGAGCCTTTCGTCACTAGGGAATTGATCTCTCGCAGTATAGTGCTGGATGGAATAGCAAAACCCAATCCCTGCGAATCACTCACGATGGCAGTCGTTATTCCAACAACTTGACCTTGGTAGTTCAGAAGTGGACCTCCCGAGTTTCCTGGATTTATGGGTGTGCTTGTCTGAATCACACTGGCTATTGGGTATCCGCCTGTCATTTCTTCGGTGATCGTTCTGCCAAGCGCGCTTACTATGCCGGTAGTCATTGAACCAGCCAAACCGTAAGGATTGCCAACTGCGACTACAGGGTCGCCAACTTCCAAAGTCGACGAACTGGCAATTGGCAGAGGCTTCAATTCGCTTTGCGGTGCATTTGCAGCAGAAAGAACTGCTAAGTCTTCATATGGGTCAGAGCCCAACATGCTAGTGGAATATCCGTTTCCGTTTGCGAAGGTTATGGTAATGTTTATCGCGTTTTGCACCACATGATAGTTTGTAACGACCACGATCTTGCCCGTGAAGTTGAAGACGAACCCTGAGCCTTGAACTTCCGAGTAGTATGGACGGTGGAAAACGTCGTATTGCAACTCTTGCCCTCGAATAACCACTACAGACTCTTTCACTTGTTTATACAACTGTGAAAGCGAGACGTTTTCATCCAAAAAGTACGTAGCGTTATGTTGAGGCAGAGCTGATATTTGGGTTTGAAGATCATTGATTCTTCCGATGATCATCGAATAGCCAATTGAATAGCCGATCAACCCTCCTGCAAGCAGGCCGAGAATTACTATCGTCGCTAGAAGAACTGTCGGGAAACGTTTCGATTTAGGCTCCTGACCGTTTGCCATCACAGTTGCCTCGGTGTAGCTTCAATTTCGACGCGTTGGTTTTCGGGCATAGAACTTCTCCGTTTTGCAACTTCAAGCACTTTCTTCATATCGAAACTTCCTCGGTATTCAGTAGTGCTTTTCCGCAGGCAGAACACTTTTCCTCGTTAGGTTGAATTTTGTTTCCACAGTACGGGCAACTGAGCTTTTTTTTCGCTAGATGAAGTCCCTGTTTTTCATTCACGATTTTTCCATCCCTTAGAAACAGCATTCTCTCGGTGTGCGAAGCTACGTGGCTGTCGTGCGTAACCATTACGATCGTTGTTTTTTGCTTGATGTTCAGGCTTGCAAGCAACCTTACGATCTCGTACTTGTTTTGCGTATCCAAATTCCCAGTGGGTTCATCTGCCAAAATTATGGCTGGATCGTTTGCCAACGATCTTGCAATAGACACTCTTTGTTGCTCGCCAGCGCTCAGTCGCTGTGGTCTGTGTTCTTCCCTACCAGACAACCCGACTATCGCCAATAATTCGCGAGCTCTTTTTCTTCTTTCACTCTTCGATCTCCTCGTGCACTCCATAGGTAGCTCCACGTTTTCGACAGCGCTCAGATATGGAAGCAAATTGAAAGTTTGAAAGACGAAACCGATTTTGTTCCGTCTTATCTTGTATAGCTCCTTCTCAGGCAATTTTGAAACGTCAACGCCATCCAAAATTACACGCCCGCTTGTCGGCTTGTCAAGACAGCCTAAAACATTTAACAACGTTGTTTTGCCTGAGCCAGAAGGTCCCATAATGGCGGCAAATTCGCCCTTGTTCACTTGAAGATTTACGCCGACGAGGGCGGGGATTTTGCGTTTGCTCATCGCAAAGATCTTGAATACGTTCTCTGTTTTCAGAACAATCTCACTCATATCTCATCGCCTCAGCAGGTCTTGTTCTTGACGCTCTCCAAGCGGGATACAGACTGCCCAATGCTCCCAGCAACACTGCCAGTCCAAGTGCCAGCAACATGATTTGGAGGTTTGGAGCAGCTGAAGCCACCGTTGCTGACCCCACATTAGTGGTCTGGCGACCAAGTCTGAAAGAACTCTGTGGTGAGCCACCGAACAAGTTTATGTGAGGAAGCAGAAACCCAGACAAAATGGGTGCTCCAATGATTCCTATTAGGATACCAACAAGACCGGCTGCGAAACTTATCACTATTCCTTCAGCCATGAACTGGCTCATAACGTTCCAGCCGCTGAAGCCTATGGCCTTAAGCGTGCCGATCTCTCTTGTTCTTTCGCGGACAGTGTATAGCATCACAAATAGAGTGATTAGACATGTGGCAACAACTGCTATGCCAATCTCTTGGGTAGCGATTGCCTGTGTTTGGTCAACAGTTGACTGAGCACTTGAGAGCGTCTCGGTATACATACTCTGCATGGACTGAAGCTGCTTAAGGCGATCTTTGTACGTTGTTATGGAAAGCTCAGGATACAGCAAGCTCAACCTGCTGGCTACTTCATCAACGACATCGCTACTTTCAGTGTAGACTTCTATTCTGCTAATTTTTCCCGTGAGGTTACTTATTGCTTGGGCATCAGAAATATTCATGTACAGATTTCTGTTTTCCATAAAATCTGAGGAGCTATGGATTCCTACGACCGTAAACTCTACTCCTCTGATAGTCACTTTCTCACCGACACCGACTCCAAAATATGCTGTGTTGTTTTCACTTAGGAGAACAACTCCACTGTCGCCTCCCTGCAGGTTTCTGCCGTCGGTTATGTTTGTTGGCAATATGGAATAGCTGTTGATGAGAGAGGAATTTAGGGGAACGCCTATGATCGTGTAGTCTGGTCTCAGGAAGGTGAAAGTCCGTCCAAAACGTTCGACAGTTTCGTTGGTTCCCTCTGATTTTTGCAGAATTGGAACAATATCCTTGACGCCTTCCGTGGATTGAAAATCGGTGAGAATGCTCTCGTTCATGTAGCTTTCTGTTCCAGACCCTGGCGGACGCATGGGTCCAGATGGGCTCATTTCCTGCGTTGATCCAGAAGAAAGCCTGCACTCAATCAGCGTCAGCGTCTTGTTTATTTCCTCCTGCATATTGCTTACCGTTTTGTTAAAGTTCGCGGTAAGATTCTGCGTTGCTTGCTGGTTCGCTACGATTCCAGCTGGAACAGAGACCATAATCGCCATAGAGAAACCTAGTGCGACTATCACAAGTAAAGCGCGCATTTTCCTTCTCGAAATATTTCTAACTGCTCTCGTTAAGATACCCATAAACTCCACTCTTCCAATTAGTCAGAAAAAGGCAACCAAGAAAGGAGGAGAGAGAAATTGGCGCTCTTGCAATGGTCTTCGCCAGCAATGGGATTACGGGCTTGTTACTACACATTAACACCATCTCCCTTCTTGGTCGCATTGACTACTCGACGCAATCGGGTTACTAAACCGTTTTTCAGAATTATACCAAATTCTCTACCTAATCTTAGATCATACTTGCAGCACGGAGCCGTGAAGACGCACTATACACACTCATCGCCAAAATCCGAAAAAAGCTACCGAAAAACCAAAGCAGGTCGTAGCACTGTAAATGCCCACTTGGATGTCCTGATGAAAGGTGCAGCAGCAAACTGCCTGTCAACCAAACAGTCCGTGGTATTCCTGCCGGTATACTTCAGGGGTTTGGCGAGAATGTGGTTTTGCTCCGGCATTCTGGCAACCTCAAAGGAGAAAAGATTGAGGATACGAAAGGTCATTTCAGAGCAGACAAAAAGCCGCTGATTGAGACCAAGCAAGAGCGACGGGAGAAAGGAGAGGAAAAATGTTGGGGGAAGTCGTCGCTCTTGTTTAGGTCCCAATCTTGCAAAGCTACTGTTATTACGGGTGACAGACGTCATGTGGTTTCAAATGCTTTTATTAATGTGTCAACCGAGCCGTCCCAGTTGTCCATGCGTGGTTCTCGTGCAATCCAGTCAATGATGTTGCATTCTTTTTGCTGAGGTTCCTGCGTTTTTCCTGCAATTCTGTTGTCTTCGATTATTAGGGCACCTTCATAGCCGCAGTCTAGGCATTTCCAGGTTGAGGGACGGTAGAATACGAGAAAGTTGACGTTGGCAGAACCACATTTTGGGCAGCGCTTCACTCCTTTCATTTTATCACCTCTTTCCCAGTTTTCCTGTCTGTCTGAATGTGACTGATTTATTAAGGGGTTTTTCAGAATTGAACCCGATTCTATTCCTAATCTAGCCATACTCTAACCGGGTCTGAATGCCAGAAAATAAGGCACATGTTTATTACTATAGTTTAAATAGCTTTAAATGAAATCTTCAGTCTACGCGGAGCGGTATGGATGGCTGCTAGTGCGCGTCCGTTCAAGTACTTGCTTGGATGGCTGATCGCAGGCACCAGAGGCGGCGCAACTCGTGCCAAAATAATCGAAACCCTAAAAGAAACCCCGCAAAACGCAAATCAACTGGCGAATCTGCTTGGAATGGATTATAGAACAATAAGGCATCACCTTGAGGTTCTTGAGAAAAACAGAATCATCACGTCTGCCGGAGACAGATATGGCACTACATACTTTTTATCGCCAGCGATGGAGGATAATTACGCTTTGTTCGAGGAGATTCTGAAGAAAATCTGGAAAAAGTAGAAAAGGGAGCAAAACAAATGGAGCATCGTATGAACAGAAACATGAGAACCGGTTTATTACTGGCAACTTTAGTAGTGGTAGCTATTCTAGCAGCACTTTGGGCTACGTTCACATGGCTTCCGTCAACCCCACCTTCCCCATTTGAGCATCATCTGCCGCCTCCGGAATATGTTCGCGGAGACATAGAGTTGTTCTATACCGTAAAGACGGTAGTTTCCACGATCAACGTGACACTTTCAGTATTCCTATTGGTCACGTATGTTAGTATATATGGGAAGACACGTTCAGAATTTACAATTGGATTGATAATATTCTCAATGGTTTTTCTTATGAATGCTCTTGTCTCCAATCCCTTCGTGATGTGGGCTTTTGGTTTCCGGGCTTTTGTTTTAGGACCATTTGCCATGCTGCCAGACCTGTTTACGCTTGTAGCTCTATCTGTATTGCTGTACCTCAGCGTCAAATACTAGGAAGCGGAATATCTTACAATAGGCAGCTTCAACACAGTGGGCGCAGATTCGAGCGACCTTGCCACTAACCATAATCATCTGAGCTCTTTG
>Ga0315268_10007194_pt1 | contig 11737 bp, 10 predicted proteins | sample C1_top_MG_FD_204535 | JGI IMG/M metagenome (GOLD analysis project Ga0315268, IMG submission 204535) | Sediment microbial communities from Yellowstone Lake, YNP, Wyoming, USA - C1_top | ecosystem: Environmental > Aquatic > Freshwater > Lake > Sediment | place: USA: Wyoming | collected 2017-08-01 | reverse complement strand
AGTTATTAAACAAATATCCCTACGACCGCGACCGTAGGAATATTTCTGCGAAGGCTTACTTCTTGCGTATTATGTAAGTGCCGTCCGGCTGGCGGAGGAAAAACTTTTTATTCTGAAGATTCACCAAAACTGTATTCGGCTTGAAAAATCTTTCTTTCTGGACGGCCGATATCAGTTCCTTGGTGCGCATCGGGCCGTTTTCTTTGAGTATCCGCTGAATTACTTCGCGCGCCGTACCAGGCTTATAGCCGTTCTCCGACAAACCGTATATTCCTCTGCCGACAAGAACGAAACGAGGGTCTTTTATAAGTTCATTATGAACCGTCGCGCCCAAGGCGTGCTTCCCCTTGCCTCTTTCTCCGATAAGTTCGGCTATGTTTACGAAGTGGATGGGTTTGTCTTCTTTTTTGAGAATAAGATAAATATGGTCGCGGATGGTAACAGGTTTTATTTCGGGCCATTCCGACAATCCTGAATCGCCGTAATTGTTGGTGTGGAACTTTTTGGATATGGCGACATAATTTTCCGCGTGAGTCGGATTAACGCCGAGCTTTTTGACGAAGATTTTAAAGTGAACATGGTATTTCGGCGAAGCCAGAATTTCATCCTTCCTCGATTTCAAAAACTTTTCCCAGTCAATTATGAACTTGCGCGCATCACCGAAGCTTTCCTTGTCCGAATAATAGAACGGCCAAAATTCCTTGTCTTCGGGATGATAGGAAAAAGAACCTTCCGTTTCTATGAAGAAACTCAGATGATTTTCTCCCAGACCCTCTATTGAATCACGGTGATGCTCCAAGAAATGCTCTTTCATGGAAACGCCTCCGGCATTTTTCATGTATTTCTTGCTCCTCTCCGCGAATTCCGCGAAAGCGGCGTTAGACGGAGCTTTTTCCCTTAGAGTGCCAAGAGCTCCGGATTCGATTTGTCTGACTCTTTCTCTTGTAATCCCGTATTTTTTGCCGAGTTCGGCCAAAGTGCTGGAATCTCCGCCTGCAATGCCAAAACGGCCCACCAAAACATCTTTTTGGCGGTCGTCCAAATGGGACCAGAACTGGCTTAATATTTTATCCACAGTAGCCATTTTTATAAAAAATATTTTAAATCAAGTGAAAAGAATAGTCAAGGCCTGAGCGCGTCTACGCATATTCTTTACTCTTAAATATAACTTAAATCGGCCCTAAGGTCAATACCATGAAGGCAAATAGCTCCTTTCGGAGCCATTGACAAAAACTTTGTATTTTTACGGGATAAAGCGATGCGCTTATTTCTTCCTGCCATGCCAAAGAACAAGAAGCGGGCTGGCCACGAAAATCGAAGAATATATGCCGGTGGTCACGCCGACAAGAAGAGTCAGTACGAAATAATGAAGCGATGCGGGCCCGGTGAAATAAAGGGCCAGTAAAACAAGGATAAGCGTAAATGAAGTGTTTATGGAGCGGGCCATTGTCTGGTTGATGCTCTTGTTAACCAACTCGGCGAATGCCGTCCTGCCGCGGTCAAGTAAAAGGTTCTCCCTGATGCGGTCGAAAACAACAATCGTGTCGTGCACCGAGAAACCCATTACCACCAGAAGCGCCACCATGAAGTTGCTGTCGATTTCTATTTTCGCGTAATGTCCGAGAAGCGCCAGCAAGCCTGCAGGTATGACGACATCGTGAAAAAGAGTGAGTAAGGTTATGAAACCGTAAGCCCATGAGCTGACCGGCTGAAAAACTTTTCTGAACGCGAAAGCGACATAAAGCGAAATGCCGATGATAACAAGTATCATCGCGATAATGGCATTCTTGCGGAGCTCGTTTCCGACAGACGGCCCTATGGATTGAAAGCCGGCTTCTTCAAAAGACGGATAACTGGTTTTCAAAAGATTCGAAAGTTTCTGATGATCTGGTTCGGAAACGGACGGCAGGCGCGCCATAAAACTGCCACTTGCAGCATCGTAAGTTACCATGGCATCCGATGCCTCAAGGTTTGACTTGAAAAAACCCTGCAAAACATCCACGGACGGAGTATTGCTGGCGATGCTGAATTGCCAAAGCGTTCCTCCGGCAAAATCAATCCCCTGCCTGAAACCGAAAAGAACTACGGCTATAATGGCGGCCCCCACGAATATCGCCGATATGACTAGGAAAACGCTTTTTCTTCCGATTATGTTAAGCATAAGATTAATTCTAAATTTTTAATTACTTAATTTCCGAGTTTTTATCTTTGACCAGAACTCTAAGCAGCAGTCTTGTTGTCGTTATGGCGCTGAAAAGACTTACAAGAACTCCAATGAGCAAAGTCAAAGCAAATCCCTTTACGAAACCCGAGGTGAAATAATAAAGAATTACTGCCGTGATGATGGTGCTTGTATTCGAATCTCTGATGGAAGGCCAAGCGCGGCGGAATCCTTCCTCGATTGCAGTCGTTTTTGAAAGCCCTTTCTTAAGCTCTTCTTTGATGCGTTCGAATATGAGGATATTGGCATCCACAGCCATGCCGATTGTGAGGATGAAACCGGCCAAACCGGCCAAACTCAGGGTAATTGGAATTATTTTGAAAGCGCCAAGCGTCAGGAAAATATAAATGAGGAGCGCAAGCGCGGCGAACACGCCGAACATCCTGTAATAAAAAAGCATGAACGCCATAACAAGAAGAGTACCGATAATTCCGGCTACAATTCCCTTTTTAAGGGAATCTGCGCCGAGCGTCGGACTGACAGTCTGCTGACTGATGAGCGTGATAGGCGCAGGCAAAGCACCGGCATTGAAACGCTCAACCAAAGTTTTCGCCGAATCAACGGTGAATTTGCCGCTGATAACCGCATTGCCTCCTGAAATTTTTTCCTGGACTGTCGGCATTTCGATGAGAGAACCGTCAAGGAAAATAGCCAGCGGCTTACCGACATTTTTGGCGGTCATTTGTTCGAAAATAGCGGCGCCGTCGTTATTGAAAGAAATGGAAACCTGCGGCGCCTGAGTTTGAGTATCGAAAGTAAGCTGCGCTCCGGTAATGTAGCGTCCTGTAAGATTTGTCTGGATAAAATCGGTGCTTGAACCGTTTTGCTCGACTTCGCGAAAATCAAGAAGCGGTGTCGCTCCAATTTGCTGAATGGCCTGAGAGACATCTTTTATTCCGGCCAGTTCGACAACGAGATTCGATTCTCCTGCAGACTGCGCCAGATAAACCTGCGGCTCGCTTACGCCGAAAAGATTGACTCTTCTTTCAATTACGTCGCGGAGACCGTTAAGAACGGAATCGCGGTCGCCTCCGGCAACCTGTGAAAGATCAACTTTATACACCAAATGACTGCCGCCGATAAGGTCGAGACCAAGCCTCCATGGCATAAATTTGGCGCCGAAATTTTTGGGATAAACAAAAAATGCCGCCGTTACGGCAACCAGAATTATCAAAAACAGGAAAAACAAAGGGTTCTTTCTCATTGGTCAATATCTTACTTCAAAATAGGCTTTTTTCGCAAGTCCTTAATTTTTACTTAACTATGCTCCCCGGCGGGACTTCCCTTTCCGGATTAAGTATTACGGCGCCTTCTTCGTCGCTCGCGGCCAGTATCATTCCTTGGCTTTCATGTCCGCGGAGCATTCTCGGTTCCAGATTGAAAATCACCGGCATTTCTTTGCCTATAAGCGATTCGGAATCGGGGTAAGAAAGCGCTATTCCGGCAATTATCTGGCGCTGCTCCGTTCCGAAATCGAAAATAAGCTTCAGGAGCTTGTCGCTGTCCTCTATTTTTTCGGCGGAGATTATCTTGCCGATGCGGATATCCAATTTTTTGAAATCGTCTATTGTTGCCATGAGTAATATAGTAAATCAGTTAATAGTCATTAGTAAATAGAATCTGTTTTGCTGTTGTCTGATGTCTTATCGCATGTTGCAGAATTGCCTGCAGTTTATTATTATTGGACAATCGCAATTTGATAAGGAGGATAAAATATGGATAGATTGCCAGCCTGGTAATACCATTCATCCGGTTAAGTAAAGGCTGGCGCCTAAACAGGTTTCCCCGAGGGATGGCAGATCGCAAACTGTCATCCCTCGAAACATTTTTATAACTTAGATGTTGATAAATTCTTTTGTTCGGAACTTTTCACCTGCTATTCTTAATTGGTGCCCGCAGCAAGGTAAGCTGGCACAAAACGCGATGCTCGGGCAAATTTGCCGGGCATTATTGTAACTTGTCAGAAGGAGTAAATTCATGAAGCAGACTAGCTGTATCGGTTGTCCCGGCCGCATTACCTGTATCATGCTGGCAGACATGGCGAGCATAATGACCCAAGCCGCCTTCGCCGACGCGACCTTCATCAAGAGCGACATCAAGGGCGCAGGGGTGGTGGTCATCCATATCGCCGGCCGAGTCGACGCACTGGCGCTGAAGGAGATGCTCGAGTCCAGCCCGGTGTTCCGCGGTGCTACCTTCGAGAACTCTGCCTACGCCAAGATCCGCGCCCAGGAAAAGGCCAACCCGATAGTGGCGCTGCGCGCCGTTGTTGCGCTGGGCACGAACGTCGCCTCGACAGTCATGGCCAAAGCGAAAAAGCTCGGCGGTGACCTCGGCAGCTACCTGGACATTACCGGCATGGCTGAACGCGCGGCTAAAAAAGCCATCAACTACGTCGCCAGGCCCGGCGCGAACGGCCACTACACCGGCGCTGGTGTGGCTGCAATCGGCGCCTGAAAAAAGGACGACACTGAAGGCTGTAAGCGGCAACACTAAGCCGTAAACAGAAGGCCATAAATACGGCCTAATCCATTAGGGACACATCTGAAAAAGAAGTGTCCCGTTTTATTTTCCCCTTGCTCATCTTGCGATATGAAGTAATAATAAAAATATGAGCGCAAGAAAATTATCGGTTTTAATAATTCTTATCTTTGCAGCAGTTTCAATTGTTCCGCCTTCTGCGCGCGCGGCGCCGTTTTATTACGCCGGCTGGCTCCCTTTCTGGAAAAAACAGAGTGGAGCGCAGGATATATCCAACAATCTTTATAAATTCCAGGAACTTAGTCCTTTCTCTTACAAAGTCCTGGCAAACGGAACAATCGTCGATGATTTAAAAATAACCGAAGGATTTTGGCCGGCATGGCTGTCTGCCGTACGCGACGCCGGAATAAAAAATATTCCGACTGTCGCCTGGTTCGACGGACCAAGTATCCACAAACTTCTTTCAAATAAAAATAAGCGCATTGCTCACGAAAACGCCATTGCCAAACTCGTAAAAAACATGAAATTCGACGGCGTTGATATCGACTATGAAGCCAAGCTCGCGGAAACAAAGCCGTATTTTTCACTCTTTATAGAGGGTTTGGCAATTCGGCTGCATCCAATGGGAAAAATTCTTTCCTGTACCGTTGAAGCAAGAACTCCGCTTACTTCTCTTTTGGGAGGCGTTCCGGAAGATACCAGAACGGCCAATAATTATGTTGTTTTAAACAAATATTGCGACGAGGTGCGAATAATGGCATACGACCAGGGATTGATAGACGGTAAACTGGATGCTGCCAAAGGAAACGGAACGCTTTACGCTCCGGTAGCCGACCCTGATTGGGCGAAAAAAACAATCCAGGAAGCCTTGAAATATATCAATCCGAAAAAAATAATGCTCGGCATTCCGACTTACGGATATGAATACGAAGTCAGTTGGAAAGACGGCTATACCACCTATATGCGGCTGCGAAGCCATACTTTTTTCCAGGCAATGAACCGCGCGGTTTCCGTCGGCGCGTATCAGCAAAGAAACAGTGCGGGGGAATACAGTTTTACTTACACAACAAGCACATCAGTTGGAAAAGTTTCGCCAATGCTTACTTGGAGGGTTTCATCAACCATACCGACAGTCTTAGTTTCCGCTACCGCGCTGGGACGCTATGTGCGTTTTGTTTCATTCAGTGATGCCGAATCGGCGGCGCAAAAAATTGCCTTGGCAAAAAAAATGGGGCTTCGCGGCGTGGCTTTCTTCAAATTTGATGGCGAGCAAGATCCGTTATTATGGGGAAAGATGAAGTGAATGTGCCTCCTGTAGGGATCGAACCTACGACCGTCTCCTTAAAAGGGAGCTGCTCTACCAACTGAGCTAAGGAGGCATTTATTTTCGGCGAGTAAACTATATGCGATGCGCCGGAACGGCGAAATAATATTACTCCCCTTCCTCTAATTCTTCAAGGAGTTTTTTTCCTTTGACGCCTAATTTTTTCGGCGCTTTGATTGTGAAATTAACCAGTAAATCTCCGCGGCCGAAACTTCCGAAGTGCGGCATTCCTTCGCTGTTTATGCGGAGATCTTCCTTGAGATTGAAATCAGCCGGAATTTCGAAATCAATTTTTCCGCCGCTTATTGTCGGCACTTCTATTTTTTTGCCAAGCAAAAGATCGACGAGTTTTATTTCTCTCTTAACCACCAGATCGTCTCCTCTTCTTTCGAAAACAGAATGAGGAATAACTCTTATGCGGATGTATAAATCTCCCGTAGGCGTTCCGAGTTCACCCGCTTCGCCCGCTGATTTAACTTTTATTATTTGACTGTCCTGTATTCCGGGAAGAATATCAACTTCTATATTCCTTTCTCCGCTCAGCCTGCCGGCGCCTTTGCAGTTTCCGCAAACTTTGTTCGGTATGCTTCCTGAGCCCCGGCATTGTCCGCAGGGCTTTATCTGCGAAAAACTTCCGAAGAAAGTCTGGCGTTTCTCGCGGATCTCTCCTTTGCCTCCGCAAGCCTCGCATGTTTTTGAGCCTGCCGACGGGTCGCCGCCTTTTCCTTTGCATTCATTGCAGGAAAGAAAAGTTTTTACCCTGACGGAACGGGCCGCTCCGCGAAAAGCCTCCTCGAGAGTTATCTCCTGCATCATCTCAATGTCCGAACCGCGCTCATAAGTGCGGCGTCTGGATTTAACACCCATCTCCTCGAAGAAGTTTTCGAATATCTCACCCATATCTCCGGCGTCGTAAAAGGAAAAATCATGCGCTCCGCCAAAACCGTGCCCTCCGCTGAAATCGAATCCGGAAAACGGATTTTGACCGCCTTGCGCGCCGAAAGGTTCGGCAGTCCCGAAACGGTCATAATTTGAACGCTTTGCCTTATCGGAAAGCACCTGGTAAGCCTCGTTTAATTCCTTGAATTTTGTCTCATCGCCACCAGACTTGTCAGGATGATATTTGTGGGCAAGTTTCCTGTATGCCTTCTTTATTTCATCGTCGGTAGCCGCTTTGGTGACTCCGAGAATTTGATAATAGTCTTTCATTTGATTGGTTCAGGCATTATAAACCGGCAAAACCGTTATAAGCAAGAAAACATCACGGGAACACCAAAGATTCTTTGGTAACCGATTCTTCCTTTATAGCCGCAAAGTTCAGGGCTATAAGGAATTGATAAATCAGCAGGGCGATCAAAGCCGCTATCCACCAGATAAAAGCGCCGATTGTTCTGGATGTCAGAAAAACCACCGCTATCCAGGCAATCACAAACCAGATTCCGAAATCGGAACGCCATGTATTCAGCGAGTTAAGAATAATTTTATACAAGACATCGCTTATTTTTTCGCCGCCAAGCAGGTTCCCGCCCAGCACTTGCTTCAATCTGTCGCTTATCTGAGGCAATGTGCTGTCGAATATTGATTTTTGCGCTGCCGCAGGCAAGTTCGCGTAGTAATCTGAACCCGTAAGCTGATAGCGGGTTATTTCTTTGGCTAAATCGTCGACTGTCGAGTTGAAATGTATTTCGGGATAAAAATTTTGGGCTATGCCGCTTGCCCAAACAAATACGCCTCCGAACGCCGCAGGTGAAATAAAAACATTTTTGTCATTCCATTTTGGAACAAAAATTATAATCGTGAAAAGCACGAGTCCGGTAATCGTTTTTTTAAAAACCGGCGAAGTGAATTTAAGGAAATTGACTTCTATGGAAGTAAGTATCAGAGAACGGCTTAAAATTTCTCCTGCCAATGAAAAGAACAAAAAGGCGCTTCCTGCTGTAAGAAGATATATCGCCGAACTTTGATAGAAAAAGGAAAGTAAAATTGCCGTTTCAAGAAGTAAAACCAAGGATCTCCGCAAAAGGCTTTTTATAAAAACCGTTTCAAACGAAGTAAGCACCAGAAAAGGGAAAATGCTTATCGAGAAATCAAGAACGGCGCCCGTCTCCAGAAAAACGCTGCATGCATAGCCAACCCATATCGATGAAAGAACGGCCAAAACATCAATGGCGATTGTTTCATAAAAGCCTTTGGGTTTGAGGATTTTTTCTACGGGAATCTGCTCAAGAAGATTCTCCTTTGTTATCCCCCTTATCGTGTTCTCCAGACTGGTCGGCATCTTCCTTATTATAGACGCTTTGTCCGATTTTTTGAATCTCGGCTGAAAGTTCGGCTATTCCGGACTTTAAAGCTTCCGTGCCGAGATTTTCCTGAATGGCTTTTTTGAGCGTTTCTATTTTATCGGTTATGCCTGCCTTCATTTCGGCTGGAAGCTTGTCCCCGGCATCTTTAACGGCTTTTTCAGCGGTATAAATCAGCGTTTCGGCCTGATTTTTTGCATCGGCCAAATCCTTCTTTTTCATATCTTCGGCGGCGTAAGCGGAAGCTTCATTCTTCAGTTTTTCTATTTCCTCCTTGGATAAGCTCGTGGAAGCTTCGATTTTAACGGATTGCGATTTGCCGGTAGCTTTATCTTTCGCGGAAACATTAAGGATTCCATTGGCATCTATATCGAAGGTCACTTCAACCTGCGGAAGTCCGCGCGGCGACGGCGGAATGCCGTCCAGAACAAAACGCGCCAGAGTGCGGTTGTCCACCGCCATCGGGCGTTCTCCCTGAAGCACGTGAATTTCAACGGATGTCTGATTGTCGGCAGCCGTGGAAAATGTCTGCGACTTAGATGTGGGAACAGTCGTGTTCTTGGGTATCATCGGAGTTGCAACGGAACCCATTGTTTCAATGCTTAAAGTAAGCGGCGTAACATCCAAAAGAAGGATGTCTTTCACGTCGCCTTGAAGTATTCCCGCCTGCACTGCTGCGCCGAGCGCGACCACTTCATCCGGATTTATTCCTTTATGAGGCTCTTTCCCGAAAAGTTTTTTTACGGCTTCCTGGATTGCCGGCATTCTTGTCTGTCCGCCGACGAGAATTATTTCGTTGATATCGGAGAGCGCGAATCCGGCTTCTTTTACGGTTTGACCGGTAAGTTTGACCGACTGATCTATGTAATCCTGAACAAGCGATTCCAGCTTGGCGCGCGTAAGCTTGAGCAAAAAATGTTTTGGCCCCGAAGCGTCAGATGTGATATACGGAAGATTAACTTCTGTTTCGGTCACGGTTGAAAGTTCGTGCTTGGCGCGCTCCACTCCTTCTTTAAGGCGCTGCAAAGCAAGCGGGTCTTTGGAAATATCTATGCCTTCCTGTTTTTTATATTCTGCAACGAGGTATTCGTTGATGCGCTTGTCGAAATCGTCTCCGCCGAGATGCGTGTCGCCTCCGGTGGAACGGACTTCAACGGTATCGTCTCCGACTTCAAGAACGGAAATGTCGAAAGTTCCTCCGCCGAAATCGTAAACGACTATTTTTTCGTTTTTCTGTTTGTTTAATCCGTAAGCCAAAGCGGCCGCGGTCGGTTCGTTGATTATGCGGCGAACTTTGAGTCCGGCGATTTCTCCGGCGTTCTTGGTAGCTTGTCTCTGCGAATCATCAAAATAAGCCGGAACGGTGATAACGGCTTCGTCTATTTTTTCGCCGAGCTTGGCTTCGGCATCGGCTTTGAGCTTGGCAAGAATGAAAGATGAAATTTCCTCGGGAGAATAAAATTTATCCCCCATCTTTACTTCCACTCCGCCACTGGCGCTCGCCTGGATCTCGTAAGGCATCCATGCTTTGTCGCGCTGAACTTCGGCATCCGTGAATTTCCTTCCAATAAGGCGTTTCACCGAAGAAATGGTGTTTTTCGGATTGGTTATCGCCTGTCTTTTTGCAAGAAGTCCGGCCAGGCGCTCGTTCGCCTTGCTTATGGCCACAACCGACGGAGTTGTTCTGACTCCTTCCGTGTTTTCGAGAATGCGCGGCTCGCCGGTTTCGGCAACTGCCATTGCTGAATTGGTTGTTCCCAAGTCTATTCCTAAAATTTTAGCCATACTTTTTTAATATTTTATTTTTTTATTTTTCTTTCGACACTTTTACTCTGGCTGGTCTTAATACTTTATCATGCAATTTGTATCCGGCTTCTATCACTTCGAGAATCGTTCCCGCCGGCTGGTCCGATTCCGCTTCGACGATTGCTTCGGAAAACGAAGGGTTGAATTTATCTCCGGCTTTCACGGGCAGACGCTCCAATCCCCTCTGCTTCAAAACATTGTCGAGCTTTGAACGAACCATGTAAACTCCTTTTTCAACCGGTCCGGCTTTTTCTAGCGCCGCCAGTCCGAGGTCAAAACTGTCCAAGACGCCCACCAGCTCTTCCAAAAGGTCTTCATTGGCGAAACGAATCATGTCCTCAAAACGCCTGGCTTCATCTCTTTTATAATTTATGAAATCGGCTTTTGCCCTCTGCCAGCCGGCAAGATATTCATCGCGCTGTTTCTCGCAAGCGGCAAGTTTTTCATCCGCAGTAAGCTCGTGTGGCTGTCCGTTTTGGGAATCGTTATTTTGTTTTATCTCGTCCATATTTTTATTATTAGTGTTTATAGTACACTGTTCGCGCCTATGTCACAAAACCGGCTATATTATAACGCTTAATGGAAATTTTGCAAGCACGCAAAAAATAAAAAACCCCTTCCTTGCGGTCGGGGCACGCCAAATGGCGATTTCTGATTTTGACGGAGATGCGCGGCTATATCGCTTCGGCTCCGGCAAGCTCATGCCCGGACAGCAGTTCCCCGGCCTTGATGTCGCGGTCGCTGTCGAACATGTTCCAGCGCGATTCATTTAGGTCGGTGATGGGATCGCCGGCGATTTCGGGAAATTCGACTTCCCAGAAGCGGTGCCAGTACTGACGCAATACTTCCATTGCCGCCCCCAGCTTGTTGCCGGAGCCGATGACTGAATTATTGCCTCGCACAAGCGCGCCCAATGCCGCTGATTTGCCGGCCGCGTTGCCAAACTTGCTTACCATGTCGCGAATCGAATCGTGCCTGTCGTTTGAAAATTCCTTCACGATTACTGCTTCGATTGCCGCAGCGAAGCATTTTTCAGCTTTGCGGACGATTGAATCCGCATGCGGCTGAGTATCGAACATCCAGATTCCCGTTACTGGGCGTGTCTGGATTATGCCGACTATGCCGTCCGATATGTCTCCATGGTCCCTTATGTGCATGTTGGAACCGACCGCGATGACTCCTGGACTCACCCCTTCCCCGGATGTCGAGCCCATGATCCTGCACAGCGCGTAGCGGGTAGGTACAGTGCTGCTTTTCGTGAAAATGGCGGCGCTATGCCTTCCCGAATCGGTCATTGCGAACAGATATTTGGACCCTTTTGTGTTTCCGGCGCCTGTCGTTACCGAAAACATCGTGCCCTTGCCCAGCGCATCGACTCTAAGGGAATCAACGCCTTTAACCAGTGATGCAGCCATAGATATTCTCCAGTCTGTGTTATTAAGATGATAAATTACACGCAAAAAGCGTGCTTTATAATAGAATGTATAATTAAAAATGTCAATATCCAACCTTTTGCGACACTTGAATAAATCTCGTAAAATTAAAGCATGACACAGATAGAAACTCTTCTGGCCGAATATCTGGACTATCTTAAAATTGAAAAGA
>Ga0315268_10007192_pt1 | contig 11738 bp, 15 predicted proteins | sample C1_top_MG_FD_204535 | JGI IMG/M metagenome (GOLD analysis project Ga0315268, IMG submission 204535) | Sediment microbial communities from Yellowstone Lake, YNP, Wyoming, USA - C1_top | ecosystem: Environmental > Aquatic > Freshwater > Lake > Sediment | place: USA: Wyoming | collected 2017-08-01 | reverse complement strand
TGCCTGCGCCTGGTAGGTGCGGGCATCGATGCGGAACAGCGGCGTGCCGGCTGCAATATCGCTGCCCTCGTTAAACAGGCGCTTCTCGACCACGCCTTCGACGCGCGCCCTTACCTGCGCGGAACGCACCGCCTGCAAGCGCCCCGGCAAATCCTGCGTGAGCGTGGCACTACCTGAAGTTACGGTGATCACATCCACCTCGGCCGGCGGCATGGCCGCGCCCGATCCGCCAGTCGGTCCGGCTTTCTTGTCACCTTCACCGCAGGCGGCAAGCAGGGCAAGCAGAATCAGGGATGCAATTATTTTCATAAGGGACTCCAGGCAGCAAAATCAGGTTGATGGCGCATCGGCCAGCACGGCTCGATAGAAGGCAAATGTAAGCACGCGCAGGTGGTTGCTGTCATTAGCCAAGCTCGAAAAAATGTCCTTTGATGCGTACCGAGCGGCCACGAAAGAGCGCAATCAGCATGCCGTGCTGATTGCTCACCTCGATATCGTAAATACCGCTACGGCCACCCTGCTGACGCTGCTGCCCAACCGCAGTCAGCATGTCACCGAGAAACGCCGGGGCGAGAAAATTGATATCCGCCCCGCCCGCCACCGCACGGTGGTTGTCGGAATTGCAGGCATAACCGAAGGTCGCGTCAGCCACGGCGAAGATGAAGGCGCCGTGGCAACTGCCGTGACCATTCACCATGTCCTGTCTGACCAACATGCGCAGCGTGGCCATCCCGGCGCCAACAGCGATGATTTCCATGCCCAGTCCGCGGGCGGCATGATCGTCCAACCACATGATTTCGGAACACTTTTCGGCAACTTCCTGAGGTGTCATGAGGTACTCCTAACGCTTAAGTTTGGCGAAGGCCGCCGCCATCGCACCGGCGCTCTCCGGCGCGCGTGGCACGGGACGCGGTGCCGCATGGCGCGGCGGCGTTGCCGTCCGGTCAGCGCCGACTTTCGTGGTCTTCGGCACCTCATCCGCCAGCCGCATCGTCAGCGCGATGCGTTTGCGCGGAATATCCACCTCCAGCACTTTCACCTTCACCACATCGCCGGCCTTCACCACCGTGTGCGGGTCTTTGACAAAGGTATTTGCCAGCGCGGAAATATGCACCAGGCCATCCTGATGCACGCCGATATCGACGAAAGCGCCGAAATTGGTGACATTGGTGATCACGCCTTCGAGCTGCATGCCGGGTTCCAGATCCTTGAGATCTTCCACGCCCTCGCGGAAAGCCGCCGCCTTGAATTCCGGACGGGGATCACGCCCGGGCTTTTCCAGTTCCTTCAAAATATCCAACACGGTCGGCAAGCCGAAACGCTCATCGATGTACTTTTCCGGCTGCAGGGCGCGCACGGCGCGACTATCGCCGATAACGTCCTTCACCCCTTTTTTAATGTCCGCGAGAATACGCTCAACCACGGGATACGCTTCCGGGTGCACCGCAGAACTGTCGAGCGGATTTTCACTACCATTGATGCGCAGGAAGCCCGCCGCCTGCTCGAACGTCTTGTCGCCCAGCCGCGGCACCGCCTTGAGTTGCGCGCGCGACTTGAACGCACCATGCAGATCGCGATAGCCGACGATGTTCGCCGCCAGCGTGCTGTTCAAGCCGGAAATACGCGTCAGCAACGCCGCTGAGGCGGTGTTCACATCCACCCCCACCGAGTTCACGCAATCCTCCACCACGGCATCCAGGCTCTTCGCCAGCCGGCTCTGGTTGACATCGTGCTGATATTGGCCGACGCCAATGCTCTTGGGGTCGATCTTCACCAATTCGGCCAATGGATCCTGCAGGCGACGGGCGATGGAAACGGCACCGCGCAAGGACACGTCGAGATCGGGAAACTCGCGCGCCGCGAGTTCGGAAGCGGAATACACCGAGGCACCGGCCTCCGAAACGACAACCTTGGTCTGCTTCAATTCCGGATAACGCTTCATCAGGTCGCCGGCCAGCTTGTCGGTTTCCCGACTCGCCGTGCCATTGCCAATGGCAAACAACGTCGCACCGTGTTTCTTTGCCAGCAGGTGCAACATATGGAGGCTACCCTCCCAATCACGGCGCGGTTCGTGCGGATAAATGGTGGCGGTTTCCAGCACCTTTCCCGTGGCATCGACCACCGCCACCTTGACGCCGGTACGGATGCCCGGGTCGAGACCGATCACCACCTGCGGGCCGGCCGGCGCGGCGAGCAGCAGGTCGTGCAGGTTGCGCGCGAAGACGCGAATCGCCTCTGCTTCGGCACGCTCGCGCAAGGCTCCCAGCAACTCGGTTTCCAGATGCAGTGACAACTTCACCAGCCACGCCCAGCGGGCGGTTTCGGCAAGCCAGCGGTCCGCCGCGCGACCTTTGTCCTCGATGCCGACATGGCGGGCAACCATGGTGATGCAGGGCGATGACTCCGGCGGATCGCGCAGTTCCTGTTCGGTCTTCAACGCGATGCGCAGCACATCCTCGTTGCGACCACGGAACATCGCCAGCGCGCGATGCGAGGGCACCGTCTTGAGCGGCTCGCGGAAATCAAACCAGTCGCGAAACTTGGAGACATCGGGATCGTTACTGGCTTCCTTGCCATCGACGACCGCAGACACGAGCAGCGCATGTTCATTGAGCAGGTTGCGCAGTTTCTCCAGCAGTGCCGCATCTTCGGCAAAGCGCTCCATCAGTATCTGCCGTGCTCCATCCAGCGCGGCCTTGACGTCGGGCACATGTTTTTCCGGCGGCTCCTTTTCGGGATTGACATACTTAGCCGCCTCGGTTTCCGGCGTCAGCGTCGGATCATCATAGAGTGCGTCAGCCAGTGGCTCCAGTCCGGCCTCGCGGGCGATCTGCGCCTTGGTGCGGCGCTTCTGTTTGTACGGCAGGTAGAGGTCTTCGAGGCGCTGCTTGGTCTCGGCATTCTCGACTTCGCTACGCAATTCGGGCGTTAGCTTGCCCTGCTCCTCGATGCTGGCGAGGATCGCCGCACGGCGCTCTTCCAGTTCGCGCAGGTAGCCGAGGCGCTCTTCAAGATTGCGCAGATGGGTGTCATCGAGATTGTCGGTGACTTCCTTGCGGTAACGGGCAATGAAGGGCACGGTGGCGCCTTCGTCGAGCAACTGGATGGCGGCGATGACTTGGGCGGGACGAACGCCGAGCTCTTCGGCAATACGGTGTGCAATGGATGGCAGCATAAAAATATCGGTAAAAAAGGGTCAGTAATGGGGCGGAATTTCATCGCGCAGGCTGCGCTCCTCGGTCCCCAGTTGCGAGGCTTGCAGCATCTGCTGGCGCACCGCGCGCAGCTCATGCTGCAGCCGGTCGATCTGTTCCTGCTGGCGAAACACCGTCTGGTTCAGGGTGTCCAGCAAATCCTCGGCGAAAGCCAGCTTCACTTCCAGTTCGGTGATGCGCGCTTCCATCAGTCGATTTCCTGCAGTTCTATGGGGGCGCTGGGCGGTGTGGGCTGGGCAAGCATCGCTGCGCGCGTCTGCGGCGTTTCGAGACTGATGCGTCCCAGCGCGCCACTGCGGTAATCGGTGAGCAGAATCATCGCGGCCTTTTCCAGATCGAGGTCGCCACCCCGATTACGTGGGCCTTTCATGATGCAACCCCGTTTTCTGGCGACAGCCTCAACCACACCGGCGGCATCCATGCCGGCCATGTCGATCTTGTAGCGGGCCGCAACCGGCTCCGGGTAACGCGCCAGCAGGATACCAGCGAGGAAAATCGCTACTTCTTCGTCGATCACCGCATTGCGGCCGATGGCATGGCTGGCGGCGAGCATGAAGCCATCCGCGTCATGGGCGATCTTCGGCCACATCAGGCCCGGCGTGTCGATAATGGTCTGGCGCAGCGAGAGGTCAAAGCTCTGTTGACTCTTGGTGACCGCCGGCTCATCGCCGACCGCCGCGATACGTCGCTTCAACAAAGCATTCATCAGCGTCGATTTGCCGACGTTGGGAATGCCCATAATCATCATGCGCAGTGGCTTGACGTTGTCGTTGCGGTGCGGCGCGAGTTGCTGACACAGCGCCGGCACCTTGGCGGCATCGCCCGGTTTCTTGCACGAGATAGCGACGGCTTTCACGCCAGGCTGGCGGCTGTAATGCTCGAGCCAGGCCGCTGTCACGGCGGGATCGGCGAGGTCGGCCTTGTTCAGCAACTTGAGGCAGGGCCGCTGGCGCGCCAGGCGCAGCTCGCGGATCATCGGATTACTACTCGCCTCGGGCAAACGGGCATCGAGCACTTCGATGACGACATCGGTACGGGCCATGGTTTCGGCGGCTTTTTTGCGCGCCGAGGTCATGTGGCCGGGGAACCACTGAATAGACATTGGGGGTAATTAGGGGGAATGCGCGTTAAGCGGGGCCATAATTATCGCCCATGCTGGATATCCTTTACCGCGACGAGCATCTGATCGCCATCGACAAGCCCGCCGGCCTGCTCGTGCACCGCAGTGACATCGATCGCCACGAGACGCGTTTTGCCGTGCAATTGCTGCGCGACCAGCTCGGCCGTCACGTGCAACCGGTGCATCGGCTCGATAAGGGTACCTCGGGCGTGCTGCTGTTCGCCTTCGATACAGCAGTGGCGCGCGCCATGGGTCGCCAGTTCGAAAACGGGGAAGTGGCAAAAACCTATCTTGCCGTGGTGCGTGGTTGGCCACCGGATGCCGCGCAGGAATTCTGTGTGATCGACCATGCACTGGCGCGCCAGCACGACAACTTTGGCCGGACCTTGCGCGACGCGGAGGCCCAGCCCGCCGTCACCCATTACCGTCGGCTCGCGACGATCGAACTGCCGGTCGCTGTCGAGCGTTATCCGACTTCACGGTATGCCTTGGTGGAACTGCAGCCCATCACTGGCCGCCGCCACCAATTACGCCGCCACATGAAACACATCAGCCATCCGATCATCGGCGACGCCACCCACGGGAAAGGCATTCACAACCGTTTCTTCCAGCATGAATTCGGCTGCGGACGCCTACTGCTGGCCTGTGTGCATATGGCGTTTCGCCATCCGCTCAGCGGTGCGAAAGTCGGCGTTGGCAGGACGGTGCAGGGTAAGTTCGCCGCGCTGCTGGAACGCTTCGGCTGGACCGCTAGCGTGCCGCCTTGGCCGTCCGGATCAGTTCAGCCAGTTGTTTCTGGTGATCCTCACTGAGCTTGTCGATGTTTTTCTTCCAGCCGTGGGTCTTGTAGCTCTGCTGGACATAGCTCCAGCCGATGGGCCCGTAGGCTTCGACATCCGCCTTCATCTTCGGTATCGACTCGATCACTTGCCGGAACTGTGGCCAAGGCAGGCGCTGCAAATCCCGCTCCATTTGCTGGCTATCCACGGCAAACGCGGCGGGAAGCCAAAGGCTGGTGAGCAGCAGGAAAAGTAATTTACGCATTGCAATCATCATGGTAAAGCATAGGCTTGGGGATCGATGGCCGGCGTTTTTCCAGCAACCAGATCTGCCAAGAGGCTCGCCGAACCCACCGCCATGGTCCAGCCCAGCGTGCCGTGGCCGGTGTTCACATAAAGATTGGACAGGCGCGTCGCACCGATCAGCGGCACATTGGTCGGCGTGGCCGGGCGCAAGCCCGCCCAGGGTTCCACAGTGGCGGGATCGATCGCCAGGCGAGGCAAGAGTTGTTGCGTACGACGCAACAGCGCGTCGATGCGCGGAGTGTTCAATGCAGTGTCGTAACCCGTGAACTCGGCTGTGCCGGCAACGCGCAGACGCTGCCCGAGGCGGGAGAAAACCAGTTTGGCGCCATCATCGGTCAAGCTCACAGCGGGTGCCGTCGTTTCCGGCGCTAAAGGAATCGTGATCGAGTAACCCTTGGCGGGATAGACGGGGAGGCTGATGCCCAGCGGCCGCAACAACAGCGGCGTATAACTGCCCAGTGCGACCACAAACGCATCCGCCGCCAACGCTTCACCGTTTGCCAGGCGCACGGCGCGCACCCGCCCCCCGGCCGCATCGATGCCAGCCACTTGCTGGCCATAACGGAAATGTACCCCACGGTCTTCCAGTCGAGACGCCAGTGCTGAAGTAAAGCGGTGCGCATCACCCGATTCGTCGTCCTCGGTATAAGTCCCGCCAACAATCGACGGCTGCGCGTCGGCCAAAGCCGGTTCGATCGCCAGACATTCGGCAGCCGTCTTAACCACGCGTTCACAGCCAAACTCGCGCATCAGCGCCGCCTGCGGAATTGCATGCTCGAACTCGGCCGGATCGGTATAAAAGTGCAGGATGCCACGCGTCAGAGCATCGTATTCCAGCCCCAAATCCCGCCGCAGCGCTTTCAGCCGGGTGCGACTATCGAGCGCCAAGGCCAGAATTGCCCGGATATTGGCGCGGGTGCGCGCAGGCGTACATTCGCGCAAGAAGCGCAATCCCCACAACCACTGGGCGGCATCGGCACGCAAGCGCCACAGTAGCGGCGCATCTTCCCGCCCCAGCCATTTCAGAATTTTCAAGGGTGCAGAAGGATTGGCCCAGGGTTCGGCATGGCTGGTAGAGATTTGCCCACCGTTGGCGAAGCTGGTTTCGCGCGCTGCACCGGGTTGGCGATCGACTACGACGACCTCATGGCCATCCTCGGCAAGGAACCAAGCCGAGGTCACGCCGATCAAACCCGCGCCTAGCACTACAATGCGCATTACCGAATCCCATAAGAAACAATCAGCGACGATTATAAACAGGGCAATCCCTGCCTCAGCGACAACCGCACCTGGCCTAAACCCAAGTAAACTGAGCCCCATGAAATTTCTCTTCGACCTCTTCCCCGTCATCCTGTTTTTTGCTGCCTACAAGTTTGCGGATATTTATGTGGCCACCGGCGTCGCCATTGCCGCCACGGTGGCGCAGATCGGCTGGGTATATTTCCGTCACGGCAAGGTGGACAAGATGCTGTGGATCAGCGGTGGTCTGATCGTCGTTTTCGGCGGTGCCACACTGTTCCTGCATGACCCGACCTTCATCAAGTGGAAACCCACAGTGCTTTACTGGCTGTTTGCCACGGTGCTGCTGGGTTCTGCGCTGTTCTTCAAAAAGAACCTGATTCGCGGCATGCTTGAAGAGCAAGTCACATTGCCTGAGGCACTCTGGATGCGGCTCAATCTCGCCTGGGTGGTCTTCTTTGTCACGATGGGTGGTCTCAATCTGTATGTCGCCAGCCACTACAGCGAGGCCGACTGGGTCAATTTCAAGCTGTTCGGCGGCATGGGTTTGATGTTCGCCTTCATCATCGCCCAAGGACTGCTGCTCGCCAAGTACGTTGAAGATAAGGAGCCCTCCTGATGCTTTACATGATCCTCGGCGAAGATACACCCGGCACGCTGGACCAGCGTATCGCCGCGCGCCCGGCCCATCTGGAACGCCTACAGGCGCTACAAGCCGCCGGCCGACTGATCCTCGCCGGCCCCTGCCCCGCCATCGATAGCCCCGACCCCGGTCCGGCCGGATTTTCCGGCAGCCTGATCGTCGCCGAATTCGCCGCGCTGCGCGACGCCCAGACCTGGGCAGACGCCGACCCCTACGTTAGCGCCGGCGTCTACAGCAAGGTCACCGTCAAGCCCTTCAAAAAGGTACTCCCAGCATGAACGCCATGGATACACTGCGCGAACGGCTGGCGCAACTTTCCCCCACCCGGCTCGATATCCGCGACGACAGCGCCCGGCACGCCGGTCATGCCGGCGCAAAAAGTGGCGGCCATTATGTAGTAAATATCAGCGCCGCTCGCTTTACCGGCCTCTCCACCATGCAGCGCCATCGCCTGGTGTATGATGCCGTTGGCGATTTGATGCAGCAGGGCATTCATGCACTGAGCATCTCCGCCAAAACACCCGAAGAAGAAACACCATCCTGAACATCATCCCGGAATAACAACCCTTCTTTCTCGCCCAGGAAACCCATGAAACGCGCCCTGCTCTCCTCTTCCCTGATTGCCCTTACCGCCGCCTTTGTCGTCGCCCCCGCATACGCCGCCGAAAAGGCGACCAAGGCTGATAGCACCAAGATTTTCGCAACGGTCAATGGCAAGGTAATTCCCGCCAACCGCGCCAACATCCTGATGGCCACCCAGTTGGCACAAGGCCAGACAAACTCACCAGAATTGCAAGCCGCCGTGCGTGAAGAATTGGTCACCCGCGAAGTACTGACTCAGGAAGCCATTAAAAAAGGCTTGGACAAGAAAACCGACGTGCAGGGCCAGCTTGACCTGACCCGCCAGGAAGTCCTTGTGAGAGCCTACATGGGCGATTTTGCCCGCAGCCTGAAGATTTCCGACGCCGATGTGCAAAAGGAATTTGAAGGTATCAAGGCGGCACTCGGCGACAAGGAATACAAGGCCCGCCACATCCTCGTTGAGAAAGAAGGCGAAGCCAAGGACATTATCGACAGGCTCAAGAAGGGCGAAAAGTTCGAGGATCTGGCCAAAGCCTCCAAGGACCCCGGCTCCAAGGAAAAGGGCGGCGAACTCGGCTGGGCCAACAAGGCCGGTTATGTACAGCCATTCTCCGCGGCCATGGTCAAGCTTGAAAAAGGCAAATTCACCGAGTCGCCGGTGCAAAGCCAATTTGGCTGGCACGTTATCCAAGTTGACGATGTGCGCGACCTCAAACAACCGCCGCTCGACGACAGCATGAAAGAAAAAATTATTGATCACCTCCGTAAGGTCGCCGTGTCGAATCAGATTCGCGACTTGCGCGCCAAGGCCAAGGTCGAGTAAGCGCAGCAAAGTCGGCGCTGGCAAGACGGCGCTGCAGATACCAACGGGGGCCTCTGCGGAGCCCCCGTATTTTTTTAGGACGCGCTTTGAAAGCCTCGCCTTATCTGCTGCTCACCCTGGCCAATCTATTCTGGGCCGGCAACTGGATCGTCGGTCGCGGCATGCGCGCCGAGGTGCCGCCCATTGCCCTGTCGTTCTGGCGCTGGGTCATCGCACTGGCCTTCCTGCTGCCGCTGGCGTGGCCCTATCTCAAGCGCGATCGCGCCTTGCTGCTGGCGAGCTGGCGCTGGTTGACGCTACTCGGCATCTTTGGCACCTGCCTCTACAACGCGCTGACCTACATTGGACTGCAGCAAACCGAAGCTATCAACGGCCTGCTGCTCAACTCCTTCATCCCCATCGTCATCGTCGCGCTGGCCTGGATTTTCCATGGCAAACGCCTGCACAGCAGGGAAGCGGTGGGCATCGCCGCCTCGTTTGTCGGCGTACTGACCATTGTGGCACGCGGCGATGCGCACAATCTGCTGCGGCTCACACTCAACATGGGCGACGCCTGGATCCTGCTCTCCGTCCTCGCCTGGGCCGCCTATACCTTGCTGCTGCCAAAACGCCCAGCCGCCCACCCGCTCGCCTTCCTGTTCACCATCGCCAGCATCGGCCTCATCGCCACGCTGCCCCTGTATCTCGTCGAGCTCGCCCAAGGTCGCCACATCAATCCCACGCCCGGCGCACTGGCCGCCATCGCCTACGCGGGCATCTTCCCCGCCTTCCTTGGCTACGTCTTCTGGAACAAGGGTGTTGCGGAAATCGGCGCATCGAAAGCCGGCCTCTTCATCCACCTGCTGCCGGCCTTTGGCATTCTGCTCGCCGCCCTCTTTCTGGGTGAACGACTGCTGAGCTTCCACTTCATCGGCATTGCGCTGATTTTCGGCGGCATCTACCTGACAACGCGCAAATGAGCCTAGCGCTGTTCGGCGCGGTGCAACAATGGTGGCGCCAGCGTGCCGCTGCAAAACTCGACATCAGTGCAGAACAATGGCACGCCGCCGAATATGCCCTGCCCTTCCTCGACCGCCTAAGCGACGATGAACGCTCCCGCCTGCGCACGCTAGCCCGCGCGTTCATCGCCACCAAGGAATGGAGCGGCGCACCGGGGCTGCAACTCACCGCCGCCATCCAGATTTCCATCGCCCTGCAGGCCTGTCTGCCCGTCCTTAACCTTACCGAGGGCCTGGACGCCTATCACGGCTGGGTCGGCATCGTCGTCTATCCCGGCGATTTCGTCATCCCGCGGCAGATCGTCGATGAAGCCGGCATCGTCCACGAATTCGATGATGAAGTGCTGGGCGAAGCCTGGGAAGGTGGGCCGCTACTGCTCTCCTGGTTCGACGACATGAACGACGTCGGCGACGTGAACATCGTCATCCACGAGTTCGCCCACAAGCTCGACATGGCCAGCGGCGCAGTCGATGGCATGCCGGCCCTGCACAGCGACATGACGCGCGCCGCATGGATCGCCGCCTTCGCCCCAGCCTACGCAGACTTTTGCCGGCGCGTCGATGCCGACGAGGAAACCGCCATCGATCCCTATGCCGCCGAGCATCCGAGTGAATTTTTCGCGGTGGTCAGCGAAGTGTTTTTTGAAGCACCCGATCTGCTTCTGGAAGCATATCCTGCGGTGTATGAGCAATTGCGCCGGTACTACCGGCAAGATCCAGCCGGCCGCTGAAAGTCGGCGCTGGCGGGACGGCATATGACCCTCCGTTTGACCTTTCGTTGGCACCCTAATTGCGTGAATGCGGTGGATTTCACAAAGGAAGACATGCCATGATGATTCAATCCACTTCTGCCATTTTCTCCGCTGCCAATGTTGCGCGCTCATCATTTCCCCGGCAAACCGCGACCACATCTCCGGCAAATACTGCCGATACCGTCAGTATTTCCTGGGCGGCGCGCGAGGCGTTCGCCGCTTCGACCGCCGCCTCGACTTCTTCCGCTTCTACAAACGTCGATAAGTCAGTCGAAGCGCGGCTTGCCGCGATCAGGGCCAAGGGCCCAGTGAACCGAAGTCAGGAAGACCAGGATTACCTGTACGCCAACGACAAGAAACTCGCCGAAATTACCGCTCAGGGCAAGCCTCCCGACAAGCTCACCGCCGAAGAGCTCGACTACGTGCAGAAGGCCGTCGGGTTCGTCAATACCATGGCGAATCTCAGCCCGGCCGAAAAGGCGCTGTATGACAAGGCGGTGGCCAGTGGCAACACCGACGCCGCCGCAGGCATCAGCCAGATCGCGCTAATTCGCACAGGTGGAGACATGGCGGGCGGCGCCAATGGAACGACATACAACCCGTTTAACACAGAGATAACGGCTGCCAACATCGAGAAATACTTCAGCCACAGCATCATCGATCCGACCGGCAAGGCCCAATCCCAATTCCAGGCATTGATCCAGTACTTGCAAGACAACCCGACGGTTTGACGCAGTACTGTTGTGACAGCGCTGCCCACTCGTGTATCCATCGCTGCCGCCGGCGCCGACTTTTACGCCACGAACAACTCCAGCGGGACGTTGAATCGCCCCGCCAGCGCCTTGGCTTGGCGCAGGTTGAGGGTGCGTTTACCAGCAAGTACTTCCGACACTTTGGCCTGATTGCCGATCTCGGGCAGGTCGGATTGGCGCAGACCATCGCGCTCCATGAAGAACGCCAAAGCCTCCACCGCGCTCATCGCGGCCGGCATCGGATGATTCACCGTTTCGTAGGCCGCTACCAGATCGCCTACCATTGACGCCAGTGCTGCCAGCGGATGCGCTTCGTCCGCGCCGCCGGCATCCAGGATGGCATCCAGCGATTCCACCAGCGCCTGATATTCGGCCTGGTTGGTGGCCGGGGTCAGCAGGGGCGCGACATAGCTCCAGTGGGCTAGCGCCGTATCGAGTCGAGCATTCATTTCCAGCCTCCTTTATCGTACTCACGGTGGGTCAGCACCGCGCGGATGAATACTTTTCCCACATTGAAATGGATGGCAGC
>Ga0315268_10007191_pt1 | contig 11741 bp, 8 predicted proteins | sample C1_top_MG_FD_204535 | JGI IMG/M metagenome (GOLD analysis project Ga0315268, IMG submission 204535) | Sediment microbial communities from Yellowstone Lake, YNP, Wyoming, USA - C1_top | ecosystem: Environmental > Aquatic > Freshwater > Lake > Sediment | place: USA: Wyoming | collected 2017-08-01 | reverse complement strand
GGCAGCGTTGCCGGACCTCGAACAGGCTCTGCAAACGGCGGAAGAAGCCGCGGAGCAGACCCAGCAGCGGGTGCATCAACTCGATGCGCGCCTCACCGCCCTGCAATCGCTGCAGGAGCAGGTCAGCCGTCCAGGCGAAGTCGATCCCTGGCTGGATCGCAACGATCTGCGCCGCAATGCGCATCTCTGGCAGGGCATACGCATTCGCGAAGGTTGGGAGGATGCCCTCGAAGCCGTTCTGCGCGAACGCCTTAACAGTATCGGTCTTACGGACCTGGGGGAGGCGCACGCTTGGCTATCCGACCCGCCGCCGGGAAAAGTCTCCTTTCACCGTGTCCTCGCGGGCCCGATGGCCGACGAGCCCGCGCCGGCCGGACTGGAACGACTGACAGACTATGTCACCTGCACTGACGCGCGCCTGGCCGGTGTGCTCGCCGACTGGCTCGCACGCGTCTATGTAGTGGCTGATCCGGCGCACGGCATTGAAGTCGCCCAAAAATTGCCGCCGGGCGCGATGCTCGTCAGCGCCCACGGCCACGTGTTCACGCCGACCAGTGTCAGTTTTCATGCTGCCGATTCCGAAGTCCATGGCATCCTGTCCCGGCAGCGTGAAATTGAGGCGTTGTTCGCCGAGCACACGGCATCGAGCGCCGAACTCGGGGGGCAGACCCGTGCCGCGGCTTCGCGGCAGATTGAATTCGAAGAGCGCAGGGCCGAAGCCGATCGGCTGCGGCGGGAAGTGTCCGATCTGCAGGAAACCAGGCACCAGCTGAAACTGGACCATGTCCGGCTGTCGCAGCTCGCCGAAAGGTTGAAGTCCCGCGGTGAGCAGATCGTGCGCGAGCTTGCGGAAATCGAGGCGGAATCCGCTCGCGAATTCGCGCAGCAGGAGCAAGCCGGGCGGAAAATGGAGGTACTGCAAGCCGGTATGGTAAGCATGAGTGCCGGAGTCGAGGACGCCAGACAGGCTCATACGGACGCCGAAACGACCTTGCAGGCCAGCCGGAGCCTCGCCCAGCTGGCCGAGCGCCAGCACCAAGAGGCGCTCTATCAACAAAAGACGATAAGCAACAAAAGCATGGATATAGATTCGTCTCTTCAGGTTTTATCTCAGACCCTGTCGCGCGTGCACGGCGATATGCAGGCGCTGATGCAAGAGGTGTCCCGCACGGATGAGACGCAAGTGCAGCAACAATTGCAGCAACAACTCGCTGGACGCGGTGAACGCGAACAGACGTTGAAGCGGGCGCGCGAGGAACTCGAAGGCGCCGAGCAAACCTTGCGCGCGACGGAGCAGGAACGCCTTGCTACCGAGCAGAAACTGGCGCCGGCGCGCGAGCGCATCAGCGATCTGCGGCTCAAAGAGCAGGAAGCGCGGCTGGCCGAAGCGAGCTTCGCCAGCCACTTGGCCGAGGCGCAGGCCAACGAAGACGAACTGCTGCCATTGCTGGAGGAGGGGGTGCGCTCCGGCAAGCTGCAGGCCGAGATCAATCGTCTGAACGAGGACATGGCCGCCCTTGGCGCGGTCAATCTGGCCGCGCTGGACGAACTGTCGACGGCCAGGGAACGCAAGACCTATCTGGACTCCCAGTCGCAGGATTTGACCGAAGCGGTGGCAACACTGGAGACCGCGATTCGCCGGATCGACCGCGAGACGCGAGAGCGCCTGCAGGAGACATTCGCTACGGTAAACAAGCACTTCGGGGAAATGTTCCCGGTGCTGTTCGGCGGCGGCGAGGCCAGGCTGCTGATGACCGGCGAGGAGATTCTCGATGCCGGCGTGCAGGTCATCGCGCGTCCGCCGGGCAAGCGCAATGCGTCGATTCATCTGTTGTCCGGAGGAGAAAAGGCGCTAACGGCCCTGTCACTGGTGTTCTCGATGTTCCAGCTCAATCCGGCGCCATTCTGCCTGCTCGACGAAGTCGATGCCCCGCTGGACGACAGCAACACCGAACGATTCTGCGGGCTGGTGAAGAAAATGTCGGCCAACACCCAGTTCATGTTCATCACCCACAACAAGATCACGATGGAAATGGCCAACCAGCTGATCGGTGTCACCATGCAGGAGCAGGGCGTGTCGCGAGTGGTTGCCGTGGACGTCGATGAAGCGATGCGCATGCGCGAAGTGGCCGCAGCTTGATTGGGCGCCACCATGCCGGAGGCAAAGGGAAAATGCGATGAGTGATCTGCAGATCGGTCTGGCGATGCTCGGGGTGCTGCTGGTGGCCGTCGTCCTGGCGTTCAACTGGTGGCAGGAACGCCAATTCCGGCGGCGCGGGGAAGAGACTTTTCCCGCCCGACACGACGATGTACTTCTCAACCAGCCCGCCGCCCGAACAGCACCCGCGGCGGGGTTCGTCGCGTCGCAGCGACATGCGCTCGATGATCCGCGCATCGAACCGAGCATGGAACCTCGAATGGAGCCCCAATTCGATGGCGCATCGAAAGGCGACGCGCCTGCATTTTCGTCTGCTGCGAAGAGTGGTGTCGTCGATGTCCCGCGGCCCGAGATCGATTATATCGCCGAGATCCGCGCCGGCGAATTCATCGCCGTGGATAAGCTCGTCGGGATGAAACAAAGCCTGCCTGGTCTGATGCGCAGAATCAGCTTCGGGGGGCTCAACGACCAGTCGAAGTCCTGGGAGGCATTGAGGCTTGACGACGCCCGCTATACCTCGGCGCGTGCCGCACTCCAGCTCGTGGATCGTTCCGGGCCGGTAAGTGAGGAACAATTGCGGGCGTTTGGCGAAGCGGTGAGAAAAACCGCAGGCGAGCTGGCGGCCATCGTCGAATTGCCCGACTTCGGGCCGGCGCTTGAGCAGGCTGTCGCGCTCGATGCATTCTGCGCCGACGTCGACGTTCTGATCGGGATCAACGTGATCACCAATACGGGACAGGTATTCCATGGCACCAAGATTCGCGCACTGGCCGAGGCTGCCGGGCTGCATTTACAGCCCGGCGGCGTCTTCCAATGCTACGACGAGCAGGGCGGGGCGTTGTTCTCGCTCGACAATCAGCAACCCGAACCGTTCCTGATTGACCGCATCCGCAACATGACTACGCCGGGCATTACCTTCCTGCTCGACGTGCCGCGGGTCGCAAACGGAGTACGCGTCTTCGACCGGATGGTGGCGATGAGCCGCAGTTTTGCCGACTCGCTGGACGGCACGCTAGCCGATGACAACCGCGCATTGCTGAGCGATTCCGGCCTCGACCGGATCCGCGCGCAACTGCGAGCCATCTATGCCGGCATGGAACAGCGCGGCATCAGGGCCGGCAGCGCTCCCGCGTTACGCCTGTTCTCCTGATGGCGGTGCCCTCCGCCGCGGCCAGGCGCGCCGACTGGCTGCGCCGTGAAATCGAGCTCGCGAACTTCAACTATTACGTCAGGGACGCGCCGTCCATCCCGGACGCCGAGTACGACCGGCTGTTCCGCGAATTGCAATCGCTGGAAGCACGCTATGCTGAATTGTCCGGTCCCGACTCGCCAACCCTTCGCATCGGCGCCGCGCCGCGCGCGGCGTTCAAGCAAGTCACGCATGCAACGCCGATGCTGTCGCTCAACAACGCGTTCGACGAGAGCGAGGTCGAAGCTTTCGATCGTCGCGTGCGCGAAGCCCTTGAGACTGAGCGACCGATCCGCTACGCAGTGGAGCCGAAATTCGATGGCCTGGCGATCAGCCTGACATACCAGGATGGACTGTTTGTCATCGGCGCCACGCGCGGCAACGGGTATACCGGTGAAGATGTAACGACAAACTTGCGCACGGTGCGTGCAATTCCGCTGCGACTGGCGGGCGGAAAACCGCCGCGTCTGCTCGAGGTTCGCGGCGAGGTGCTGATGCTCAAGCGCGATTTCGAGACGCTCAACCGGGAACAACGCGATCGCGGAGAAAAGGAATTCGCCAATCCGCGCAACGCGTCCGCCGGCTCGCTGCGCCAGCTCGATTCGCGCATTACCGCCTCGCGGCGCCTGACTTTTTTCGCATACGGACTGGGCGCGGCGCAAGGCAAAGTACCCGATGACACGCATAGCCATCAGCTCGACTACCTGGAGGCGCTGCATTTGCCCGTGACCGGCGTACGCGAGGTGGTCGAGGGCGTGCAGGGCCTGTTGGGCTACTATCGCAGCGTCGGCGAACGGCGCCTGGCGTTGCCGTTCGAAATCGACGGCGTGGTATACAAGGTAGACGATCTGCGCAGTCAGGCCCGCCTGGGCTTCGTATCGCGCGCGCCGCGTTTCGCAGTCGCGCATAAGTTCCCGGCACAGGAAGAAATCACGCAGGTGCTGGATATTGACGTGCAGGTCGGGCGTACCGGTGCCCTGACCCCGGTGGCAAGGCTCGCGCCGGTATCCGTCGGCGGCGTAACGGTGACCAACGCCACGCTGCACAACGAAGATGAGGTCAGGCGCAAAGACGTGCGCATCGGCGATCATGTTATCGTGCGCCGCGCCGGCGATGTCATTCCCGAGGTGGTGAGCGTAGTTGGGCAACGGCGCCCGGCTGATGCTCGTGAATTCGTGATGCCGGTGAAATGCCCCGTCTGCGGCTCCCGCGTCGAGCGACTCGAAGGCGAGGCGGTCACCCGCTGTACCGCAGGCTTGTTCTGCCCGGCGCAGCGCAAACAGGCGCTGCTGCATTTTGCCGGACGGCGGGCGATGGATATCGAAGGGCTCGGCGAAAAGCTGGTGGACCAACTGGTCGACGCGGATAAGGTCGAAACGCCGGCAGACATCTATCGGCTCGACCTGACGGTCCTTGCCGGATTGGAGCGCATGGCGGAAAAATCCGCGCGCAACGTGCTGGATGCGATCGAAAATAGCAAGAATACGACGCTGGCGCGGTTCGTATTCGCGCTCGGCATCCGCAATGTGGGCGAAGCGACCGCGCGAGATCTCGCCCGCCACTTCGGCAAACTGGACCTGCTGATGCAGGCCGATGAAACGCAACTGCAACAGGCACCTGATGTGGGGCCGGTCGTGGCGCAGAGCATCGCGCATTTTTTCGCCGAGCCCCACAACCGGAAGATCATCGGGCAGATGCGGTGCGCCGGTGTGCACTGGCCGGAGTCAGAAGTCGTGCAAACTGCAAGACTGCCCCTGTCAACGAAGACCTTCGTGCTGACGGGAACGCTGCCGAATTTAACTCGCGAAGAAGCGAAAGAGCGCATCGAGGCCAAGGGCGGAAAAGTGGCCGGCAGCGTATCGAAGAAAACCGACTATGTAGTGGCGGGCGCCGATCCCGGCGGTAAACTGGAGAAAGCGCAGGTGCTCGGCGTTGCTGTGCTGGACGAAAAAGGGTTGTTAGAATTGCTCGAGTAACCCACGGCGCTGCGGCTTGTGGAACTGCAGGGAGAGAATTTGAACAAGATTAGGAAGGCGATTTTTCCTGTTGCCGGCATGGGTACCCGCTTTCTTCCCGTAACCAAGGCCAGTCCCAAGGAAATGCTGCCGGTGGTGGACAAGCCGCTGATCCAGTACGCCGTCGAGGAGGCGGTCGCGGCCGGAATCACGCACATGGTCTTCATTACCGGGCGCAATAAACGCGCCATCGAGGATCATTTCGACAAGGCCTATGAACTTGAGACCGAGCTGATGGCGCGAAACAAGCTCAAGCTGTTGGATCAGATCGACAAGATCGTGCCCAAGCACGTGAGTTGCATCTATGTGCGTCAGACCCAGGCGCTGGGATTGGGCCATGCCGTCCTTTGCGCGCGACCGGTGGTCGGTAATGAGGCCTTCGCGGTGATCCTGGCGGACGACCTGATCGACGGCGATCCTCCGGTCATGAAGCAGATGGTAGACGTCTACGCCAGCGAGCGCTGCTCCGTGCTCGCAGTGCAGACCGTCGGGCGCGAAGAAACGTCGAGTTACGGGATTGTTCGCACCGAGCCCGGAGAGCGTGGCCTGCATCGCATCACCGGCATTGTCGAGAAGCCCAGGCCCGAGCTCGCACCTTCCACGCTTGCCGTGGTTGGCCGCTATCTGCTGGAGCCGGACATTTTTGACCATCTCGAGAAGATCAGGCCCGGAACAGGCGGCGAGATACAACTGACGGACGGCATAGCCTCGATGCTGAGCCAGCGGCGCGCGCTGGCGTACGAGTTTCAGGGCGTGCGTTACGATTGCGGTTCAAAGCTCGGCTACCTGAAGGCGAACGTACTCTATGCGATGCGCCACCCGGAGATCGGCGCTGAATTTCGCGGTTTTCTCGATTCGTTGAATGCCGGGAGAAGAAGGATCGGACCGGATGCTGACTAGGGATCAAGCCTGGCAGATGCTGCGCGACGCCGAGCTTGTACATGACGAGGATGCGGTCAATCGTGCGGTCAGGCGGCTGGCCGTCGACATCACGGCGAAGCTTGCCGATACCCACCCGTTGGTCATGCCCGTCATGGGTGGAGCGGTCGTATTCACCGGACAACTGCTGCCGCTGCTGCGCTTTCCGCTGGAGTTCGATTACCTGCACGTGACCCGCTACGACGGCAACACGCGGGGCGGCCAGATTCAGTGGAAAACGAAGCCGCACGTCGATGTTCGCGGACGCACCGTGCTGGTCCTCGACGATATTCTCGATGAAGGCAACACGCTGGCGGCAATCCGCGATCATATGCTCGGCGAAGGGGCGGCCGCCTTCCACAGCGCCGTGTTCGCGGACAAGGACATTGGCCGGAAAAAACCGATCCGGGCGGACTTCGTCGGCCTGACCGTACCGGATCGTTACGTGTTCGGATTCGGCATGGACGCCCAGGAATCCTGGCGCAACCTGCCGGCGATCTACGCGTTGAAATCCTGAGGAGACGGCATTGCTCGGAATCATAGGTGGCACCGGTCTGACGCAACTCGCAAATCTTGAAGTCACGCACCGCCAGGTGGTGCGCACGCCCTTTGGAGATCCGTCGGGCGCGCTGACATTCGGCAAGTTGAACGGGCGCGATGTCGTATTTCTCGCGCGCCACGGCTACGGCCATACGATTCCACCGCACGAGGTGAACTATCGCGCCAACATCTGGGCGCTGCATTCGCAGGGCGCCGGGCCGGTCGTATCGGTCGCCTCGGTCGGCGGGATTCGCTGCGACCTCCAGCCCGGAGTGCTTGCCATTCCGCACCAGGTGCTGGACTACACCTGGGGACGCAAACACACCTTTTTCGACGGCCCGGATCAGCCGGTGACGCATGTTGATTTCACGCATCCTTACTGCGAAGAACTGCGCGCCAGGTTGCTGAAGGCGGCGGCAGCGGCCGGGCAGGCGATCCTGAACAGCGGCGTATACGCCGCTACGCAGGGGCCGCGGCTGGAAAGCGCGGCAGAAATCGACCGTCTGGAGCGCGACGGAGCCGACATGGTCGGCATGACCGGCATGCCGGAAGCAGCGCTGGCGAGGGAGATGGGATTGCGCTATGCGGCCGTTGCTGTGGTGGTCAACCACGCCGCGGGCAGGGGCGACAGCAGCGAGGCGATACATCTCGATCAGATCAATGCCGTATTGAAGGCGTCGATGGTGAAAGTGCGCGCGCTGATCGAGAAACTGGTGGAGGGCGATGATTAAGCCGGTCTTGAGAATGGGCGATCCGCTGTTGTTCGCGCGTTCCGAGCCGGTAACACAGTTCGACACGCCGCAATTGCATGCGCTGCTGCAGGACATGGACGACACCATGCGTGCGAAAAATGGCGCCGGAATCGCCGCGCCTCAGATCGGCGTGAGCCTGCAGGTGGTGATTTTCGGGGTCGGCGCCAACCCGCGCTATGCGCACGCGGAGGAAGTGCCCTATACCGTGCTGATCAATCCGACGCTTGAACCGATTGGCGCCGAGATGGAAGAAGGTTGGGAAGGTTGTCTGTCGGTGCCCGGAATGCGTGGCATCGTACCGCGCCACCGCCAGTTGCGCTATCGCGGCTTCGATCAGTACGGCAATGCCATCGAGCGCAGCTCATCGGGCTTTCATGCTCGCGTGGTCCAGCACGAGACCGATCACCTGTTCGGCATTCTCTATCCGATGCGCATTCGCGACCTGCGCAATTTCGGATTCAACGAGGAGTTGTTTCCCGGGCAGAACATGGTGGACGAGTAGACTTCCCGGTGCTTTCTAGGGCTGCAATGCCTGCACCAGTTCGGTTTCCAGACGCACTACTTTCTTGGTATCGCGCAACGCCTCGCCGCTGACCAGGAAGGTGTCTTCGGCGCGTTCTCCGAGGGTATTTATTTTCGCTGTATAAAGACTGATATCGTGCTCGTCGAGCACCCGCGCAATCCGGTAAAGCAGACCGGGGCGGTCCCCCGCGACGACGTTCAGATAGTAGTACGCGCCTTTTTCATCCGGGCGGATATGGACTTCAGGCCTCATGGGCACGTGCTTCACCTGGCGCGACAGCCTGCCTTTGGACGGCGCCGGCAATTCCGCATGTGCCCGAAGCTGAGTCTGGAGTTCATGTTCGATGTAGCTTATGAGGTCGCGATAGTGCGACGTCGCGTGCGCCGGGTCCATGACCTGAAAGCTGTCCAGCGCATAGCCGTGGCGGGTGGTGTAGATCTTGGCCTCGACGATGCTGAAGCTCATGCTTTGGAAAAAACCGCATATGCGGGCGAACAGGGATTTCTCGTCCGGCGCATAAATCATGACCTGCAATCCCTCGCCGATCGGCGACAGCCTCGCTTTGACTATGGGCGCCGGCGTGTCGACGCGATAATTCAGCAGCCGCGTGTGCCAGACGATATCCTGCTCGTCGTGGCGCAGGAAGTAGCTGTCGTCGAGCTTGCTCCATAATTTGCGGGGGGCATCTTCGGGGATCGCGTACGCGCGCAATCTGACCAGGGCCCGTTCCTGGCGCGCCTGCAGCGTATTGTCCGCCGGGACCGTGCCCGGATCGAGCAACTTGCGCGTGGTACGGAACAGGTCCTCGATCAGTTTGGCCTTCCAGGCGTTCCAGACCTTCGGGCTGGTGCCGCGGATATCGGCCACAGTGAGCAGATAGAGGGCCACCAGCCGGCGGTCGTTTCCGACCTTGTCGGCAAAAGCCCGGATCACGTCCGCATCCGACAAGTCCTGCTTTTGCGCGGTGGCGGACATCATCAGATGTTGCTCGACCAGCCAGGTGACCAGCTCGGTATCGTCTTTCGACAGCCCGTGCGCACGGCAAAACCGGGCGGCATCGACCATGCCGAGCTTGGAATGATCGCCGCCGCGGCCTTTGGCGATGTCGTGGAACAGCCCCGCGAGATAGAGGACTTCGATGCGTTCGAATTCCGCAATGAGCCGGCTGCACAGCGGATATTCGTGCGCCATCTCCGGCACTGCGAAGCGGCGCAGGTTGCGCACCACCATGAGGATGTGCTCGTCCACCGTGTAGACATGAAACAGGTCGTGCTGCATGCGCCCGACGATGCGCCCGAACGCGGGAATATAACGGCCGAGCACGCCATACTGATTCATTCGCCGCAGCGCGTGGGTGATGCCGGTGGGGCGGCGCAGAATTTCCATGAACAGCGCCCGATTCTCCGGGTTGCGTCGGAACGCGGCGTCGATATGGTCGCGTGCGTGCCACAAGGCGCGCATGGTCGGCACGGCAAAACCCTTGAGTTCCGGATGGTCCTGCAACAGCAGAAAAGCTTCGAAAATGGCGGCCGGCTGGCGCTGGAACAAACCGTGGCTGGCTTCGAGCAGGTCCGCGTTGATGCGGAAGCGATCGTTGAGATCGCGAGGCTGCGCCGAGGATACGGCAAAAATGCGCCGCCGCAGGTTCTGCAAGACGATGGTATTGAGCAGTTGCACGGCCTTTGCGGTCGTGTAGAACTGTTGCATGAGTTGTTCGCTGGCGCGGCGCGCGATCGTGTCGGCCAGTCCGTATTCCTTGGCGAGCGCGGCCTGGAAATCGAACAACAGGCGGTCTTCGCGCCTGTTGGTGAGATGATGCAGGCGCACGCGCAACACGGCGAGCGAGGCTTCGTGGTGCTTGAGTTGTCGCGCTTCCTCGCGCGTGAGTATTTTATGTCGCGTCAGGTCCAGCCAGCTGTGCCCGAGACCGGCGGCACGGCTGATCCAGAGAATGTTTTGCAGGTCGCGAAGCCCTCCCGGGCTTTCCTTGATGTTCGGTTCGAGGTTGTAGGCGGTGTCGTTGAAACGGGTGTGCCGCTGCTGTTGTTCGAGCAGCTTGGCTTCGACGAAATAGACGACATCGAGGTCTTTGACGATTGCGCCGGCGAAACGCGCGTACAGCTTGCGGCTGCCGGCAACGAGTCTCGACTCGAGCAACGTGGTCTGAACGGTTATGTCGCGCCGCGCCTCGTCCAGGCACTCGGCGATTGTGCGTACGCTGTGGCCGATTTCCAGCCCGATGTCCCAGAGCACCCCGACCAGCGTTTCCACGCTGGCGCGCGCGCCGTCGCCGACTTCGTCGGGAAGCAGCAGCAGAACATCGACGTCGGAATAAGGATAGAGCAGGCCGCGGCCATATCCGCCGACGGCGATCAAAGCCAGTTCGTCTGACTGCCCGGTTTCGGCCCAGATTGCCCTGAGCGCTTCGTCCACCAGCGCGCATTGCCGCTGTAAAGCTTTCGCCGCATCGGGCTTGTCGCCGAAAGCCGCTTTCAGCGCCACGCGCCCTCGCGCGAGAGACTGGCGCCAATCGTTGACGTCCGACGAAAGTGCGGCGGTCCGCGCAACGCCCGTGGCGGTTACGGACGACATCTATGCAATTGACAACGCTGGCGGCGGTGCGCCTGACGACACCGTCAACACTTCGAATCCGCTCTGCGTTACCAGCACCGTGTGCTCCCACTGCGCGGACAACGAGTGATCTTTGGTGACCACAGTCCAGCCGTCCGCGAGCTGACGAATCCCGGCCTTGCCGGCGTTGATCATCGGCTCGACCGTGAAAGTCATTCCGGACTGAAGCTTGATGCCGGTTCCGGCGCGGCCGTAGTGGAGCACCTGTGGATCCTCGTGGAAGTTCCTGCCGATGCCGTGGCCACAGAACTCGCGCACGATCGAGAATCCGTGGTCTTCCGCGTGCATCTGGATGACTTCGCCGATGTCACCGAGATAGGCGCCGTGCCTGACCGCCCGGATGCCGCGCCACATGCATTCGTAAGTGATTTCCGCAAGCCGGCGCGCCTGAATCGAAGGTTCGCCGACATAAAACATGCGACTGGTGTCGCCATGAAAGCCGTCCTTGATCACCGTGATGTCGATGTTGACGACGTCGCCCGGCTTGAGTTTCTTCGCTCCCGGAATGCCGTGGCAGACGACATGATTGACCGAGGTGCAGATGGATTTGGGGAAGGGCTGGTAGCCGGCCGGCGCGTAGTTCAGCGGCGCCGGGATGGTGTGCTGCACGTTCACCATGTAGTCATGGCAGAGCGCGTCGAGTTCGTCGGTGGTGATGTTGGGCCGGACGTGCGGCGCGATGAAATCCAGCACCTCCGCCGCAAGACGGCCGGCGATGCGCATTTTCTCGATTTCTTCCGCAGTCTTGATGGTGACGGGCATGGCTCAACTTGTTTCCCACGCGGGGCAATGAATGATAGCACCCGCGTGCGGCCGCTCCGGTCAACGAAGGGGAATTATGAAGATCAACTGGAAATGGGGCCGGTGTCGCGAAACATCAAGCGGGCGTGCCCGGCGCAAGGCGGGGTGGGCGAAGCGTAAGCAAGAGGAAGTTGGCTCCCCGACCAGGGCTCGAACCTGGGACCTGCGGATTAACAGTCCGTCGCTCTACCAACTGAGCTATCAGGGAACATGA
>Ga0315268_10007190_pt1 | contig 11742 bp, 11 predicted proteins | sample C1_top_MG_FD_204535 | JGI IMG/M metagenome (GOLD analysis project Ga0315268, IMG submission 204535) | Sediment microbial communities from Yellowstone Lake, YNP, Wyoming, USA - C1_top | ecosystem: Environmental > Aquatic > Freshwater > Lake > Sediment | place: USA: Wyoming | collected 2017-08-01 | reverse complement strand
CCGAAGCCGCGAATCCGGGTGCCGGCCATCATCTGGATGTGCCGACGCTGGCCCGGGTCGGAACTAACCTGCTGTTGTCGCTTGACCTGCCGCGTAGCCGGGATGTGCAACTGGCGATATTCGACCCGTCCGGCCGGCGCGAGGCGAGTTCCTTTGCCGGACGGTTAGCTGCCGGCCGCCACGAGCTGCGGTTCACGCCCGGCACTGCCGGGGTGCACATGGTCGTATTGACGATTGACGGCGACCAGACCGTACACAAGTTGACCGTGGTCCGGTAAGCAAGAGACCACAGACACCGCGCAAATCGCAGGAAACGAATGATCGCTCGAAGCGGTCTCGCAGAAACCGTCTCCTGCGTCCTCAATAGCTTCCGGCTTCGCGACACGCCTGATACATCGCTACAACGTTTTCCGGCGGAGTGATGGCCTGAAGGTTATGGCATGGGGCGAGAATGTAGCCGCCCCCTGAGCCCAGCAGCCGGATATTGTCCAGAACCTCCTGGCTAACGTCAGCCTCAGTTCCGAACGGCAGAGTCTGCTGGTTATCCATCGCGCCGTGGAAAACGAGCCGGCCGCCGTAGTCGTTCTTGAGCCGCTGCCGGTCCATGCCTGCGGCGCGCCACTGCACCGGATTGAGCAATTCGATGCCGAGGTCAACGAGCTCCGGCAGAATCCGCGCAATGCCGCCGTCATCATGATGAAAGACATGAGCGCCGCGCGGGCGCACCAGTTCAATCATCCGCTTCATACCGGGAAACAGGAATTCACGGATGTGCTCAGGCGCGATAAGCAGGCCGTTCTGGCCGCCCAGGTCTTCTGAGACGTAGCTCAAGAGCAGGATGTCACGCGGTAGTTGCTCATAGCAGCGCACAGTCAGGCTGTAACTCAGGTCGAAGAGCTTGTTAAGGCAGTAAAGGACGATTTCCGGGTTGCGCTTGAGGTCAATGTAGGCCTGACTCTCGCCGCGCAGTTCTTTGTAGGTCAGGAACGGTTCCGAGCCACCGGCCCGAATCGGGTAGTCTTCCCAGCCTGAAACCTGCCTGCTGATGTCCTTGAAATACCACCAGTCCGGACTGGGCCAGGTGTAGTTGCGCTCGATTTCGGCGACAGATTGGTAATCGGCCAGCGGATGCGTGACCGTTTCGTCGTAGTCCCCGCTGCCAAAAGCCACGTTGCGATGCCGGCACCCGAATTCGTCAAAACCGTCGGCAAGGCGCGGGCCGACATAGCCGGGAACTACTTTGACGACGAAGTCCACCTCCAGTTGTGACAAAGCCCGGCGCAGTGCCGCGAAACCCGTACTGGGCTTGAGGTTGTTATCATGAAGCGGCAGACTGAGGTCTTGTACCAGGTCAGGTTCCGACCTGGAACTCAGACCCAGATACCGGATAAGCCGGGCTGAGAATTCAGGTGTCGCCCAATAGTCGGTCGGAACCCGGTCCGGCAGCCGATGTTCCAGAACCGCCTGCCAGCGTTCGCGCGGCGTCATCAAAGAAGCGCACAAGGAACACAAGAGCACAAGCGAGACAAGTTTGGCTTGTGCTCTTGCATTGCGCTCTTGTGCTCTTGCAGGCTTGTGCTCTTCTTTATTCCTGAAGCAGCTTGACTACCGAATCCTTCATCACTGCGAAGTACTGCGCGCCCATTGTCTCGGGAATTCCGCAATGGCCGCAATCCGCGGCATAAGCCTGATAGGGCCGGCCGTTGGCGCGCAGTATATCTATCAGGGGCAGGGCGTGGCGGTCAGCCTGTGCGGTGCTGTCGTGCTCGCCATACAAGATGACTACCGGTGCTCCAACTTCGGTAAGCCGACGTTCGTTGTCGAAATCGGCCCGGGCAAAGAAATCACCGGGCATATCGAGCACTGTCCCTTCCCGGGTTATCGCCGACACGGATGCCAAAGGCGTTTCCAGAATAAGCACTCCAGGGCTGCGGACATCAGCGGCCAGATAGGTTCCCATGAACGTGCCGAGCGACCAGCCGTAATATAGCAGCCGGCTCGTATCTACGTCGCCCCGGCCCCGGCAATAGGTCAGCGCTGCGCGGGCATCACTGAAACAGGCCTCGCCTGAAGGCTTGCCCTGGCTCCTGCCGTAGCCGTGATAGTCGTAGATGAACACCTGATAGCCCATCTCCCAGAGCAGCTCAACCCGACCCCAGTAGCGATTGATGTTGAAGGCATTGCCGTGATTGTAGAGGACAGTGATTCCATTGCGCACCGGGTCAAGACCGTCAGGCCGGACAAAGAAACCGTAGATACTGTCGCCCTGTGAGGCAAGCGCGACCGGCTCAATCAGCGAATCCGGAATAATGAACCGGACATTCCATTCCGGCTGCATGTCTCCGGGTTGGAGATACGCCGTTGCCGGTGTCGGCTCGAACAGGAACGAATCGAGCGAGACGCAGCCTGCCGATAACAGCAAAGCGACGGTAATCATGCAGAATCCGCCGCACTTTGACATTTGGTACTTGCACTTTGAGATCCCGTTCGCTCTATTCATACCAGCCTCCTGGAAAGTAGTTGACGCCAAGAACGAATCCGACCGCGCCATGGCCGCTGATGGGCAGGCTGTAGTCAATCAGTCGCGGCGCAGTAATCTCGCCGGGTTCGTACCAGCGGCCTTCCAGGCTGAACGAGAGCTTCCGTCCCAGCCGGACTTCAGTGCCGAGCAGCGGCGCCCATGCAACGTACGGCTTCTGAAACTGGTATAGACTTTGTACCCCGAAGTAGGTCAGGACCCTTTTGCCCAGCAGGTAGCTGCCATGAACGCTCAGTTCCGGGAATACCCGGGTATCGCCGCCGCCGGCCTTCAGGAACAGGTTCAGGCCGGCGCCCGCACCCAGGGCCGGAATCCACTTGTCCTGATTCAGAAAGTGCCATGTCGCCTTGGCGTCCAGTCCGATGACCCCGAACGCGGGCAGCAGCAGATGGGCATCCGCGGTTCCGGTAACCCGGTCGCTCAGGCCATAGTCGTACCGGGCGACCGCAATCGGCAGGGGAAAGCTCGTGCCGCTGACATTCGTCACCGGCCCGCCCACCGCCAGCGCGAATGCCGACGCGTCCCTGGGCAGGGGCCGGATTGAGTTCAGTGTGCCGCAGTTCAGCGCGAATATCGCCAGCGCGGCAAGCGTCAGGATTCGATTGCTCATGGAACATGGTATTGTGCAGCAGGCGCTTGTCAATAGCAGTGGGCTCAAGGTATCCAGGTTCCGAGGTTTCAAGGGAATCTCTCAGCCCCTTGTCACCAGGGGTAGCGCTTCTACTCGCGAATCACTCGTCCGGTCACGCTTCGAGCTCCGCCCGCCCGCAAGAAGTAGATACCGGCCGGGACCGCGCTGCCGTTGTCGTCATTTCCATCCCAGGACAACTGCGCCGCTGCCGGGAGCGTCTTTATGCGCCGGCCCAGTGCGTCGTGGATGGTAACTGGCGTCCCTGACCGCGGGACGCGCGGCGCCAAGCGGATTCGCACCGAGTGACGGAACGGGTTAGGCCAGGCAATGATTGCGTGAAGCGGATTGCGGAAAGCGGATTGAGACTCGCCGACCCCGAGCACCGCATACTCGGCGCACTGCTGGCAGAAAAGCGCGGTTGCGCTGTCGAGCCCTGCGGTATAGGTCAGTCCGACCGGCGACGAGTTGAAGAACGCGGCATAGAAGACGCAGGCGGCAAGATAACTCCCAGTCAGAGTCGGGTGACTGTTGTCGCTCTCCCAGAGGTCAACCAGCGAATCCAGGCTGCGGGCCCGGCGCCAACCCATGCCTGCCGGGCACTGCTCCGCCGCAAGCTCAGCAGCGATTGCCGTGTAGGCGGTGCGCAGAGAGTCCTGCATCTCGAAATAGTCGCGGAACGGCGGGCTTGAATGGCCGCCATAGGTCTGGGTGCCGCCGTACTCCCTGCCCCAGGTCATGAAGAATGCGGTATGCGCGCCCTGAGCACGAATCAGCGAGTCCAGGCCCCGGGCTGCCGGGTACATGATTGAGTCGCGACAGAAGGCAATACTTGGAATCTGGCTCTGCTCTTGGAGGACAACCCGGTTCCAAATGCCCTGCGCGATGAGCGCCCGGCTCGTCGAATCCGCCAGATGCTGGGCAAGCGTGTAACCTCCGATTGTGTGCTCGCCGGTGACAAGCGGGCGATTGCCGGAACCGGCCAGGGCTGCGACCATGCCGGGCAGGTCGTTGTAGTATGTGTAGCTGTTGCCCAGGAACAGCACGCGCAGGGTGTCGGCTCGTGCGATTGCGCCGACAAGCAGCAGGCCCAGGACAAGAACCAAGTTCCGCATTACCCGGATTCTAGTCCGCTCGGCCCGGTATGTCAAGAAGGGGACTGTCCCAAAGGGCAAATCCCAAACCCCAAGTCCGAAACCCGAAGTTCGGATTTCGAGCTTCGACATTCGGATTTCCCGCAAGGACTGTCCCCGATTCTTGCGCAGGTCTGTCCACTCTCTTTGCTTGACTTCGATCGCGCATTGAAGGACAATTGGACAGGAGTAAATCATGCATCTAACCGGGAAGTCCTTGATGCCCTTGGGCATCGTGTTTGATGTATTCATTATCCTGGCGGTCCTGACCGGGCTCAGGGTAATCAAGCTGCCTGCGAAGATTCACCTCACCGTTCACAAGACGCTGGCTCTGGTCGGCGCGGTCGGCGGCCTGCTTCACGGACTGTTTGCGCTCTACCTGAACGGCTTCCGCCTCTGAATCGGCAATCGGCTAACCGCCTACGGCTGTTTGCTGTCCGCGGCATGTCCCGGAGAGCAAGAACGGGGACTGTCCCTGCTTGTGGGCTGTCCCCGATTTTTGCGCAGAGCCGCTGCTATTGACAAGCAAAGCCGGACGGAGATAATATCAGCCAACGGTCATAGACCGTTAGCTGCTAACCCTAGGAGGAGCTGTACATGACTCTGTTATCACTGTTGATTGTGGCCGCAGGCCTGAATGCAAGCCCGGCCGCTGCCCGGGAGCAGTATGCACCCGGCGAAATCCTCATCAAGCTGACACCCGAATGCCGGGAACTGGTCAACAGGGCTGACTGCGGACGCCTTGCGTCATTCGGGATTCCCGAACTCGACCGATTGAGCTCTGAGTGCGGGATTACGAGGATTGTCTATCTGATTCATGACCCGCACCCTGGCGAACTGGCCAAGAAGTACGGTATGGACCTCTACTACTGGCTCTTCACCAACCCGGGCGCCGACGTCCCGGCCACGGTCGCAGCCTATCAGGCCTGTCCTCGAGTTGCCTGGGCCGGGCCTGACCTGATGCGCCCGCTCGACGAGGTGCCCAATGACCCGCGCTATCCGAATCAATGGCACCTGACGAAGACCGGCTGCCAGTATGCCTGGGACATCTCGCATGGCGACTCGAACGTCAAGATCGGCGTTGTGGACGACGGCGTTGACTACTTCCACCCGGACATCGCCAGCAATGTCTGGATTAACAATGCCGAGGACATTAACGGTAACCACCGGTTTGACCCTTACCCGCCGCCCCAGGGCGATTTGAATGACTATGACGACGACGGCAATGGTTACATTGACGACGTCATCGGCTATGACTTCAAGAATCAGGACCCGGATCCGTATCCGGTCGGCAGTGACGACCACGGTACGCACTGCTGGGGAATTACCAATGCGGTAACCAACAATGACACCGGCGTCGCCAGCATCGGCTGGGGTTGCCGGGGGATGGGACTGAAAGCCGGAGAAGGCGGCGCGGTCTATATGGCGCCGGCGATTGCCGCGATCTACTACTGCGTCGAGAAGAACGCCTGGGTTTCGAGCCACAGCTACGGCAGCGCCTCGCCTTACCAGCCCGAACAGGACGCCATGCAGTATGAGACCGACGCGGGCGGCGTCGTCTGCTGTGCAGCAGGCAATGACGGCGTCTCCTCGCCGCACTATCCCGGCGCCTATGAGTGCGTCATCGGCGTTGCCGCGACCGGCGCGAACGGCAGCCGCACCAGTTGGTCCAATTACGGAACCTGGGTTGACGTCGCGGCCCCGGGCGACGCCATCATCTCCACCGTGCCCGACAGCGGTTACACGGCGATGAGCGGTACTTCGATGGCCTGCCCGTTCACGGCCGGCCTGGTGGCGCTCATCAAGGCCGCCAACCCGGGCTGGGCCAACACCGAAGTCCGGGACTGGCTGTACGCGACCTGTGACACGATGCCGGATTCGCTCTATCACATCGGCCTGCTCGGCCATGGCCGGGTCAACCCGATGAAAGCCCTCTGCATCCAGCACCGCTCCTATCTCACGGTCACCGGCGCCCAGATCAGCGACCCGAATCACAACGGCATCCCAGAGCCGGGTGAGGTCTGCGGCCTGACGATAACCCTGCACAATGACAGCGGCTGGCAGAACGCGGCCGGGCCGGCCGCCACTCTGGTCTGCAGCGACCCGAACATTACCGTTATCAAGTCCACCGCGACCTTCCCGGATATCCCGGCCGGCGGCAACGCAAATTGCGCGCAGGACTCGTTCGTGTTCCAGGTGAGCTCGGGTGCAATCCCGCACCGGGTCTGCTACCTGCTGAGCAAAACCGCCACGCCGCCCGACATCGGTCCGGGCGCGTGCGGGTTTATGCAGATTGGCCTGCCCCGGCTGCTGCTGGTGGATGACTTTGCTGGCGACTCGGTCGGCCGCTGGTACCGCTGGGCCGCGGACAGCCTCCGCCTGCTCTATGACCGCTACAGCGTTGCGGCGTCCGGTGCGCCGAGCAGCGACACCCTGCGCCACTATCCGGTCGTCATCTGGTACACCGGGCGGGACAGCACCCAGTGCTTGAATTCGAGTTGCCAGGCCGCAATCAGTTCCTATCTCGACAACAGCGGCAAGCTCTTCATCTGCGGCCAGAACATCGGCCAGAATATCGGCGCCACGCCGTTCTACGCCAATTACCTGAAGGCCGCGTTCGACACCGCGAATACCGGCAATTTCTACACGCTTGGCCTGGTCGGCGACACCATCGGCCACGGCGATACCTTGGTCTGCGCAGGAGCCGGCGGCGCCAACAACGCCAAGTCCTGTGACGGCATACGCCCGATCGGCGGTGCGCTGGGCAGTATCATCTACCGGGATTTTCCGGACACCACGGTGTACGGTGCGATTCACTACAGCAGCAGCTACAAGCTCGTGTACTTCGCCCTGCCGTTCGAGGCGATTGACCATGCGACCGGCCGCTACACCCAGAAATGGACCGTCTTGAAGCGTATCTACGGATTCTTCGAAGAACCGCTGCCGCCGGTCGCGGTCGAGGAAGAAGCCGTGACGATGGCGAGCTCGACCCCGCACTTTGCGATTATCCCGAATCCGGCTCGGAACCAGACCTGGATCTACTATACGGCCAACCTCCCGCAGACCGTAAGCATCAGGATTTATGACACCCAGGGCCGGTTAAGGGCTATGCCGACGTCCGGGTTCCAGCCCGCCGGTTCTCATGTCGCGAACTGGGACTTGCGGGACTTGAACGGTCGCCCGGTCCGTAACGGTATCTATTTCTGCACGATTCAGAGCGAAACCGGGGTCCAATCCGGCAAGATCCTGGTTGCCCGCTAGAAGCACGTAGGGGACCGTCCCGTTTTTCCGCTTCGGAAGATAGGGACTGTCCCCTCTGGGCAGAAGAAACACCGCAACTTTCCAAGCATCCACCGGGTCTAAACAAGTGAGCACGGACCACCCGGAACCGATAAGAAGGCGTGCTTGCCAATTGGGATGCGTTCCCATGCGATCCTGGGTTCTCCGTGACTCCCTTTTTTTACCAAAATCCGGGTGTCCGGCTAACCCTTTGACGTTCAACTGGTTGTCTCGTGACGCCGTCTGCTCCGCGCCGGTTGGTTCGTTCGTCGTTGGTTCGTCCATCGCTGAACCAAGAACGAGGAACGGAATAACGAGCTAGAGTGGCTAAACCATTGCCCGGCAGGTAATGTCAATACTAGTGTGAACTGTGGCAACCGAAGATTCCGAGTTCGTCCGACGGTTCAAGGCCGGCGATGAAACCGGCTTTGACGAACTGGTCAGGCGGTACCAGCCGCGGATTCACGGTTTGCTGTATCGTCTGGTACGCGATTCCGAGGATGCCTCAGACTTGGCGCAGGAAGTCTTTGTGCGCGTATTCCGGGCATTGCCTGGTTTTCAGGAAAAATCCGGGTTCTACACATGGCTCTACCGGATTGCGGTGAATGTCGGGCTGAATCATCTACGGGCCCGGCGCCGGAAGAAAGAGCATGGCGCCAGCGAGACGCAAATGGATCCTGAGGCGTTCGCCAACCTGCCGGACCGGCGTACGCCCCAGGCGGACTGGCATCAGACACGCTTGCGGGCGGCAATCGGCGCGGCAGTCGCTGAACTGCCGGAACGTCAGCGTGCGGTCTTCGTCATGCGTCAGTATGACGGCCTGAGCAATGACGAGATCGCCCGGGCGCTCAACTGCGCGACCGGGACTGTGAAAGCTCATTACTTCTTTGCCGTCCGGAGATTACAGGAACTGCTGAAGGAACTCAAGGGCGCTACCGCCCTGAACCGGGAAGAACAGGAGTCGCAACATGAAGTGCACCAGGGTTGAGAGACTGCTGCTGGAGTATCTGGAACACCGGCTTGACCCGAAGCGCGCGCCGAGCGTGCACGAGCATCTCGCCGGCTGCCCTGGCTGTCGCGAGAAGCTCGAAGCGTTCCGGCAAACCCTGGCCATCACGACTCTGGATACCCTGCCGCCGGCTCCGGACCCGGAGCGGTTCCTGCAGGATGTCAGGCGCCGGGTAAGAGTCGAAACCGCCGACACCCGCCGCTGGACGCCCAGGATTCTCGTGCTGGGCGGCAGTCTGGCGCTGGCGACGATTGTACTTCTGGGTATTACGCTATCGGTCCGGCATCGCCCGGCGACGGCGGGTTCCGACCTGCTTGAGGCCGCCCTGGCGCCGGATACGACCAGTGTCGCTGACTTCCTGGATGCCGCGCCGCAGAGTTTCGAGGTCCTGACCGACAGCGAGCGTCAGGCGCTCTATGGCCTGGAGTCCGAACTGGTGCAGAACACGGATTTCGATGACCTGCTTGATGAACTCAACACGGATGAAATGAGTCAACTATTGGCCGGCCTGGAGCATGTCTATGGCCGGCCGCCGAAGGGCGGGTGAACACCGCCCGCCGGCTGATGACGGAGGTAATCATGAGATGTCATTCTTTCGCTGCGTTCCTGCTGTTGATTGCAGGGTTGGCCTGGGCGCAACCGCCCGGCCCGGCGCCGATGCCGAGCCAGAAGCTGGAGGCGTTACGCATCTGGCGCCTGACCCAGGAGCTGAATCTGTCCGAAGACCAGAGCGGACAGTTCTTTCCCAAGTTGACGCGTCTGCGCGAGCTGCGCCACGACCTGCATGACAGTCGCCGGGCGCTGATGAAAGACCTCGGCGTAGCGGTCAAGGAAACGCCGCTCAGCGCCGACAAGCTCAGGCTGCTGCTCGACTCCCTGGAGACCCTGGATGACAACTTCCATGTCGCGGAACGCAAGCTGCGCTCCGAACTCAACGACATTCTGACAATCGAACAGCAGGCGCGTTTCGTTCTGTTCACCCAGAGCTTCGAGAAGGAAACTCGGAAGTTGATTGAGCAGATGCGCCAGGACCGGGGCGGCCGGAACCGCGGAGGTAGGAAGTAGCCGCCGGCGCTCTTGTCTCCCCGCGTCGCGGTCTTTGCGCGGGCAGCACCGCGCGGTCCGCGTGCCCGGATTCCTGGAAATTACCCTGCAGTGAGCTGCAGGTTAGCTGCCCCCGAAAAAAAGAATAACATGACCCCTCTTTTCATTGCCTCCCCAAAAGAAGAGAGCTGACATGTAGCTCACTGCCTCCTTGTCAAGGGCCTCACCCGAGCCGGGTGGGGCCCTGTGAACAAATAGTGCGCCGCCGATGCCCGTCGAGCGGGGTGCGAGTCGCGGCAAGATTCTCACCCGCTGATTCGATTCTGCGTCTGCTGCTTGACAAAGGACGGTTCTTGCCTTATCCTAACTCCAGTGAGTATCGGAGCGTTGCGGAGTTTCCGGACGGAATGACTGCCCTTGGGTTGCGGGGCATCAGGAACGTGCTTGTTGCTGGCCGGAACGTGCATCGCCCGCCTGACAGATAGGATGTATGCATGAACTTCATCGTGAATCTCCTTGAGAGTCTGCGGCGTCTGTTCGCGCCAAGGCCGAAGTCCGTAGTCTTCTTCGCCCCGAAACCGCTGGGCCCTAAATACAGTCATCGCGACGATGCTACGATCGTCCCGGAAGAAGGCGAATTCGCAGGTCAGGAATTCCAGATGACTCATGAAATCACTGAGGATGAGGCGCACGTCCATCTGCTGCGTAATGGCAAGGAGATCGGTCACTGCGATATCCAGCGGAACGCCCATGAGGCGAGTATTGTGCTCTGGAACATCGTCGTTCAGGAGCAGTTGCGCCATAAGGGGTTTGCGTCAATCATGACGTTCGCCGGGTTCCGCAAGATGCTCGAATTGCACAAGAATGCATCGTTCGCGGTGCGGATGATCCGGCTCATCAAGCCGAGCGAGAAGATTACCCGGATTCAGAATGTTGGTATCGGCGTGATCTCCCGGAAGCTCGGTTTCTCCGCGGAATATGACCTTCAGGCGTTGCTGCGCCAGCAGAATATTCAAGTCATCGAACTGATTTCATCGGACGGCGTGATGCCGCCGGGCTATCGTATCGTGCTGAAATCCTACCCGCTGGTCCTGATTGCCTTCCTGGTTGACCCGGATACGAACAAGCCTTATCCGAGCCAGCACCGGATTTACAATTCACTGGTGACTGCCGAGTCGGCTGAGGTCTGGGCCAAGGAAGGACGAATTATCATCGGCAACGGCAATTACCTGCTGCGCCGGGGCGGCATCGAGACGATAATCAATCATCTGGCGACCAATGAAACCGAGGCGACGATTTATGCTCAACGCATCCGCCCCGCCGCCCATTGAACTCGTTGGTTCGTTCATCGTCGAACGAAGAACGATGAACGATGAACAATGAGCGAACGATGATATCAATCTTTGAACCCCTGCACAACTTCCTGAGCAATCAGATCGTCCCCAAGCTGCGGAAGGAGATCGAAGACTTCCGGATTTTCAACCACGCGGACCTGCTGGCGAACGCCCATCACCTGCTCACGAAATTCGTCGGCACGATGCCGGGTTGGCATATAAGGGTCAACCCCCGTTTCACGAGCGACCGAAATCCCGACTTGGTGGTGTTTCAGAACTACCAGCCCAAGGCGTTCTGTCAGTTCATATTCGGTCTCAAGCCGGAAGCCGCGATCTTCCTGCCCACCCAGGAAATCGAGGGCAATATTGCATGGCTCAAGGAACTGGTCGCGCAGCGCGCACCTAACGATCAGGGCCGCGGCTACATCATTATTGCCATGGACTACGACCAGAACTGGTTCGTGCCCAAGACCCAGGAGAAACAGCACGTCTTCATCGTCCCGGTGAACTGCCATGACGTGCCGCTCCATCACAACTGGCGCCCGCGCTGGGACGACCAGAAACGTAAGCTTTTCTAAAGCGTTTCGATAAACGCTTCAATCCTGGTCCGCAACTGGCTTTGTGCTGAAGGGCCGGTTTCCAGGTCGGTATCAAGATGCAGCACCGGCAGGTCCAGTTCCCGCTCGAGCCGCACGGCCTCGAAGTTGTAGGCATCGCAGAAGAGCAAGGTTTTGTAGATGATTCCCTGAACCCGGTATTCCCGGATTAGTCGCCGC
>Ga0315268_10007189_pt1 | contig 11746 bp, 10 predicted proteins | sample C1_top_MG_FD_204535 | JGI IMG/M metagenome (GOLD analysis project Ga0315268, IMG submission 204535) | Sediment microbial communities from Yellowstone Lake, YNP, Wyoming, USA - C1_top | ecosystem: Environmental > Aquatic > Freshwater > Lake > Sediment | place: USA: Wyoming | collected 2017-08-01 | reverse complement strand
ACCAGCCCTGGGTCGCCAAGATCACCTTGTCGGCCAGCCGGTAGGCATGCAGCAGGTGCTTCAGCTCGGCCTCGTTCTTGTGCGCCTTGAGCGGCCGCAGCAGGCTCTTGAGCGCGATCGGAGTGCCGCCGCGGCGCGCGATCTCGGAGCGCACCGCCTCGGTGGTGGCGCCTTCGTCGTAGCCGACGCGGCACGGCGACGCCTTGGGCAACGCCTCGCCCCAGGCCGCCTCGTCGACGATGACGACCTGCGGCGGCAGCTCGAGACCGCGGCCGCGGTTGCTGCCAGGCAGCGCCAGCACCAGCCGATCGTGGGTCACCACCGCCACCGCCTTGAAGGTCGACTGGAACGCGATCTCGTCGCCGCGCAGATTGGTCAGGTAGGCGATCTCGTCCAGCGCCTGCAGCACCATCGCATCGAGCTTGGCCTCGCGCATGGCCTGTCGCAGCAGTCCCAGCTTGTCCTCGACGCTGCGGCCTGCGATCTCGATCGAGACCGGGCGCAGCTTGCCGACCGCGCTGGCAATCGGGCCACGCACCTGCTCGACCAGCGACGGCTGGACCGCGATCACGGTCAGGCCGCTGCCATCGATCGTCGCCCGCATCGCGCCGAGGTCGGCAACCGAGAAACGATCCGGCTCGAAGCCCAGCTGCTTGACGCCGCCGCCGGCCAGCTTGCGCAGCAGCTCGTACATCGAGGTCTCGTTGGCAGTGCCGAGCGGGACCTTGACCACTTCGTAGTGCGCCGGGTCGGTCTCCTGCTCGCCCTGCAAGTAGTAGCGGCCGTCGACGAAGATGTAGGCCTTGCTGGCGGTGATCACCAGGTCGGCGATGCTGCCAGTAAACCCGGACAGCCAGGCGCGCGTGCTCTCGACGGTCGGCACATACTCGTTGAGATAGCGGTCGGTGCCGCGCACGATGTAGGCGTCGAGATTGTGCTGCCGCATCCGATCGCGCACCTGCTGCAATCGCTGAGCGCGCTGCTCGCGCGTGGCCTGCACTGCTTGCGCGTTGGTCATGGCACTCTCCTCGCCGGCAGCAGCCGGACCCGGGCACCATACACCAGGGTGTTCCTGGCAACCGCAGAAAAGTGGGCCGTGTCGACGCTACGACTCGGCGCTGCGTCAGGACTCTTGGATGAGATACCGTTCGCCGTCGCGCACCAGGGTCAAAGTGTCGGTCGACCGCTCGTTGTCGGTGCCAACCTGGCGCGCCACCTCGAAGGTGACGGTGGCCAGCGCGCCCTCGTAGGTCGCGCCGAGCAACCGGAACCGCAACCCGCCGCTGGCCGCACGCTGGGCGTTGCGCGCAAACCGCTCGCGATCGAGCGCGGCTGCCGCCAGCTCGGTGTGCAGCCCGCGAAACGCCGCAAAGTCCTGCGCCGTGACCGCCGCCACGAATGCGTCGAAGGTCGCGCGCACGGCGCGGTCCGGATCGAATCGGCGGCTGCGCCGTTGCTTCATCGCGCCACCCGCACCGCCTTGCAACCGTCGGCGGCGGCATAGACCTCGAGTTGCCCGGCGTCGATCGCCTGCTGCACCGCGCGCTGCCGCTCGGTCGGGTCGCGCGGCAGTTTGTCCGAGCGCCAATCGTTGAGAAACATGCTCAACCCGACGTAGCGCGCCTCGCCGAAGTACAGCTCGGCGTCGCGCACCGCGCCGACCAGGTCGAGCGATGCGCTGCGCTCGCCGATCGCACCGTTGAGATCGATGTGGCCATACGCCGCCTGGCGCAATCGGCGCGACAGTCCATGGCCGCCAAAGGTGGCGACCCAGGCCGGCTTGCCCAGGTCGCGCAGCGCCTCGAGCGCCGGTGTGTGATCGGCGTCGCCCGAGCAGAGCACCGCCGCGTCAAAGGCGTGCACCGCCGCCTGCCGGATCATGGTCGCCACCAGCGAAGTGTCGACCTCCTTTTCCTCGGTGAAGCCATGCACGTTGCCGCAGGCGCTGCAGGTGACGCTGCGGCTACGCCGCGGAAAGCGGTAGACGAAGCAGCCGGGCTGGGTCTCGAGAAACGTCAAAAAGCCCTCGAGGCCGCGCCCTTCGTCAGCGCCAGCGGCCTCGTCGCCGGGCCGCGCCACCTCGACCCCGGTGAAGTAGTGCAGACCGGTCAGCATGCTGCCAGCCGCTGCTTCGACGACAAAGCGCGCCAGCGCGCCGAAGTCGAGCCGCGTCGGCGAGCCGCTCGCGCGCAACCCCTCGTAAAAGTTCTTGCCGTCGACGAAGATGGCGACCCGGTTCTCGTGCATGGGGCTCCGTTTATTCACCCAACCAGCACATCAACTGCCGCTCCCGCGATCGAACAGCGCCGCCTGGTGTGCCGCGCTGCGCTGGCGGCCAAGGTGAGCGTAGGCGCGCGGCGTGGCCAGCCGACCGCGCGGCGTGCGCTGGATGAAGCCTTCCTGGATCAGATAGGGCTCGTACACCTCCTCGATGGTGTCGGCCTCCTCGCCACAGGCGGCAGCCAGCGAGTCGACCCCGACCGGTCCGCCGTCGAACTTGTCAATGATGGTCGCCAGCAGCCGGCGGTCCATCTCGTCAAAGCCGAGCTGGTCGATCTGCAGCCGGTCGAGCGCCTGGCCGGCCATGGCGATGCCGATGGTGCCGTCGCCCTCGACCAGCGCGAAGTCGCGCAGCCGGCGCAGCAGCCGATTGGCGATGCGCGGCGTGCCGCGTGCGCGGCGCGCAATCTCGGTCGCGGCTGCCGCGTCGACGTCGACACCGAGGATGCCGGCGCTGCGCTGGATGATCTGCGCCAGCTCGGTGTGGCCGTAGTAGTCGAGCCGGGCGACAAAGCCAAAGCGGTCGCGCAGCGGGCTCGAGAGCAGACCAGTTCGGGTGGTGGCGCCGATCAGCGTGAACGGGTGCAGGTTCATCACCAGCGTACGCGCGCTCGGGCCGTCGCCATAGACCAGATCGATCCGGAAGTCCTCCATCGCCGGATACAGGACCTCCTCGACTGCCGGGTTGAGGCGGTGGATCTCGTCGACGAACAGCACCTCGCGCGGCCCCAGGTTGGTCAGGATGCCGGCCAGGTCGCCCTTGCGCTCGAGCGCCGGACCCGAGGTGACGTGGATGCCGGCCTGCATCTCGGTGGCGACGATGTGCGCCAGACTGGTCTTGCCCAGCCCGGGTGGGCCGCAGAACAACAGGTGGTCGACCGGCTCCTGGCGCCTGCGCGCCGCCTCGACGAACACCCGCAGGTTGTCCTTGAGCGCGTGCTGACCGACAAACTCGTCAAACCCGCGCGGCCGCAGCGACAGATCGGTGGCCGCCTCATCCTCGAGCGGTCCGGCATCGATCTCGGGCGGTCGGTTCGGTTGTGCCATGGGCTACGACAATAGCGAGCGGCCGATCACCCTGGCAAGCGTCGCCAGCAGACAGTTGAGTTGGCGCGCCGGCCGCGCTAGCTTGATCCCGCACGTCGCGCCATGGGTGCGGCGCCGAGGAGCGCATGCGCGGACGGATCCTGGCACTGACCATCGCGTGCGGCCTGCTGCTGGCGGCGGCCAGCGCCCGGGCCGAGGAGATCAAGGCCTACGGCCTGACCATCGTGCCGTGGGCGGCCAAGGTGGGCGACGATCGCTTTCGCTCGCCGCGCGACTTCAAGGAGACGATCAAGTTCTACGACAAGTTCTTCCTCGGCTGGAAGAACGTCAAGAAGCACCACGAGGTCAACCTGCCCGGCGTCAAATACGTGCACTACGAGAACACCAACGCCGACGGCAAGTGGGCCGGGTTCAACGTCTACCAGGCCGGGGCGCAGGGCGAGGTCCGGATCTACGTGCTCAAGCGGCTTGGCGGTGACGACGACGACGCGGCTGGTGAGGCCAAGAAGCCCAAGAAAAAGTCCAAGCCGACCGGCTAGCCGATCACCCGTCTCATTCGAATCGATCGCTGGCCGTTGGGATAGCTGCTGGTCGGCACGTCGACCGGCGTCAGTCCCGCCTGTTCGAACAGCCGGCGCGCAGCCTGGTTGTCGGCAGCGACCGAGAGTTCGAACCAGCGCTCCGCTGCGCCAGCGTCGGACTCGGCGCAGATCTCGATCGCCTGCTCGATCAGCACGCGGCCGCGGCCGCGGCGGCGTTGCCCGGGCTCGACCGCGATGACGAGGAGATCAGCCACCAGCCGCGCGCCGGTCGGACTCAACCCGACCACCAGCATGAAGAAACCGACCGGCCGACCGGCGGCCTCGGCCACGTAGCAGCCGACCCGCCGGTCGTGCAGCCAGCCCGCCACCCATTCCTCGTACGGTCCGAGATGGCCGAACGACCCGGCCGTCAGTTGCCGCAGGAACGGTTCGTCGCTCGGCCTGGCTTCTCGGATCTCGACCGTGTCGGGTGTTGCCACAACCATGCCGGCCTGGGGCTCCACCGCCGCGGCCGGCTCAGCGCCAGGCCACCGGTTCGATGCTGGTCATCTCGATCCGGTGGTCCGACACGTTGGTCTCGAAGTTGGCAACCTGGCTGTCCAGGTGCAGCACCGAGGTCTGGTCGCTGGCGAAGTCGGTGGCGCCCTGATCAGCCACCAGGATGTGGTCGATCATGGTGCCCGAGTAGCCGATATAGGTGTCCTCGCCGTTCTGCGCGAGCAGCCGGTCGAGAAACCGATAGTGGCTGCTGTCGTCGAGAAACGGCTGGAACACGTTGTTGGCGGTGCTGTCTGTCAGCTGGTCGTTGAAGTCGCCGAGCAGCACGTAGTCGCGGCTCGGGTCAGCCGTGCGCTGCTGATCCAGGTAAGTCTTCAACGTCGACAGCGCGGCACGCCGGGCGTCTTCATCGGCGCCGGTCGAGCCGGCCTTCAGATGCACGACGATCATGGTGAACTGGTAGCTGGCGCTCCCTTGCGGGTCGGTGGCGCTGATGTCGACCTGAAACGGCGCCCGCGGAAAATTGGTGTTGTCGCTGTCAAAGAGCAGCTGCACGTTGCTGACCGCGATCATGCCGGTCCGGTAGATGACACCGGGCCGCTGAAACCCATAGGTGTCGGACGAGACGACGCCGTTGTAGCCCGGCAGCAGGCTCAGCATCACCGCAAAGTCGCGCATGTCGGTGATCTCTTCGACCGCGATCAGATCGAGTTGCAGGTCGAACAGGATGCGCGCCACCAGGTCGACCGTGGTGTCGCCGGCCAGTGGAAAATCCTGGATGTTCCAGGTGCCGATGTCGAGGCGGCCGGCGCTACCGACCGCGGGCAGGCCGTACGCGGCGTCGCGGCCACCGATATCCGGCAGCGCAGCGTCGCGGCCAGCATCGGGCGCCGCATCCGCGCCAGCGCCGTCGACGGTCTCACGGTCGGCGCCGACCGCAGCGTCGCTGCCATCGACGACCAGCGGCGGGTCGCAGGCGGTCAGCCCAAACACCAGGGCGAACGCAGCGGCCGTTCGTACGCGTTGCATCGAGATCATCTCAGGCAGGCCTCGCTTTCGTCCCGTCGGGTCACTGGCACTGCTCTCAAGTTAACATGCGGCCCCCAGCCTGGCACCAACCGCTGATCGCGTCGACGTGCTTGACATCGTCACTGAGCCAAGCTAGCTATTCGCGCACTGCCAATCCGAGCGCCTCGGCGCGCGGCACCGAAGTGTTGGTGGGGAATCGTCTAACGGCAGGACGCCAGACTCTGGATCTGGCTATCTAGGTTCGAATCCTAGTTCCCCAGCCAGCAGGCCCCCCGAAAAACTCGTTTTCCGGGGGGTCTTTTTTTACGAGGAGCGCATGCAGCGGGTCGAGATCAGGGTCCTCAATGGCGACCAGGCCGGGCTCGCCGTCGACGTGCTGCCCGGCAGCTATCGTATCCTGCGGCGCTCGGCCGAGAACTTCGATGTCCGGTCGACCCTCATCTCCACCAGCATGGAGCAGTGGCGACTCAACCAGGAGGACCTCGAGCTGGCCGCTGCCCACCTGACGCAGCGCGCGACCGAGACCGGCGGTCCGGCCGTCAGCATCGAGCACTTCGATCGCGCCGAGGACGTGGCGGTCTGGGACGAACGTATGTCGCAGCCGCATGCCATGGTGCTGGTCGACGACAGCGGCACGATGCTGGTCGACATGGGCAGCCGCAACGGCAGCTACGTCAACGGCGAGCGCATCGGCGCCGCCTCGCTCAAGGATGGCGACCTGGTGCGCTGCGGCACCACCCGCATCCACGTCCACATGATCTGATCGCGACCGCGCAGGTCGCGTATCCCGTCGTCCCCGGGTCAGGGACAATCGTCCTGGCTGCACCACTGGATAAGGCACGTGCTGTTGGCGTTGACCAGATCGACGCAGCGATCGTCGACGAGGATGAAGCAGTTGGCCGCACACTGGCCAAAGATGTCGCAGGTAAAATTCGCGTTGCATGGGTTCTGTTCGCTGCACGATGAGCAACGACCATGCGGCGACACGCTGTTGAGCACGCAGCGGTGGTCGCTGACGCAGTGGTGGCTCGAATCGCAGGTCGACGCCACGTTGATGCGGCAACCGACCTTGCACGCGGGCACCGCGCGATCGAGGTCGCAGTAGTGGTCGGCGCTGCAGGAGCTGTCGCTGGAGCACGGCAAGAGGTCGCTCGGGCAGTCGTTGTCGTTGAGCGCGGTGCAACGCTCCGGGCAGCAGGAGTCACTGGCCAGGCAACTCGACACCGGGTACGCCACACACCTGGCGTGGCAGGAGCCCGCGCCTTCGAGGCGGTAGTCGTTACAGCCCGAGTCCGTGCACGAGGTCGGGCAGGCGCCAGTGTTGCCGCTGGTGATGCCGGTGTCGCAGAGTTCGCTGCCCTCGACCTCGGTGTCGCCGCACACGGGCAGCGCGCGCAGCGCGGTGGTCAGCGTGTAGCTGCAGTACTGGCGCGGCCAGGAATAGTTGAAGACCCGGATCAACACGCTACCGCTCGGGCCGTCGTACACGACCTGCTCGGGAGCGTTTGCGCTGGTGGCGCCGACCAGCGCCTCGTTCTGGCCGGGTGCGTACACGTACAGGTCGAGATCGCACTCGGTCTCAGTGAAGTCGGCCTTGACGGTGAGCGCCTGGTTGGATGGCACCGAGGTCGAAAACCAGTCGTCGTCATCGCAGGCGACCAGCGACGAGACGGTGACGGCGTTGCCGATCGATTTGGCCTGACCGCGCAAGTCGTTGGGCTCGTAGCTGTCGTCGTGGGTCTCGCAATAGGCCGGCGCCGCGTCGCCGACGTTGGCGTCCGGCCTGGCCGCGTCCGATCGCCGGGTATCGGTGCCGACCGCGGTGTCGGGTCGGCTGCCATCGGTGCGGCGGGTGTCGGTCCCGGTGCGATCCAACGTGCCGGCGTCGCTGGCGACCGCCTCGCAATGGTCGACCACGCAGCTGCGGCCCTGGCCACACGTCCGGTCGTCGACGATCACGGTGCCGTCCTCGCTGCACGTGATCAGGCGTTGCTCGACGCAATGGGCGCCCGGTGCGCAGACCCGCACCTGGCAGCGGCCGCGCACGCACGGCTGGCTGGTGGAGCAGGTCTCCTCGACGCTGTAGCCGGTGCCCCAGATGTTGCAGGTGCGCGCGACGTCACCGTCGCAGGTGGCGGCGCCCGGGTCACAGACAAACGAGAGACACTGCCCCTCGACGCAGAGCGCAGCGTCGCCGCACGGCACCGGGTCGGCCAGGTAGCTCGACCCGTCCAAGCCGCAGAGCGCGGTTGAATTTCCGACGCAGACCGCGGCCAGCGGCGGGCAGAGGCCGGTGACCGCGACGCAGGCGCCATTGGTGCAGACGTCGTCGCCGCAATCGTCCTTGCTGGCCAGGCCGGTGCCGCTGGCATTGCAGGTCTCGAGTCGGTTGCGCACGCACAGCGCCTGGTCGGGCTGGCACACGTGGTTGTCCTGGCACTCGCCCTGAATGCAGGTCTGGGTCGTGGCGCACGCCACCGAGGACACCACGGTGCCGTCGTCGCCACACGCCTTGGAGATGTTGCCCGAGCAGAACAGCAGACCGGCGCTGCAACTCTCGGTCGGCGGCGGGGTGTTGTGCTCGGGCGTCAGGCACGCCGTAGCCAGAAAAGCACTCGCTAACGAACACAGGACGCACCGATTCCATTGCCGTGCCATGGGTACCTCCGGACGCAAGACAGTTACTCTAGCTGGTTTCGATGCCGTTTGGCAGCCGCGCGGAAGTCACACCGCCCACTTGAAGGCGAGCTGCGCAGCGGCCGCACGCCGGCCCGCGATCAGCACGAAAGGTGCGGCGCGGCGCGTCGCCACGCCCAGCTCCGCCAGCTCCTCGAGCGAATGCAGCTGGCCTTGCCGCCGCGTCTGCACGATCCGCTCGACACTCTTGGGGCCGATGCCGGGCACCCGCAGCAGTTCGCCCGCCGGCGCGCGATTGACCTCGATCGGAAATCGCTCGGGGTGCAATGCGGCCCAGCGCTGCTTGGGATCCTGGTCGAGCGCGAGCGAGCCATCGGCCGCAAACGGGATCTCGTCGACGCTGAAACCGTAGCTGCGCAGCAAGAAGTCGCTCTGGTACAGTCGGTGCTCGCGCATGAACGGCGTCGGTGGCCGTTCGGCCAGCGGCGTGCCCGGTCGCGGCGCAAACTTGGAGTAGTAGGCGCGCGCCAGCCCCAGCTCGCGGTAGAGCTGGCTGGCGCGGCCGATGATCTCGCGGTCGGTGTCGTCGGTGGCGCCGACCACGAACTGCGTGGTCTGGCTGCGCGCCCCGCGCAGCGGTTGTCCGGGCGACGTGCGCGCGCGCCGCGCGGCCGGGTCGATCAACTCGGCGATCCAGCGCAGCGGCGTCAACAGGTCGCGTTCGAAGTCTTTCCTGCTGCTCAGCGCGGCCAGGTGACGCGCACTGGGCACCTCGAGGTTGACGCTGACCCGGGTGGCCAGCTGCACCGCGCGCTCGACCTGGCTGCGCTGCGCGCCTGGGATCACCTTCAGGTGCAGGTAGCCGTAAAAGCGGTAGCGCTGCCGCAGCAGCTCGGCCGTGGCCAGGATGCGGTCCATGGCGGAGACTGGATTCTTGGTCACCGCCGACGACAGGAACGCGCCGCGGATGCGCCGCTGCCGGTATAGCTGGTCGAAGATCGCGGCCAGCTCGTCCGCGCCAAAGGTGTAGCGCTGGCAATCGTGGCCGGCCCGCAGACTACAGTAGGCGCAGTCGCGCTCGCACGCGCTCGAGGTCAGTACCTTGAGCATCGGCGCCACGCCGCCGCCGGGCAACGCCGCCGGATAGATCCAGTTCTCGTCCAGCCCGCGCCTTCGCGCGAACGCGCTGGCGCCACCGCCGCAGGCACACGCCAGGTCGAACTGCGCTGCATTGGCCAGCGCCGTGAATTTCTGGCGGCGGTCCATGTCTCCATCCTGTACTGAACAAAATTACAGGTCGCAAGCACAAAGCGCGCGGCAGCGATCCGGCCAGCGTCCCAAATCGACCCAGTCGCGAATAAGGAACGCGTATCTGCTGCGGTGCAGTGCACATGGGAGGACACATGCGAATGACATCTTGCCGGTTGTTGGCTGGCGTTATCGGTCTCACGCTCGCCGCCGCGATCTGTCCCAGCGAGGAGCCGATCGACGATTACGTGCCCAACACCGCGGTCTGCGGCAATGACCGCGCCCAGTCCGGCGAAAAGTGCGACGGCACCGACGTCAACGACCGGGATTGTGTCGAGCTGGGTTTTGGCTCCGGCGTACTGGCGTGCAAGCCCAACTGCCGCGACTTCGACCGCGCCGGTTGCGGCGCACCGACCACCTGCGGCAATGGCGTGGTCGAGGACGTCGAGCTCTGCGACGGCAACGACCTCGACAACAAGAACTGCGAGGACCTCGGCCGCGGACCGGGCCTGCTCTCCTGCCTGGCCAACTGCGCCGATTTTGACACCTCGCTCTGCTCGCCACCACTGACCTGCGGTGACGGCGACGTCGACAAGCCCGACGAGATGTGCGACGGCACCGATTTCTACGGCCTGACCTGCGAGCGCCTGGGCTATGCGGCGGGCCAGCTGATCTGCGCGGCCGACTGCCTGAGCATCGACCATTCGCAGTGCTCGGCGACCTGCCAGCCCGATTGCAGCAGCCGCGTGTGCGGACCCGACCCGGTGTGCGGCGAGTCGTGCGGCCAGTGCGACGGCGGCGCCTGCGTCAACGGCCAGTGCCGCGCCAACGTCGAAGGCGGCCCCAGCTGTCCGGCCGACAAGGACTGCAACGGTCGCGTCTGCGGACCGGATCCGGTGTGCGGGCTGTCGTGCGGCACCTGCTCGAGCGGCAGCTGCAACGGCAGCGGCCAGTGCTCGGGCCCAACGACCTGTACCGCCGGGACGCTGCGCTGCTCGACCGACAACTACGGCTTTCAGGGTTGCGGCTTCAACAATTCCACGGCGACGACCGAGTACGGTCAGCGGGTGCCTTGCAGCGCCAGCCAGTCGTGCAGCAATGGCCACTGCAATCGCAGCGGCTGCCTCGGTTCCGAGATCATCGTTCTGCTGGACCGCTCGTCGAGCATGCTCACCAACAACACCTGGACCTGGGTCAAGGATGGATTGGTCGCAGCGCTGTTCCTGCGCGACGACACCAATTCCTTTGGCTTTCGCGAATTCCCGTCCGGGGACGGGTGCTCGGTCGGCTATCTCACCTCGATGGCGCTCAACAACGCGGACAACATCTACGGTCAGATTTCCGACCCCTCGACCGGCGCCTCGACGCCGATCTCGGACGCGATCGATGGACTGACCGGCGTTTACGGCGACCCCAACGACGGCCAGGCGGTGATCCTGATCAGCGACGGTGACCAGACCACCACCTGCGGCACTGCGACCGACGCGATCCAGCGCGCTTCCGAATTGCTGTTCACCGGCGTCAAGGTCTACACGGTTGCCGTCACCACCACCGCCAATCGCACGGTCCTCGATCAGATCGCGGCTGCCGGCGGCACGGGCACGGCCCGGCTGGTGACAAACTCGCAGGGCATGTACGACGCTTTGACCGCCATCTTCACCGACCTGGGTTCGTGCCAGGACTGCACGGAGGGCAATCCGGCCTGCAGCGGCAACAACATCACCTACTGCGATGGCGACCAGATGAGCACCATCGACTGCACCAGCTACGGCTGGGCCTGCGGCAATTTCAACAGCACGCTCGGCGACCGCTGCCTGGTCGGAGCCAGCGAGCAGTGCAGCACCGACACGACCCGTGGGATCAATGTCTGCGATCCCCGCCTCAACCTCAACTGCGTCGAGACGGACCCTGGCTACGGCGTGTGCCGGGGCCGCGATGGCGGCTCCGGCGTCGACAGCGGCGGCAGCACCGGCTGCGTCTACCAGGATCTGGGCAGCGCCACCGGCAGCGCCATCGCCACCGGCAACACGAGCAGCCTGGCCAATTCGGACACCGCAAGTTGTGGCGGCGACGGGCCCGATCGGTCGTACGCCTGGCGCGCGCCAAGCTCGGCGACCTACACCTTCAGCCTGACGGGATCGAGCTACGACACCGTGCTCTACCTGCGCGACGCGTGCGGCGGCAGCGAGCTCGCATGCAACGACGAATACAGCAGCTACTCGTGGTCCCAGCTCACGCACGCCCTGACCACGAACCAGCAGATCATCGTCGTCGTCGACAGCTACGCCAGCGGCGGCGCGTTCTCGCTCACCATCAACTGACCGGCGGTCACTGGACCCCGCTCGACCCTGCGCGTACAATCGCTGCATGAAATGGTTCAAAGACCCCCCCTGCATCCCGATGAAGGTCAGCCTGCACGACGTCACGGCCGGCCGACTCGAGCTGGACGAGAGCAGCTTCGATCG
>Ga0315268_10007187_pt1 | contig 11747 bp, 10 predicted proteins | sample C1_top_MG_FD_204535 | JGI IMG/M metagenome (GOLD analysis project Ga0315268, IMG submission 204535) | Sediment microbial communities from Yellowstone Lake, YNP, Wyoming, USA - C1_top | ecosystem: Environmental > Aquatic > Freshwater > Lake > Sediment | place: USA: Wyoming | collected 2017-08-01 | reverse complement strand
TCAGCCCCCTTCCCCCGCTGGAGAGAAACGACGAGGATCAGAGACAACCAAGCTTCGCCGACATTAACTTATTGCCGTCGAAAAATGGTCTTGACTTTGGGGTCCACCTCCCTCAGGGAGATTCTGCCAGGTTCGAGAAAGGCTCGGGCGAGAGCGAACACGAGGATGTCTACAAAGCACAACGCCAGCAGTAGCCGGCATTTTCGGATAAGAAATAGGAGCAACCTATGCATCCAATTAAATGCACGTGAATCTATACGTCTACCGTTAAAGATGCCCTCATCTGCCTGCGTTGTCAAGTCGTTTGTAACAGGTGGCGTTGGAGCAGGATGCGCTTGGCGCTAGAACCGTCCGCGGAAATCGAAGAGGTCGCGCAGGGGCAGTTGCCAACCGGGGAAGAGGTTGGAGGCGAGGGCTTGATCGCCCGCGTGCGTTGCTTCTACAAAATACTTCTTCCCCTGGAGTTTCAAAACCTCCACCGTTTTGGCCTGTGGGTCAATGAGCCACACTTCAGGGACACCCGCCTCCGCGTAAACCGGCAGCTTGGTGGCACGGTCGTACGTTGTGGTGGACGGGGAAAGTACTTCAACGATAAGGTCCGGGGCCCCGGCAATCCAATTCTCCTGAATGATGCCGGCGCGGGCATTGGAGATAAAGATCAGGTCCGGCTGCAACGCCGTGTCTCCGCTAAGGCGCACATCCAAAGGAGCTGTCAACACCTCCCCGAGACGGTTCTTGATGACGTACGGCCACAAGGTACCGGAAAGATTTTGAATGACAGCTTGGTGCCTCGTTGCGGGGGCTGGAGTCACATGCACCTCTCCACGGACTAGCTCGTAGCGCTTCCCGTCGATGGGGAGCTGGCGGAATTCCTCGAAGCTCAGCTTGGGGATGACTTCTGTGCCCATGGAAGCATTATACACCTGCAACGTAAGGTCCTCCTGACCGCGGGGGCTGTCAAACTTGAACCTTCCTGAGCAGCGTTTGCAGATTTTCCGAAAGAATCTTCCGCTTCTGTTCCTCCGACAGAAACGCGTTCTGGATTCGCCCAATGACCGTTGCCGGGCAATTGATGGAGAAGTCGGAGCCGAAGAGGACGCGGTCGGGGCCGATGGTCTTGACGGCGTATTCGAGCATGCCGACGCGGTCGTGGCCGTAGCCGGAGGTGTCGAGATAGGTATTCGGGTGCGCGGCCACGGCGTCGATGCGCTTGAAGATGTGGTCATACTCCTGGCCGTCGCCGAAGTGGGGGAAGACGATAGTGGCCTGCGGGAACTTCTGAATGATGAAATCCATCTCCTCGAGTTCGGTGTGAACGTCGAGCACCATGTTGAGCTTCACCACCTGCTGCACGAGCTGTTCGAATTCCTTGACGGTGTATTGGTAAGGCACAGTGTAATTGCAGAGCTCGCCCACCCAGACGAAGCCGAGCTGCTTACGGCAGTCTTCGATCTCGCGCAGCGCCTCGTCGATAAAGAGGGGGTTGACGACGCACGCCCCGAGGAAGCGCCCCTGATATTTCTCGACGTAGCGCGCCACCTCGCGATTGCCTTCGATGAAGTCCTTGGGCGTCTTGGCAAGCTGGCAACGCACGTTATTGATGATGCCGCGCTGGACGCCGGTGCGGTCGAGGTACTGGGCGAACTCGTCGAAGGTCTTGGTGACGGGATACCACTGCCACACCTGGCCGGTCGAGTCGCTCGGGCAGTGCAGGTGGGCGTCGAAGACGGGGTAGGGCTCGGGCTTCGGACGGCGCGGGACGGGCCGGGCAGGGCGCGCCTGCGGAGGCGGCGATCCCGGCGCGGCCGGCGAGGATTCTTTCTTCTGCGGACGCGCCGCGACGGGCGTGGAAGCCCAGGCGCCCAGAAACGCAAAGATCTTCTTCAAGAACCCGCGCCGAGGGTGCGGGTGGTCGTGGTGAAAAAAGCTCATGGCAGGTCCTTTCGCAAAAGTTGTGCAGAGGCTATCACGGGGACGGGGAGCGGGCAACGTCCGCGAACCCTCCGCGGGGAGGCCTTGCGGAAGGGCTTAAGGTCAGGGCTCCCGCCGGGGATTGACAAAGGCCAGCGATGCCGATAGTGTACGCCCGCCTATGAAGGTCCTGGTGATTGGCTCAGGAGGCCGCGAGCACGCGCTGGTCTGGAAGCTGCGCGAGAGCCAGCAAACGGAAGAGATTTATTGCGCTCCGGGGAATGCGGGCATCGGGCAGGAAGCGGAATGCCTGCCGGTGGACGTGTCGAGTCCTGCGGCCGTCCTGGACCTCGCGAAGCAGGTGCAAGCCGACTTGACGGTGGTGGGGCCGGAGGCGCCGCTGGTGGCGGGCGTGGGGGACGAATTCGAGAAAGCAGGCCTTGCCCTCATCGGTCCCACGAAGCGGGCGGCGCAACTCGAGGGCAGCAAGATCTTCGCCAAGCAATTCATGCAGCGCCAGGGCATTCCCACGGCGCGCTTTGCCGTGGCCGAGAAGTTTGACGAGGCGGGGAAAGCGCTGGGCGGCTTCGGTCTGCCCGTGGTCATCAAGGCGGACGGGCTGGCGGCGGGCAAGGGCGTGGTGGTGGCGCGCACGCGCGAGGAGGCGGAAGGAACGCTGGACGAGTTCATGCGCCAGAAAGTTCTGGGTGCCGCCGGCGAGCGCGTCGTGATCGAAGAATGCCTGGCAGGCGAAGAACTCTCCTTCATCGTGCTGACGGACGGGAAGGGAATTCTTCCCTTCGCGCCGACGCAGGACCACAAAGCGGTTTACGACAACGACCTGGGTCCCAACACCGGCGGCATGGGGGCCTACAGCGAAGATTCCATCGTGGACGCGCGCCTGCGCGAGGAGATCCTCCGGCGCATCGCCGCGCCCACCCTGGCGGGCATGGCCGCCGAGGGCAATCCCTACGCCGGGTTTCTCTACCTCGGCCTGATGCTGACGCCGGAGGGGCCGAAGGCGCTGGAGTATAACGTGCGCATGGGCGACCCCGAGGCGCAACCCATCCTGATGCGGCTGCGCTCCGACCTGGTGGAACTTCTGCTCGCCCTGCGGAACAACACGCTGGAGGCCTTCCATGCCCATTGGACTCCCAACCCCGCGGTGTGCATCGTGCTCGCCTCCCAGGGCTATCCCGGAAAGCCTGAGGTCGGTCAGGCCATCCGCGGCATCGAGGGCGTGGAATCGCTGGTGGGCGTTAAGATCTTTCACGCCGGGACGAAAATGGTCGACCGCCAACTGGTTACCTCCGGCGGGCGGGTGATGGGCGTCACCGCGATTGCCGAGGACCTGCCGACGGCCATCGAAAAGGCGTACACGGCGGCCGGCAAGATACACTTCGACGGCATGCATTACCGGAAAGACATCGGTGCGAGGGGCCTGCGCCGGCTGCGGCGCGCGGCCGAGACCAAGAAGCCCGGCGGGCCGCCGCAGGATTGCCCGGTGCCGGGGAACTTGACGTAGGCCCGCGGCGGTGTCTTCCCAAAGCTCGCAGGGAGGAGAATAAGGATGGTGGAAAAGTCTCGCCCGCTGGTGGGCATCGTGATGGGCAGCGACACGGACCTGCCCACCATGACGGAAACCGCGCAGACGCTGAAGAAATTCGGCGTGCCGTTTGAGATTGAAATTACCTCCGCGCACCGCTCGCCGGTGCGCACCTCGGAATACGCGCGCACGGCGATCGAGCGGGGACTGCGGGTGATCATCGTGGGGGCGGGCGGCGCGGCTCACCTGGCCGGGGTCATCGCCGCCGAAACCACGCTGCCGGTGATCGGCGTGCCCATGGCCACGACCACACTGGCCGGCCTCGATTCACTCCTCTCCACCGTGCAGATGCCCGGCGGGGTGCCCGTGGCGTGCACGGCCATCGGCAAGCCGGGCGCGGTCAACGCCGCCATCTTCGCGGTGGAGATCATCGCCATCAGCGACGCTCCGCTCGCCAAGAAACTTGCCGATTACAGGGAAGAACTCGCCCGCTCCGTTGCCGAAAAATCTGAGAAGGTGAAGCGCGAGTTTCAGGTGTAGCGCCGACTTCGGCCCCGCGGAGGAGTGCGCTGCGCGCGGAGGGGGATTGGTGTCTCTCGGAAAGCGGCGCAGCCGGGCCTTGCTCCTTAACCACGCGGGTGTTTCTCGGGGTGGCTATTCCGGGCTGGACAGATTGTACACTTCAGAAAGCACGGACTACTTGAATCTTGACCTCCATCGCGCGCGCGAGTATAAGCTGCAGCCAGTGCATTTCTGATTTTCGAGCAGGAGCGTGGCGGCGTTTGAGGAGAGGTGCTGCATTTTTCGGTCTGGGATTTGTGGCGGGCGCGCTGGCCACCTACTTCGGCGCGAACCTCCTCCAGCATGGAACCTTTTCACTGGGAAGGATTCGCCCCCAAGCCCCTCCGGTCTGCTACTCCTGCTTCTGGCAAGGGTACGAACCGAAACTCCGCGCGGATGTCATCGAGTTCTACCGTCAATACAAAACTCCTGACGCGTTGGTCAGCGGCGACGTGAGTTACATTCTGTGGCGCGCCACCGGGAATGCGAATTGCGACAGTCGGGAAATCTACCGGAAGGCCGCGGCGCATGAAACGGACCTTCACCGCCGCTTGATGGCCCGCGCCATCCTGGGATTCAGCGGACCCGAATGCGGCCAGGACGGCCTGGCGGACTTGGAGGCGGCGGCGGAGCTGGCCCAGCAGGCCGGCCTCAGCTCGGAGTCCCGGTTGCTTCGGCAACTCGGCGAGAAGAAACTCGAGCCGCCTTTCGAGGACGTGAACATCTCGGCCTCCCTGGATATCCCACGCAACCCTACGGCCATGACGCTGGGCGAGAGCACCATCGAGCTGCCCCCGGGACTCCGAGTCGGCACGCAAGTGGACCGGGTGGCGCGCGACTGGATCAGCTACCAGATGAAGTGGGACATGAGCGGGAATCCCATGCCCGCGGCGTCTTTGATCGGCTATCACGAAGGCGCCCTGGTGGGGAGCATTGCCAACAAGGTTCCGGTGGAGATCTACCCCCTGACCGGGACGCTGATCGCCCAGAAAGGCGAGAAGTGGTATGCCCCGGACGAGACCGGGACCTTCCGTTTCGAAGTTCTCAGGGACAAGACGGAGTATCCCACCACGCATGCCGCCGGGAAGTTCGGGTGGATGGTGGATACTCACGGCGTCTCCGCGCTGGTCAGCCAGGCGCTCGAGCGCCGCATGCAATTGGTGGCGGCGTGTGGGGACTCGGTGGGCAAGGCCAAGGCTGCCTACTATCTGGCCGAGAAGGGCGTCAACGTGGCGATGCCGAGCGACCGCTATGCCGACCTCCTGCTCGGCTATCAGGCCCCAGGGATCCTGCTGGGGACCGCGCCGGTCAAAAATCTGGAGGGGAAGGTAGTGATGGGCCACCAGCCGGTGCGCTTCTCGCTGCGCGAGCCGATCATCGTCGAGGACACCAAGCAGAATTTCCCCGTGCAATACTACGACGCCGGAGCGCGCTACTTCCGGCGGCTCAATCAATTCGTTCCCCTGCGCTTGGAGTATGTGGACGTGGACGACGCCAATCAAATCGACAGGGTGCTGAGACGAGCCAGCCAGGCTCGCTCCACCGCCGTGGGCGTCCGCGTTGCCACGAATTATGAATATGAGACGTTGAAGGAATGGCTGACGAAGTCCCGCCAGAACCGCGCCGTCCTCTTCCACTCCGGCCTTTATCCCTACGCGCAACTCCTCTTCGAGCAGTATCCCCAGCAGGTGACTTTCGGCGACCTGCACCCGCGATTCGAGTAGGGATCGCGGCGGACTCAGGCGGGGCGAGAGTCGGCGCCGGCATCCAAGGGATCCCAAACCGCTTCCCGAAGCGCCTCGAGGTCGGGAGCGCAGTCGCGGCGCCTGGCGACGTGGGCGGCCGCATCCTTCAAGCTCCAGCCTCGGCACCACCAGAGATAAGCGATGGCGACCGTGGGGGAACGGTTCATCCCGGCCGTGCAGTGCAGGTACACCGTGTGGCCGGATTTCAGCAACTCGTCCAGGGCGCGCACACAACCCGGAAGCTTGTCGCGGAGTTCCAGCGTATCGCCGTCCCTTACGGGAGCGTTTTGGAAAGCGATTCCGCAGGAGGCGCAGTGGGCCTGGAGGGCGTCCCAGGGGAGGTTGAGGGAGCGCGGGTCCTCGTCGGTCTGGATGTTCAGGACGGCGGTGATGCCGCACTCGGTCTGTAGCCGCGCGATGTCGTCCGACGTTCGGGGATACGAGCCCACGAAGAGTTGCGGGAGAATCTGGTCGTAGTCCATGAGGCGTCAGTCGGATCCGCAGTGAGTCTACCATGCCTCCGCCGGCAGGGGAGGGCCGGGCCCCGGCCCCGTCCACACCTTGCGGGCCGCCATCATCGTGTAGACTGGAAGAGCCTTGCGATCAGGGAGGCAGCGGATGTTCATCGGTCACATTGCGGTGGGACTGGCGGCGAAGCGCGTGGCGCCGAAAGCCTCGCTGGGCACGTTGCTGATGGCGGCGCAATTCACCGACTTGCTGTGGCCGGTCTTCCTGCTCCTGGGCGTCGAGCGGGTGGCGATTGAGCCGGGGAACACCGCGGTATGTCCGCTGGTCTTTGTCTCCTATCCTATCTCGCACAGCCTGCTCGCGGACGTCGGCTGGGCAGCATTGTTCGCCGGCCTTTACCGAATCCTGAAGCACGACTCGAAGGGGGCCTTCTGGACCGGGCTGGTCGTCCTCAGTCATTGGGTGCTTGACGTCATCTCGCATCGCCCCGACATGCCGCTCTACCCGGGCAGCGGGGTGCGCGTTGGCCTGGGGCTGTGGTACTCGCTGCCTGCGACCCTGGTTGTGGAGATCGCGATGTTCGCGGCGGGGCTCATCCTGTACCTCAAAACCACGCGCGCCAGAGACAAGGCGGGGGTTTATGCGTTCTGGTCGCTGATGGCGGTCCTCTTCATTGCCTACCTCATGAATCTGTTGGGTCCGCCTCCGCCCAGCGTGCGGGCACTGGCGGTGGGGGCCCTTCTCGCTTGGGTGTTCGTTCCGTGGGCGTACTGGGCTGACCGGCACCGGGAGGTGGGCCGGGGACTCACCGGTCCCGCACAAGAACTTACGCCAGGTGCACAATGAAGTGGCAAGTCTTTCCGCCCCGCCGGAGCGACTCCGCGATGTCGACCTTGAAGGGGCGGCCCAAAGCCGTTTCGAAAATCGTCTGGTGAGTGCTGCGCGTGCACTCGCAATGGACGTCGTGGGGCTTCGCGGGACGATAATTGGCCGCGGGGCAATAGCAACGGTTCGAGACTTCTCCATAGCGAATGTGGACCAGGTCGCCTTCCTGCCAGATCTCGAAGTTCTTCTTGTAGGCGGCCATCAACTTCTGCAAATCGCCTTTTCCCTGTTGGGCAATATCCTGCTTGAGTTGAAAGCGACGAAAACAGCCGCGGCCGCACGCCTCCATCAATCTCACTTTGGTCTTTTGATCCAGCTCGGCGTCCATGGCGTCCAGCAAGTCAACGAGCCAGTTTTGAACGAATTGTTTTTCGAATTGCTCCGGAGTTTGCTGATCGCCCGGAGGAGGAGAAGCGCCCGCGGGCGCGTCTTGAATCAGGGCCATGAGAGCGCAACAACCCAGGCCCGATTCCCACGATTTCTGGATAAACTCCTTGCGATTCATCACGCACCTCGCTCTTGTTCCGGGGGATTCGCGTTGGAGCTGTATACGCTCTTCTGGCGAACGAGACAAGGGACAGAAAGACAGGGGCAGGCTGTTTTGAATGAAGGGTGAGTTACCAAGGCTGGCGGCGCAGAGAGCGTGCACGCGAATCTGGCAACCCTGAACCCCGGGCCGACCGGGATGGGTTCGCGGCAAGCCGGGGCAGGTTGGCTGTGCCGCGAATGGAAGTGGGCGTGCTGGCAGGGACATGGGATAAACCGTCTCGACGCCATCCATGGCTATTTTGTCGCATGGCTTTTATGTCCCTAAGGAGAGGTATTATTATGGCCTCTGCTCCCAAACCTTCTATGAAGCCGGCCGCCAAGCAGTTCGGTACGCAAAAGGTTGACACCTCGCATGATTTTCTGCGTGGGCGACAGCACCCACTGGACGTTTTCTTTTCGCCCAAGACGGTGGCGGTGATCGGCGCCACGGAAAACCCCGGTACGGTGGGGCGCACGCTGGTCTGGAACCTGATCAGCAATCCTTTCGGCGGCGTGGTTTTCCCCGTGAACCCCAAGCGCTCGCAGGTCCTGGGGATCAAAGCCTATCCCAGCATCAATGCGGTTCCCGAGGCGGTGGACCTGGCGGTGATCGTCACTCCGGCGCGCACGGTTGCCGGGGTGATCGGCGAGTGCGTGGATGCGGGGGTCAAGGCCGCCATCGTAATTTCGGCGGGCTTCAAGGAATTGGGGCCGGAGGGCGCCAAACTCGAGCAGGAGATGCTTGCCCAGGCGCGGCGAGGCAGAATCCGGATTATCGGCCCGAACTGCCTGGGCGTAATGAGCCCGCTGACCGGGCTCAATGCCACGTTCGCGACCACCATGGCGCGCCCGGGGTCGATCGGCTTTATCAGCCAGAGCGGCGCGTTGTGCACCGCGGTACTCGATTGGAGCCTGCGCGAGCTGGTGGGGTTCAGCGCCTTTATCTCCATCGGCTCGATGGCGGACGTGAGCTGGGGCGACCTGATTGATTACCTCGGCGACGATCCGCGTACGCGCAGCATTATCCTTTACATGGAATCCATCGGCGACGCGCGGGGGTTCCTCTCGGCGGCGCGTGACGTGGCGCTCTCCAAGCCCATCATCGTCATTAAGGCCGGGCGCAGCGAGGCGGCGGCCAAGGCGGCGGCGTCCCATACCGGGACGCTGGCGGGCAGCGACGAGGTGCTGAACGCGGCCTTCCGGCGCACGGGCGTGCTGCGGGTAAACTCCATCGGCGACCTCTTCTACATGGCCGAAGTGCTTTCGAAGCAGCCGCGGCCGCAAGGCCCGCGCCTGGCCATCCTGACCAATGCGGGGGGTCCGGCCGTGCTCGCCACCGACGCGCTGGTGGCGATGGGGGGTGAACTCACGGAGCTGACGCCCGAGACCCTCCGGGCCTTGAACGAGATTTGCCCGCCGGCGTGGAGCCACGGCAACCCCGTGGATATCCTCGGCGACGCGACCCCGGACCGTTACGCCAAAGCCCTCGAGGTGGTCGCCAAGGATCCCCACACCGACGGCCTGCTGGCCATCCTCACGCCGCAGGCGATGACCGACCCCACGCAAATCGCCCAGCAATTGAAGCCCTACGCCAAGCTGGATGGCAAGCCGCTGCTGGCAAGCTGGATGGGCGGCCCGGCGGTCTCGGCCGGCGAGGCCATCCTGAACGGCGCCGGGATCCCCACCTTCGCCTATCCCGACACCGCGGCGCGAATCTTCCACTACATGTGGCAGTACAGCTACAACCTGCGGGGGCTCTACGAGACGCCGATTCTGCCCAGCCAGTTTGCGGAGACGGGTTCAGGCCGCGCGGAGGCTGCGGGAATCATCGAGGCGGCGCGCAAGTCCGGGCGAACGATTCTGACGGAGGCCGAGTCAAAGCGCTTGCTGGCCTCCTACGGGATTCCCACGGTGGAGACGCGCGTGGCGCGCTCCGAAGATGAGGCCGTAGGACATGCGGGGAAGATCGGCTACCCCGTGGTGCTGAAGCTCACCTCGGAGACGATCACGCACAAGACGGACGTGGGGGGCGTGCGGCTGAACCTGCGCGACGCCGAGGCGGTGCGCGCTGCCTACCGTGGCATCGAAGCCTCGGTGCGGGAGAAAGCCGGGGCGCAGCACTTCCAGGGCGTGACGGTGCAGCCCATGATTCGCCTGGAGGGGTACGAGCTGATTATCGGTTCGAGCATCGACGCGCAATTCGGCCCGGTGCTGCTGTTCGGCACCGGCGGGCAGCTTGTGGAAGTCTTCAAGGACCGCGCGCTGGCCCTGCCGCCGCTCAATACCACGCTGGCGCGGCGACTGATGGAACAGACCAAGATTTACACGGCGCTCAAGGGCGTGCGCGGGCGCAAGGCGGTGGACCTGGGGGCGCTCGAACAGCTCCTGGTGCTGTTCAGCCACTTGGTGGTGGAGCAGCGCTGGATCAAGGAAATCGATATCAACCCACTGCTGGCGTCGCCGGAGCGGCTGGTGGCGCTCGATGCGCGCGTGGTGCTGCAGGGGGCGGAGGTCCGCGAGCCGGACTTGCCGCGCCTCGCCGTGCGTCCCTATCCGGCGCAATACGCCTCGGCGTGGGCTTTGAAGAATGGCACGTCCATCACCATCCGGCCCATCCGCCCCGAGGATGAACCGCTGATTGTGAAGTTTCATGCCACGCTCTCCGAGCAGAGCGTCTACATGCGCTACTTCCACATGATCGCGCTCAGCCAGCGAGTGGCCCACGAACGCTTGACGCGCATCTGCTACAACGACTACGACCGCGAGCTGGCCCTGGTGGCGGATAACAAGAACCCCCAGACGGGCGAGCACGAGATCCTGGCGGTAGGACGCCTCACCAAAGAGACCGCCGCGGGAGAGGCGCAGTTCGCCCTCATGGTGAGCGATGCCTGGCAGAAACAGGGCTTGGGGGGCGAGCTCCTGCGCCGCCTGCTGGAAATCGGGCGGCAGGAGAAAGTGCGCCGGATTACCGCCGAAATCCTTCCCGAGAACTATCCCATGATCCACGTGTGCAAGAAGCTGGGGTTCAAGCTCCACCACGACCACGAGGAGGGCGTGGTGAAAGCGGAAATCGATCTCTAGCGCCGGTCTATGACCGGCGTAGAGACGGCCCGGTGGGCCGTCGTCAAGGCTTCAAAGGAGTATTGTTTATCGTGTATTGTCGTACCATGGCGACCACCAAGATTGCGATCACGCTGGACAGCGAGACGCTCCAGGAGATCGACCGCTGGGTGCGCGCGGGGCGATTCCCTAATCGCAGCCGCGCAATCCAAACAGCGCTCGCGGAGATGCTGGCGCGCCGGAAACGGCGGCGGTTGATCGAAGAGCTTGCCAAAATCAATCCCCAGGAGGAGCACGCTTTGGCCGAAGAATCCTTCCGATGTGAGCCCACGTGTTCCAAATACCGCTGGTGAAAGAGACGATGTGCTCGAGTTGACCGAACGCGGTATGTGACGACTGACAACTGACAACCCACATTGGCTGCTATAATCCCCGCTTGCGGTCAACTTCGCAATCGGACTAGGGCATGTTCAAAACCATTGAGTGGACCGATGAAGGCGTGCGGATGATTGACCAGACGCGGCTGCCGGCCGAGGAGGTCTATCGCACTTGCCGCGATTACCGCGAAGTGGCGGAGGCCATCCGCTCGATGGTGATTCGCGGCGCGCCGGCGATTGGCGTGGCGGCGGCGATGGGCATCGCGCTGGGCGTCAAGCATTCCGCGGCGACAACGGTCGAGCAGTTGCGCGCGGAATTCGAGACGATCTGCGACACGATTTCCAAAACGCGGCCCACCGCCGTGAACCTCTTCTGGGCCGTGCGGCGGATGCGCGAGATGGCTGAGAAGTTGCTGGCGCGCCACCCCTCGGACCCCGCGAAAATCGCTGCGGTGAAAGTGGCGCTCGAAGACGAAGCCCAGCGCATCCTGGCCGAGGACATCGCCATCAACGAAGCGATGGGGCGGCACGGCGCGGCGCTGATGCCCGATTCCGGCACGGTGCTGACGCACTGCAACGCGGGCGCGCTGGCCACGGGCGGTTACGGGACGGCGCTGGGGGTGATCCGCTCCGCGGTGCAGGCCGGAAAGAAGATCAACGTGTTTG
>Ga0315268_10007186_pt1 | contig 11749 bp, 11 predicted proteins | sample C1_top_MG_FD_204535 | JGI IMG/M metagenome (GOLD analysis project Ga0315268, IMG submission 204535) | Sediment microbial communities from Yellowstone Lake, YNP, Wyoming, USA - C1_top | ecosystem: Environmental > Aquatic > Freshwater > Lake > Sediment | place: USA: Wyoming | collected 2017-08-01 | reverse complement strand
AGGTCTTGCCAGACGAGCTGAGAGGAGGTGCATGGCCGTCGCCAGTTCGTGCCGTGAGGTGTCCTGTTAAGTCAGGCAACGATCGAGACCCGCGTCCCCCGTTGCTACCAGCCTTGAGCTGGGCACACTGGGGAGACTGCCGCTGATAAAGCGGAGGACGGAGCGGGCCACGGCAGGTCAGTATGCCCCGAATCTCCCGGGCCACACGCGAGCTGCAATGGCAGGTACAATGGGTTCCGACCTCGAAAGGGGAAGGTAATCCCGAAAACCTGCCGTAGTTGGGATCGAGGGTTGTAACCCACCCTCGTGAACATGGAATGCCTAGTAATCGCGCGTCACTATCGTGCGGTGAATACGTCCCTGCTCCTTGCACACACCGCCCGTCGTTCCACCCGAGCGACTTCTGGGTGAGGCGTGGTCTTTGTTGGCTGCGTCGAATCCATTTTTCGTGAGGGGGGAAAAGTCGTAACAAGGTGGCCGTAGGGGAACCTGCGGCCGGATCACCTCCTAAGAAAGAATAAGCCTTATGCAAAGGCGATTGGAGGAGAAAGATCGTGTGAAGGGATCAGCCAAGAAACGCCAAAGCCCATTCTAGCCATTGTGAACATACGAAACCGTCTAACTCTTGCGTTTGGATTCAGATACGTTCCGTTCTGGTTTTTCAATGTTTGTTTAGGAGTGTTTCCGAGGCAATACGGACCTACCCCCCTCTGGGTTTCTGCGATGAATTTCTATTAGGCTTCAAATATGTCTGTTTCAGGGCATTGTGCAGGTAGGATTTGAGCAATTATCTTTAGACGAGCTATCCTTATACGGTTGGACCTTTTTGTCTCGGAGAGCGGGTGATTGTTTAATCAAGCTTAATAGTTGGATAGTGGTAAGGTAATATGCAGAGTCAAAGGAGGGGGTATTCTGAAAAGGGCAACATTCGTTGCATCCGTCCTCTTTGCATCTATGTTTGGGTTAAGCATTGTCTCTGTCGCGTTTGCAGCACCCAAGACACCCAATTTGCACATTCACGTTTACCTAAGCGATGAGGATGGAAATCAGGCTCTAGAGGACGGCATCATCGACATCGCAGGGTGGTCTTTGTCTAAGGAGTGGGTTAACAAGTGGACGCTCATGTTTCAGACGATTAGCATGCAAAGTTACGATGAGCTGAATATGTTTGAGATTGATCTTAACAGTCAGAGGTGGCCAACTGGCGATTCTGGAAGCAAATTCTATGATTCTGCGAGAACTCAGAGTGTGAAGGCTGTTGAATTCAGAAAAGCTATCGCTTGTCTCGTCGACCGTGAGGCAATCATTCGAGACGTGTTAGGTGGTTATGGGCATAGAATGGATGTGCCTATCCTGCCCAGTCAGTCTGCTTACATCGATATGCCGAACTATACGTTTTCGGGGGTAATATACGACTTTAACAGGATGAGAGCTGTAAGCATATTGGATGCTGCGGGTTTCACAATTGGTTTGGACGGCGAGACTCGAATTGACCCCTTAACAGGTGATTACCTGTCACCACTAACCTTCTACATTAGAACAGATGATGCGAACATGGAAAAAATGGGACGAATGCTGAAAGACGAGCTTGTTTCGATAGGCATTCCAGTGAACGCCATCATGGCGGATAAGATTGTGTGCTTCAAGAAGGTCATGGTTCTGTATAACTACAACCTGTACACCGGCGGCTGGAATCTCGGTCCAATACCAAAAGGCTATTATGATTTCTATTCAAGCAGCAAATATTACGGTCCAGACATCGGTTGGAGCGAGAACTATCCGGGCTTCTGCAACGCCGAATTCGACGGCTACGCAATCAGAGTCGAATATCCAATGACGCTTGAGGACGTGCAGGAAGCGTCTAGGACTTGTGGTTACCTCTTTCTGAAATACTGTGCAGTCGTTCCCATATACTGTCCAGAAGTCGTAAAGGCATATAGAACTGGGTGGACTGGTGTTGTGAATGACTTGGGACATGGTATTGACAACTACTTTTCTTTTCTGAATATGGACAATTCTGGAGATGACACGATCGACTGGGGTTTTAAGGAGAATATCACGACTTTTAACGTGATCGGTGCGGAAGCAAATCTATGGGGATGGGCATCGGGGGACTATTGGGGATGCACTTGGGAGCAGTCGTCCGACTCGAGAATGCTGAACCTTATTTATGAAGGATTGCTGGATCAGGATCCTTTCAGTCAAGCCTACGTGGGGTCAGGGCTAGTTGAAAATTACACTCTAGGATCATGGGACGCAACTAGCTATAGCGGTGACCCTGATGCGTCAGTCCTGACTTTCCACATAAGGAATAATGTCACATTTCACAATGTTACTGGCGGCGCACGCAAGCCAGTAGACGCCTATGTCATCAGCTTCAGTTTCAGCTTCACTGCCAATTCCATACCAAACTGCTGGTGTCACCCCCTAGTTGGCACGTGGGCGGAGGTCGTTGATAACTACACAATCAAGTTCTATCACTGGAGAAAGAGTCCTTGGATTCTCTATTGGGTGGGCAGCTTTCGCATAATCAACCCCGACATATGGAGCAAAGTCGGGTCGGGCTATCAGGCAAGATTATTCGACCCAGCGAAGTCTGACATAAACAACAATGGAATCATTGACATAATGGAAGACGGCACAGGCGCTTGGACGTTTGCTGAGAATGCTTCAGATGTCATTCGCTTGGTTCGCGATGATAACTACTACTTGAGCAGCGTTGATGTTGAGAATCAGCTTAAGCAGATGTTTTGGGCAGACACAGGAGATGTCAGCAGAGATTGTGTTGTTAACATTTTGGACTTGAGCTACATGGCCAGATCGTTAGGCAGAACAACCAGTGACCCACATGGTTCAGGCTGGAACCAATACAACGTGGACTGCGACTTGAACAATGACGGCAAGATTGACTACTTAGACTTAGCAGTGACATCCGTCAACTATGGAAGAACCATGGGTTAACAAGAGAGGTATATGTTAGAAACAGAATTCGTTCTCTTAACTCTTCTTAGTGGTTTTCAGCTTTTGCATAGTTTTTTTAAGTTGGTCACGTGCATTATTCATTTGGTGAGTGGTTTTGAAGGAATTCGCCAAAAAAGTCAAATTAAAGGAAAATATCGACATCGACACCGTGGCAATATCCAAAGACCGCTACTTCCCCAAAGCCTACGTTGTCGACCTCCCACTTGAAACCGTACCTGACCATGTCTGGCAAGACATTTTCGAACGACTCTGGCGGTCAGGCAGAAACGTATGGGACAGAAAACTCTTCGTGGTCGGCGACAAGCTGAGACTAGTAACCACTGTCGAAAACGTGGAAGACAAACTCGACTGGGTTAGAGGAGTTGTGGAGCGCACAAACAGAGACGTTGACGAATACAACAAAGAAGAAGAAGCTCGCGAAACTCAGTTGGAAGAGGCAATGCAAAAACACACAATTGAAGAAGACAAAGCCAGCATAGACATGATTCGCGGCACATTGAGAAAACGGTACGGAGCCTACTAACATCTACACTGCTCAAACAATCTGGAAGTCAGCCTAAACAGTCTTCGAACCGTTCCTCAACTACTTCTCTCTATTCTCGAATAGATTATCTAACGTCACTGAAAAACGGCAGCTGTCACAAAGTTTATCGTCACCAGTAGCGGCTCTTCTATCACACTTGACGCATTTAACCTGCTCTACCGTCTGCTGTCTCTGGAAAATATTCTTCAACATTAATCACCCACAATTAAAGAAAGCGTTTCCAAGCTAGATATTGCTTATGAAGCAATGATACATAAGCTGAATCCAACCAATCTACAAACAGCATGACTCGATTCCAAGGCTATGTCTCCAAAACCCTTCCCACTCCATAAGGAACAAACTCCCTTACCTCTTCAACTGAAGCCTTCACAATCCTGTCGCATAGTTCTTTAGTCATCTTTCCGCCCAGAATCCGCAAAACATGCCTAAACAACTCCTTACCAGCAACGTTCCCAGGGACAATCACAATATATGCCTTCGTCATCGTCTTGACAGAATCAACGGGTCCGCCGACGAAGCTAACATCTTCGCTTTCCTCATCTACTATCACGCCTATACCCAATCTAAGCGGAACATTACGCATCCAATTCCGCTTGCCACTCACAACAAACGCTCCATGAGCCACAAATTCGCCTGAAGGTCCGCTTTTACTTAACTGTTCAGGCTTAACCCAATAAACGTCCACGCTTCCAAAACCCTCCCGCCAGCCTCTGGAAAAAGCTGCCGCAAACTCTCCAGCCTCACGCAAACACTGTTCACTAATCTCTTTCCCACTTGTCTTTACAACGACAAACGGTGCTCCAACAATATCAGCATGAAAGACAACATCATTTTCGTCAGTATGCTTCTTGATTAGAACCTCATTACTTACCGCATCCTTACCAGCCACAACCAAGAAGCTGTCTGAGGAAACAAACCATCTAAACTTCTCGAACCATTCCCTATGCTGCGCTTTCCTTAGAACAAGCTGTTCCACGACTTCCGTTGGCTTGGCATGCTCCAAGGCTTCAGCCTTACTCATCTCAGCTTCAACATTCCTCAGCTTCTTGCGAGTGTCCTCTAACGCCTCTGTCGCGCCCGCCAACTTCTGCTTAGCACGCTTAGCACGTTCATAAAACTCTGCGGCATTCTCAAACAAACTCTTACGCAAGCTCAAACCAAAATGCAGGTCATCAACACAAACATTAATCACCAAGCTTTTGCTGTCAAAAGACTCGAATATACTTGAACCCTTACCGATGGCTTTTTCTTTCAAGACTTCCGAAACGATAGTGCTCCATTCTCTACTGCCCTTGTCGCCAATAGAGAATCTATCCAGCAAACCCTGCACTTCACTGCTATGAGCGTAGATGGTGCCTCCGATGCGTTTGTCTGTGTTCGCTTCTGCTTCAGCCTCAGCCAAAGCTTTCTCTTGATCAGCAATAATCCGCTTGAGTCTTTCGGCTTCACGTTTTAGCTGGTCAACTTCCACGCCAGCCAAAGCCTTCTCAAGAGCAGTAACCCTAACGTAGAATTCATCTAACGCTTCATTAAAACTGGAGAACGTTTGAAGCTCGATTCCCGCAACTTCGTATCGCCTAAGCTTGAACGGCTCAACATCAACAAAGCCGCCAGTCTCATCCAAAACAATACAAGGCTCCAAGGTACCACCAGTGACCTGTGAAAGCAATACTTGCAAACAGTCGAAAACGGCGTCAATTTCATTCTCACTTAGACCATTGCATGGTTTTGTCTTGTCAACATTCGCTCTTAGCAGAACTTCTTCAGCAGAAACCCCACCGATACTAAGAAACCGAGCCAATCCTCTAACTGCTTCAACATCGCCAAAACCAAGCAGGCCTTCCCGAAATTCTTCTGCTGAAACTTTCAGCGGGTTCTTGCCACTCGAAGGCGCAAACTTGAACTGTTCATTCCGAACGATGTCTCTGTCCCGCATCCGTTTGTAGACTAGAGCCTGCATGATCCTCTCGTTTTCGTCTACTAGAATAATGTTTCCGTCTCCGAAAAGCTCCAGTACAAGTTGCACATTGCCTTCTTTCGCTGTGAAGCTGAATACGACGACTCGCTCAAACTCGTACTGCACGATGCTTATCAATCTTGCATTCCGCAGATACTTTCTCAACGCCATGCAGAATGCTGGAGGCGTAGTCGGCTTCTCTAATGAGTAGGAAGTCAGATGCAGGCGCCTTCCGGCTTCAAAAACAAGAGCAAATGACGGATTATCAGGTTTGTGCAGTTTCAAAATCAAGGTTTTGGCGTCAAGTTGATAGACATTACTAACATGAGAATCGAGAACTGCAGTTTTCAGTTCCCGAACCGCGGCAGCCACGTCAAAGCTCGTAAATTCCTTCTTGCGCAACTTGCGTCACTTGCAAAAGTATAAGTCAAAACACTATAAATAAGCAACCTCACGCCTCAAGAGCCATTTAGAGGCTTCAGACTTGGTTCTGTGAACTTGAAGCGACACCTTAGACTCTTCTGTGTCAGCTTGAGACCTAGAAAAGAATGAAACTGAGAAGCCAAGGTTGCAGTTCAACTGCACAGTCATATCGTTTCCTTCCATGCGCGATGATAGGCAACTTTAAATTTGGATTCAAAATATAGATTTCGAAGGCACCGAAACATCATGAGACCATTGAGACCCTTAGAAAAAATCTACTGGTTAAGGCTGGCACTTGGGTTCGTGGCTGCAATTCTATGTGCTGGATACACAGTGGAAGCCAGCAAAATCCCCATTGTTGTGCAGTCGCAACCTTTTCCAGGAGACTTCACACTTTTCTTCTACAGTATGGACATCGCGATTATCCTGTACATATTATCTTACTACTTGATGAAACCCAGGTTCATCACCAAAGTGGAAAAGCCACAGAAAATCTTCACAACGGGAATAGGCATATACTTCATTGCTTGGCTAGTCTTCTGGGCACTGTTTTACACGATACTGATAGGACCACCAATCCCGCCAGCCTAGTCTTCTTCTTTCTCTTCTAGAAAACTCTCAATAGTTGCTTGACTTTCATCACTTTTAATTGTGCTTGGATTCTCATGTTGGGATGCCGTGTTATTCGAGCTTGGCATGACGGGCACTTCAATTCTGCTGAACACTCGCATGCAGTCAGCCCATGCTGAGAAGTAGCCGCGGTCGTAGTCGTCATGAAGCCTGTTCCTCATGTGCTCCAGAAACTCCCGTCTATAACCATGTAAGGCTGCTTTGTCGTTTAGGTCCAGTTTGGGAAAAAAGGCGTTTGCATCACCGTTTGTTTTGCGTGAAAGGTACATGCCGTACAAGGCTCTGAAGTATCCGCGGTTCCATTCTGTTTTCTGCATTTTCTGTTTGATTGTTTCTAGCTCGCGCTCTGCTTCGGTAAACTGCCTGTTAGCCAATAGTTGAAAGTATCGTGTTACCAATGCTTGCGGAATCGGCATTTTTTAGCGCCCACGAGGCTTCTGTCTTTCCTGTTTCTCCTCTTCTGAAACGTCTTCTATGCCGTTCTCTGTGACTTTAAAGATTTCCTCTCCTTCAGGCAAATATGGACTTGAAACAAGCCTCGCAATCCGCACTGGACCATGCGCAGCCCTTCGCAGATAGATTCTGGTGTGGCTTGTGTGTCCAACGATGTGTCCGCCGATCGGATGCACCGCGTCGCCAAAGAACACGTCTGGCTTAGCCATGACCTGATTTGTCACGACAGCCACAGCGTTGAATGCTCTGGCTAAGCCAATGAGCTTATGCATGTGCTTGTTCAGCTTCTGCTGTCTGGGAGCCAACATTTCTCGCCCGATGTATTCGCTTCTGAAATGAGCCGTCAAAGAATCAACAATTATCAACTTGATGTTGTTCTGCTTGATCACTTCATCCGCATTTTCCAGCAAAAACATTTGATGATCAGACGTGTAAGCCTCAGCATAAATAATGTTCTTCACAACCTGCTCCGGATCCAGACCTAAATGCTTGGACATTTGCACAATCCGCTCAGTCCTGAAAGTGTTCTCAGTGTCAACATACAAGGCGGCGCCGCCAAGACCACCCCTTTCTGGAGGCAGCTGGACATTTACGCATAGTTGATGGCACATTTGGCTTTTGCCGCTACCATACTCACCATAAAACTCTGTGATAGTTTGGGTTTCCAACCCACCATCCAGCATCACGTCTAGGGGCTTGCTTCCCGTCGTCAGGCGCAGAACACTCTGGCGCATACGGAGTAGCTCATCTGCCCTGATGAATGAAACACCGATTGAAGAACGTGCCGCCTCAATGATTGACAGAGCCTTCTTTTCAGTGATGCCAACGGGCTCCAACTCGCGGCTCGTAGCCATAGCTAATGACTCAACAGTGTGAAAGCCTAACTCTTGCAGTTTCTGAGCAGTAGCTGGACCAATTCCTGGCAGGTCTTCCAGAAATTCGTATTTCTTCTTGATTAAGTTTGGGTCTTGAGTTTCTTTTGCCTCTTCTTCGGTCATTTGCAGTTCTCCTTCAGTCACGATTTATGAAACAGTTGAGACAAGCCATATTTAAGACAAGCGAAGCATGACAGCCATCAGTCCACGGAGAGATGGGTTAAAATGAAATATGCAGATTTAACTATTTATTTTTTGATGAAGATTCTGCTGTTGACGTAAGATAAATTATAAGTAGACGGTTTCTGCATAGAAACTAGTTCAAAAGAGGGATGACAGAATTTGGAAACGACAAAAATTGTGGAAACTGTAGCATTCAACATCTTGAAGCAAGCAGTCATTTACCTTCCAGACGATGTCAAACAGGCATTGACTAAAGCGTATGCAGAAGAGACAAGCGAGACAGGCAAGACTCAATTAAAAGCCATTTTGGACAACATTGAACTTGCAGAGAAATACCAAGCTCCAGTATGCCAAGACACGGGCACAATAATATTCTACGTCAAAGCAGGCGTGCAAGCCAAAGATTTGGACAAAATCGAAGGCGCATTAACAAACGCAACACGAAAAGCCACGAAAGAGGTTCCGCTCAGACCCAACGCTGTGAATCCATTCACAGGCAAGAACAGTGGGGACAACACAGGGCGCTACATACCCTATATGCATTGGGAAATCGTGCAGGGCGACAGCTTAGAGTTGACGGTTATGACTAAGGGCGGAGGCTCAGAGAACGTTTGCCAAACAGGAATGCTCGTGCCAGGCGAAGGAATAAAGGGACTGAAAAAATTCGTTATTGACGCCGTGATAAAAGCTGGCGCTCAACCATGCCCACCAACCATTCTAGGCATTGCAGTTGGGGGCGGAACAGACATAGCCATTAAAACAGCAAAGAAAACTTTGCTGAAACCACTGACCGAACCCAATCCAGACCCCGAAATCGCCAAGCTTGAAAAGGAGATTTTTGAAGCTGCAAACTTGACAGGAATTGGTCCAATGGGATTGGGCGGAAAGACAACAGTGCTGGGTGTGCATGTGGACTATGCTTTCAGGCATCCTGCGTCATTTCCAGCTGCCGTGGCGTTCAATTGCTGGGCTTCAAGGAGAGCAACTGCACGCATAAACGCTGATGGAACCACTGAATATTTGACGCATAAACTGAAATGGTGAGGTGAAAAGAAAATGACTGAATACCATTTGAAAACCCCGATCTCCGAAGAAGACATCCGCAAACTCAAAGTCAATGACGTACTCTTCGTCACTGGAACCATCGTCACGGCGCGAGACCAAGCTCACAAAAGAGCTTTAGAATATTTCAAGGAAGGAAAACCGCTACCGTTAAGCTTGGAAGGCTTAGCCGTGTTTCACTGTGGTCCTGTAGTCAGCAAGGAAGGTGACAAATGGATTGCAGTGGCGGCAGGTCCGACGACAAGCACGAGAATGGACATTTTCGAGGATGAATTCATCAAGGACTTCAAAGTTCGCGTTGTAATTGGCAAAGGCGGAATGGGCAAAAAGACCACCGACGGTATGGCGAAGTATGGTGCTGTTTATGGTGCTTTCACGGGAGGAGCGGCGATTCTTGCTGCCAAAGCCATAAAGAACGTTAAAGGCGTGGAGTGGCTTGATCTTGGAACACCTGAAGCCTTGTGGATTTTCGAAGTCGAGGATTTTGGACCATTGGCTGTGGCGATTGACTCGCATGGAAACAACATTTTCATGGACGTTTCAAAGAAGGTTGAAGAAGGCAAGCAGAAGATTTATGAGAAGCTGGGCATAATGCCTTAGCTTCCATCGCCATGTTTTTCTTGATTCTTGATTTTGAGTTTGGATTCTGTTTGTTGCTTCTGAAGATTTAATATGAGTTTAGGCTTTACTAAGCCCACTACGGTGTCATAAAGATGCGCATACACTTTAGAGACAAAATAGCCCTTTCAGGCGTGACAGTGCTAATAATAGGCGTGATTCTGTTAATTTTCACTTTCCTCAGCGCCTATGGATTCTTGACGCAGAGCTTGAACATAATCGCTTCATCAGACTTGACGCAAACGTTCGGTGACGCTTTAGCTCCATTGATCGCCACAGCAATCCGCATCATGTATTTGGGAATAATGGGATGGGTAGGCTCACTCGTAACTATACGAGGGGTCACGATAATAGCTAACGTTCCAAAAATCGAACCTGTTGCCATCGCTGCGAAACCAAATGGACCAGCACAGGCACCAGCAGCAGCCCCAGCTCCTGTTCAAACTCAGCAGAAGCCCCAACCGCAGCCTCAAACTCAACCAGCTAAACCTGAACCGCAGAAGGAACCGAAACCCGAACCCAAACCTGAACCTAAGCCTCCAGAGCCTCAGATCATAGTCCTTCCGCCAGAGCAAGTCACACAGCCCCCGCCACAAGCCGAGTCAGACCTACAGAAACAAAAGAAGAACAATGATGCGTCCTCAGCGCCAAGTGCTTAAGCCGCTCAGTTAAGTCGTTTCGAAGAAAGGGTCTGCAATGAACGTGCCAATTCGCATGATAGGCTTAGCTACGACGTTTTTTTGGATTTTCCTAATCGCTTTTACGGCTACAGTAGCTTATTCTGCAAAAGATTTGCAGTTCAGCTTTGGAGAATTACAGGTTGGAGGCGCCTCGCATAACAACCTTGTCCTCTCTTTGCCAATAGGCGTCGTAAACCAAGGCTACTATGACATAGATGCATTCAACATTAGTACCTACATCACGGACGTAGACGGTTTCAGAATCACCCACGGCTCCACACTCACGCCTGTCATAGCGAAAGGCGACAACATCACAATCTATCATAATGTTACTTTAAACATAGACAGACTGTTAAGACACGGTCGAAACTATTTGCTCAACGACACCACGATGAACATAAACGAGTCAGTCAGCATGAGACTTGCGAATTTTATTCCTGTTCAAGCATCAGCCAATTTTAGCCTTCCTTGGGGTGCACCCCTGTACAACTTCGCATTGGGAGACCCAACCTATTCTCCATATAACATGACTCATTTCAGTGTCGTCGTGCCAATAAACTTTGAGAACCATGCATCTTTTGATGTTGTGGGAAGCGTCCAAGTATCTATGTACAATGATACAGACGTGCAGACTGGCACAGGTCAAACCACAATTGACGCTGTTCAACATTCACCCTTTAACGGGCTGCTCGAGTTTTACGTGCAAATGAGCGATGTGACTCCGACTGGACGTTTTGAAGTCAACTTTCAAACATCGCTTTTCGATTACGGTCCAATGGTGATTCCTTATGGCTAACAAAAACTACGTTCAAAGAAATCTGAGAAGCATAGTTTTGAAAGTAGCAAAAGCAACTCTGAAAGGAGTCCTCTTCTACATGATCTACTTCTTAGTCTGGACAATCGTTCTTGCTCCTTTTGCGTCAATGCTTCCGTGGCTGCAGCTGTCTGTCGAAACCTTCATGGCAATATACATCACCTTAATGGTCATCGGAGAACTCACGTCGGGAACGATCTATCAACACTTTTTCGGTGTGGCTAGATCGCTGTTCGTGATTGGATATTTGCTTTTGACTCTTCAAGGCGGATTGATAGGCATGACATTCGAAAACGTGAACGTGCTTGTTGATCTTCGGCTGTTCTTGATGATGGCGATGCTTTTCAGTCTGTTAGGCTTGGCAAAATCGGTGCTTCAAGCAATAAACTACATGAGTGAAAGATCAGAGCCACCTCTGATACTGACCTCACAAGATGCTCGTAATTAGTTTCCAGCAGAGTTTGTCCTCATTGAATACGCTGACTCGTCATTTTCGTCTATCGCAGATTTGTCAATGCATGCTTAGAA
>Ga0315268_10007185_pt1 | contig 11750 bp, 11 predicted proteins | sample C1_top_MG_FD_204535 | JGI IMG/M metagenome (GOLD analysis project Ga0315268, IMG submission 204535) | Sediment microbial communities from Yellowstone Lake, YNP, Wyoming, USA - C1_top | ecosystem: Environmental > Aquatic > Freshwater > Lake > Sediment | place: USA: Wyoming | collected 2017-08-01 | reverse complement strand
TGTGCTCAGTGCGGAGGTGATCCATGTCTAGGTCGATTTTAATTATGGCCGGGGGCACAGGAGGGCACATTTTTCCGGCGCTGGCAGTGGCGGACGTGCTGCGCACCCAGGGCTGGAACATCACCTGGCTGGGCGCGCCCGGCAGCATGGAGGCGTAGCTGGTACCCAAGCATGGTTACCCGATGGCATGGGTAAATTTTTCCGGGCTGCGCGGCAAGGGCTTGCTGCGCAAACTGATGTTGCCGCTGAACCTGTTGCGGGCGCTGTGGCAGAGCGCGGTGGCATTGTTCAGCCTGCGTCCCGACGTGGTGCTGGGCATGGGCGGATACATCACGTTTCCGGGCGGAGTGATGGCGGCAGTGCTGCGCTGTCCGTTGTTGATACACGAACAGAATTCCATCGCCGGCCTGAGCAACAAGGTGCTGGCGCGGCTGGCGGCGCGCGTGCTGAGCGGGTTTCCGCAGGTGCTGCCCAGCGCGGAGTGGTGCGGCAATCCGGTGCGCGAAAGCATCGCCGCGTTGCCTGAGCCGCAGCAGCGCTACGCCGCACACAGCGGCATGTTGAACGTGCTGGTGGTCGGCGGCAGCCTGGGCGCGAAAGCAATCAACGAATGCGTGCCGCAGGCGCTGGCGCTGTTGCCAAGAACGGCGGGCATCACGGTCGTGCACCAGACCGGCAAGCAGCATTTTGAATCGGTTCAGGCAGCCTACCTGCAGGCGGGTGTGAGCGCGGAGATCCGGCCCTTTCTGGAAGACATGGCGCAGCATTATGCGTGGGCCGACGTGGTGATCTGCCGCGCCGGCGCGCTCACTGTCGCCGAACTGGCGGCGGCAGGCGTGGCCAGCATTCTGGTGCCATTCCCGTTTGCGGTGGACGACCATCAGACCGGCAATGCGCGTTTTCTGAGCGAACGTGGCGCGGCGATGCTGCTACCGCAGTGGGACATGACGCCGCAGCATCTGGCCGGGTTGTTATTGAACATGACGCGTGCCAGGGCGCTGGAAATGGCGCAGGCGGCGCGCGCGCTGGCACAGCCGGCGGCGGCGCAGCGCGTGGCGGAAATTTGCATGGAATTGGCGACATGAGACACAAGGTAAAACGCATACATTTCGTCGGCATCGGCGGCTCCGGCATGAACGGCATCGCCGAGGTGCTGCTCAATCTGGGCTACGAAGTCAGCGGCTCCGATCTGGCCGACAACGCCACCACGCAGCGCCTGCGCCAGCTCGGTGCAACGGTTTATCAGGGCCATGCCACAGGCCATGTCGATCAGGCCGATGCGGTGGTGGTGTCCACCGCCGTGGGGCGCGACAATCCGGAAGTGGTGGCCGCGCATGCGCGTAAAATTCCGGTCGTGCCGCGCGCGATCATGCTGGCCGAGCTGATGCGCTTGCGCCAGGGAATCGCGGTGGCCGGCACACACGGCAAGACCACGACCACCAGCCTGACCGCCAGCGTGCTGGCCCGTGGCGGCTTCGACCCGACCTTCGTCATCGGCGGCCGTCTGACCAGCAGCGGCACCAACGCCAAGCTGGGCACAGGCGAGTTCATCGTGGTCGAGGCGGACGAGTCCGATGCATCCTTTCTTTATCTGCAACCGATACTGGCGGTGATCACCAATATCGACGCCGACCACATGGAAACCTACGGCCACGACTTCTCCAGGCTGAAGCAGGCGTTCGTGGAATTCGTCGAACACCTGCCGTTCTACGGCATGGCGATGGTGTGCGTGGACGATCCCAACGTGCGCGAAATATTGCCCGCCATCAGCAAGCCGGTGACAACCTACGGCTTTGCCGAAGACGCGCAGATCCGCGCAGTCAACGTGCGCCATCAGGACGGGAAAATGCGCTTCACCGCATTGTGCCGGCAGAACGGCACGCCGCGCGACCTGGAAATCACGCTGAATCTGCCCGGGCTGCACAACGTGCAGAACGCGCTGGCGGCGATTGCCATCGGGCTGGAAGTCGGCGTGGCAGACGAGGCTATCGTCAGCGCGCTGAGCGAGTTCGAGGGCGTGGGGCGGCGGTTTCAGCGCTACGGCGAAATCGCGCTGGAAAGCGGTGGTGCTTTTACGCTGATCGACGATTACGGACACCATCCGGTGGAGATGGCCGCGACGATCGCGGCAGTACGCGGCGCATTCCCCGGGCGGCGGCTGGTGCTGGCGTTTCAGCCTCATCGCTACACTCGCACGCGCGATCTGTTCGAGGATTTCGTCAAGGTGCTGGGCGGCGTGGATGCGCTGCTGCTGGCGGAAGTGTATGCCGCAGGTGAAGCGCCTATCGTGGCGGCAGACGGTCGCGCGCTGATGCGCGCGGTGCGCGTCGCGGGGCAGGTCGAAGCGGTGTTCGTCGAGCAGATACAGGACATGCCGCAGGCCATCCTGAAAATGGCCCGGGCGGACGATGTGGTGCTGGTGATGGGCGCGGGTTCGATCGGCAGCGTGCCTGGAAAAATAGTGCTGAGTGCCGGGTGCTGAGTATGTGCGCGAATCCGAAATTTCCCTGCTCAGAACCCAGTACTCAGCACTCAGTACTCGGCACTCAGTACTCAGTACAAGAGTTGCGCGGAACGCTGCGCCACGATGTGGACATGCGCCGCCACACCAGCTGGCGCGCGGGCGGGCGGGTAGAGCGCATGTACCAGCCGGCCGATCTGGCCGACCTGGTCGCGTTCCTGCGCGCACTGCCGGCCGACGAGCCGCTGCTGGCAGTCGGCCTCGGCAGCAATCTGCTGGTGCGCGACGGCGGCCTACGCGGCACGGTGCTGCTGATGCATACGGCGTTGAACGAATTGCACATCGAGGGTGAGGGGCTGCTGTACGTCCAGGCCGGTGTGCCGGGCGCGAAGCTGGCGCGCTTTGCCGCGTTGCACAATCTGCGCGGCGCAGAATTTTTTGCCGGCATACCCGGCACTGTAGGCGGCATGCTGGCGATGAACGCAGGCTGCTACGGCAGCGAAATCTGGGAAGTCGTGGAGCGCGTGCAGGTGGTGGATCGCAGCGGTGCGCTGCATGAACGCACGGCGGCGGATTACGAGATTGGATATCGGCATGTACAAAGGATTCAGGATTCAGGATGCGGGATTCGGAATGGTGCTCGGAGTGCGGAGGGTTTTACTGAATCCTGTATCCCGTATCCTGAATCCCCGGAAGAGTTTTTTGTCGCTGCCTGGTTGCGCCTGCCGGCGGGAGACGGCGAAGCGTCGCGTGCGGCGATCAAGGCGCTGCTGGCCAAGCGCATTGCCAGCCAGCCGCTGAATCTGCCGAATGCCGGATCGGTGTTCCGCAACCCGCCGGGCGATCATGCGGCGCGCCTGATTGAATCCTGCGGCTTGAAGGGCATGCAGATCGGCGGCGCGCAGGTGTCGCACAAGCACGCCAATTTCATCGTCAATGCAGGCGGGGCCACAGCGGCAGACATCGAAAATCTGATTAACGAAGTACAGGCGATAGTCGAAGAAAAGACCGCAATCAAGCTGCATCCGGAAGTACGAATTGTTGGTGAAGAAAAATGAACACGTTGAATTCTACCCATCACCCATCACTCATCACTCATCACGATTTTGGCAAGGTCGCGGTGCTGTTCGGCGGCCGCTCCGCCGAGCGCGAGGTGTCGCTGAAAAGCGGTGCGGCGGTGCTGGCGGCGTTGCAGCGCAGCGGCGTGGACGCGCATGCGTTCGACCCTGCAGTGCAGGATTTGCATACCCTGCTGGATGAGGGCTACCAGCGCGTGTTCATCGCGCTGCACGGTCGCTACGGCGAAGACGGCACGGTGCAGGGCGCGCTGGAACTGATGGGCCTCCCGTACACCGGCAGCGGCGTGCTGGCCAGCGCACTGGCGATGGACAAGTGGCGCACCAAGCTGGTGTGGCAGGCGGCGGGTTTGCCGATCCCGGCGTATGAGTTGCTCACCGCAGAAAGCGATTTCGATGCGGTCGCGGCGCGCCTGGGCTTGCCGCTGTTCGTCAAGCCGGCCAACGAAGGTTCCAGCGTGGGCATCAGCAAGGTCAAGCAGGCGAGCGAGTTGCGCGGTGCTTATGAAGAGGCGGCCAAGCACGACGCGCTGGTGCTGGCAGAGGCGTTTGTCGGCGGCGGCGAATACACCGCCGCGATAGTCGGCGGGAAGGCGCTGCCGGTGATCAAGATCGAACCGGCCAACGAGTTCTACGATTACGAGGCGAAATATCTGCGCGATGACACGCGCTATCTGTGCCCGTGCGGGCTGGCGCCGGCGCAGGAAGCACAGATGCAGCATCTGGCGCAGCAGGCGTTTGCGCTGATCGGCGGCGCTGGCTGGGGGCGCGTGGATTTTCTGATGGATGAGGCGGGCAAGCCCTATCTGCTGGAAATCAACACCTCGCCCGGCATGACCGACCACAGCCTGGTGCCGATGGCGGCGCGCCAGGCCGGCATGAGCTTTGAGCAACTGGTGCTGCAGATACTGGAACTGGCCGGAAAACAGTGAGAGGTGAACAGTGAAAAGTAATTGGCGGGGTTGGCTGTCTATCCATTTTCAGCGAGGAAAAGGGGGTGTTGCGCCGGTCGGGAGTTGCCTATCACCCATCACCGTTCACCCATCACCGCGTGGAGCACGCCATGTGGGATAAGCCGCAGGCGCTGAACCAGCTGGCCAATTCGCTGTTCGGCATCAGCCTGCTGCTGCTGTTTTTCGGCGTGCTGCACTACGCGGTGCATCTGCCGGTGTTTTCGCTGCGCATAGTGCAGTTGAGCACAACGCCGCAGCGGGTCGATGTGGCGCAGATCGAGGCAGTGGCGCGCAATGAATTGCGCGGCAATTTTTTTACGGTCGATCTGGCGAGCGTGCAGCACGCGTTCGAGAAGTTGCCGTGGGTGCGCCGGGTGAGCGTGCGCCGCTATTTTCCGTGGCAGCTGGATGTGACACTGGAAGAGCATGTGGCGCTGGCGCACTGGAATGGCACGCAGCTGGTGAACACGCAGGGCGAAGTATTCGCGGCGCATACCGAGCAGGTGTTGCCGAAATTCATCGGTCAGCCGGATACCGCGATCGAAGTGATGCAGATGTACAGAACGTTCGGCAGGCAGTTGGCGCCGCTGAAGCAGGAGGTGCGGCAGATCAGTCTGTCGCCGCGCCGTGCCTGGCAGTTGCGTCTGGATAACGGCATGGTGCTGGAGCTGGGGCGGGAGCAGGCAGAGCAGCGTCTGGCGCGCTTCGTGGATGTGTATCCCTACAGCCTGGCGCCGCTGGCGCGCACCGTGAGCTATGTGGATTTGCGCTACAAAAACGGTTTTGCCGTGCACTTGCCGGGCGGAATAAACGGGCCGGGCGGAATGGCCAAGAGCCACGCCAAACAAAGTTAACATGAAACTCGCGTAGCGAGACCCTGCCTTTCTCCCCCTTAGGGGAAGAGCTGGAGAGAGGGAAACGGTCACGTGAGTTGCATTGTCGGAAGTGGCGCAACTGCCATGACCGTTAAGCGGCAACAGAATGGGGTATTGGAGATGGCAATGAGCAAAAGCAGGGAAACTAAAAACTTGATCGTCGGGCTGGATATAGGCACGTCCAAGATCGTCGCCATCGTCGCCGAGATCAAGCCGGAAGGCACGCTGGAGGTGATAGGCGTGGGCATGAATGAATCCGCCGGCATGAAGAAGGGCATGGTGGTCAATATCGACGCGACGGTGGGCGCGATCCAGCGCGCGCTGGGCGATGCCGAACTGATGGCCGACTGCAAGATACGCGAGGTGTATACCGGCATCGTCGGCAGCCACATCAAGAGCTCGCAAGGCAAGGGCATGGTCAGGATCAAGGACAAGGAAGTGGCGCAGGCCGACATCGACCGCGTGATCGAAACCGCCAGCTCGATCAGCCTGCCCGGCGACCAGCAGATTCTGCACATACTGGAACAGGAGTTCAGCATCGACGGGCAGGGCGGCATCAAGAAGCCGCTCGGCATGAGCGGCATGAAGATGGAAGTCGAAGTGCACATCGTCACCGGCGCGGTGGCGGCGGCGCAGAACATCATGAAGTGCGTGCACCGCTGCGGGCTGGAAGTGCGCGAGATGATTCTGCAGCCGCTGGCATCGAGCAAGGCGGTGCTGGCCGACGATGAAAAAGACCTGGGCGTGTGTCTGGTGGACATCGGCGGCGGCACGACCGACGTGGCGATATTCACCGGCGGCGCGATCCGCCACACTGCGGTGATACCGATCGCCGGCGACCAGATCACCAACGACATCGCGATGGCCTTGCGCACCCCGACCAAGGATGCCGAGGACATCAAGATCAAATACGGCTGCGCCTTGCGCCAGATGTCGGACGAAGCGCCGATCGAAGTGCCGGGCGTGGGCGACCGCGGCCCGCGCATGCTGTCGCGCCAGACGCTGGCGGAGGTCATCGAGCCGCGCGTCGAAGAGTTGTATTCGCTGGTGCAGACCGAATTGCGCCGCAGCGGCTTCGAGGAGTTGCTGTCATCCGGCATCGTGATTACCGGCGGCAGCAGCGCCATGCACGGCATGGTGGAGCTGGGCGAGGAAATCTTCCATATGCCGGTGCGTCTGGGGCTGCCGCGCTATGTCGGCGGATTGTCGGACGTGGTCAAGACACCGCGCTTTTCGACCGGTGTCGGATTGCTGCTGTACGGGCTGGAGCAGCACCACAATCACCAGGCGGCGCGCGAGCAGTCCGGCTCATTTGGCGATGTGCTGCAGCGCATGAAGGCATGGTTTCAGGGGAATTTTTAGCGGGATGAATTTGTTGGGAAAATTTGGTTGGGCAGTTTCAGGTCATTAATATTGGTCATTAATTGGGTTTTTGATTCGGTTTTTATTTAGGGAGAAATGCAATGTTCGAGATCATGGATGCACAACATCAAGGGGCGGTGATCAAGGTGATAGGCGTGGGCGGCTGCGGCGGCAATGCGGTGAACCACATGATCGACCAGGCCGTGAACGGCGTTGAGTTTGTCGCGATCAACACCGATGCGCAGGCGCTCAGGAGCAACAAGGCAAGCAGCCAGCTGCAGATCGGCAGCGGCCTGACCAAGGGGTTGGGCGCGGGCGCCAAGCCGGAAGTCGGCCATGCCGCAGCGATGGAAGACCGCGAGCGCATCGCGCAATTGCTGGAAGGCGTGGACATGGTGTTCATCACCGCCGGCATGGGCGGCGGCACCGGCACCGGCGCGGCGCCGGTGGTGGCGGAAATTGCACGCGAGAAGGGCATCCTGACCGTGGCGGTCGTGACCAAGCCGTTCGATCATGAGCGCAAGCGCATGCAGCTGGCGCAGGCCGGCATCGAGGCATTGTCCGAGTTTGTGGACTCGCTGATCATCGTGCCGAACGAGAAGCTGATGACGGTGCTGGGCGAGGACACCACGCTGCTGGATGCGTATCGCGCCTCCAATAGCGTGCTGCAGGGCGCGGTGGCAGGCATTGCCGAAGTGATCAACGTGGACGGCATGGTGAACGTGGACTTCGCCGACGTGCGCACGCTGATGTCGGAAAACGGCATGGCGATGATGGGATCGGCCACGGCCAGCGGTGCGGAGCGCGCGAAGGAAGCGGCTGAAGGCGCGATGTCCAGCCCGTTGCTGGAGGATGTCGACCTGTCCGGCGCGCGCGGCGTGCTGGTCAACATCACCGCCAGCGCGAGCTTCACCATGCGCGAATACAAGGAAGTCATGCGCTGCGTGCAGGGCGTGGCTGCCGAGGATGCAACCGTGGTGGTCGGGCAGGTGTTCGACGAGGGCATGGGCGATGCGCTGCGCGTGACTATCGTCGCAACCGGCCTGGGTTCGCCGATGATGCGCCGCCAGCCCAAGCCGGTGCTGGCATATGAAGAGCAGAAGCGCACCGGCACGCACGACGAGCCGATGTCTATAATCAACTACCAGGATCTGGAAATGCCCGCAGTCATCCGCACCGGCCGTCACCGCGAAGCCGTCAAGGCGCTGGAAAACTCGGGCATGGATACGCTGGACATCCCATCCTTTCTGCGCAAGCAGGCGGATTGATACAAAACGGTGAATGGTGATGAGTGCTTTGCTGATCACCAATCACCGAAGTAGCCTATGTTAAACTGTGCGCCTGATTGATTGGATTTGAAGCGACATGGTTAAGCAACGCACATTGAAAAATCCGGTGCAGGCGACCGGGGTCGGGCTGCATACCGGCGAACGGGTGGACATGACCCTGCGCCCGGCGCCGGCGAATACCGGCATCGTGTTCCGCCGCGTGGATCTGACGCCGGTCGTGGAAATCCGCGCCGAAGCGCATGCGGTGCACGACACGCGATTGTCCACCTGCCTTGAGGCGGATGGCGCGCGCGTGTCCACCATCGAGCATCTGATGTCCGCCTGCGCCGGGCTGGGCGTGGACAATGCCTACGTCGACCTCTCCAGCGCGGAAGTGCCGATCATGGATGGCAGCGCCGGAACGTTCATATTCCTGCTGCAATCCGCCGGCATCGCCGAGCAATCGGCCACGAAGAAATTCATCCGCATCAAGAAGACCGTGGAAGTCAGGGAGGGCGACAAGTGGGTGCGCTTCGAGCCGTTCAATGGCTACAAGCTGAACTTCACGATCAACTTCACCCACCCGGTGTTTGCCGCCACGCGGCAGAACGTGACCATCGATCTGGGCGAGCATTCCTACATCAAGGAGGTCAGCCGTGCGCGCACCTTCGGCTTCATGCAGGAGGTCGAAGCCATGCGCGCGCAGGGGCTGGCGCTGGGCGGCAATCTGGACAACGCCATCGTGATGGACGAATACCGCGTGATCAATCCGGACGGTTTGCGCTTCGAGGACGAGTTCGTCAAGCACAAGGTGCTGGATGCGATCGGCGATCTATACCTGCTCGGCCATCCGCTGATCGGCGCATTCTCCGGCTACAAATCCGGGCATGCGCTGAACAATGCGCTGCTGCGCGCGGTGCAGGCCGACGAAGAGTCATGGGAATTCGTGACCTTCGACAAGGCCGAGGAAGCGCCGGCATTTGTGCAGATGCAGTTGCAGGCAGCCTAGCAGCTATTTACAGGTTCATCAGGCGGGAGTTGCGATGCTTATCCTGCGTTTATTGTTCATTTTGTCCGCGCTTGCCATCGTGCTGAGCGGCGGAATGTATGTGTTCACGCGCAATCCCCGCTACCTCAAGCTGGCCCGGCAGATCGTGCGCTTTGTGCTGTTTGCGCTGCTGATATTTGCAGTGCTGTTCATACTGGAGCGCTATGTGCTGATTGCATGGAACGCGCTGGTCTGAGCTGATTCATCCCCTCATTTGTTTGCCAGCCGCTGCAGTGCACTTTTAAGCGGCGAATCGGGCAGGGTGTCGGCCAGTTCGGTCAGGCTCTGGCGACCGGCGGCGCTCACGGTTGCGGGGGCTGCAGCGTGCTTTACAGGCGGGACTACAACCTGCACTGTTACCTGGATTTCTCTGACATCACATCCTTCGTTCTGGAATAGTGTGGCCAGTTGAGGGGCAAGCTGGCGCAGCTTTGCGGCTACAGCGCCATTGCTGGCGGCCAGCAGCAAGGTCTGCTGTTCAAGTTGCAACACATGGCTGGAGCGCCCCAGCGTCGCCGGAACGAGCCGCTCGTAAAGGCGTTGCAATGCGGTGAGCTGGCCGGCTTTGCGCGACAGCTGCAGCAGTTGATTGCTGGCGCCAAAATAGGAATTTAACCGTTGCGACACTGTATAAATTTGGGGCTATAGGAAATGGGAGGTATGGATACTATTCCAGTTTTCAAGCACCTTGTAAAAACCAGCATCAGCGAGCCCCGGTCGTTGGCATTGTCGAGTATGCGGATTACCTTACGCAGTATGGTAATATAAACAATATATGATGTGAGGGTGAGGTGTCGCGCCTCCCCCTTTTTTGTTTTTTGGGTGACTGGAAAAAATGGCGCCAGTGCCGCTTTTTTGAGCCCGACAAACTGCAAAGATTAAAATTAACGCCTTAAAAATTTAAGTCAGAAAATTAAAATGATTTCCAAATTATTGAAAAGTGTATTCGGTAGCCGCAACGATCGTTTGCTGAAGGAATACCGCCAGAAGGTGCAGGCGATCAATGCGCTGGAAACCGAAGTGGCGAAGTTGTCGGACGACGAGCTGCGGCAAAAAACCGCGACGTTCAAGCAGCGCTATATCAATGGGGAATCGCTCGACGCGATGCTGGCGGAGGCGTTTGCGGTGGTGCGCGAGGGCGGGCGGCGGGAATTGCAGATGCGCCATTTCGACGAGCAGCTGATCGGCGGCATGACGCTGCACTACGGCAAGATCGCCGAGATGCGCACCGGCGAAGGCAAGACGCTGATGGCCACGCTGCCGGCGTACCTGAATGCGCTGTCCGGGCAGGGCGTGCACGTGGTGACGGTGAACGATTACCTGGCCAGCCGCGACGCCGAATGGATGGGGCGCTTGTACCGCTTTCTGGGCTTGTCCGTCGGCGTCATCCTGTCGCAGATGGATCACGCCGACAAGCAGGCTGCCTACGCGTCCGACATTACCTACGGCACCAACAACGAATTCGGATTCGACTATCTGCGCGACAACATGGCCTCGCATGCCAATGAGCGTTTCCAGCGCAAGCTGAATTTCGCGATTGTGGACGAGGTCGACTCCATCCTGATCGACGAGGCGCGCACGCCGCTGATCATCTCGGGTCAGGCCGAAGACAACGTGGATGTCTACCTGCGCATGGACAAGCTGGTGCCAAAGCTGGAGCGCCAGCTGGAAGAAGACGGCCCCGGCGATTACAGCGTGGACGAGAAAAACCACCAGATATTGCTGACCGAAGCCGGACACGAGCACGCCGAGCGTCTGCTGGCGCAGAGCGGATTGTTGCCCGCAGGCGGCAGCCTGTACGACCCGTCCAACATCACGCTGATCCATCATCTGTATGCCGGGCTGCGCGCGCATAACCTGTATCACCTGGACCAGCATTACGTGGTGCAGGAGGGCGAGGTCATCATCGTCGACGAATTCACTGGTCGCTTGATGGCCGGGCGGCGCTGGTCGGAAGGGTTGCATCAGGCGGTGGAAGCCAAGGAAGGCGTCACCATCAACAAGGAAAACCAGACGCTCGCGTCAATCACGTTCCAGAATTACTTCCGCATGTACAACAAGCTGGGCGGCATGACCGGCACGGCGGATACCGAAGCCTACGAGTTCCAGCAGATTTACAGTCTGGAAACGGTGATCATCCCGCCGCATTTGCCCACCATCCGCAAGGATATGATGGACAAGGTCTACCTGACCACCGGCGAAAAATACACTGCGGTGATCGCGGACATACGTGATTGTTACCAGCGCGGCCAGCCGGTGCTGGTTGGCACGACATCGATTGAGACGTCGGAACTGCTGTCTAGTCTGCTGGACAAGGAAAAGCTGCCGCATCAGGTGCTGAACGCCAAGCAGCATGCACGAGAGGCAGAGATCGTGGCGCAGGCGGGACGGCCGAAGATGGTCACCATCGCCACCAACATGGCTGGTCGCGGCACCGACATCGTGCTCGGCGGCAATATCGAAAAGCAGATCGATACGCTGCGCCTGGACGAGACGCTGGATGACGCTACACGCAAGCAGCGCATTGAACAGCTGCGCGCCGAGTGGAAGCCGGTGCATGAGCAAGTTCTGACCAGCGGCGGCCTGCACATCATCGGCACCGAGCGGCATGAATCACGCCGCGTAGACAATCAGCTGCGCGGCCGTGCCGGTCGCCAGGGTGATCCCGGCTCCAGCCGTTTCTTCCTGTCGCTGGAAGATCCGTTGC
>Ga0315268_10007184_pt1 | contig 11752 bp, 8 predicted proteins | sample C1_top_MG_FD_204535 | JGI IMG/M metagenome (GOLD analysis project Ga0315268, IMG submission 204535) | Sediment microbial communities from Yellowstone Lake, YNP, Wyoming, USA - C1_top | ecosystem: Environmental > Aquatic > Freshwater > Lake > Sediment | place: USA: Wyoming | collected 2017-08-01 | reverse complement strand
CGCCGAGGCAGGGAGCGCCGCCGCGCATCCCGAGCCGCGCACGAGCGCGCTGCTCAAGCCGGTTGCCTGGAGCGGCCCCGCCTGCGACGTGCGGGAGTTCGGCCTCGTGGGGGTGCACCAGCTGGTGGACGAGGCGCAACTGGTGCCGTTCGACTTCGCCGCCGCGGAGCGCAACGGCGCCGTCTGCCAGGTGCACGGCAGCCTCGCGGCCGTGCGACGGCAGGCGGAGCGGGCGGTGCTCAACCAGCTGGCCGGTCGCGAGCGGGTGCTGCGCCGCCGCGCCAGCTTCGTGCGGGAGCAGGTGGCGCTGATCTACTACCCGCTGCACGTCTTCAAGTACGCGGCGCGCGGGCTGCGCTGCCGGCTCGTGCTCGACGGGGTGCGCGGGCACGTGCTGGCCGGGACCCGTCCGGCCGCCACCGAGGACGGCGCCTGGCGGCTGCTCGGCGGCCTTTCGCTCTGGAGCTGCGTCTGGGCGGCCAGCCCGACCGGCGGACTCGGCAGCCTGCCGCTGCTCTGGCTGCTCGACGCCCGCGCGCGCGACGCCTTCGCCACGCCCCGCGCGCTCGCCCTGCGCGCGCAGGAGACCCTGGCGCCCCCGCGCCGCATCGTGGAGTCGTTCTGACGGGAGGATGGCCCGTGCCGCTCGTGCGCCTGGCGTGCTCCAACTGCGGCGGCGATCTGCCCGCCCCCCCCGACGCCGTGCTGTTCGCCTGCCCCGCCTGCGGCCGCGCCAGCGCGCTGGCCGGCGGCCGCCTCGTCGCGGCGTCGACCGCCTGCGTGCCGCCGCGGCTGGCGGCCCCCGCCGGCGCGACCGGCCGCTACCCGTGCTGGATCGTGCCGGTCACCTGGGCGGAGCCGGCGGCGGCTGCGCCGCCGCCATCACCGTCGGGCGGCCCGCCCCCCTGGCGCCGGCCCGACCGCATCGTCGTGCCGTCGCTGGCGCCCGAGACCGGCGGCGCCTACCTGCGGCTGGCGCGCGCGCTGTCGCTGGCGGCCGACGGCTGGGCGCCGGAGCGCGGCGCGTTGCGCGCCGTGGCGGGGGGACAGATCGGCGAGGCGGAGGCGGCGCGGCTGCTGGTGACGGTGGCGCTGGCCTGCGTGCCGTCGGCCGTGCGCCGGAAGCTGCTGGAGGCGGACGAGCCCCCCCTGCGCGCCGGCCCCGCCACGCTGGCGTGGCTGCCGTTCGCCCAGACCGGCGGGCGCCTGCTCGACCTGGTCGCGGGGATCGAGGTGACCGACCGGCTGCTCGGCGCGGCGCCGCCGGCGGCCGCCGCCGCGCCACGCCGTCCGTCCACCCGCGCCGACGACGCCGACGCAACGGCGCCGGCCCCCGGGGAGGGGACCGGCGCCGTCCGGCAACCGCGCGAACCGGAACCGCTCGGCTCCGGCCGCGCCCGCTGAGGCGCGGCTCAGCCGCCCGCCTTGCCCGCCCCGGCCCACGCCGCCTTCTCCGCGGCGGTGAGGCCGGCAATGCCCGACACGATCGTCATCTTGCGGATGCGGCACGACTGCAGCGGATTGTCGCGCGGGTCGCGCTTGGCGCTGACGATCTTGTCCACGACCGGCAGCCCGGTCACGACCCGGCCGAAGATCGTGTACTTGTTGTCGAGGAAGTCGGCCTTCGCCACGCAGATGAAGAACTGGCTGCCGGCGGTGTTCGGGTCGCTGGTGCGCGCCATCGACAGGGTCCCGCGCACGTGGTGGCCGGTCGGCGAGAACTCCGCCTTCAGGGAGGCCGCCTCGGCCCGCTGCCAGACGTAGCCCTTCTGCGCGAGCAGCTGGTCGGCGGCCGCCACCTTCGCCTGCGACGCCGGGTTGGGCGCGGCGCCGCGCAGCGGCGCGGCCGCCTCCACCACCGCCAGTTCCTCCTTCGTCAGCACGTCGGCCCAGGTGGGGCCGCTCGTGCCGTCGTCGGCGCGGTCGGCGTTGCGCGTGTTGGGGTCTCCCCCCTGGATCATGAAGCCGGGAATCACGCGGTGGAAGTAGGTGCCGTCGTAGAAGCCGCGGCGCGCCAGGTTGGCGAAGTTGGCCACGTGGTGCGGCGCCACCTCCGGCTGCAGCACGAGCAGGATGCTGCCGGAGTCGGTGTCGCAGCGGGCGAAGAGCGGCTCGGCGGCGAGCGCCGGCGCAACCGCCGCCAGCAGCGCGAGCGCGCCGAGCGCGCAGGTCGCCGCCGCGAGGCGCGCGGAGCGCCGCCGCGGGGCGTGGACATGGTCCGGCAGGGTACGCAGGGAAACACGCATGATCTTCCTCCGATTTGACGCGTTAACGCGGCGGCCGACACCCGCCGACCCTGCGCATGCTAGCTTCGACGCCCGCCCTGCGCAAGCGCCGGCGGCGCGACGCCCGCCGGCAAGAGCGGACCCATTCCGTCGTTGCTTTCGGGGCGCCGCGCGCCGCTGGACGCTTGCCCGCGGCGCCGACAAAACGCATACTGGCCGCGAACCGCGCCCCACCCGCCACCCCGGCCGCGCAAGGAGCCGTGATGCCCGAGATCCGCTACCTCGACAATGCCGCCACGGTCTTTCCCAAGCCGGACAGCGTGTACGACGCCATGAACTCGTTCTACCGCCGGCTCGGCGTGAATCCCGGGCGCTCCGGCTACGACCTGGCGGTCGAGGCGGGTCTGGTCATCGACGGCGCGCGGCGCGCGCTCGACGCCTTCTTCCACAACCCGGCGCGCGACCACAACCGCCTCGTCTTCGCCGCCAACGCCTCGGACGCGCTCAACCTCCTGATCCAGGGGATCGTGCGGCCGGGCGACCACGTCGTCTCCACGCAGCTCGAGCACAATTCGGTGCTGCGGCCGCTGTACGTGCTGGAGGACGACGGTGTCATCACCCACGATCTCGCGCCGTTCGACGGCGACGGTTTCGTCGATCCGGACGAGATCGCGCGACTCATCCGCCCCGAGACCCGTCTCGTGATCGTCAACCACGGCTCGAACGTGCTCGGCACGGTGCAGCCGGTGGCCGAGATCGGGCGGCTCTGCCGCGAGCGCGGCGTGCTGTTCGCGATCGACTCCGCCCAGACGGCCGGCCTCGTGCCGATCGACATGGAGGCCATGAACATCGACGTGGTGGCGTTCACCGGGCACAAGTCGCTGCTCGGCCCGACCGGCATCGGCGGCCTGGCCATCGGCCCCGACGTGCCGATCCGCAGCACGCGCTGGGGCGGCACCGGCGTCAAGTCGGCGGTGCGGCGCCACCTCGACGAGTTCCCCTACCGCTGCGAGGTCGGCACCCTCAACACGGTCGGCATTGCCGGCCTGCTGGCGGGGCACGACTGGCTGGCCGAGCGCGGCCTCGACGCCATCCGGTCGCACGAGATGGAGCTGGCGCGCCGGCTGGCCGAGGGGCTGCTCGCGCTCGACGGGGTGCGCGTGTACTGCGCCGGCTGGGACGACCGGCACCTGCCGGTCGTGCTCTGCACCGTGGACAACCTCGAGGCGGGCGAGGTCGGCACGATCCTCGACGTGCAGTACGACATCGCGGTGCGCACCGGCCTGCACTGCGCTCCGCTGGCGCACGAGGGGATCGGCACGGCGCCGCTCGGCGCGGTGCGCTTCAGCGTCGGCCCGTTCAACGTCCGCGCGGACATCGACGCGGCCCTGACGGCCATGCGGGAGATCACGCTGAACTTCGCGGCGAAGGGACGGCGCCAGGCCTGATCGGCGACCGCGCCCCGGCGCGCGCCCACCAAAGCGCGGGGCCGCCCCGGTGGGCGGCCCCGGTCCGGTCATCCCGCGGACGCGGCAGCGGCGTGCGCGCTACTTGCCCGGCTTGTGCATGACGATCTGCACGAAGCGGTTGCTGGCGCGGCCTTCGTCGGTGTCGTTGCTGGCGACCGGGCGGTAAGGACCGTAGCTGACCGCGGCGAAACGCTTCGGGTCGAGCTTGAGGTTCTCGGTCAGGTGGCGCACCACGGCGCAGGCGCGGTAGGAGCCAAGCTCCCAGTTGCTGCCCCAGCGCTCGAGGTAGTCGTTCTTGATCAGCTTGGTGTCGGTGTAGCCCTCTACGTAGACGTCCCACTCGGCGTGCTGGCTGATCGAGGCGGCGATCGCCTCCATGGTCGGCTTCATCTCCGTGCGGATCTTGTCCGAGCCCGACTTGAACACCAGCTTGTCGGGCAGGCGGATCATCACGGTCTCGTTCAGCTGCTCCACCAGGACCGCCTTGTCGGCCTCGCACTTCTTCAGGCCGGCCCGCACTTCGTCGGCCAGCTTCTGGCAATCGCTCGCGGCGGTGTCGCGGCTGCTCAGCTGCGTCTGCAGATCGGCCACCTGCGCGTCCAGCTCGAGGATGCGCGCCTGGAACTCCTTGCAGGAACTGCAGCCCATGACACCAGTCATCGCCAGCACGAGCGCGCACAGGGCGCCGGCCCTGGCGACCGCGAGGAGGTTTCGCTTCCAACCGTTCATAGAACTTCTCCTTCTCGCCTCTGGCGCCGGCGCCGCCGTAGGCCGCGGCCGCCGCCATGCACTGATTCCTGACTTCACAATCATATCGGCACCGGCGACCGGAACTGAAGCGCCCGCCGCCGGGTCGGGGGAGAGCTAAAAGTAACGGAACGGTCACGGGTGGCAAGCCTTTTTCAGCGCTACACGACAAGGCCAATCTGCATTAAGGCAAATAGCGGGCCAGGACTTCGTCCGGTCCGATCACGTCGATCCGGTCGCCGGCGTGCAGCCGGATGTCGCCGTGCGGCACCGGCACCAGCTCCGGCTCGTGCGCGCCGGTCCGCGCCCGCACGACCTGCACGAGGTTGAGCTTCTCCGTGCGCAGCAGCGAGAGATCCGTCTGCGTCCGGTCGATCATCTGGGGCTGTAGCTCGATCCGCCGCAGGGAGTAGCAGCGCGGCAGCTCGAGGTTGTCCTCGTCCGTCTCGTGGTCGAGCTGGTCCGCGAGCCGGGCGCCCATCTCCTCCTCCGGCATGACGACGCGGTCCGCCCCGATGCTCAGCAGCACCTGCCGCCGCAGCGGGTTGAGCGCCTTGACGACGATCAGCGGCACCCCCATCTGCTTCGCCTGCACCGTCACCAGCACCGTCGCCTCGAAGTTGGTGCCGATGGCGATCACCACGGCGTCCATGTTCGGCACGTCGTAGGCGAGCAGGTTCTCGCGGATGCTCGCATCGAAGGCCACCGCGACCGTCACCTCGTCCTGGATCTCCTCCGCCAGGCGCAGGTCGCGGTCCACGGCGAGCACCTCGATCCCCTCCTTGTAGAGGCGCCGCGCCACGCTGGCGCCGAACTGGCCGAGGCCGAATACCGCCACTCTTCGCATGGGTGCGCTCCTTTTCGCGCGTCGTCGCGGGCGCGGCCCGCGATCGCGTCTCAGCCGATCATGATGCGCGAGGCCGGCAGCCGCACGCCCCGCTCGCGCGTCGGGCGGACGATGCCGTAGGCCACCGCCAGCGGCCCCACGCGTCCGAAGAACATGACCAGGATGATGATCAGCTTGCCGGCATCCGACAGGCTCGGCGTCAGGTTGACCGACAATCCCACTGTCCCCAGCGCCGAGTACACCTCGTACGCCGAGGCGAGGGCCGGCTTGCCGTCGGTCAGCAGCAGCAGGAACGTGCCGACCGTCCCCACGAACAGGTTGGCCAGGAACACGAACGTGGCCTGCCGTCCCACCTGCTGGCTGATCTCCCGGTCGTGCAGGCGCGCCTGCGGGTGGCCGGTGGCGATCGCGCGCAGGTTCGCCCAGATCACCGCCAGCGTCGTCACCTTGATGCCGCCGCCTGTCGAGGCGGACGACGCGCCGATGAACATCAGCACGATCTGCAGCAGGAGCGACGCGTCGGACAGCCGCGCGATGTCGACCGTGTTGAAGCCGGCCGTGCGCGGGGTCGCGGCCTGGAAGAAGGCCATCCCCAGCTTCGCCAGCGCCGACTGCCCGGCGAAGGCGCCGTTCCATTCCAGCAGCGCCAGCAGGAGCGTGCCCAGGCCGAGCAGCAGGCCGGTCACGCGCAGCACCACCCGCGTCTGCACCGTCAGCCGCCGCGGATGGCCCCCCGGCTGCGCCAGCGCCCGCCCCCGCGCGAACGCCAGCACGTTCGCCGCCACCGGGAAGCCGATGCCGCCCACGATCAGCAACGTCGCCACCGTCAGGTAGACCAGCGGATTGGCCGTGAACGAGCAGAGGTTGTCGGGGAACGTGCTGAAGCCGGCGTTGCAGAAGGCCGAGACCGAGTGGAACAGCGCGGTGAAGGCGCGGGTGGCCGGCTCCGGCACCGCCTGCCGGAACCCGATGAACAGCAGCGCCGCCCCCAGCAGTTCGGTCGCCGCCGTGAACAGGGCGATGAACCGCATGTTGCGCCCGACCTGCTCCACGAAGTCGATCTGGAAGATCTCGCGCAGCAGGCTCCCCTCCCGCAGCCCCAGTCCGCGCCCGAGCAGCAGCGCCAGCGCCGCCGTCACCGACATGATGCCGAGCCCGCCGAGCTGGATCAGCAGGAGGATGGTCCACTGCCCGAAGCGGGTCCACTGGGTGCCGGTGTCGCGCACGGCCAGCCCGGTCACGCAGACCGCGGAGGTGCTCGTGAAGGTGGCGTCGAGGAAGCGGGCCTGCGCTCCGGGCGGCGCCGCCCGCGGCAGCGTCAGCAGACCGCCGCCCACCAGGATGGCGAGCGCGAACGCGACGAGGAACAGCACCATCGGCCGCACCCGCCGCCCGGCCACGCGGGAGCTCACCCGCGGCAGGCTGGCGAGCAGGTTGCCGACGATGAACAGCTGCAGCAGGACCACGTAGTCCTGCGCTGCCGTGCGGATCGAGAAGAAGTGCAGGAACGGCCCCAGCCACTGCTCGCCGCCCGCCGTGACGACCGCCAGCTCGCACAGCAGCAGGCCGGCCAGCACCAGCAGCGGCCAGCGGTTGACGAGGAAGTCGCGCCACGGGCGGATCGTCAGCGCCGCCAGCGCCCCCTCGAGCAGGAAGCCGCCCACGGCCAGCCCGCGCAGGAGCGCCAGCCAGTCGGCCAGGCGCGCCGCCCCGTAGGTGCCGTACTCGAGCAGGAAGCCGACCAGACCCGCCACGCCGGCCACGACGAGCAGCCAGCGCCGCAACGCCGTCCACGTTGCCTCCGCGCCGATCACCGCCTACTCCTCCGGAATGTCGCCGAAGCCGCGGCCGCCGTCGGCGCCGGCGGTGGCGTCATCGGGGAGGCGGTACTCGTTCACGACGGCGGCGCCGATCGAGGCGGTGTTCGACACGATCCGGCGCAGGTCGCTGATGAGGTGGATGTGGATGGAGCTGGTCTGCTCCGCCTCGGGAATGCCCTTGCCGAAGCGGTCCAGATGCTCGAAGTGCAGGTTGCGGGCGCGGCGCGCCATGTCGGCCTTCATCGCCACGACCTCGCGCGCCATCACCTGGTCGTTCGTGGCGAACGCCGCGAGCGCCTTCTCCAGCATCGCGATCACGGCGAGGTAGTAGGCCGACCACTCGCGCGTCCCCTCCTCGGAGAAGTGCAGGTCGTCGCGCAGCACCTTGTCGGCCAGTCCCATGAGGTTCTTGGAGAGCAGGTCGCCGATGGTCTCCAGGTGGTGCACCATGTAGAGCAGCGAGGCCGCCTTCGCCGACTGCGCCTGTCCCAGCTCCTGTCGTCCGAGCCGGGTCAGGTAGCGCCGCAGCGCCTCGTCGAGCGTGTCGACCTTGTCGTCGAGCAGGCGGACCAGCCGCGCCTTCTCCTCGCTGCGGTCGCGGAACACCTCGAAGCCGATGCGCAGCTGGCTGAGCACCGTATCGCCCATGCGCATGATCTCACGCTGGACCTGCGCCAGCGCCAGCACCGGCACCTCGAGGATCCGCTCGTCGATGTACTTCGGGCTCCAGACCTTCTCGCCCTCGCCCGGCTTCTCCGGCATCAGCCGGCGCAGGAACCCTTCCGCCCACTTGAGCGTGGGCAGGAACAGCAGGGCCGCGGTCACGTTGAACAGGGTATGGGCGTTGGCGATCTGGCGCGGCAGGTCGGGCGAGGTGCGCGCCACCAGCGCGGCGAACGGCCCCATGAACGGCAGGAACACCAGCGCCGCCGACACCTTGAAGAAGATGTGCGCCACGGCCGTGCGCTGCGCCTCGCGCCGCGTGCCGAACGCCGCCATCACCGCGGTGATGCAGGTGCCGATGTTGGCCCCCAGGATGACCGGGATGGCGGTCTGCAGGCCGATCAGTCCCTGGAACGCGAGCGTGAGCGCGATGCCGATCGTGGCCGCGCTGTTGTGGATCAGGGCCGTGAAGATCATCGCCGCCAGCAGCGCCAGCAGCGGCTGTTCCCCGCTGCCCACCAGCACCTGGCGGAACGCCGGCAGGTCCTGCAGCGGCGTCATCGCCTTGTTCATGAGCGCCATGCCGTAGAAGATCAGGCCGACGCCGACCACGAACTGCCCGCTCGACCGGTAGCGCCGCCGCGGCAGCGCCGACAGCACGAACCCCGCGAACACGATCAGCAGCGAATAGTCCTTCAGCGAGAAGGCGAGCAGCTGGACGGTCAGCGTCGTGCCGACGTCGGCGCCGAGGATGATCGCCAGCGTCTGTCCCAGGCTCATCAGCCCGGCGTTCGTGAAGCTGACCACCATCACCGTGGTGGCGCTGCTGCTCTGGACGAGCGCCGTCACCACGATGCCGGTGAGCAGCCCGAGCAGCCGGTTCTCGGTGACCCGGCCGAGGATCTGGCGCAGCCGGTTGCCCGCCATCTGCTCCAGGCCGGAGCTGGTCATCCGCATGCCGGTGAGGAAGAGGGCGAGCCCGCCGAGCAACCCCGACCAGAGCAGCAGCGTCCACTTGGGATCGATCACCCGCAGCGCGAACCGCAGCGCGTCGTTCGGCCGCTCCGGCAGCGACGCCGACACCTGCACGGTCTCCACGCGCCCGGCCGGGAAGTAGTAGACGCCGGCATACCCCTGCAAGTCGCTGACGACCGTCAGGCGCGGCGGGGCATCCTTCAGGGTCGCCCCGACCGGCCGCGGCGCGTAGCCGACCGCGCCGCGGGGCGCCAGCGCGTGCAGGCCTCCGTTGGTGTACGACAGCCCGTCGGAGTCGAACTCCGGTTCCACGCTGAAGGAGACCGGCACCCCGCTGACCGGGGCGCCGCGCCCGTCGCGCACCTGCACCAGCAGCGGCTGCGAGCCGGGCGCGAACGGCTTGAGCGCCTGGCGGTTGCCCGAAATGTCGCGCCCGAGCATGTCGGAGGCGCGGGTGAGGCGCAGCGACGCGGAGTCGGCGCCGGCGCGGGCGGCGGCGACCGTCGTCCCCCCGCCGGCGACGTCGGCCGGACCGGCCAGCGCCGCGCCCCCGCCCCATCCGGGGGCCGCCAGGAGCGCCCCGCCGAGCAGGATGGCCAGCCGGAGCCCGCGCCCGCGCCCCGGCCGGACCCGGCGCACCCCGGCGCACGCCCCCGCCGCGCGCGCCGGGCGGCGGGCGGGGGGAACCGCGGGGGCTGTCGGCACAATCATTGCGACCATACGAAATCACGGTCCCGCACGGGGAAGGACGTGGCGTTTTGCCACATCACACGGCTTCCGGAGCGCCGTCGGGAAGCCCGGCTCCCCGGCGATGCGTCCGGGCATCCTAGGGCCTTCGGCGATGAGGGACAACAGCGGAATGTACAACAAGGGCACCGGCAGCGAAACCGGGCAGAATCTGCCCGGCGGGCGAAATGCCCGTCGGCGGCTGGCCTGGCTGACGGTCGCGGTCCTGCTGGCGACGGCCGGGGTCGCCGCCGCCACGACCTGGGAAGCGCCGCTCGACACGCTGGAGAACACCGACGCGCCCCCTCCCTGGGTGCCCCGGGACATCCAGATCTCGCGCAACATCCTGCCGGAGATCGCAGGCACGGCGCTGCCCGCCACGACGCCGCCGGTCCGCCCGCCCCGGCTCGACGACCCGCTGCTGGCGGCGCTGCGCTTCCAGCAGGCCCGGCGCGCCCAGGCCGCCGGCCACGTGGACGAGGCCCGCACGGCGGTGCGGCAGGCGGCCGAGCGCGACCCGGCCCGCGCCACCTACGGCTGGTGGCGCACCTGGCACGCCCTGCGGCAGTGGGACCTCGACTTCCTGAACGCCCTGCCGCTGGCGGTGCGGGCCACGCACTCCGACCTGGCCGCCTGGAAGCGGCTCATCCTGCTCGGCCATCAGGCGGCCGTGCTCTGGATCGCCCTCTTCTGGACCCTGCTGGTGGCGGCCTGCCTGTTCCGCTACGGCGACCGGCTCGCGCACGATCTGGCGGCGCTGCTGCTGGAGAAAGGGCGCCACGCCGCGCCGCTCTGGCTGCTGCCGCTGGCGGTCGCGGCGCTGCTCTGGCTGCGGCCCGGCTGGTTCGTGCTGCTCGCGCTGCTCTCCGCGCCGCTCTTCCTGCACGCCAGCAGCCGCGCCCGCGTCCTGCTGGCCGGCATCTGGGTGATCGCCGCCGCGGCGCTCTACCCCGGCTGGCCGGCCGTGCGCGCGGCGCTGCCGGCGATCGATCCCGGCAGCGAGACGGTCCTCCTGTCGCGCGCCACCCGGCTGGCCCCCTCGCCCGGCCTCGTGCAGGAACTGGAGCGCCGGATCGCCGATGCCCGCGACGACGCGCCACGCACCTCGCGGCTGCGCCTGGCCCTGGGCGTCCTGGCGGCGCGCGGCGGCGACTACGACGCCAGCAGCCGCCTGCTCGGCGCGATCGTGGCGCAGGATCCGACCAACGTGGCGGCCGTGGTGAACCTCGCCAACAACGACTACTACCTTGGCCACTACGACGCCGCGGTGCGCGGCTACCAGGCGGCGGTCCGCGCTGCCCCCGACCGCGCGGAGGTCCACTACAACCTGTCGCAGGCGTTCGCCAAGAAGCTGTTCTTCAAGGAGAGCTCCGAGGCGCTGGCCCGGGCCAACGCCCTCGGCTTCGTGCCGGCGCCGTACGAGGACCGCGCCGGCACCGCCAACGGCTTCGCGCCGGTGGTCTACTTCGGCCACGATCGCGAGGACCTCGCGGCGAGCGCCGCCTGGGAAAGCGGCCGCTATCCCCCGCTGGCGCACCTGTCGGCCTGGGCCCCCTGGCTCGGCGAGCGGATGGGGGCGCTGTTCTGGATCGTCGGCGGGCTGTTCGTGCTGGCGGTGGCCGCGGCCGTGCGCCTGCCGGCGGCCGCCCGCACCCGTCCGTGCGCCAACTGCAGCACCGCGGTCTGCCCCGGCTGCGGCAAGTGGCGCGACGAGGAGCTGCTCTGCCCGGTCTGCCACGGCACCGCCGAGCGGGCCCGCTCCGAGCTGGTCATGGCCACGCTGCAGAAGAACCGCAGCCGCGACCTGGAGATGGCGTTCATCGCGCGGGCGCAGCGGTTCAACCGGGTGCTGCCGGGCGCCAGCAACCTGGTGGCCGGGCAGCCGCTGGTCGGCCTGGCGCGCCTGGCCCTGCTGGCCACCGCGCTGCTGCTGCTGCTGTTCGGCTGGACGTTCAATCTCATGGCGACCTGGGACCTGCCGGGTCTCCTGCTGCCGGAGGAGACGCTGCAGCCGCTGCTGGTGCCGCTGCCGGGCTACGCCTGGACCGGTCCGCACGGCTGGTCGTTCATGGCGGGGCTGATCCTGGCCGGGGTGCTGTACCTGTCGGCCTGGCTCGGGCACGACAAGTTCCGGCGCGGCCGTCCGGCGCGCCAGCCGAAGCAGATCGTGAAGCCGGCGGGCTGGCGGCCGGCCGCGCCGGGCGCCGGCGCCGGCGTCGGCGCCGGTGGCGGCAGCGGCGGTGGACGTCGCGACAGCGCCTGAGCGCGCACGCGGGTCCG
>Ga0315268_10007183_pt1 | contig 11754 bp, 8 predicted proteins | sample C1_top_MG_FD_204535 | JGI IMG/M metagenome (GOLD analysis project Ga0315268, IMG submission 204535) | Sediment microbial communities from Yellowstone Lake, YNP, Wyoming, USA - C1_top | ecosystem: Environmental > Aquatic > Freshwater > Lake > Sediment | place: USA: Wyoming | collected 2017-08-01 | reverse complement strand
TGTGTTCGAAGACCTAGGGGGGTGGGTGGGCTTGGTCGAGAACGCCCAGGGACCGGCCAAGCCACCGGTCGAGTGCTGCTTGTGCTCTTCTATCTTGTACGCAGGAATAAAGTCAGGGGAATTTTTGAGTTCTGTCGGCAATTTTTGGATAAAATGAATCAGGTTAGCCTTCGCTCCAGCTCCTCGGCCAAAAGATGGAGGAGGAGAAGATGGACTTCCTGAACACGAGGTGTATCTGATGAAGGGACATCCAGCAGAAAATCCGGCAAGCTAGCAAGTTTTCCTCCTCCTTTGCCTGTCAAGGCAATTGTCAACATTTTCTTCTTTTTGGCAACTTTCAGAGCTTCAATCACATTCGGAGAATTGCCGCTCGTAGAAAGGGCCAGGGCAACATCTCCTTCTTCTCCCAAAGCTTCTATCTGCCGGCTAAAGACATAATCAAAGGAAGAATCATTCCCGATAGAAGTCAATACAGAAGTATCGGTTGTCAGGGCAATGGCGCACAATGCTCGCCTGACCTTACGGAATTTATTCACCACCTCTGCAGCAAAATGCTGCGCTTCGGCAGCGCTCCCTCCATTCCCAAAAACAAGAATTTTATGGCCGGCTCTCAAGCTTTGAAAAATCGCCTCTAAGATTTTCTCAAACAGTGGACCTTTATTCTCAAAAAACTTTTCCGCTATATGCTTTAAGTCTTTAATCTCCTTCTCATATTTCATATCCGGCTCCTCTTAATACAAATTAAATAATAATTATTGAATCTTGGTACCCGCAGGCTTTAGCCTGCCTTATTATTAAAGACGCAAACTAAAGCCTGCAGCTACCTTAAAAAGATTTGGGGCATTACAATGCGGCCTGGATAATGCTCCTGACTTTTTCAATAAGCTTCTCCATGGTGTCTCTGTTATATCCCTGGACAGAGACGGGCGACTGAAAAGCCACATCTATTTTCCCTCGCCTGACAAAAAAGCTGCCTTTCGGCATGAGCCCAAAAGTCCCCTTTATGGAGATGGGGACAATCGGGGCCTGGCTTTCCAAAGCCAAAAAAAACCCGCCACGTTTGAAAGCCTGAATTTTTCCGTCGCGGCTTCTCGTCCCTTCAGGAAAAATCAGGAAAGAATAGCCTTTTTCTTTTATCAGCCGCGAAGCTTCATCGATACTTTTTTTCCCTCCCCTGATCCCTTTGCGGTCGACGGGAACAAACTCCACATGATGCATTCCCCAGCCGACAATCGGGATTCGATAGACTTCTTTTTTCAGGATCACCCGGACGGCCTGAGGAATGAGCATAAACAGCATGGGACCATCCAAAAAGCTCAGATGATTGGCCATGAACACATAAGTTGATTTCCTGTCTATTTTTTCTACGCCAGAGACTTCGATCTTGAGGCCTAAAATCTTCTGCCCGAGGCGCATGGCAGCCTTGCCTACGGCAATAAATGGCTGGCGGATTTTCAGAGGATAGCAGATGAGAAGAAACGGCGTTAAACCAATCACAATGATAACGTAAATCAGGAAGACAATAATGGTTCTCATTAAATTTTCCTGAATTATATCATAATTCAACTCGTCTAGGCTATCCGTCCGATTGATTATTTCCCTGATGAACCCTTGACTTTGCTTTTTATAATGCTAAAAATGAAAGAAGGAGTTTTCTAAAAATAGGGAAGATATTTTCCTTTATGATTACCCATGAATTGTATCCTCATGATTATAATAATTAGAAGTCTATAACTAAGATCATGCGAGACAATCAAAACAAAATTCCCTGGCCTGTTTTTGCCGCGGCTAGTTTTGTTTTTGTTTTCTGCAATTTGTTCTCCTATTTTGTTTTCAACCATATCCCTCATATCCATGACGAATGCGCCTACGTCTTCCAGGCAAAAATTTTCCTGACAGGCAGGCTATATGCCCCGTCCCCCTGTGCCAAAGAATTTTTTGATTTTCCCCATGTCATCAACAATGGCCGATGGTACAGCATGTATACTCCAGGCTATCCCTTCCTGTTGATGCTGGGATTGATCTTTCAGGCACCGTGGATTATCAATCCGCTCCTCGCCTCACTCGCCATATTCCTTTTCTACTTTCTGGGAAAAGAAATCTATAACCGACAGATTGGGATTCTGGCCGCCCTTCTCGGAGCTGCCTCCATCTGGTTTTTGTTGATGTCTTCAACAATGATGTCCCACACGAGCAGCTTGTTTTTTGCTTGCTTCTTTCTGCTTTATCTCTTCCGCTCGCTCAAGAATCCTTCGCTCGCGAATGGAGCCTTGACAGGAATCGGGCTTGGCATGGCCTTTCTTATCCGGCCCTACAATGCTGTTCTATTTTCGTTCCCATTTCTTGTGTACTATGCTTTTCACTTTTTTAGGGACATGAGGTTAAAACTCAAGAACGCCATGGCGTTTGCTCTAACCACAATCGCCATTATCTCAGCCTTGCTTGTCTATAACCAACTCACCAATGGCGACCCTCTCAAAATGGGATACATCGTCCATCACGGACGAAGCTACGCGATGATTTTCGGCCGGCCTGCAACTCTTGAGTATGATTACACTCCTATGTTTGGAACAGTTCAAGCCTTGGACAATTTAAAAGCCCTGAATTCAGACTTATTCGGTTGGCCTCTTTCTTCTTTTTGGGCACTTCTTCCCTTGTTCTGGCTTGTCAAAATAGAATCGAGCGACAGGAAAAAGGACCTGCTCCTTGCGATCAGCTTCGTTTTCTTTCTGGCTGGAGTCTACTTTTTCTGGGGCTCTTTTGTCTTCCTCGGAGCACGTATGCTTTTCGAGACAGTTCCCTTTTTTTTGTTATTGAGCGCCAGGGGAATTCACGAGCTTCCCCGAAGTCTTGGATTGCTGTTTAAAAGAGCCAAATTAGAAAGGACCAAAAAAGTTATTTTTGGGGTCCTCATAATTTTTGTGTCCTACGGGTTTATCATTCGCTTCCCCTCGTGGATCTGGCCAAAAGATACAGAATGGCCCTTCGAGATATTGAACAAAAACTTCGCTTATACAACTCCAAATATCCATAACACCGTAAAATCCTTGGGGGTAAAAAATGCAGTCATTCTGATGAAATTTCTGTACCATCCTCTGGATGAATTCCCCAACGGTTACTGGGGGTCAGGGTTCGCTTACAACGATCCAGACCTTAAAACAGATATCATCTATGCCAATGACTTGGGGGAGCGAAACACCGAAATTTTTCGCTGTTTCTCACAAAGGAATTTTTATCTCTATTTAGGGACATTAGAAAAGGGGATGTTGATTCCCATCCAGGCAGATAATAAAAAAAATATTTACGGAGAGCCAATCGGTTTCTTCAGCCAAGGAAAGAAATTTGTAGGGCTGATTCAAAAGCCTCAAAATTTTTTTAAGGGCTATTCTCCAGAATTTGAAGATTTTCTAGACCATTTGTATAAAGAAAACAATTTCATCCTAGTGAATGTGGATTCTTTATTTGAGCTGGGCAAACAAGCCAAGAAAAATGAAAATTTTAAACAGGCAGCTTTTTATTTTGAGGCGGCACTCCAACTCGAAAAAGATCCTTATGTGAGGTCTAAGCTGCTAAATCTGTTGATTCCCTGCCATTTAAAACTAGGTAACATCGAAGAAGCGAGAAAAATTGAAGAGAGAATCAAAAAAGTCCATTTTAATGAGAGAAAAATGTATCTTATCTTTCCAGAGAAAGGGTTTTAATCTCTCCTTGTTATTCTTTTTCTTTTCTTATAAAACTTTCAGCCATAATACTGCCTGATCAATTGGCTGAGTCCTTTCAACGGCTTTCCCCCTTTTTTATCTGCTCTAAGTAACAAGAAATAAGCAGGAACCAGAACCTAGAATTGAGATTTGACATGACGAATAATATTGATTTATATTACAAACTATATTAACGTTCTAAAATGGTTTCAAGAATTTCAATTCAAAGCTAACTTTTTGACAAATCTAAATATGATATCTTCCTTTTATGCCCAAAAATAAAATAGATCTGAAGCACCTCCCGCTAATCTTTATCCTATTATTCATAATTTCCCTAATTCTCATTTTCACCCTTTTCAATCGCTACTTTTTTGTGCCAAAAATTCTAATGCTCTCTCTTATCCTGATCGCGGCTGCACTTCTGGGAAGATTACAGCTATTTATAAGAGACTGGTTTATCTTTATTTCTTTTATTTATTTATTTGATAGTCTGAGGGGTACTATTTATATTCTCACCTGTAAATTGAATCTTCCCGTCTATACTCTTTATGTCATAAAAATTGAAAAATTTCTATTTGGAAATATCCCTTCCCTTGTGCTTCAAAATTGGCTATTAAAAACTGATTCTCATTCTCATTTCAGTTGGTTGGAAAAATTCCTGACCATCATCCACGGTAGCCACTTTATTATCTTCCTTTTCATCGGCTTTATGATCTGGCTCTATAAATCATATTTTTTCCCCATCTACCGAAATTCTTTTTACTTAGTTGTATTTTTTGGGATTCTGGGCTATTTCATCGTTCCCACTGTTCCTCCCTGGATGGCTTCAACTCTGTTCAATCTGTTTCCTCCAATCATTCGCTTCAATGTCATCATCTTTAATTTGGCCATACCTGATATCACGAGTGGGTTCGATGTCAATCCTATTGCTGCCATGCCCTCCCTGCATGCTGCCTTCCCCGTTCTTTGCAGCCTACTTTTATGGCGACTTTACAAATGGAAAGCGTTTCCTTTTTATTTATATGCATTCTTGGTGATCTTTACAATTGTCTATACAGGGGACCACTACGTCACCGATATTCTCGCCGGGATGATTCTTACTATTGTTTGTTACTTAATTGCTTTCAGAATAAAAGAAGCACCTTCTGAATCCGGTCCGCTCAAAACGATCACTTCTTGGAGTAAAGAAATCAGTTTTGTCCACATTAAAAAGCAATTGATGATCGGATCTCTTATTCTGATCATCGGAATCTCAATCGGCTCTATCAATAAGAACCAGTTTGAAAATAATCCTATTTCCTATAATTTATATGTGCCAAAATATATTGACTTTTTTAACGATGAAGAAAATTACAAGAATGATTATCAGGTTCAGTATTATTTTGGAAATTATTATTATTATAAAAAAGAATATAAAAAGGGGCTTTTTTATTTTGAGAGATGTTTGAATTTAAGCAAAAATGAAGCAGAAAAAAAGCTAGCTCAGCAGGGGATTAATGCCTGTAACCAGTTATCAAGCCAGAAAAATTAGCTTTCCAAGAGCCCTATTTGGTTTCTTTTCAAAGCAAAAAACTATTCTTTCCTTATTCGATAGAGTCTCCAGCGGCCTGTCGGATTAATTTGAGATAGCTCCTTGAAAGAGGAAAAGGTTTTGTGAACTTCTTCTTTTCCGTTAATGAGTGCATAATCAAAATATCTTAAATCTGATTTCTTGATGTGCTCAGCAAACCAGGCTAAACCCCGAGTCCACTGAATTTGACGAGGGCTTTTGTAAGTCACAATTCCTGAGGAATGCTCAGCAAAAGAAAAATTTAATTCTCCCCCTTTAAGAACCTGTGAATAAGAATATATCTGAAGAAAAGGACGGCCTTTGATAAATTCACTCTGTTTGACAAAATCGAGTCCAATCACATGTGACGAATTAGGAATCTTATCTAGAGCGTCTTTCAACCCCGAAAGCTCAATTTTTTCAAAGTTGTTCCAAGCTAGAAATGTCGTAACTATAAAGCCTGCAAAAAGGGCGAGAGAAACAAATCGCCTGAGGCTCGTTTTGGTCAAAGGGACGGGTAAAGCAAGAATTAGAAAAATCACCCCGCAGGGAAACCAGCGAGAAGAAAAACAGATGGTGTTCATATACTTATCCGGAGCTAAAAAGGCAATAGCCAAAAAAAGCCCAGCAACCGTCAACATCTTCCAATCAATCACACCTTTCAGTTGCTTCCGATTTTCCCATACCCCCAATAATATCCATCCTATAAGGAAACAAAATATGACTGTCTCGGCCAACCCTTGAATCCCGCCCAAAGCTGAGTTTAAAAGCCAGGAAGGGTTCAGCCGGGCAAATGGACTTGTATACCAATGAGGTGCGACATCGAATCCCGCGGTTTCACGGAACGTAGAAAGGCTGGGATACCAGATAGCTGAAATTAAAACAATTGGCAGAAGACTCGCAAACCGGAAAATAAAGATTCTAAGCGAAATCCGCTCAATGAGACTGATAATAACTAACCAGATGAAGCCAACAGCAAACCAAAGAGCGTGACTTTCATAAAGAAGAAAGGCAATCATTAAAGAAAAAAGGAAAGAGCCTAAACGAAGAGAATTCTGTTTGTTTTTAATCGTCAGGAGAAACCACAGAACAAAAATCGGCCAACCGATTAAAAAATTGAGAAATCCCCAGTAAAAAGCATGATTGAATAACAACAAGCAAGCAAGCACTCCGGCTTCTCTTGAACGTTCTCGTCTAGCTGCAAGACAATAGATGCTAACTATCCAGGCTAAGGTAATAAACCAAAGCACGATTCGACCTACAATTTCTGGCCGGAAAAGAGCCCAAGCCATTCCCAAAAAAGCATAGATAAGGTTATTTGGTGCCACCCATTGAATGGCATAGGGACCATCCATATTTTTTATGGCCTCTAGGAAAAGGCGAATTTGAGAAACATGCTGAGGAAGGTCTGTGGAAGGGGGAAAGCTAAATGTCAGAAAGGGGAGAGAACTCAGAATCAAAATCAGGAAAAGCCAAATTATCTTGCTCCTTGACTCACCAATTTTCGGTCCAGAAACAAAGATTTTTCCTGACATAAATTTAGCTGTTCGCTAATATCATTTTGAAAAACTTTTCTCTCAAATTATATTCAGACCGCTAAGAAAAAGCAAAATTCAAAAAAGATCCAAAATTGCCGATAGAAAATTAAGATGAGCCCTGGACGGTCCCTGGGTGTTCGAAGACCTAGGGAGGGTGGGTGGGCTTGGTCGAGAACGCACGGGGAGCGGCCAGGCCATCCAGCGAGTGATGCTTGTGTTCTTCCATCTTGTCCGCATGGATAAAGTTTTGGAAAAAGATTTCAAACTTGCTTAAAATAAATAAAAAAAATAAAATAGGAAAATCAAGCATGACCACGGAGGGTAATTTTATGAAAAAAAGGGAACTAATTTTTATCGTTATTCTTGCTGGAATTCTTTTCACTCTCTATTGGAGAACTTTCAATTACGAATTAATTTGGGACGACAAAACCTATTTTCGGCAGAATATGTTGTTTACGGAAAATCCCCCCCTGAGCTCTGCTTTCAAAATTAGCTATTTTGGAAGACAAATCGGAATGGAAAAAATTGATTTTTATTACAGACCGCTCCTCACGGCATCTTTTATGATCGAAAATAAACTGGGGGGTATCAAAACTGCAAGATTAAGGTTAATCAATCTTCTTATCTACTTCCTTTCCCTGATTTTTCTTTATATTTTTTTCAAAAAACAGAAAGAAAACGCATTTTTCCCTGAAATAGCCACTTTGCTCTTTGCTCTCTACCCCCTTAATATGGATAACATAATCTGGATCGTGGGAAGGAGCGATCTTCTTGTACTTCTCTGGGGAAGCCTGGCCTTCTTATTTCTGGAATTTTTTATAAAAAAAGGAAAACCGATCTATGGGGTTGGTTCCTCTTTTTTTTATTTGCTAGGTATTCTCTCCAAAGAATCGTTCTTCTTCTTTCTCCCGATTTTTCTCGTGTACGAAATTATCAAAAGAAAAAAAATCGCATTCCCTTTTTATCTTGTTAATATTCTCATCACGATTTCTTTCTTTATTCTAAAAAATGCGGTAATAGGAACTAAAAATTTAAGGTTTATTCTTCCCTCGAATCTCACTGAAATCATCTTGACCATCATTGGCGCTGCGGGCTTTTACTTTCGAGCCATCATCTTCCCTTTTTCTCATAATTTTTTTCTGCCTCCGGATGATGTCAGAAAGTTCATATACTTATTATTTGGCATTCTTTTTATTTCTCTTTTCCTGTTTATTGGAGCCAAGTATAAAAAAGACAAAGAAATTCTACTGCCTTTATCTTTTATTGCCGCTTTCCTTGGAGGGCTCACGCCCTTGGTTTTCAGCACCCTTTATCCCTTTGCAGTTTACCCGCGCTATATGATGATCCCTGGATTAGGATTTATCTGGATTCTTTCAAAATATTTATGTCAGATAAAAGAAAAAATCAGATCTTATCTCGTTTTAATTCTTATTCTCCTGTTTATCCCTTCGATCATCATTAATTCCAATTCCTATAAAACAGAAGTGAACTTCTGGCAGAAAGCTTATAGATCATCCCCGCAAAACGCTTATATTTTATTTCAATTAGCGGGCACTTTTCAGGAGAAAAGAGATTATTTATCGTCGGAATTCTATCTCAACAAGACTTTATCTTTAAACCTAAAACGGGAAACGGCGATATTGATCAGCTTACTTTATGCAAACATCGAAATTGCTAAGGCCGATTATGCCAAAGTGTTTAAATGGCTGAACGCTATAGAAGAATTCGAAAAACTCCCCAATGTCCAACTAGCTCCGTATATAAAATCTCAAGTCAATCAAAAAAAGGCCCAAGTTTATATTTGTCTGGGAAATAAGGATGAAGCCGAAAAATTGTTAAGAGAGAACATGAATAAATATAAAAACTTTAGAGATTCTTATCTAGAACTCTACAATCTGTATCTTGGATCTGAAATGTGGGATAAAGCTAAAGAGCTTGAAGCTCATATGAAAAACATTTTTCCATCCGTTTTTAGGGAGAGAAATGCCGATCAAAGAAAGGCTGAATTTAGTTCGCTATCTGTAGATAAAAAAATATCTTTTTACATTCGCTACAGAAATTATTCTAAGGCGAGCATTCTGGTCAAATCCATGATTCCCCTAGACCTAAGTTACGAAATTCTTCTGGCACGGCTCTCATATTTAGAAGGGAAAGAAGAGCAAGGTCAAAAGATCGTCAATGACATTTTAATCGAAAATCCGGATAAGTTCGAGATGCTAAACACAATCGGCTATTTCTATTTAAACGACCTCTTCAGAGTTAAAGAAGCCTTGATCTATTTCAAAAAATCTTTGAATGTCAATTCAAATCAACCTGGACTCAGTTTATTAATCAACCGTCTGACAAACGACTACCTGAGTCAATTGAAAGAGACATGGAAGTAAAATCTGTTTTCTCTATTCGCTATTTCCTCTGAGAAGAAATTCATATAAAATAATATATAAATAAAAAATGCTGATAACAGAAATTATAAAATCCTTGCGTCCTAAACAGTGGATAAAAAATTTGTTTATTTTTGCACCCTTGATCTTCTCTCAAAATGTGTTCAACTGGCCTCTCCTTCTGAAAACGATCATCGCTTTGCTATCCTTTTGTATCCTTTCCAGCTCACTTTATATTTTCAACGACCTCAGAGACCTGGAGGAAGATAAACTTCATCCTCTAAAATCGAAAAGACCCCTAGCCTCAGGCAGGCTGAGCAAGCCTGTGGCAATTCTATCTTTTATCATCATGGGCTTGGGGGGTCTCGTTCTGGCTTGCGCTCTAAATATAGATTTTTTCATTGTTTCCCTGATCTATTTTTTGCTGCAAACTTCCTATTCGCTCTTGCTAAAACATGTGGTGATCCTTGATATCTTCGTCGTCGCGGCCGGCTTTCTCATCCGGGTGGTTGCAGGTGGCGTCGCCATTAAAGTTTCTATTTCGTCCTGGCTTCTCATCTGTACGACTCTTCTGGCTCTTTTCATTGCCATGGGCAAGAGAAGACATGAGCTCATTCTTCTGGATGAAACCGCGACTAGTCATCGCCCCATCCTCAGAGAGTACAATCCCTACCTCCTTGATCAAATGATGGCTGTCGTAACAGCTTCGACTCTCGTTGCCTACTGCCTGTACACAATTTCAGAAGAAACTGTGGCAAAATTCGGGACAACAAAACTAATTTACACTGTCCCTTTTGTCCTTTACGGAATCTTTCGCTACCTCTACCTCATCCATCAAAAATCTGAAGGCGGCTCTCCCGAAGCTCTTATCATCAATGACCTTCCTCTTTTGATTGATACCTTTCTTTGGATTGTTTCGGCAATTTTGATTCTTCATTTTAAATGACAAAATGATTAAGCCAAAAGTCGCAGTTTTAAGAACTTCACCTCAAACCATCTTAGAAGATTATAAAAGATTGATGCATCGGGCTGAGTATGAGAGGTTCCTTGCGAAAGATATTACCACCTTAATAAAGTTGAATCTATCCTGGACAAAATATTTTCCAGCCTGCTCCAGCGAACCCTGGCAGCTCGAAGGGGTCATCAAAACTCTCTTAGAAGACGGATATCAAAAGGATAAGCTAATCCCTGTCGAGAATAAAACAGTAGTGACCAATCCTCTCAAGGGAGCTAAAAACAATAAATGGACCTCAGTCCTGCAAAAATACAATTTGGAATTCGTCGCTCTGCCTCAGGTTGAATGGCTGAGGTATGAATTCAAAAACAAATTATTGAAATTGAACCAAATCTTTCCCGAAGGTATTTTTATACCCAAAATGCTTATCGGAAAGAATGTTCTTCATCTCCCGACAGTGAAGACTCACGGCCATTCGACAACAACGGGCGCCATCAAGAATGCCTTTGGTGGTTTGTTGAAGGAAGTCAGGCATTTTGCCCACAAATATATCCACGAAGTCTTGGTCGATTTGCTTTTGATGCAAAAAGAACTTCATCCGGGTCTGTTCTGCGTCATGGATGGCACTGTCTGCGGGGATGGAGCTGGCCCGCGGACGATGAAGCCTAAGATAAAGAACATAATTTTGGCCAGCGGCGATTCTCTCGCCATTGATTCCGTTGCCGCAAAAATCATGGGGTTTGATCCAATGAGCATTCCTTATATCCGAATGGCTCATGAATTGGACCTGGGTGCTGGCGACCTTCGTGAAATTGAAGTCGTTGGCGAAGATATCTCTGAAATCAACTTCGAGTTCAAGACCAGGCGGAGCCTTGTCATCTGGGGTGACCAGATGATCCGGAAGGGCTTTCTCAGGACTCTTGAAAAGCTTCTATTGCGAAGTCCTTTGTTTCGCTGGGCCCCCCTTGCGAGCAATGTCTATCACGATTTTCTCTGGTATCCTACCGTCGGGCTCTGGAGAATAAAAAAATTTATGAAAACAGAATGGGGCGAGCTCTGGCGGGGATACTAATATTTATCCAGCACTATTGCATCTTCTTGTCGACTACCAGACTTTCTTTATTTTATTCAAGTAGCCGTTTGTGGTGCTAAAGATAAAATAGGCGAGCTGGGGCTGCTCTTTATAGATTTCTAATGATTTTCGATAATAGAATAAAGCCTCATCAATTCTGATGAAAGTCTTTAAATAAAAAAATCCAATGGTATTCAATATTTTATAATCGTTTGAATGTTCTGTATATATTTCATGAATTATCCTTGCTCCATCCTCCGCTTTCCCTATCCAGTAAAAGCATTTCGACAGAAGAAGTTTATGATCCAAATCGAGAGGAGATAATTGTTGAATAAGTCCGATGGCCTTAGAGTAATTTTTATAAAGAATAAAAAAGGCGATTTTTTCATCTAAAGTTGCGCGCTCGAATCTATTTTTGATTTGAATCGTATCTATAACCCTTAAAGATTTAAACCTTTTTTTCATCACCTGTTCAAAGTTGCCTGCTTCTTCCCACCTATTATGACTGACATACAATGCGTGAAGGTCAAGATAAGGATCTACAAGATCTTTATACTT
>Ga0315268_10007182_pt1 | contig 11754 bp, 4 predicted proteins | sample C1_top_MG_FD_204535 | JGI IMG/M metagenome (GOLD analysis project Ga0315268, IMG submission 204535) | Sediment microbial communities from Yellowstone Lake, YNP, Wyoming, USA - C1_top | ecosystem: Environmental > Aquatic > Freshwater > Lake > Sediment | place: USA: Wyoming | collected 2017-08-01 | reverse complement strand
CGTCTCTGGATCTGTGCCCGTGAAATGACGTTGCTGGCCGTTGATCGTGACGTCGAGTTCGAGTGTCTTCACGACGAGGAACGCGGGATCGTCGCCCTCCGCCATGCGCGCCACCGCGAAGCTGCTGATGCCGGAGTCCACGAGGCGCTGCAACTTCTCACGCACGTCGCGCGTCCGCTTCGGGTCATCCAACACGCCGTAGCGCGCTTTCTCGACCTTAACGCGGACAGCCTCACCGCTCAGATGAACCGTTTCGGGATCGCGCGCTTGCACGGTGAACGCTTTGCTCTCGATGACGTAGTCCACAACCAGCGTCTTGATCACGTTAGGGGCGGGATCGCCACCTTCCGCCATCATTGCGACGGGAAAGCTGAACTCGCCGGCGTCCGTCTTGTTCTGAACCTTGACGGTCACGTCGCGCGTGCGTTGCGGATCGTCGAGCACACCGTAACGCGCCTTGGTGACGACGACTTTCACGCGTGGCTCGGGCGCGGCCGACAAAACACTTTTGCCATCCCGCTTCACGAGCACAATCGGATCGCTCTTACCGGCGCGTTCGCGGAAAACGACGAACACCGAACCGCTCGGCTCGAACGGGATGCTCACGCGCGTCACGCCGTCCTTCGCCTCCCAGACCGCCGCGCGCTCGACGCGTCCGCTGTCCGGCCACCAAAGCTCCGGCACTTTGCCCTCGGCGCGGAATCCGCAGGTGGTCGTGAACTCGTGAGGCTGCGGATTGGCGACGAAGTAAAAGTCCATGCCACCGGTCTGGCGATGAATGAAGCGCAACGGCTGGCCGCTTGTAAAATCCGGTCCGATGCCCACGGTTTCGAGGACTTTTTCGGGCGCTTCGCCCCACACCACACGGCCTTTGCCGATGCGGTGTTCCTTCACGCGCTGCCCGTCGCAATCGGCCCACAATTCGCCGCCGAGTCGCTGGACTTCCTCGTCGCACTTCGGGTAATTGCTCAGGCTGGGCGAGAATGAAGGTTTCGATCCGAGCACCGTGGCACCGGCTCCGACAAGTTCCTTGACCTTGCACAGCAATTGCGGGGTCATCGTTTCAGAGCCGGGCAGCACCAACACACGATAGCTCATGCCGTCCGGCAGCATGATGCGGCCATCCTTCACCGACATGCGCGTGATTACCTCGCGCGCGGTGCACTCGTCCCAGTTGTAACCGCCGCGTTTGTGATCGCCGGGGCCTTGCGCCGGCGCTTCGGGCTGGACGTAGCAAATGTCGGCGACGAACAACCCTTGCCGCAGTAGGAACTGGCAGCGCGCCAGATACTCGTGCCATGCGGGCGTCCATTCCCACCAAGTCTCGGTGCGTTCGTAGTGCTGTCCCCACGGGCCCATCATCATGCCGGGGCGACGCTCAGGCGTCCACGGTTGCAACGCGTATCGGTGAAAGACGAAACGATTGATGCCTTCGCAGAATGCGCGGTCGCCGTGCGATTTCAGTATGGCAGGATGTTCGCGCCATTTTTCCTGATCGCCGGAGGTGAACGATTCCGCGCCGATAATGCGCTTGCCATAAACGTGTCCCGCCGAGGCCATCGCTTTGCAGGTCTCAATCGCGCCGCTCGGCGTCCAAAACTCGCCCATCGGCTCGTCGGACTGACCGGCGTACGGAATCGCGTCGCACGGACCGCCGTAGGCTTCTGCGGTGAACCTCATGCCGGCGGCGTTGGCCAGGTGGTGGAAATGCCCGGCGTAGTTCTCAATCACCAGTTCCGAAACCGTCTGCCGCAAGTCCCAAAGGAAACGCTCCGAGATTTCCAGACTGCCGACGACGCGGCCCGTCATCACCGGCAGGAAGGGCAAGAGATTGTAGCCGCGCCGCCGCTGGAACCCTTCACGCATCTTCGCGGTCCAGTTCTGCGAACCGTTTTCCCAACTGTCAATGTGTGTGGCGATCAGCCCCGGTTTCTGATTGCCGGGCTTGAGCCCATTGTCCGTCGCCAGCTTCGCCATCATGCCCGCGAAATTCGCCTCAATGCCTTCCTTGCTGAGCTTGTCGCATTCGAGGCCACGACCGGACTTGGGCGCGGGCGCATTTTCGACGCCGGTGCTAGTGTGACCGAGGCGGAGAATTGTCCATTCGCCCGCCGGCACGTCCCATGTGAGCCGTCCGCTTTTATCCATTCGTGTGGTCAGCATGACGATCTTGTCGCGATCAATCACCATTTCCGCCGCCAGCTTGTCGCGACTGATGCCGCCGCCCCAGCCGATCTCGAACATCGCCTTGGGCCGGATGTTCGGGATGCGGTAGTCGCCGGATTTGGGAAACGCCAGCACGGCGATGTCGCGGTAAAAGCCCGCCACCGTTTCGGGCTGCGCCAGCGCGGCCTCCAAGCGCAACGGGCCGACGGCGTTCGTCTCGCTCCACACGACTTTCTGCATGGATTGTTCGGGCTTGATCCACGGCCCGCCGCTGCCATTCCAGCCGGCGTCGTTGTTCATGTTCACTTCCAGCCCGAGCCGCCGCGCTTCGGTGTGGACGTGCTTGAACAAATCCCGCCATCGTGAGCTCATGAAATCCGCCGGGCCAACCGTCGCCCCTTGGTCCACTTCCATGATGAGCACGCCGCCAATGCCGACGCGTTTCATCGCTTCGAGGTCGGCGGTGATGCCATTGCTGGTGATGTTGCCGTTGAGCCAGAACCAATAGACCCACGGCCGGGCCTCGGGCGGCGGCTGGCGAAAGCTGGATTCCAAGTTGCCGGCGTGCGAAGTCAGGCACACCAGCGCGAGGGAAGCGATCAGGCGGGAAAGGGTCAGCACACGCAATTCGGAAAGGAACGTTTTCATGCAGGTTGCAGGATTTTGATCGGTTCGGTATTGGACGCCCGGAACGTGTCACCGCGCAACGACAGAACAAGGCTATCGGCGTGGCGACCGTTGGCAAGGTTGGTTTGCGACGCGGATTGACCGGAAACGGATTCGCCCCCGGGGAATGAATCCACCGGGGGCGAAAGCTATGCTGCAGTTTGCCGATCAGGCTTCCCAGCCGTGACGATTCTGGCGGCGGACGAACTGGGCGGCTTCCGGCAGATTGGTGGACTTCATGTTCGGCCCGTCCCACTCCATGCGGTGGCCTTCGCCGACGCGCAGCGCAACGCAGCCCAGCAGGATGATTTCCGTGAGGTACGCCGCGATGTCGAAGTTCGAGTAGGCCGGCGCGCCGCCACGCATCATGCGAAACCACTCGGCCTTCTGGCGCTGATCGCCGTCTTTGTCGCCTTCGTTGCGCGGAATCGTGATGGGCACCGCCTTGCAGGCTTCGTGCTTGTCGCCGGCAATCATTGTGTCCTGCCCCTTCATCGCAAGGAAGAAACGGCGGCCGTAGTCGTCCGGTGAGAAGAGTTTGCCCTTGTCACCGATGATCAGCGCGCCCGAGCTGGGCAGCGTGCCCATGGTGCTGACGATTTCCCTGACAGTGTCAACGTCGGGGCGCAGCGGTTTGAGCGAGTCGCGGGGATTGCCGTCGTACCACCAGAACTTCATCGGCGGCAAACCCTCACGTTCCGGAAACTCGAAGCGGAGGCGCGTAGTCTTGGGGAAGGTTTCCGGGTAAACACGCGAGTCCATTTCGCACTCGACCACGTTCGGGTAGCCCATCTTGCAGGCGCGGAACGGCATGTTGACCGTGTGGCAGGCCATGTCGCCCAGTGCACCGGTGCCGAAATCGTACCAGCCGCGCCAATTGAACGTGTGATAGACATCTTTCTTGAAGGGGCGTTTGTGCGCCGGGCCGAGCCAGCAATCCCAGTCGAGATAAGGAGGCACAGGATCCTCGCCTTTCGGACGGTCAATGGCCTGCGGCCAGACCGGACGATTGGTCCAGACGTGCAACTCTAACGGATTACCAATCACGCCGGCTTGCACGACTTCGACCGCGCGGCGCAGCCCGTCCTCCGCGGTCCCTTGGTTGCCCATCTGCGTGGCGAGCTTCTTCTCCGCCGCCAAACGGCGCAAGGTGCGCGCCTCGTACACAGTCTGCGTGAGTGGCTTCTGGCAGTAACAGTGTTTGCCCATCATCATGGCGCGAGCGGCGGCCTGGCCGTGATTATGGTCCGGGGTCGAAACCGTCACCGCGTCAATGTCCTTGCCCATCTGGTCGAGCAACTTGCGGTAGTCCTGGAAACGCTTGGCCTGCGGGAATTGCTGGCCCTTCTTGTCCAGCGTGCGCTGGTCCACGTCGCAGATGGCGACAATGTTGCCGCCGCACTCCGCAGCGTTATTGCTGTCGCTATCGCCTTTGCCGCCGACGCCGATGCAGGCGATGTTGATCTTGTCGTTGGCGCCCAGAACGCGGCCGACGTAAGGGAAGGTGAATGCCGCCGCGCCGGCGACAAGCGAGGTGCGCCGCAGGAATTCGCGACGCGAAACGGAGTTGGATTTGAGATTCGATGGTTTCATTTGCGTTTGCATGGGTTGAATTAACCAAAGACCGGATTGTTATTCAAGCGAAAGTCTGCGCCGGACAAAAATAATTCCACCGGGGGCTTGAGCGGCCCGCCCGGTGCAGCGATGGTTTTCGCGCGCGGTGTCGTCATTTGTCCCTAATCAGGGCTGGAGCCAGGGAATCTTCACGAGTAAAAGCCACATTCGTAGGCCGTTTCGAACAGGGCCATGATGTTCTCCGGCGGCACTTCGCCCTGGATGTTGTGGACATTGTTGAAAACGTAGCCGCCGCCGGGCATGAAGGCGCGAACGTGTTGGTGGACGCTGGCGGCGACCTCCGCCGGCGTGCCGCGCGACAAGATATGTTGCGTGTCGCAGCCGCCGCCCCAAAACACCAGGTCGCGGCCAAACCGGCGTTTCAGTTCCACCGGGTCCATGTTCCGCGCGCTGACTTGCACCGGATTCAGGATGTGGATGCCGTTGTCGAGCAGGTCGGGAATGAATTCCATGCACGAGCCGCACGTGTGATACCAGATGCGGGCGTTCGTCCGTGAGCGGATGTATTGCACCAGACGTTTGTGACGCGGCTTCACTAGGCGACGGTAAAGCTCCGGATTGAAAAGCGGCCCGTTCTGTCCGGCGATGTCGTCGCCGATCATGATCACGTCCACCACGTCGCCGACTTCGTCGAGAAACAGGCGGAACCAGTCGAGCCAAAACTTCAAGGTTTGCTCCAGCATGGCCTCGCAGAATTCCGGCTGCGTCATCAGGTCGCAGAACCACTGCTCCAAGCCGCGCATGTACCAACAGAATTCGTAAACCACTCCGGAGATGCCGCTGACAACAGCGTACGGCGTTTCCTTTTTCAACCGCAATGCGCGGTCACGCAATCCCGCGAAGCGTGTGGGATCGTCGCCCTTGGGCCACGGATAATCTTTGAGGTCCGCCAGCGTGGCGTTCGCGAGCGGATGCAACGTGATGTCCATGTAGTACGGCGTGTCGTCCGGCATGGACCAGCGGATGCCAAATTCGTCGGTGAGATCGTGCCAGAGTTTCCCCTCGCGCTGCGCCTGCACAATGCCGCCTTTCCAGCTCGCCGGTGCTCCGGCGCGAACATAGCGCGTATCCACCCGCAACCGTTTCAACACCTGCTCACACGGCACGGCCAGTTGCTGTACGGCGTCCAGAATGCGCACTTCGTCCGCAATGCCGAGGTGGGCGATCAAGCTGCGATAGGCGTTCTTGTGAATGCCGGTCTGGTTGCCGCCAAGGTCAATCGGCACTCGATCCGGTACCTCGTGGTTCACCGCCTTGAGCACGCGCTCGCGGGAAGTCATCGTTTCTCGTTTGGCCATGTTGGATTCCTTTCAGCGTACTGCGGTGTATTCCTGCAGCAGCCGCAGGTAAACTTGGTATTGCTCAAGCGACACACCCGGCGGCGTTTGATGGTCCACGCTTGGAATGAACCCGCCCGTCTTCATCAGCGGCACGAGCCGCTCGAACTCGGCCCGCATCGTCGCCTCGCCTTTGTTCATCGTCATCTTGTCGAAATGCCCGACCATCAGAAGTCGCGGGAAGCGCTCGCGCAACTTCATGCCGTCCACACCCGCCTGGCGTTCCAGCGGCAGAAAGCTGGAGATACCCACTTGCTCGAACCACGGCACGAGCATCGTCACATCTCCATCCGTGTCAATGAACGGCAGGATGTTCCGCTCCAGCAATCGCGGGATGAGCTGCCGATAATAAGGCGCGACAAATTCGTCGAACGTGCGCTTCGATACCATCGGGCCGTGGTTGTAGCTCATGTCCTCCGCGATGGTCATAAAGGTGGGCACGCAGACGCGGAAGATTTTGTCTAGCAGACTGAAATTGAATTCGAGCAAGTCGCGGTTGATCTGGTGGAGCAACTCCGGCTGATCGGCGAACGCGAACATGAGTTTCTCGAAACCCATCAACGTGCGGGGAAACCAGAAAAATCCTTCGAGCGTACACCACACCACGGCTTGGCCCCGACGCTGGCGCTCAGCCCACGCCGCCATGCCGGCAATCGCGGCATCGTGATTCGGAAACAGGCTCGGCCGAATGCGCAGGTAATCGTCCATGTTTGCCACGATTCCTTCGACGTGATGCTGCGTGGCCTCGATGGTCGGGTCGGTGGTGCTGAACCAGAATTGCTGGTAAGGATCGAGGCCGAAGTGGTGCGCGAGGTCGAACACCTGGCTGAACTTGAATTCGCGCGGCAATCCCTCCTGGTGCCAGCGGGCGATGGTTTCGTCCCACCACATGGCCCATTCCCAGCGCGGCAGGCGGTCCACTGGCTGGAAATTCATCACGGCGCGAAAGCGTTCGACATGATTCATCGTCGCCCTCATGTGCGCATTGAAGTACCGCCGATCCAGACTGGCCCAAGTTTCGTCACAATTTCCTCTCGGCGGCGGGCATCAATCGCACCGGGCCGAGCAAACCCGAAGGCGCCAGTTCACCGTTCTTTTTCCACAGCCGCCAACTCGTGAACGCGAAGCGGCCCGTCGGGCTGGGTTTGCCGTCTAGCAACCATTGCGGCCACGACTTGAGCGTGCCGTCCGGATTGCGATCGCTGTCCTCCGGCAATTGCTCGTCGCCAATCTGACGGTTTACCCAGAGGTTGACGACTTTCACTTCGAGCGTATTTTCGCCGGGCTTCAAAGCGTCGGTCACCTCCACGCGGAACGGCGGTTTCCACAGAACGCCGAGATCCTTACCGTTCAACTTCACTTCAGCCATCACTTCGACGCGGCCAAGGTCCAGATACCATTTCGGATTTCGGATTTCGGACTTCGGGTTTGCGACGAACGTGGTCCGATACGTCGCGTGGCCGGAAAAGTATTTCACGCCCGGATCGCTGTGCTCGCTCCAGGAAGTCAGCGTGTTGAAGGTCAGTCGCTCCGGTGCGCCGCGATTCAGCTCGAAGCGAACTTCCCACGGGCGGGCGATTTCGACCGGCGGCGGCAACACCGGCACGTCAACGGTCTGAACCTTGCCCGATGTCGTTCGCAAATCGTAGCGGCCCGGTTGCCACGCACGCAGCGTGACGTCCTGTCCGCGAGCGGTGAGCAACTCAGCCGGTGGCGGTTGGGTCGAAGCGTCGCCCACACTAGGCAAGACGCTCTGGCCATTGCGTTCCAGCGCCACGATTTGCCCGGCGTTGTTCGATTTCCGAAACACGACGAACACCGAACCCGCCGGCTCCAACCACAACGGCAGGAGGGTGCGACCGTCGCGCTCCTCGTAAATCAACTGCCGTCGGATTTCGCCCGTGAGCGGATTCCACAGCTCGGGCGTCTTGCCGGTCACGCGAAACGCGCACATCGCGCCGCGCCACTCATTCGAGCGATTCGACACGAAGTAGATGTCCGCGTCGCCCGCGCGCCGGTGGATGTAGCGCAAGCTTGAATCCGCCGTGAAATCCGGCGGCACGCCCATCTGCACGAGCACGTTCGTGATCGCGCCGAAGTCCGGGAACACATAAACCGGCGGACGGCTTTGCTCCGGCACCGGAAACGGTTCCAGACCGAGCGGCCCGACTTCCATCGCCGTACGCCAACTCGGGGAAGCTGAATCGTCGCGCCACCGATCCGGCGCGGTGACGGTGCTTTCCCACTGGCCGTCCGTGTTCACTTCCAGCGCGCCACCGTCGCGGAACTGCACGGACAATGTGCCAATCAGACTTGCAGGATTCGGCTCGGCATGCGCGTTGAATCCGGCGACCGCGAAAAGGTTCGTCCCCGGCTTGAGCCAGCGGGTGACATCCATTCGGTACAACGTGTTGGCGTCGTCGCCGGCGCCGGCGCGTTGACCGTTCACCCACAGCTCGAAGCTGTTGTCCGCTGTCATCGCCATCCGCGCGGAGGCGACTTCACGCGCGGCGTCCAACACCACGAGCCGCCGGAAAAATCTATTGCCGGGCGGCGCGGCGATGGCGGGATTTCCTTCCGGGTACCAAATCCATTTGGCGTTTTTCACCGGGCTGCCCTGCCCCACCTCGAAGGGTGGAGTCCGGAAAGCTTCGCTCCAAATCACCCGGCCCTTGCCGACGCGATTTTCTCCACCGGCGGCTTTGCCCCAAAGTTCTTGTGCGAGCCCATGCACCTCCGCATCGCACTGCGGGTAATTGGCAAGGCTGGGTGATCTCTGCGGCGGCGGGCCGAGAACCGTTGCGCCGGCTTGAACCAGTTCCTTCACCTTGCGCAGCAGCGCCGGCGTCATCGCTTCAATTTGCGGCAAGACGAGCAGGCGATAGCTCATGCCATCGGGCAGAACGAGTCGGCCGTTTTTGATCTTCATGCGCGTGAGCAGGACCTCCGGCGTGCAACCGTCAAAGTTGTAGCGGGGACGTTCCGGGAGCATGCTGCGGCGATCCGGCAACGTGGGCGAAAAGCGCATCGGTGAGCCTTCCGGTTCAAGGAAACAAATGTCCGCGACGAACAATCCTTCCCGCAGCATGAACTGGCAGCGGGCGAGATACTCGTGCCACGCGGCGGATTGTTCCCACCACGTCTGCGTCCGTTCGTAGTGCAGCCCCCACGGCCCCATGGACATGCCGGGCGCGCGGTCGGGATTCGTCCACGGTTGCAAGGCGTAGCGGTGGAAGACGAACCGGTTGATCCCTTCGCAGAACGCCCAATCACCGAGCGCCTTGATCGAAGCCGGATGATGCAGCCATTTCTCGCCATCGGTCGCCGTGAACGCCTCCGCGCCGAGGATGCGCTTGCCGTACACGTGCGCCGCCGATGCCATTTCCGTGCAACTGTAGGCTATGCCAAAAGCGCCCCACGACCAGAACTCCGCCATCGGCTCGTCGGCCCGTCCCGCGTAGGTCATGTCATCGCATGGATTGCCGTCGTAGGCTTCGATGGACAAACGCATACCGTTCTGGCGCGCCAGTTCGCGGAAACGTCCGGCGTAATTTGCGATCAACAAATCGGAAACCGTCATGCGCACATCCCAGAGGAAACGTTCGGAGACTTCGACACTCTCGACGACGCGCCCGGTCATCACGGGGAAAAACGGCAGCGGATCGTAGCCGCGCAGCCGTTGGAACTCCTCGCGGAACTTCGGGGTCCAGTTCTGCGAACCGGTTTCCCAACTGTCAATGTGCGTCGCCACGAGTGTCTTGCCCGCGAGCGGTTTCGAATCGGCGATGAGCTTGCCCATCAAACCGGCGAACATCGCGTCGGTCGCCGCGCGACTGAGCTTGTCGGATTCCCAGCCACGCCCGGCCGCCGGCGCCGGATGATTGTCCACACCCGTCGGCGTGTGGCCGAGACGGAGGATCGTCCACTTGCCGGCGGGCACACTCCAAGTCAGGCGGCCACTGGCGTCCATTTGCGCGGTAAGATTGACGATGCGATCGCGGACCACCATTTGCTCCGCCGGCAGGACGGGCCAGTTCGCTTGCGGCGGAACTTGGCGGGAGACGAAGGCGGCCTTGGCGGGAAGTCCCTCGACGCGCGCGTCGCCCGTCGGTGTCGGAAACGCCAGCACGGCGATGTCACGATAATAGCCAGCCACCGCGTCTGGTTTGGTCAGCGGCGCTTCGAAGCGGAGCGGGCCGGTGACGTTGGTTTCCGTCGAAACGATTTTCTGCATGGCCAGGTCGGGTGTGATCCACGGGCCGCCGCTGCCGCACCAACCGGCGTCGTTGTTCATGTTCACTTCCAGCCCCAGCCGGTTCGCCTCGGCGCAAACATGCTTGAACAGGTCGCGCCATTGCGGACCACCGAACGCCGCGTCGCCCTTCGGTGTTCCCTGATCCACCTCCATGATCAGCACGCCGCCGATGCCGACGCGTTTCATCGCTTCGAGGTCGGCGGTGATGCCGTTGCTCGTGATGTTGCCGTTGAGCCAGAACCAATAGACCCAGGGCCTGGCCGCGTCCGGAGGATGCGCGAAATCCCGCGCGAATTTGTCGAAACGATCACCCGCCATCGCGCCGCCAGCCAACACGATTGCGGCGACTGAACAACCGATCCATATCCTGAAGTGTTTCATAATTCAATCTCCCGTCCAACGCTGCGACCAATTGTTCATAAAGGATTGCGGCCCGATTGAAAAGCGATAACGGCTATCGGTGATGTCCTGCTGCACAGCACAAATATTCTGACGAGTAAGAGCTTTGACAACCTCAACCGGCTGACGCAAATGTCGTCCGAAAAGGGCTCAGTCCGCAGTATTGACACTACTTCACTAGGACAGTAGAACCGTGCCATGCCGCGCGCGTCGCGCATCGAATACCCCGGCGTAAAACGGTTGTAGAACGCGAGGACTCAAAACGAATCAAATAATCAACGTGAACTCAGATTGGTGTAAATACTCTGGACCCCTTTATGAAGAACAAACTTCTGCTAATCGGTTTGGCAATCGTAGTCGCTGCCGTGGTTCTCGGCTTTGTCTTACCTCGTTTGTCACGCACGCGGCTTGACGCAGCAGAAATACGATGTGCTGAAAACCTCAAGTCCATCGCAGCCAGCGCGCAGCAATATCGGGCGCAATCAAATCGTTCGCCTCAAAGTCTCGCTCAGTTGGAAACCCTCGGCCTGAGCGCCGCAGACACAAACTGTCCATCCGCGCCGCCGAACTACATCTTTGATCCGATCGGCACGAACCTAGTCGTTTGCCCAACTCATCGAGTCCACGACGACGGAAGATCTTATCGGGTAACTTCCAACTTGGTCGCTCACACGTCAGGCAATCCATAGACACGGTGTCCCGCACAAATAACGGTGAGTAAGGAATCTAGCCGCGCTCATGCCGCGCGGGAGGAAGGTCGGCCAACCATTCTAGCTTGCTGTCCTACGTCACTTCAACGCCGGTTCGCGCTTCTTCAACCACGCCGCACCCAGCTCAGACAAAGTTTTTGCTTTCAACACGCGTTCAGCCAGCGGGAACACGATTCGCTCTTCCTTGTCGAAATGTTTGCGACAATCGGCAATAGCTCCGAGCAGAATCTTTTTTGCGTCTTTGGTTGTTTTGGCCCGGTGGACTTTGGCGAGTGTCTCCTCAATCTGCTCGTGCTCCTCGTGAAAGGTTTCATTCTGCCCGATCTGCTCGAAGCAATGCTCCAGCGGCTCAATGAACAGGTCGTCCTCAGTCTTGGTATGTGGCGCCATGACCTTGTCCACGACTGCCGCCAGTGCTTTCACCTCAGCCAAAGTTTTCAGCCGCGGCGCGACAGCTTCGATGTGATCGAACAAATTGTGAAACACCGCATGTTCTGCCATCAGGATTTCTGTGATTTTCATGGTGCAACGACTACACCAAGCCAATAGCTCTTTACGGTCGTTTCCGCCAGCCGATTCTGCATTA
>Ga0315268_10007181_pt1 | contig 11755 bp, 6 predicted proteins | sample C1_top_MG_FD_204535 | JGI IMG/M metagenome (GOLD analysis project Ga0315268, IMG submission 204535) | Sediment microbial communities from Yellowstone Lake, YNP, Wyoming, USA - C1_top | ecosystem: Environmental > Aquatic > Freshwater > Lake > Sediment | place: USA: Wyoming | collected 2017-08-01 | reverse complement strand
TTCGGGTCTTCATTGCGCCCCTTCTTCGGGTTGGTTTCTATCCGGGGGCCGGCCATGAATACGGCTACGTCGAGGACGACGCACAGATCCTGATGAAGGTGGAAACCCACAATCACCCCACCGCGATTTCGCCTTTTCCCGGTGCGGCGACCGGTTCGGGCGGCGAGATCCGCGACGAGGGCGCGACCGGCCGCGGTTCCAGGCCCAAGGCCGGGCTGACCGGTTTTTCCGTTTCCAACCTGAATATTCCGGGGTTTGTTCAGCCCTGGGAATATTACGCCTCTCTCCCCAACTCTCTCCCGCCAGGGGGCTGCCCTCATCCCAACCTTCTCCCGGAGGGAGAAGGGGCAATGGTGAAGGGCGCTTGTTCCGACTTGGGGGCAAACGTTGCCTCTCCCTGCGGGGAAGGAGTGGATAGATACGGCAAACCAGACCGCATCGCCTCACCGCTGCAGATCATGCTGGAAGGGCCGATCGGCGGTGCCGCGTTCAACAACGAATTCGGCCGCCCCAACCTGGCCGGCTATTTCCGTACCTACGAAGAGGATGTGGCGGGTGAGCGGCGCGGCTATCACAAGCCGATCATGCTGGCCGGCGGCGTCGGCAACATCTCCGCCCGCCATGCGGAAAAACACCGCATTCAGCCCGGTGCGCTGATCATACAGCTCGGCGGTCCGGCCATGCTCATCGGCCTGGGCGGCGGGGCGGCTTCCAGCATGGATACCGGCGCAAATGCCGAAAATCTCGATTTTGACTCGGTGCAGCGCGGCAACCCGGAAATGCAGCGGCGCGCCCAGGAAGTGATAGACCGCTGCTGGCAACTGGGCGACAGAAATCCCATCGTTTCGATCCACGATATCGGCGCGGGCGGCCTGTCCAACGCGCTGCCGGAACTGGTGAACGATTCGAGGCGTGGCGGCCGTTTCCAATTGCGCGCCATCCGCAACGAAGAGCCGGGCATGTCGCCGATGCAGATCTGGTGCAACGAGGCGCAGGAACGCTATGTGCTCGCCATCAAGCCGGAAGATATCGACCAGTTCGAGGCAATTTGCCAGCGTGAACGCTGCCTTTACGCCGTGGTTGGTGTAGCCACGGCGGAGCAGCGGCTGCTGCTGGAAGACAGCCATTTCAACAATCAGCCGATAGACATGGAGTTGTCGGTGCTGCTTGGCAAGCCGCCCAAGATGACGCGCAACGTCGAACATCTGGCCAGGAAGTTGCTGCCGTTCGAGGCGAAAGGGCTGGACCTGCACGATGCGGCCTTCCGTGTGCTGCGCTTGCCGGCGGTGGCGGACAAAACCTTTCTCATTACCATCGGCGATCGCACGGTGGGCGGCCTGACCGCCCGCGACCAGATGGTCGGGCCGTGGCAGGTGCCGGTTGCCGATGTCGCCGTTACCCTGGCAGGGTTCACGGAATATCGCGGCGAGGCCTTCGCCATGGGCGAACGCACGCCGCTGGCGCTGATTAACGCGCCTGCTTCGGGAAGGATGGCGATCGGCGAGGCGATCACCAATATTGCCGCGGCGCGGATTGCTGAAATCGGCGACATCAAGCTGTCCGCCAACTGGATGGCGCCGGCCGGCCACCCCGGCGAGGATGCGGCGCTCTACGACACGGTGAGCGCGGTGGGCATGGACCTGTGCCCGCAGCTCGGGATCAGCATCCCGGTAGGCAAGGATTCGATGTCGATGAAGACGGTGTGGGAAGAAAAGGGGCGAAAGAAGGAAGTCACCGCGCCCTTGTCTCTCATCATCTCGGCCTTCGCGCCCTGCATCGACGCGCGGCGGACATTGACACCCCAATTGCGGCGCGATGCGGCCGATACCGACCTGATCCTGATCGACCTGGGGCAGGGGCGCAACCGCATGGGCGGATCGGCATTGGCGCAGGTGTACAAGCAAACCGGCAACGAGACGCCGGATGTGGTGAGTGCGGCCCAGCTCAAAGCGTTTTTCAGCACGATACAGTGCCTGAGCCAGGATGGCCGGATCCTCGCCTACCACGACCGTTCCGATGGCGGGCTATTCGCCACGTTGTGCGAGATGATGTTCGCCGGTCACTGCGGTGTAACGGTCGCTCTGGACGAGTTGTGCATTGAACGCATCAGTTATGATGCCGAGGCGAGCGGAGAAGAGCCTGAAGTGCCGCCGAACGGCTACACCGAGCGGATTTTCGGCGTGCTGTTCAACGAGGAACTGGGCGCCGTATTGCAGGTGAAGCGCAGCGACACCCCGGCGGTGATGGACGCATTCTTCGCTGTCGGGCTGCGCGGCGAGCTGCATGTGATCGGCTCTTTGAGCGATGATGACCGGCTTTCCATCGTGCGCAACGAGATGGAAATTTTCGGTGTCAGCCGTATCGAACTTCAGCGTGCCTGGTCGGAAACCTCCAGCCGGCTGCAAGCGTTGCGTGACAATCCACAGTGCACCCATGAAGAATTCGAGCGCATCCTCGATGGCGGCGATCCGGGCCTGGAGGCGGCGTTGAGTTTCAATCTGAACGAGGATGTCGCCGCGCCTTTCATCGCCAAAGGCAGCCGCCCACGTATGGCTGTCCTGCGCGAACAAGGCGTGAACGGCCAGGTTGAAATGGCTGCCGCCTTCGACCGAGCCGGCTTCGAGGCGGTGGACGTGCACATGAGCGACATTATCGGAGGGCGGGTTTCGCTGCGTGATTTTCATGGTCTTGCGGCCTGTGGCGGCTTCTCTTACGGTGACGTGCTCGGCGCGGGGGAGGGGTGGGCAAAATCCATCCTGTTCAACGCGCGCGCGCGCGACGAGTTCGAGGGCTTCTTCAGGCGCGACGGCACCTTCGCCTTGGGGGTGTGCAACGGCTGCCAGATGATGAGCAACCTGCACGATATCATTCCTGGCGCAGAAAACTGGCCGCATTTCGTGCGCAACAAATCGGAACAGTTCGAAGCGCGCTTCGTCATGGTGGAAGTGCCGAAAAGTCCGTCGATATTCCTCGACGGCATGGCAGGCAGCCGTATGCCGATCGTGGTGGCGCACGGCGAGGGCTACGCCGAGTTCAGAAGCGGACAGCAAATGGAGGCGGCACAGGTGGCGCTGCGTTACGTGGACAACCGGGGCAGGCCGACTGAAACCTATCCGCTCAACCCGAATGGCTCACCTCGGGGTGTTACGGGCCTGACGACACCCGACGGCCGGTTTACCATCATGATGCCGCATCCCGAGCGGGTATTCCGCGCCGTGCAGCATTCCTGGCATCCGGATGGGTGGCATGATGATGGGCCGTGGATGAGGATGTTCCGAAATGCGCGCAAGTGGGTCGGGTAAATTTTCAACTTGTTGTTAACCTGAAAAGGAGTAAACGATGGCCAGACTGATCAAAAAGACTAAAGCGGAGCCGATCCAGATTTCGGTCGGAGAGCAGACCAAATACATTTGTGCTTGCGGCCTGTCGGCTACACCACCTTACTGCGACGGCTCCCACGAGCTGGCAGCATTCGAAGATGATGGCAAGCTGTACTGGTACGATAACGACGGCAATTGCCAGGAAATTGCTGACACTTTTCCCAAGATCCGCGGCGAATAATTCCTTTACATGGCGTGGAACCTGAAGGGAATGTTCGTACTGGCGGGGTGATTTCCAACGGCAATGACTATGTTCCTGCCGTTGATTCATCATGACTTTATCCTTGAACACGCCTCTCTGTACATTAATGCAGGGGCAGCGCTTCGGCCGGAGCCAAATGACTGTTCTTGCAGTGACTTTGGTCACGACCGTAAATCAGGTTCTATACGCAATACGAGCCGCAAGCTCGTGCCTTCATCAGGCGCACTTTTGATGGTCAGTTCTGCCCTGATCAACTGCGCCTGCTCGTGCATGCCCACCAGGCCATAGTGCCCGGAGTGAGGGCTATATGATGGGCAACCTGTTCGGCGTGCGCCAATATCATCAACCTAAATTCTGCAGTTGCAGGCCATTCATGGTTCGATAGGCCTTGCTACGCAAGGCTACTCACCACGAACGGCTTCTCACCCAGCGGGTGAATACCCCGTTCGCCCTGAGTAGACCGCGTAGCGGGCGTATCGAAGGGCTTGCAGTTCGCCAGCCGCGGTTTTTAGCAAGGATCAATGATTTTCATCAGCGATTTAATACCCTTATTTGCAGGTTGGTTGACTGCCTATCCGCCGGTTGCGGAGTTCCAAACAAGCGTTTTGCCAGTCGTTCTGCAACAATGGGGTAGCCCTTGCGTGAGTTTATCCTGCAGTTGCCAACCATATCCTGACCAACCGACAATCGCCCCGGCCCGTTACCGGTATGCGCACCGAGCGTCAGCGCCGATAGCGGATGATCCGGCAGATAGCTAAATACGAGTTCGATACCGATGCCTTTGCGGTAGGTCGCCTTGGCAGGATAGGCTCCCGGTAAAACCCTGCCCCAGATCGGCTTTTGCCCCTTCCAAGGTCGTTCCACCGCCCATGCCAGCTCGTCGTGATCGATAGTGACTGGCCCCAGGACGCAATCGTCGCCAAGATGGTCACGGTTGAGCGTCAATATCGTTGCCTCCTGAGCAACTGCATTGAAGCTCATCCCGACAAAAAACAGCGACGCAATAAAAATGTAGCGGACGGTCATGGTGATATTCCTTTTCATGTGTAATTTGGATGGAGTCGGATCTAAAATTGGTTTAGCTCGATCCGTCAGCGTAGCACATTGCGCGCTGTGCACGCTCCGCCATTCCTGCTTTTGCCACGGATTGCCAGCGCCTTTACGATCTCATCCACGCTACAACCCTCTGCCGATTTGAGCAGTATCCTGGCTCGCGTCTGCTTCCGTGCCGCGTTCTTCCCCTTGCGCCGCAACCCTTCCAGCATTTCCTTCTCGTCTTCCGTCAGCGTCACTCTGTATTTCAGCGCAGGCATCTCCGTCTCTTTCTTCGGTTAATGCCATCACTTGGCAGATTTCGTGCCTTCCCGGTTATTCAGGTTGACTGGCTACCAGAAAGGTAAACTTCCTGCCGTTGATTTATCATGACTTTATCCTTGAACACGCCGCTCTGTACATTAATGCAGGGGCAGCGCTTCGGCCGGACCCAAATGTCATGTTCCTGATGTGACTTTGTCTACGGCCTTAAATCAGGTTCTGTACGTAAAGCAAGCCGCAAGGTCGTGCCTTCATTAGGGGTGCTTTTGATGGTCAGTTCTGCCCCGATCAGCTGCGCCTGCTCTTGCATGCCCACCAGGCCATAGTGCCCGGAGTGAGGGCTGTATGGGTCGAAACCCACGCCATCATCGTCGATGCTCAGTTCCAGACCTCTTCTGCCTACATCGCGAAGATCTACCTTCACTCGACTGGCCATGGCGTGGCGCTCCACATTACGCAGTGCCTCCTCAGCGATGCGGAATAGTGTTTCGGCACGTTCGTCAGCAAAGCTTGCAGCTCTGGGTTCGCTGATGAAATCGGCGGCAAGACCAGTGCGTTCCGAGAAGAGCTTGACGGCATCGGCCAGCGCCGCGCCCAGTCCAACGTCACGTGCGGCGTTGAAGCGCATCTGTGTGATGGCGGCGCGCGCTACTTTCAGACCCTGATGGGCGACCTGTTCGGCGTGCGCCAGTTCGTCGCTTAACGCTCCAGGGTCGTGGACGTGCAGTTTGCGCAGCAGGCGAACTTCGGCAAGCATGGCCATCATCGAATGCGCGAGCGTATCGTGCAGGTCGCGTGCAATCTTGAGGCGTTCGCGCACTACCGCGGCGTAACGCGACTCTTCGGCGAGCTGCTCTACCGCGCGAGTGCGGATGGCGACGCGCTGTTCGAGATCGGCACTGAGGGTGCGCAACTTACTCCGCTCAAGCTGCAAAGCTCCCAGCACATCAGCGAAGGCAACTCCCAGCCGCACAACCTCGTCCGACCCGTTGGCCACCTCAATATGCGAGGTCTCACCCCTGCCCACGGCTTCTACTGAGCGAGTGAGATGCGTCAATCGGCGCGCCAGTCGGCGCGCAACCAATACGCCGAGCAACGCTATGAACGCTCCCGTGCCCAACGAAACCGACAAGATACGCATCCACAGTGCATTAGCCCGTCGATATGCCAGTGCTGCTGGCTCGATAAACTGAACGCGCCATCCCAGCGCTTTCAGCTCGTTGTTTACATCTATCCCTGCGCGAGCCACTAATGCCACCTGCCCGCTTGGAAGACGCTCAAACGCAGATACAAAGCCAAGTGCTCCATCCTTCAAAGCGACCGACTTTGCATCGGTCAAGATGTCGTCATTGACTGCGACTCCGTTCCAACGTTTGCCTTGCAGGGCATCCGGGCCGACGAGAACAACCCCTTCACGGTTCAATACCAATGCATGGACAGAATTTTTCGGGTCCAAGGTCTCGCTTAGTCGCTGTGCGTAGGTGCTGGCCCAGTGCCAACTCAAGTGCGCAGCTACAACACCGAGAACCCGGCCTTTTGAGTCTCGAACGGGAGCCGCCATGTCGACAAATCGACGCGGCTCGCTCTCCTGGAGGGGGTGCGGCTTCTCATTGAGCGACGCTTCGCTTTTTACGTTGCCGATCCATGGACCCTTCAACCCCTGCAATAACCAAGGGTGTTCGGCGACGTTACTCCCTTCGCGCAGGCCGGCATTAGCCGCCACCACTTTGCCCGTTGCATCCGCTAGACCTATCCATTCAAATTCAGGGTATGTCGATTGAAGCTCGTCGAACACGGCGCGCAACGTACGCGGTGCGTCAGAACCCATATCAGTCCGCAGAATGGCTGCAGCAGCCTGGACTGCGTTCAGCCGTGACGCGAGCGCCTGATTCATATCGGATGCCAGCACATCGGTTTCCAGCGTAAACTGTTGAACATGCTGTTGCAATATTTTCGCTCGAGCGATTCCCCCGACCCAGATAGTAGCCACAGTCGCGAAACATACTGCTAGCGCGATGACGAGCCAAGCAATTGACGCGGCCAAGCTGTACCGAGGATCCAAATTCTGCAAAAAACTTCTCATCCTGCTCCTGTTGCGCAAAGCATACATGATGGTATGGTAGCAAGTGACGAAAGTCACTGCAAATTCATGACCTGCAGCCCTCGCAATCAGGCAAGGAATCCAATAAACTCAATTTTCATGAAAAAATGATGATTCATTTTTGCGCAAAATTGCAATGTCACGGATCCTCAAAGTGGATGAATTAATTCAACTTGTAGCACAACAGGCTGGCATTTCTCCTGCTCAGGCGGAGCTTGCCATCTCGGCGATATTGAATTATCTCACCGCGCGGTTGCCTTCCCCTGTGGTCGGGCGCGTCCGTGAGCAATTGTGTGGTGCGCAGCCATCCCGCAACCCTGAATGCGACCAAGGTGGTGTCAAGTGACTGCGGCAGTCTCCAACCAATTTCCTCGTATCCGGGTACTGATTGTCGACGATCAGGCTTTAATCCGCCGGGGAATGGCGTTGATGCTGTCGGTTGAGCCGGACATGGAGGTGGTGGGTCAGGCGTGCGACGGTGTGGAAGCCGTCGAGATGGCGCAGCAGTTACTTCCCGACGTGGTGTTGATGGATTTGCACATGCCGCGCAAGGGCGGCGTGGCCGCCACGCGCGAAATTACGCTGTCGCTGCCGCAGACGCACGTGCTGGTGCTGACCACGCTGGAAGCTGAAGAAACTGTCTTCGAGGCCATTCGTGCCGGTGCCCACGCCTATCTGTTGAAGGATGTGACCGAAGATGAATTGCTGGAGACGGTGCGCGCCGTGCATCGCGGGGAATCCAGGCTGACCCCGCAAATCGCGCGCAAGGTCATGGAGCAATTTTGCCGGCTTGCATCTGTTTCAGAGGGTCTGCCAATTGATGCGTCCGCGCCCCCGCCCACCGCATCGAGTTCGATTCAACCCGTCCCGCAAACCAATGCGAAGGACGTCATGACTGAGCCACTCAACGACAAGGAAGAAAAGATACTGCGGCTCATTGCCGAAGGAATGAGCAACCGACAGATTGCCAATACCGTGTTTCTCGCAGAGGGTACGGTCAAGAACTACGTCAGCCGCATCATGGAAAAGCTCCACGCCAACACGCGCACCGAACTGGCCGTGATGTCAGTACGCCAGCGGCGATCAGTACGCCAGCGGCGAGGTGATTGAACCCTCCACGATCCAATTGCCCTGTCCGTGCGCTTCGCTCTAGTATCGTCGAATTGGCTTACGCTGCATGGATTAGCCATCGTTGTCGGGTTACTCGTATATGTGGTGACTTCACACGTACAGCAGCAACGTCGGCATCCATCCGCCGCGATTGGATGGGTGCTGTTCATGATGCTCGTGCCTTACGCAGCACTGCCGCTGTATCTACTGTTAGGCACACGCAAGCTTCCCCATGCAGGATGTTCTTTGTCGAATGTTCGTGCGTCGAGTCTCAGTGATGATGAAAGCACCTGGCCAGCACAGCTAGCCGCCGCCTTAGGGCAGCCGCCCCTCACGAATTATCGTTCTTTGCGTATTCATGCCGATGGTTTGCAATCTCTGCACGCACTGCTTGAGGTGATCGACGGCGCACAGCACAGCCTCGATGTATGTACCTTTATTCTTGGGCGGGATGCGTTGGGCGAGGTGGTGAGCGCGCGCCTGATAGATCGAGTGCGTGATGGGGTACAGGTGCGGCTGCTGCTCGACGGCGTGGGTCGTATGCTGGGAGGGATGCCCGACCTGCCCGCCCTCGAACGAGCGGGTGTGCAGGTCGGACTCTTCGTGCCACCCATACATTCGCCACTGAAGGGACGTACGAATCTGCGCAACCATCGCAAGCTCGTAGTGGCCGATGCGGGCCATGCTGCCGAACGGCTATGGAGTGGCGGACGTAATTTAGCTGCCGAGTATTTCGAAGAGAAATATGGCAGGCCGGCCTGGCACGACCTGAGCTTCGATTTACAAGGCCCGCTAGCCCGCCAGGCGGCCAACCTGTTCCAGCGGGACTGGATTTTTGCTATGGGTGCCAAAGCAGGTACGGCAAGGCCAATATTGGAGGCTAACACACCTCCCATTACTACAGCGCCCGGAGAGCCTGTAGCACAAATCATCGCATCAGGCCCCGACCAGGCGGATGACACGGTACATGCGCTACTTGTTAGCGCTGCCTATCATGCAAAGAAGCGCATTGCGCTCATCTCACCCTATGTTGTACTCGACAACGCCTTGCTGATGGGACTCACAATGGCGGCGAGGAGAGGTGTGCAAGTGGATTTGCTTTTGCCCTTTCGCTCCAACCATCGTCTGGCTGACGTCGCGCGGCATCGTTCATTACGTGCTCTAGCCGGGGCTGGGGTTCGCGTCTGGCTTGCGCCACAAATGCTGCACGCCAAGGTCGCCATCTTCGATGATGTGCTGGCGCTGGTGGGGTCCACCAACCTCGACAGCCGCAGCCTGTTTCTCAACTACGAGCTGATGGTGGCATTTGAATCTGCCATTGATGTAATGCGCTACACAGCGTGGTTCGATTTGGAGCGGAGTTCTGCTTGCCTTTACGTGTCACAACCGCCCGGCCTGTGGCGTGATATCGGCGAAGGCTTGGTGCTTTGGATCGGCTTCCAGGTGTGAAATGCAGGCCGCATGTGAATCAGGCGGGAATGAAATGTGACGCACGTCACTGCAATGTTGTGACTTTGTGCAATTGTTGCTTCTGTAGGGCCGATGTAATTTTAAAACATCTCCAATAACCAATGAAACATCATGCCGACCACACTGAATTTCCTCTCCACCAAAATGCCCGATAGTAGCCTCGCCACCGCCGTTATGCTTCAGTTGCTTTTTGTTGGCCGGGTCAATCTGCTACTCAAGGACTCGTCTGACGACGTGTTTTAGACTGGCGATGAATATGTTAGAGAATTTTCAACCTCAAGGCATGGCGCCTGCGCCAACCTATGTCAGCCCGGCTTGGGCTCCAGCAGGCAAGGATGCGGTAGGCACAGCACTGGGTACATCGCGGCTGTGGTTCACCGTGGCGCAAGGCATTGTCACTGAAGTCTATTACCCACGCCCGGATATTCCCCAATTGAAGGACATGGGCTTCATTGTCGCCGACGACACGGGTTTCTGGGTTGAACTGCGACGGCTGGAAAATTACACCGTGACGTGGCAGGACGAGGCTATCCCAGCGATCACCATCACGCATCGCCATGCCCGCTTCACGCTCACACTCAAGATATGCGCCGACCCCGAGCGCGATGTGCTGCTGCTGGATTTTGCACTGGCGGGCGATGCGGCACTGCAACTGTATGTGCTGGTCGCGCCGCGCATCGGCGAAGATGCTAGCAGCAATCAGGCCTGGACGGGCGAGTGGGAAGGCCGTCCGCTGCTGTGGGCGGAGCAGGGGCCATTTGGACTGGCGTTCGCCGCGGTCGATCGCGCGGGCTGCCCGGCGTTATTGCAGCGTTCGGTCGGGTTGGTGGGCGCAAGCGACGGCTGGCAGGATTTTCAGCGCAACGGCCGCATGACTTGGCACTATGCCGAGGCAGGTCCTGGCGAAGTGGCACTGACCGCGCAATTGCCACGCGCTGGCACGCTGGCATTGGGGCTCTCCAGCAGCCGTGAAGCCGCCGCCACGCTGGCGCTGCAATCGCTGGCAGCAGGTTTTGAGACGCGCTGGGCGGCGTATTGCCAAGGATGGCAGCGCTGGCTGGATACCATCCGCTGGCCGCCTGCGCTGGCGGTATCGCTGGCAGCCGATTCGCTGACGCTGACGCTGCTGCGGCGCTCGGCAGCAGTCATCAAAACCCATGAAGACCGCACATTCCCCGGCGCGTTTGTCGCCAGTCTGTCGGTGCCTTGGGGCGAGGCCAGTAACAGCCTCGGCGGCTACCATCTGGTGTGGGCGCGCGATCTGGTCGAGACGGCCGGTGCGCTGGTGGCACTCGGCTGTGTCGCGGATGCACAGCGTATTCTGGTTTACCTCATCGCCACCCAGCAGGCCAACGGCCACTGGCTGCAAAACCAGTGGCTGGGCGGCAAGCCTTTTTGGCAGGGCATCCAGCTCGATGAAACGGCGTTCCCGGTGCTGCTTGTCAGTATGCTGGCGGAGCGCGACGCGCTGGATGAGGTGCGGGTCGGCGACATGGTGCGCCGCGCGCTCGGCTTCATCGCGCGCGAAGGTCCGGTCACCGGCCAGGACCGCTGGGAGGAAGACCCCGGCATCAACACCTTCACCGTCGCCGTGGCTATCGCCGCGCTGGTCGAAGGCAGCCGTTTTCTCGCGGGGCGCGAGGCCGACTGCGCGCTGATGCTGGCCGACGCCTGGAACGCACGCCTGGAAGACTGGACCTGGGCGGCCGACACCGCGCTGGCCCGGCAACTTGGCGTGCCCGGCTATTACATGCGCAGCGTGCCGCAAGACGTACTGATACACGACGGGGCCAAGCTGGAACATCTGCTGGTCAAGAACCGCGCGCACGATCTGGGCCTGGCCGCTGACGAACAGCTCGCCATCGATTGCCTGCAACTCGCCCGCTTTGGCCTGCGCGTTGTTGACGACCCGGCCATGGCGGCGAGCATCAAGGCCATTGACGCGCTGCTCAAGACCGATACGCCCAAGGGCCCGGTGTGGCACCGCTATAACGGTGACGGTTACGGCGAGCACCCAGACGGCGCGCCTTTCGACGGCTGGGGGCGTGGGCGCGGCTGGCCGCTGCTGAGCGGCGAGCGCGGACACATTGCGCTGCTGGCGGGCGAGGATGCACGGCCTTATTTGCAAGCCATGACGCAGATGAGCGGCAAGGGCGGGCTGTTGCCGGAACAGGTGTG
>Ga0315268_10007180_pt1 | contig 11755 bp, 12 predicted proteins | sample C1_top_MG_FD_204535 | JGI IMG/M metagenome (GOLD analysis project Ga0315268, IMG submission 204535) | Sediment microbial communities from Yellowstone Lake, YNP, Wyoming, USA - C1_top | ecosystem: Environmental > Aquatic > Freshwater > Lake > Sediment | place: USA: Wyoming | collected 2017-08-01 | reverse complement strand
AGACCCAAGATTTCTACTGTAGCGCAGCTGTCAGTAGTAAGCAGGAGGAATTTTTGTCGTTTCAGCTTCAATTGTGCCACTGGTTTAGTGGCGCAAGGATGACGGCTGAGTGTCTAAAGTTGAGTTGTGTTGATACAAGGAGAACAAAAGTGCAGAGCATTAATGGTAAAAAATTGGCAGGTTTTATCGACACCAGGGATAAAGCCCGTCACGGGTTGATCAAGAGTGCTGCAATTGCAGTCTGTGTGCTGGCGCTGAGCGGTCTTGCACCGCTCGGCATGCTTGACGTTCAGGCTGCAGTCGGCAAGGCCGAAAAGACCTCGCTGAAGTTCGGCTTCATTAAACTGACCGATATGGTGCCATTGGCGATTGCATACGAGAAAGGCTACTTCGAGGACGAGGGTCTGTCCGTCACGCTGGAGGCACAGGCCAACTGGAAGGTACTGCTTGACAGGGTGATTACCGGCGAGCTGGACGGCGCGCACATGCTCGCCGGACAGCCCATCGGTGCCACCATCGGCATCGGCACCAAGGCCGATATTATCACGCCGTTCAGCATGGATATGAACGGCAACGCCATTACCGTCTCCAACGCGGTGTGGGCTGAGCTCAAGAAAAATCTGCCGATGAAGGACGGCAAGCCGGTGCACCCGATCGACCCCAAGTATCTCAAGGCGGTCGTCGACGAATACAAAAAGCAGGGCAAGCCATTCAAGATGGGTATGGTGTTTCCGGTATCCACGCATAACTACGAGCTGCGCTATTGGCTCGCGGCCGGCGGCATGAATCCCGGCTATTACGCGCCTGCCAAGGGCGATACCAGCGGCACGCTGAAGGCGGATGTGTTGCTGTCGGTGACCCCGCCACCGCAGATGCCATCCACCATGGAAGCGGGCACCATCGACGGCTATTGTGTCGGCGAGCCGTGGAACCAGCAGGCGGTATTCATGGGCATCGGCGTGCCGGTCGCAACCGACTACGACGTGCAGAAGAACAATCCGGAAAAGGTGTTCGGCGTCTCCAGGAAGTGGGCAGACCAGAATCCGAATACGCTCATTCACGTGGTGAAAGCGCTGATCCGCGCCGGTTACTGGCTGGATGAAGAGAACAACAAGAATCGCATGGAGGCGGTAAAGATCATCTCCAAGTCAAACTATGTCGGCGCAGACGAGAAGGTCATCGCCAACAGCATGACCGGCACCTTCGAGTATGAAAAGGGCGACAAGCGTGCAGCCCCTGACTTTAACGTGTTTTTCCGTTACAACGCGACCTACCCGTACTACAGCGATGCGATCTGGTACCTGACGCAAATGCGCCGCTGGGGCCAGATCGGCGAAGCAAAGCCTGATAGCTGGTACATCAAGATCGCGAAGGAAGTCTACCGTCCCGATATCTATGCCGCTGCCGCAAAGGAGTTGATCGCCGAAGGCAAGATGAAGGCGTCTGATTTCCCGAATTTCGCCAAAGAGACCGGTTTCAAGGGGCCGGAAGATGGCTTCATCGACGGCCTTATCTACGATGGGCGCAAGCCGAACGCATACATCAGCAAGTTCAAGATCGGCCTGAAGGGTAACGAGAAGCCATAAGGATGTGAATATGCTCCGGCGCAGGCCGGGGCGACAATGACAGAGTGAGGTTAAGCATGGGTATCATAAAACAAATGGCACAATCCGTAGGGCAACGCGTGGCGTCACTGACGCAGCCAAATGCCAGCGGAGAAGCAAGATCGCGCATCATATTTCGCAGCATCGCATCGCCGTTACTCGGAATTTTCGTTTTCCTCGGTTTATGGCAAATCGGGGCAGGCCATGTCCATACATCGCTGGGCACTTTGCCGGGGCCGGTTGCGGTGATGAAACAGGCTGGCAATCTATTTCAGGAATATCGCAATGAGCAGGAACGCAAGATAGCCTTCGACGAACGCCAGAAGGTACGCAAGGCCGAATTCCTGGCGCAGAACCCGGGGCAGAAATTCGATGTCATCCAGTACACCGGCCAGCCGACTTATCTGGATCAGATTTTCACCAGCCTCTACACGGTATTCGTCGGCTTCATGTTGGGGACGATCATCGCCGTGCCGCTCGGCATACTGTGCGGTCTTAACAAGACGATTCAGGCGGCACTCAATCCCCTGATCCAGATTTTCCGGCCGGTGTCGCCGCTGGCCTGGTTGCCCATCGTCACACTGGTGGTGAGCGCGCTCTATGTCAGTGCAGATCCGATGTTCGCAAAGTCTTTCCTGATTTCGGCGATCACGGTGACGCTGTGCTCGATGTGGCCGACGCTGGTCAACACCGCGCTGGGCGTGGCGTCCATCGACAAGGATTTGCTCAACGTTTCCAAGGTATTGCGTCTGTCCACGCGCACCAAGGTGATGAAGATCGTTATTCCGTCATCGCTCAAGCTGATCTTCACCGGCATGCGTTTGTCTCTTGGCGTGGCCTGGATGGTGCTGATTGCTGCCGAGATGCTGGCGCAGAATCCCGGGCTCGGCAAGTTTGTATGGGATGAATTCCAGAACGGCAGCTCGCAGTCGCTGGAGCGCATTATGGTGGCTGTCTTCACCATCGGTTTCGTCGGCTTCATGCTGGATCGCACCATGCATAGCCTGCAACAAATGGCCAGTTTCGGCCAGCGTACAGATTAATGATTTAATAATTGTATGTTGGAAAATTTAAAACCGGCCAGACCGCAAACAAGTTGCACATTTCTTCTCCCGCTAGCCGGAGAAGGAAGCATGAATCCCTGGCCGGATAAAGATGGACGACTACTCAGGAAAATAACATGCCTAACGCCCAACTAAAAATCGCAGACGCGTCCGAAATTGCCGCACCACCGCTTACATCAGCCGGCGTGCCCAGCCTTGAGTTCAAGGGCGTCACCAAATCCTATGGAACCGGTGCGCAGCGTACTGTCGTGCTGGATAACATCAACCTGCAAATCAGGGAGGGCGAATTCGTCGCCATCGTCGGTTTTTCCGGCAGCGGCAAGTCCACGCTGATCTCGCTCATCGCGGGTCTGCAGCAAGCCGATGAAGGCGCGGTGTTTTGTAACGGCAAAACAATAACCGGCCCGGGGCCGGAGCGCGGCGTGGTATTCCAGAATTACTCCCTGATGCCGTGGATGACCGTGCGCCAGAACGTGGCGCTATCGGTTGATCAGGCGTTCAAGCACGCCTCCAGGGCGGAGCGCACCGCGCGCGTCGAGAAATATATTGATATGGTGAATCTTACCCCCGCGATGGATAAGCGCCCTTCCGAGTTGTCCGGCGGCATGCGCCAGCGTGTATCGGTGGCGCGCGCGCTGGCGGCTTCGCCGGACATTCTGCTGCTCGATGAACCGCTCAGCGCGCTGGACGCGCTGACACGCTCCAAATTGCAGGACGAAATTATCCGCATCTGGAGCCAGGAGAAAAAAACTGTCGTGCTTATCACCAATGATGTGGACGAAGGCATCATCATGGCCGACCGCATCATCCCGTTAAATCCCGGCCCGAATGCGACGCTGGGTCCGGAGTTTGCTGTCACGCTGCCGCGCCCGCGCGACCGTGCGGCAATCAATCATTCGCCGGAATTCAAGCGTATTCGCGGCGAAGTGACGCAGTATCTGATGCAAGTCGGCGCTGAAAAGAATGCAGCGGTGGCAGGCAACGTCGTCAGTTTGCCCGCAGTGCTGCCCAATACGTCGCGCGAACACCAGGAGATGAACAAGCAGCGGGGCAACAGGCAGACGTCGCGCGACAGCGCTGCGCCGAATGAAGAACGCTATGTCGATTTTTCGCGGGTGTCGAAAATTTATCCGTCGCGCAAAGGGCCGATTAAAGTTGTCGACGATTTTGATCTCAAGATACGCAAGGGAGAATTCATCTCTGTCATCGGCCACTCCGGCTGCGGCAAGTCCACCGTGCTGTCGATGATGGCCGGTCTCAGCAACATCAGCCAGGGCGTTGTCGTACTCGATGGACGCGAAGTCGATGCCGCCGGGCCGGATCGCGGCATCGTGTTTCAGGCGCCCAGCCTGGTGCCGTGGCTCAGCGCCTACGAGAACGTCGCTTTGGGCGTGGAGCAGGTGTACCCGCATGCGACCAGGCAGCAACGCAAGGATATTATCGAAAACTATCTCACGCGCGTGGGTTTGGCCAATGTATGGCACAAGAAAACTTCCGAGCTTTCCAATGGCATGAAGCAGCGCGTGGGCATCGCGCGCGCGTTTGCACTCACACCCAAGATGCTGCTGCTGGATGAACCGTTCGGCATGCTGGATTCGCTGACGCGCTGGGATCTGCAGGAGGTGCTGATGGAGGTGTGGACGCGCACCAAGGTCACCGCGATGATGGTCACCCATGACGTGGACGAGGCGATTCTGCTCGCCGACCGCGTGGTGATGATGACCAACGGCCCCAACGCGAGGGTGGGCAAGATACTCGAGATCAGTCTGCCGCGTCCGCGCACGCGCAAGATGTTGCTTGAGCACCCGGATTACTACGAACTGCGCGAACAACTGCTCACTTTTCTGGCCGAGTGTGATCATGGCTGACAGCGCGGGTATTTTCAGCGGCAATGATGCGCCCGAGCTCAAGGAGGTCAGGGTGGGCTTTATGCCATTGACCGATTGCGCATCACTGGTGGTGGCCTCACTGATGAAGTTCGACGAGAAATATGGCATCAGGATTATTCTGTCGAAAGAGGCATCCTGGGCAGCGATACGCGACAAGGTTGTCAACGGTGAACTGCATGCCGCGCATATTCTTTACGGCTTGGTCTACGGTGTGCATCTCGGCATCGGCGGGCCCAAAAAAGATATGGCCGTCCTCATGACTATCAATCAAAACGGGCAGGGCATTTCGCTTGCGAGTCAACTCAAGGATGAAGGGGTGAGCGATGGCCGGTCGCTGGCGAAATTAATCAAAACCGGACAGAGAAAATACAGGTTCGCGCATACCTTTCCTACGGGCACACATGCGATGTGGCTGTATTACTGGCTGGCCAGTCACGGCATCAACCCGATTGCCGATATTGAATCCATCACTGTGCCACCGCCACGGATGGTGATGAATGCCCGCTTCGGCGGCATGGATGGCTTCTGTGTGGGAGAACCGTGGAATGCTCGCGGCATCTACGACAAGGTGAGCTTTTCAGTAGCCTCGTCGCAGGATGTGTGGGCTGATCATCCCGAGAAAGTGCTGGGCGCCACCGCCGATTTTGTGCGGGAAAATCCCGATACGTCGCGCGCCCTCATCATGGCCATGCTGGATGCCGCTCAATTTGTTGACAAGCCTGCCAACCGCGAAAGGGTGGCAGAAATTATTTCTGCAAGAGCGTATGTCGATGCGCCGGTCGATGTCCTCAAATGGAGATTCATGGGTGAGTATGAAGACGGCGTGGGCGGCAGGTGGCATGACCCGAATTACATGAAATTTTTTGATGAGGGCAAGGTGCCTTTCCCTTATCTTTCTGACGGCATGTGGTTTCTCACCCAGTTCAGGCGCTGGGGCTTGCTGGAGGAGGATCCGGATTATCTGGCTGTCGCCAGCCAGATCAATCAGCTTGAGTTGTACCGGCAGGCCGCGGCACACGTCAGCGTGGCCGTTCCTGCAGATGAGATGCGCAGTTCGACGCTGTTGGATGGCGCGGTATGGAACGGCAAAGATCCGAAACGATACGCCGCGTCTTTCAAGATACGGGCGCAAGCGGCAACAGCAAAGAGTATTTTTACTAAAACAAAGGAGATGTCATGAACACCGAAAAAATCGCACTGGTACGCAGCAGCTGGCAGCAGGTTCTGCCGATCAAGGAAACCGCCGCACAATTGTTCTATGGCCAGCTGTTCGAGCTCGACCCGTCCCTGCGCAGCCTGTTCAAGGGCGACATGGTTGAACAGGGGCGCAAGCTGATGGCGATGATCAATACGGTCGTCACCAATCTGGACAAGCTCGGCACCATTCTGCCTACGATTGAGGAAATGGGACGTCGTCATGTCGCTTACGGGGTGACTAAAGCGCATTACGACACTGTCGGCAACGCGTTGCTCTGGACATTGGGTAAAGGGCTGGGCGAGCAATTCACTCCGGCAGTGAAGGATGCCTGGCTGGAAGCTTATACGGCGTTGGCATCGGCGATGAAACAGGCTGCCTACGCCATGCCATGAACTCAGGCCTGCCATGCATCGCTTTGGCCGGAAGAAATGTAAAGAGAGGGAAATCATATGTCAGCCATGAGTTATCTGAGCGTGATCGAACGTTTTCATGAATACAAGAATGCCTTGCATGAGCTGTCCGCCTCCATACTCACCGGCATTGCCGAGCCAGCCCTGCTGGAAAGCGAACAAAAGCTGCGCGAAACCTTTGACAGTATTTCAGGGCACTATCCGTTCATGGCCTTGCTTTACACACTGGATAGCGCGGGTGTGCAGAGCAGCGGCAATATTTCGTCGCGTCATCCCGGCAAAGACGAGAAAAGCGGGCTCGGTAAAAATCGCAGCGAGCGGCCATACTATCTGCTGGCCAAAAACAGCGACGGCGTGATCGTCACCGAACCGTACTTTTCCAATAGCGGCAGCATGCTGTGCATCACCGCCGCGGTTAAACGCTACCGTGCCGACAGCGCCGAAACGGGCTATATCGTGCTCGACATTGACCTGACCAAGGCCATTGAATTCCTGATGGGCGATCTGTTGCGGCGACGCTTTATGCCAGCCTTTAAAGGCGTATATATTCTTATTGTTGCGGGATTGTTCGCCGTTGCAGGCGTATTGCTGTACACGGCCGGGGCAGAAATGATCAGCCTGTGGCATATCGGCCACAATGAAGCGGAGCTGCACATGAAGCCGTTCGGCGTGATCATCTTCTTGACTCTGGCGCTGGCAATCTTCGATCTGGGCAAGACCATCCTCGAAGAAGAAGTGCTGATGCACAAGGACATCTTCCGCCACAGTTCCACCCGGCGCACAATCACCCGCTTTGTCGCGGCAATCCTGATTGCTGTCTCTATCGAAGCCTTGTTGCTGATGTTCAAAGCGGCACTTGGTGTAAATGGAGACATTATCTCTGCGGTGTGGATGATGCTTACCGCCGTGGGGCTGCTGGTCGGTCTCGGCATATATGTTTACCTCGGAGCAAAAGCAGAAGCGATACTGAGAGGCACCTCCAGGTAGAGAGAAGCTGCAAAGCGAAAGCACCGGGTTATTTAACACTTTGTTTAATTTTGATATTATTTGCTGCATCTAAGAAATGCAGCTTGAATAGCCGTTGTATAAGCACGATCTTCGAAATGTTTTAAACAACAACGAGGGAGAAGCGCCATGAGCATCGTACAAGAGTTTAAGGAATTCGCAGTCAAGGGAAATGTAATCGATATGGCCGTCGGTGTAGTTGTCGGCGCTGCGTTTGGAAAAATTGTCTCATCTCTTGTAGCGGACGTGATTATGCCGCCGATTGGCGTTCTTGTTGGCGGCGTAAATTTTAGCGATCTCGCATTGACCATCAGGGAAGCAGCGGGCAAATCTCCCGCCGTTGTAATTGCCTACGGTAAATTCGCTCAGACGGTGATCGACTTTGCGATTATTGCATTTGTCATTTTCATGGTGGTAAGACTGATAAATTCCCTGAAAAAGAATGAAGCGCCCACTGAACCTGCACCTCCACCCGCACTGTCCAAAGAACAGGAGTTGCTGACAGAGATCCGTGATTTACTCAAGGAACCCATGCACAAGCCCGGTTGATCAATGGAATGCATGACGCGCAAACCGCAGTTCAATCCGCCCATCTCGCGCATTCACACAGCCGTCGCATGCTATTCCAGGCTGTGTTTTTTTAACGACTGAAGAAATGTTGCCGCCTTTGAAAGCGGCGAACGCAAACCGCTGCTGATGCGCTTGCACATGCCGCTGGCGCAATTATGTCTATCAAATTGATTTAGCTTGATTATTTTTCAGGCGGCTGTCTCCAGAACACTATCTGCATATGTTTTCTGCATCTGCCAGTTGCATTAAGTTCAGCTTTGAAGTGGCTAATGGAAACCAATTAATGATATGCTAAGCACAGTTTAATGATTGGAAGGCATAGCAAGTGCAAAGTATTAAAGCATTTCTACAAATCATTCTCGGCATGGCGCTGTATCTGTTCGCCGTTTCAAATGCGCTTGCAGATTTTGACCCGAACGATAATTATTCGACGCTGGTCGTGTCTTTTAAAAATTCCACCTTCGCGAACCCTGTGTGTATCGGCAACGAGTGCTATGAAGGCGTATCCGGGCCGGCAGCTTTTTTCTCGCACCAGATCGTGCCAAACCTGGCTCTCGGTTTATCAGGCTCCTATTTGCAGGCATCCGCAAATTCGTCCAGCATCAGGTCAACCAATATTTCGATCTTTGCGCAACTGATCGCGGGTCTGGGCTCCAGTGTGGATGTCGGAACCTCTATCGCGGGACTCAGCTCTTCACTGCAGCTATGCGAATTGAATCCGGTCAGATGCTCGTCGACAGACGACAACGGCGTTGATATAGGCGTATTCGGAAAAGCCTTTGTGAGCGATATGCGCAATGTCAGCGTTACACTCAGCTATGATGCTATTTCCTACGAGAAGGCACCGCCACAATCAGTCGTTGCGCTGTCTCTGGTTAGCGTTATTTTAAAACATCATCGCTTCGCTTTATCCGTAGACAGAAGTCTGGACTCAGACGGCGATTCCATAGCGGGTGGCTATAGCCTGGGTTATAGCTATCTGGTTTTTTAAGTTTACAGGAGTCCCCTATGCCCGCATGGTTTGCAATTGCCGCGCCCTATATACCCGAGATTATTAAGATTGCTCGCCCTCTGTTTACACGAGGCAATCCGCAGCAAAAGTCAGTTGAAGTTGCAGCACAGCAAATCGCCGAGCTGCAGACGGCTGCGACACAAAACGCGGAATCGATCAAGCTGCTGGCGACAGAAATGCAGCACACCATAGAGGCGCTGCAAAAAGGCGCGGAAGAGCTGGAAAGAAAGCTGGATCGGGCGCGCACTATTTTGATCGTTTCAACCACGGTCTCGGTGCTGGCGTTTTGCATGGCACTTTATGCGCTGGTTCATTAAACCTGGCAGCCTGTCGGATTAGACCTGACGAGCGCGCGGAATTGAGGCTGATTTCGAAAGTTGTTAATTTATATGCGGCTTTATTCATGCCCCCCTTTATTTCCCATCGAGCGGCACCATGTTTGATGAACAAAATACAGGAGGGTGAATCATGATCCGCAATCCGATAGACATTGCCAGCCGCGTAAGCCCTGAACTTACCAGTCTTATTGAATCCATCATTAACCAACTGGAAACAGACGACCCGGTAACCTTGGGTGCAATTCGCTCATTCGTCGCCCATGACATGCCTGAAGAAGTGAGTGAGACCGAAGAAATGCATCATTTCGACGTCGATGAATCGCTGGTCGACGAGCTGGATGAACTGATCGAAGGGTTTGGGGAATCGGCGCCAGCGGTCGATTTCATTTATGCCTTTGCCAGCGAACAGCTTTCGCGCGTGATAGAAGAAGTGATGAACGACGAAAATCGCGAAAATCCGCCCACGCTGGAAACAATTAAGGATGCGATACTCGCCGGCTTGCCCGGGCGCCTGGTAGGCGAGGGTGTGCTGGAAGATGAAGAGGACGACCAGTTGCTGCCCGAAATCGACAACCTGATCGACCGTTACGGCGCAGATGCGCTGGCGGAAGAATATTTGCGCTACGAGTAATGCGGTTGTTAGCCTGACCGCGGTATTTAATCGGCACTTGGCAAACTGTTGCGCTTTTTAAAACATCATAATAATCAATTACTTATGATACGATACTGCACAGTCGACTGAACAAGAAAGGTTTGCGATGCATACTGCAAGCGGTGTCCGTATCCTGCTCTTTGCAACAATAGGCAGCTTCATGCTGCAAATTGCTGCCGGGGAGGATGCGAGTCTCAGATTCGCGCTGTGGCCGCTGCACGCCAATTTCATGCCATGGCAGCTCGTCACCTACGCATTCTTGCACGGCGGTATCGCCCATCTCTTTTTTAACATGTATGGTCTGTGGTTATTCGGCACGGAGATGGAAAAACTGATGGGGCGGCGCTCGTTTCTCCAGCTGTATTTTGCCAGCGTCGTGTCAGCCGGCGCAATGCAGCTACTGGTAACGACAATGACCGGCAACGTCTATCCAACAGTGGGCGCATCCGGCGGCGTGTTCGGTATCTTGCTCGCTTATGGCATATGCTTTCCAAACCGCGTCATCGTGCTGCTGATTCCGCCGATACCGTTGCCGGCATGGCTGTTTGTCACCATTTATGCCGTTATCGAGCTGACGCTGGGCGTGACAGGGTCGATGGAAGGCGTGGCGCATTTTGCACACCTCGGCGGCATGGTCGGTGGCTATCTGGTCATCAGCAACTGGCTGCGCCGATATCGCCGACGTTGAGCGAAACCGGCGCTCAAGGCTAAGCTTGTGCTGCGCTTCACACACCCTACGTCAGACTTATGCAGGTATTAACGCGAGAACCCGTAATTCTAATTCTGTTTCAATACGAAAAAATATATCCCCTCGCCCCGCTTGCGGGGAGAGCCAGGGTGCGGAATGGTTGTGCAATATATTGATTAAACTTGGTATTTTACTACGTGCCTAACGTTCTTCAACCCTGCGGCAGAGGAAGAACTAATGCACCTTTGAAGAAGAAATGAAATAAGCAGGTCTCCGAGGTAAGCTGCGGACAACAGCTGTTCCCAGGATTAATGGCGACGGCCTCGCCTGATATGGCTATTTCAACAGAACAAAGTCGCGAATTATTTCCGAATGCCAGGCGTTATTTGCAGTGCTCGCCCGCTTTAAGCTCAAAGAAGCGCGGAAATTCGGTCGGATGTCCGGCCAGCACTTTTACGCAATCGCCCACCTTGTATTGCCCGTAGCTCATTACCTCGATGCGTTCCGCAGTGCCCAGTGGCTGAACCGTGTAACGGATTGCCCCTTTGGCTACCTGTGGCTGTTCCTCGCGCCTGTCAGGGGGGCCGCCCATGCCTATCATCATGCCGCCGAACGTTCCGCCGTAGCCGCCGGTAGCTACGCCAACGCCAATGCCGACACTGACATTGCTGTCGGCGGGGGCGTTAGCCTGCGCCTGCTTGCGCTCTATTTCGCTGAACTCGTGCTTGTCCACTACCGTCGCCAGCTTCGCATAGCGCGCGTCATCTTCCAGTCTGGGTGCGCTCTGGCAAGCGGTCAGCAATATCAGTGCTAAGGTTGCTATATATATTTTCATCGTAGATTCTTCCTTGGAGCGAAACCTTGTCATTCCCGCGCAGGCGGGAATCCAGTTATTCAAAAAATCCCCGCGTAGCGGGTCGACATCGAGATTTTGTCCGCTTCGCGGAGTGCATAACCCGCTGGATTCCAGCCTGCGCGAAAATGACGGGGCTGATGGATTACCCGGGTTCATGTGGCTATCCTTGTTTTATCTGTCCGCAGCCTTCAAGAAACCGGCCGGGTTGTATGCCAGAGATTTATATTACACATTGGGTTTGTGGCTGGTTTCTCAAGGATAACCAGCGTTTCGCGCTGTTTTCTGTTTTCAGTTGGCTGAATCCCGGTCGACAGTGTTGATTACAGCATATTTTAATTATATTGCTCAAGTTTAGACATTCAGCCCCAATAGGACGGGAATTTTAGCACGGAAAAATATTTACAAAAATGCAAAGAAATCACTTGACACAAGGAACGGTTCGCGCGCCCGCCGCCCTGCACGCGAAGGT
>Ga0315268_10007179_pt1 | contig 11756 bp, 11 predicted proteins | sample C1_top_MG_FD_204535 | JGI IMG/M metagenome (GOLD analysis project Ga0315268, IMG submission 204535) | Sediment microbial communities from Yellowstone Lake, YNP, Wyoming, USA - C1_top | ecosystem: Environmental > Aquatic > Freshwater > Lake > Sediment | place: USA: Wyoming | collected 2017-08-01 | reverse complement strand
GTGGGGCTTGAAGACCTTGGCCTTGGCCAGCCCCCGTTCGCCGTCGCCGGCGTCGGCCACCTGGTAGCCGGCCTTCTCCATCGTGAGCTTGAAAATCTCGCACAGCGACTCGTCGTCGTCGATGATGAGCAGGCGTTTTTCGTCCGGAGAGCCCTCGTCCATCGCCGGATTATAACTTAAACGCGAAATGCAGGCTCAGAAGATACGGGGATGACTTCCCTTCTCCCTCGAGCGCGAGTATTTTCGCGTAATCCCGCCGAGCCTCCTCCACGCTGACCCGCCCGCTGGCGACGTCGTCGGCCAGGTTCAACCGCAAATAATTGACCTCCTCGCGGTCGGCGCTGGAACTCATCTCGCGCGACGCCGGGTTGAAGGTCACGTGACCGTCGAAGACCTGGATGTCGGCGATCCGGCCTGCCGCCAGCGGATACTCGATCGTCTGCTCGACGACGCCCAATTCCTCCGGCGGCGCGTAGGGCCAGCGCCGATCGCGCACGACGGTCCGCTTCCAGGGACCCCGCTCGTTCCAGACCAGGCGCCCGGAGCGGACCTCGTCCGGGACGCCGTACTGTTCCATCAGGCGCCGCGCGGCCAGCGCCGAGAGATCGGACCAGTTGGCGATCACGGCCTCGGCCAGGCCGCGCCGGTCCGTCATGGCCCGCACGGTGTCGGGCCGCGTCGAGGATTTGACCGGTGACACGCACCCGCCCGCCGCGAGCGCCGACACAAAAACCGCCGCGAACCCCAAGCCGCGATGAGCTTTCATGGAAGCACCCCCTTCGCCCGGTCGCCCTCATGATAGCCCCCGCGGGTCAAATATCGCTCAATATTTTTTCAATTCCTCGTCGAGAAAAGTCTTGCGCCGACGAGGATTGCCTGTTACACTGCAAAAAGCGTTCGATGCTTCCCTTTCTCCTGCTGACGGGCTGGCTGACCACCGGATGTCGCGCGGCTTCCGCGTCCGCCGCCGTTCTCCCGCCCCTCCGATTCGCCGCCCTGGGCCTTCCCGCCGGACTGGACAAGGCGCGGCTCCAGGACCTCCTGCAAAACTTCGTGACGGCCGGCTACGGCCGGAGCTTTCGCCGCCTGGGCGACGAGAGCGATTTCGATCACGGCCATCTCCTGCTCGACGCCCGCACCCGCGCTCCCGCCGCGATCCTCTACCACACGCAGGAACTGGCCGACGCCGCGACGACGGCCGGGGAGGGCTATCTGGACCCCGGCGGGCGAAACTGGATCCAATGGCTGGACGGCCGCGGCATCGAGAACGCGCGGCGCTACGAGCGCGCCCGCTACCCCCGTTCCGGGGGCTGGGACTGGTTCGTCGCCTACCAGTTGCCGAAACTGCGCCTCCACCACACGATCACCGACCGGATGCTCGACCCCGCTCTCCTCGGCGAGGATCTGACGCCCGCCCTGCAGTGGACCTTCACCCGCGTGCCGTGCGGCTCGTCCCGCGAGGACGACGCCTCCAACGTGATCGGGATCGTCCTCCCCGACCGCACCGCCGTCTGCCTGGCCCTCGGTTCGTCCTGAACGCGGCGGTTCCCGTCCCCGGAAGGCGATCCTTTCGGGAATGAGGTACAATCCGTGGAATATGCCGCTTCCATTCGGGGTCCCGTGAAGACCACCTTGCTCGTCCCCATCATCAACGAGATCGTCGGCCTGAAGCTGATCATGCCGCAGATCGGCAAGGACTGGGTGGACGAGGTCGTCGTCCTGGACGGCGGCTCGACCGACGGCAGCGTCGAATACTGCCGGAGCCAAGGCTACACGGTGGTGGTCCAGAAGGAGAAGGGCCTGCGCAGCGGCTACATGGAAGCCCTGCCTTTCGTTCATGGCGACGTGATCATCACCTTCAGCCCCGACGGGAACTCCGTCGCCGCGTGCATCCCCCCCCTGATCGCGAAGATGAAGGAAGGCTACGACATGGTCATCGTGTCCCGTTATCTCGGGGACGCCGTCAGCGAGGACGACGACGCGGTCACGGCCTTCGGGAACTGGCTGTTCACGACCGTGATCAACCTCCTCCACGGCGGGCATTACACCGACACGATGGTGATGTTCCGGGCCTACAAGCGCTCGCTCATCTCCGAGCTCGACCTCGACAAGGCCGAGACGTACGCGCCGGAGACGCTGTTCGGCACCCGCATCAGCTGGGAGCCCATCCTCTCGGTGCGCTGCGCCAAGCGCAAGCTCAAGGTCGGCGAGATTCCCGGCGACGAGCCGGCCCGCGTCGGCGGAGTGAGGAAGCTCCAGGTCACGCGCTGGGGGGCCGCCTACATGGCGCAGGTGTTCCGCGAACTCTATTATTGGCGGTGATCCTTCGGTGACTCGACGCCCGCCGCGTCCGCTCCTCTGGATCCTTCTTCTCGGCCTGGCGCTCAGGCTGGGCACGGCTATCGCCGCGAGCGACGCCCCTCCCGCCGGCGACGCGAAGGAGTACGCCGCCATCGCCCGGAACCTCGCCGCGCGCGGGGAGTTCGCCTACGAGCCCGGCCGTCCCACCGCCATCCGGCCGCCCCTCTACCCCGCGTTCCTGGCGGTCTTCGCCCGCGTCTGCCCGCGCTCTTGGACCTGCGCGCGCGCGGCCCAGGCGCTCCTCGACGCCTCGACGATCCTGCTGGTCTATTTGTTCGGTTTGGGCGCCTTCGGCCGGCCCCGGGAGGCTCTCGCGGGCGCGTTTTTGTACGCCGTCCACCCCGTCTTCATCGCCTACACCGCCCAAATCGTGACCGAGACCGTGTTCGTGTGGCTGTGGCTGGCCGGCCTCTGCCTGCTGGCGAGAACCGTCAAGCCCGGAGGCTCGGCGCGCGTCGCGGCGGCGGCGGGCCTGGTCATGGGCCTCGCCATCCTCTGCCGCCCCAACTTCATGTTTTTTCCGCCCGGCGCCGCGGCGATGATCCTGGCGTATCGGCGCGACCGCACGAGGCTTCTTGCGCGCCTCGGCCTGACCCTCGCGGTCTGCTACCTCGCCACCGTCCCCTGGACCTTGCGCAACCGGGCCGCCTTGGGCGCCTGGGGGCCCGTCGCCGTCGGCGGCGGGGCGGCGCTGTGGAGCGGAGCTCAGTCTCTTTCGACCGCCGAAGTCCAGGCCGAGGTCGGCAAGATTCAAGAGGAGGCCGCCGCGGGCCGCGGCGAGTTCGCGGCCGACGCGGAGATGTACCGGCTCGCCAAGGAGGACTACCGGCGCAACGCCGCGACGATCCTCCGCCGCGTGCCGAGCCGTCTCGCCGGCTTCTGGCTCACCAGCCACTCCGCCATGTTCGGCCTCGACGAGCCGCTGTCGGCCTACCGCGCCCAGGGCCGCTGGGGCGCCATCGCCGCGCGCGCGGCGCTGTGGGCGTTCCAATTGGCCCTGCTGTCGCTGGGCGCCCTCGGCCTGTGGCAGGCCCGCTCGGCCTGGACGACCGAAGCCACGCTCGCCGCCGCGGCCGTCGGCTACTACAGCCTGCACATCCTCACCGGCTATTGGACCAGCCGCTATCACCTTCCCGCGCTGGCCGTGCTCCTGGTCTTCGCCGCGTCGGCGGCGCTGCGCGCGGCGGACCGCGCCGGGCTCAGGGCCGGGCCGTCACCACGCGCAGGGATTTGAGCGCGGGCGGATCGTAAGGGCGGTCGCCGTTCTTCTCGTCGCGCGGCGCCAGGGAGATCGCCTTGGCGACGTCCAGGCCCTCGACCAGCTCGCCGAACAAGGTGTGCTGGCCGTTCAGGTCCGGCTGGGCGGACAAGGTGATGAAGAACTGCGTCCCCGACGTGCCCGGACCCCAGCTCGCCATTCCCAAAAGCCCGGGCCGGTCGAAGCGCGCGCCGGGAAGGTTTTCGTCGGGGACCGGCGCGGCCGCGTCGCCCTCGCCCGTCCCGGACGGGTCCCCGCCCTGGATGTAGTAGCCCGGCACCACGCGGTGAAACACGGTGCCGTCGTACAGCGGACGCAGGACCATGCGGCCGGTCTTCGGATCGCGCCACGGCTTCGTGCCGTCGGCCAGCGCGCGCAGGTGCGCGACCGTCAGAGGCGCCTTGTCGGCGTACAGGCGCGCGACCATGCGGCCCTTCGCGGTCTCGATCACCATAAACGGCCCGTCGGGGCGGCGCGAGCAGGACGCGGCGAGGAGCAGGGCCGCGAGCGCCAGTCGTCTCACGCGCGCTTGACGCCCTTGATCAGCTCGGGCGGGTAGCCGACGTCGAGGACCTTCAGGACGCCGACGTACTGCTTCGCGTGAGGGGCGAGCAGGCCGCGCTTCGGCAGCCCCAAGGTCAGCGTCAGGTCCGCGGTCACGAACACGCCGCTGTGGTAGCCGGTGTCCGGGTGCAGGCCGGTCGGGATGTCCACGGCGACGACCGGCCTCTTGGCGCGGGTGATTTCCGTGACGGCGTGGTGCACGGCCCCCGCGGGCTTGCCGTTGGAGCCGGTGCCCAGCAGCGCGTCGAGCACGACGTCGCACTTGGCCAGCGCCTCGCGCAGGCCCGACTCCGGGCCCGTCTGGCGGACCTCGACGCCGGCCTTGACGGCCGCGTCGCGGTTCACGCGCACAAGCTCCGGATAATCTTCATCTTTTTTCGGCGGACACAGAAAGCACCACGCCGAGGCGCCCGCCGCCTTGAGATGCCGCGCCGCCACGAGCCCGTCTCCGCCGTTGGCCCCCCGGCCGCACACGACGACGACGCGGGCGGAGCCGATCTCCACGCCTTTCTCCTTCAGAAATACGATCGTTTCCGCCGCGACGGCGCGGCCGGCGTTTTCCATCAGGTCCCGCGCGGGCACGCCGAAGCGGGCGGTGGCGTCGAAATCCAGAGCGCGCATCGCGGCCGCGTTCACCACGGGAAGGCCTTCCCACTCGCCGGGGACCGGCTCCTTGGGGCTCATGAGAACGCCTTGATCAGCACGGCCACCAGCGCCAAGGTCGTGGACAGCGCGACCAGCGCCGCGAGCACCAGGTACGGCAGGCCCAAGGTCACCCACGCGCGCCCCTCGCCGACGCCGTACTCGTCGCGCAGGCCGCGAGCCTTCAAGGCCAGCGACCACAGGCCGACCGCGAAGAAGATGCCGCGCACCGGCCACGCCGGATGAGAGAACAGCGCCAGCGCGATCAAGGTCGCCGGCACGGCCGCCAGCCAGGCCAGCTCGGAGAGGCCCAGGTGCACGAACAGAGCCCCGGCGTCGCCGCGCGCGCCGGTCATGTCCAGCAGAAGATGGAGGATCGCCGTGGAGACGAACAGCATCGCGAACTGCCAGAGCATAATCAACGCCAGCGACGGGATCGAGAAGGGCAGGAACGCCAGACGCCCGCCGAGCGCCTCGGCGACGAACACGCTCGCCCCGCCGCCCAGCGCCCCCAGCAGGCCCAGCGCGTAAGGCCGGCGCTGGCGGATCAGCGCCGCCGCGTGGCCGCGGTCCTCGAAATAGTCGTACAGGAATTCCAGGACGTCCATCTCAGGAACCCGACCACATGTACAGCATGCCGTGCGCCTGCGAGCTGAGGGCCTCCGGCAGAGGAATGTTCACGGGGCCGACGCCGAAGGTCAGGTGCGCGCGGGTCTCGATCATCTCCAGGAAATCCGTGAGCTTCTCGGAGTCGCGCCGCACCTTGGGCTTCTCGTCCTTGATGCCGCCCATCTGCGCGGCGAGCATCAGCGCGTCGTGCGAGTCGCCGAGCTGGTCCACCAGATGGTTGGCCAGCGCCTGGTTGCCGGAGTAGATGCGGCCGTCGGCCAGCGGCTTGACGACGTCGACGGGCAGGTGGCGCCCGTCGGCCACGGCGGCCACGAACTGGCCGTAGGCGTCGTCGATCAGGTCCTGCAGGATCTTGCGCTCCTCGGCGGTCATCGGGCGCGCGGGCGAGCCGATGTCCTTGTGCTTGCCGGACTTGATCGGGTCGGACTTGTAGCCGATCTTCGCGAACAAGCCCTCCATGTTCGACACGTTGAAGATCACGCCGATCGAGCCGGTCAAGGTGCCGGGATGCGCGACGATCTTGTCGCAGGCCGCCGCGATGTAATAGCCGCCGGAGGCCGCGACGTCGCCGAACAGAGCGACGAACTTCAAGCCGGGATGCTCCTTCTTCACGCGCAGGATGCGGCTGTAGATCTCCTGAACGGCCCCGACGGAGCCTCCGGGGGAGTTGATGTCGAGCACGATCGCCTTGACGCCCTTCGTCTCGGCCAAAGCCTCGATGCGCTTGGCCCACTGCTCGGAGCCGCGCTCCCAGGGCTTGCCCGACTCGGACGCGTAGATCGGGCCGCGGATGGTCACCCAGCCGACGCTGTCCTTGGAGGAGGTAAGCGCGAGAAGCTTCGATTTGCCGCTCTCGTCCTTCGGCCCGCCGTTCTTCGCGCGCAGGACCAGGACGCCGGCGGCGAGGATCGCGAGCGCGTGCAGGCCGATCAGCCAGAGGATCAGGCGGCGCTTGACGCGGCGCGCGCTGGGCGCGTGCTCGGCGGGAGCGGGGGCGGGGCTGAGGGGCGTCTCGTCCATCGACATTCTCCTTGGTTGCGGCTACGGACGGCGCAGCGCCTCGCTGTCCACGACCCGGTTGCGTCCGCCCGACTTCGCCGCGTACATCGCCGCGTCGGCCCGAGCCACGAGTTCCTCCGGCCCGGCCGCGTCGCGCGGGAAGTGCGCCAGTCCGATCGACACGGTCACCTTCACGGTCTCGAAGCCGACGGTGAAGCTCTCGGCCTCGATCGCCGCGCGGATGGCCTCCGCCTTGCGCAGAGCGCCCGCCGCCTCGGCGCGGGGCAGGAGCACCACGAACTCCTCGCCGCCGTAGCGCGCGACGTAGTCGGTCTCGTACACGGACGCGTTGAGCACGGCGCCCATGCGCTTGAGGACTTGGTCGCCGAACGGATGGCCGTAGCGGTCATTCAAGCTCTTGAAATGGTCGATGTCAAGGAGCATCAGCCCGAAGGTCGTCTTGAAGGTCCGCGCGCGCACGGCTTCGTCGGCGATACGCTTGTCGAAAGCGCCGCGGCGGCGCACGCCGGTCAGGCCGTCGATCTCGGACAGGCGCTCCACCTCCTGGAAGAGCTTGACCCGCTTAAAAGCCACGATCAGCTCGGAGCAGAACGACTGCGTCTTCGCCAGCCACGCCTGCGGCGCCGTCCCCTCGGGCACGCGCGCGTACAGGTAGCCGAGCAGCTCCTGGCCGTCGCGGATGGGCATGCCGACGGCGCGCTCCGGCCGTTCGAACAGCTTCGGGGTCTGGGGCGCCGCGCCCTGCTCCTGCATCAGGCGCCCGAGCGTGGTCCACGCGGCCCCCGGCGAGGTGCGCAGGCCGCGCCCGGCCAGAGGCCTCACGTCGGCGTCGCCGCGCAGTCCGGCCACGTACAGCGCGTACTCGACGCCGGCGCCGAAATACTGCTCGACGGCGGCCTCGATGCGCGGGCGGACGTCGTCCCAGGACATGGCCTCGGCCAGGCCCTTGACCATCCCGTACGTCGCCATCGTCTCCTTGTGCTCGCGCTCGGCGCTCAGGCCCCGCGTCTTCAGCGTCGCCAATTCCCGTGCCATCGCGGCGCGGCGGGCGCGGACCTCCTCCAGGCGCGAAAACGCGGCGGCGTGGTCGGCCTCGCGCCGGCGGCACAGGGCCCAGCCCAGCGCCGTCCCCAGGGCGCCGCCCAGGGCCGAGAGCGCCGCCGCCCCGCGCAGGCCCGCCGGCGCCAGGGCCGCCGCGGCGGCGCCCGCCGCGAGCGCGACGCCCACGCCTCCCGCCGAGGCCCAGGCCCGGCGCGGGTAGCTCAGCCACAGCGCCAGCCCGGGCAGCAGCGCGATCCCGGCGGCGATGAATTCGGGCCTCACCCGACCACCTGGTTGCGCCCGCCGCTCTTGGCGCGGTACATGCGCTCGTCGGCGGAGCGCACGATCTGCGAGGCCGTCGTCGCGTCTTGCGGAAAGGACGCCACGCCGAAGCTCATCGTCGCGTGCGTGGGGGCGCCCTGGAAGACGAACGGCTCCTCGGCGACGCGGGCGCGCATGCGCTCGGCCAATTGGACGGCCTCGGAGCGCACGAAGTTGGGCAGGATCACCGCGAACTCCTCGCCGCCGTAGCGCGCGGCGAAGTCCACCGGCCGCGCGAACGAGGCCAGTATGCCGGCCAAGGTCTTCAGCAGGTGGTCGCCGGCCTGGTGGCCGTAGCGGTCGTTGTAGCTCTTGAAGTGGTCCACGTCGCACATGATCAGCGACAGCGGGGACTGGCTGCGGCCGGAGCGCAGAACCTCCTCCTGCAGGCGCTGCTGGAAGGCGCGGTGGCTGAACAGCTGGGTCAGCGCGTCGTGCGTGGCCTGCTGGTGGACGCTCTCATACAGCGAGATGTTCTCCAGGCTCAGCGCCGCCATGGTCGCGAACAGGTCCGCGGCCTTCACGTCGTCGGGGCCGAACGCGCCGGGCTTGTCGCTCTCGAGCTTCACGAAGCCGGCCGGATGGCCCATCACCTTGAACGGGACGGCCACGCCGGAGCCGAAGAGGGCGCCCGGCACCAACTGGGTCTCCGCGCGCGCGTCCCGGATCAGAATCGGACCGCGGCGGCGCAGGGCGGCCAGCAGAAGCGGATCGCTTCCGGCGCCCGGAACGACCTCGATGCGCGCGCCGGGAAAGCGCGCGGTCAGCACGGCCACCAGCCGGGCCTGAACCTCGCCCGAGTCCATGGTTCCGGACAGGCTCTTCGCGGCGTCGGCCATGTCGCGGCGCAGGCGCGTCTCGGAGCCGACGGTCTCCTCGTAGGACTTGTAGTACTTGAGGTCGCGCTCGTCGTCGCGGATGGCGTCCTGCAGGTTCATCTGCTCGAGCAGCAGCGCGCGTTCGTCCACGGACTGGCGGCCGCGGTGCGCGGACAGCGCCGCGGCCAGCAGCCACAGCCCCAGGACTCCCGCGCCGAACGCCCACTGGGCCGAGGCGTCGGCCGCGCGCGCGGCGAACACCAGCCCCGCGATCGTGGCCAGGAAGGCCAGCACCGCCGGGGATTCCTGGTCGCGCCGCAGGTCCGACCACAGCAGGGGCAGGCCGAAGGCGGGGAAGGCGTAGGGCCCGTACTCGGGCCGGGCGACGACAAGCAAAGACAGCCCCGCGAAGAGCCCGTACGAACCCAACAGGGTGACCGCGCGTGAGTCGCCCATCAAAATGGTGGAGGTGGCGGGAGTTGCACCCGCGTCCAAACGCAGCCGACCGGGATCACTACAGGCTTAGCCCATCCTCAATTTCGCCCGGAGAAAACCGATGGACGCGTGCTCTCCGGGCTAGTCCCGTTCGGTCTTAGGCTCCCCGCCCACGGTACCACGGGTGAGAGCCGCATCCTGCTCATGACACTGGCGACCCTTTAGCAGGCGTCAAGGACCAGCGTGTGCTCACCGCGTGTTAGGCGGTAGCCCAAGCCAACTGAGTGTTGGCAGTTGTTGTTTGGTCTGGTTTTTACCGGGCCCTGACCAACCCGAGCCTGCGATCTTCGGCTCAACTCCGTCTGTCGAAGCTAGTTCACCCCCGACACGTCAGTATAACAGTCCGACGAGGATAGGGCAAGGCCCTACGCCCGAACGGCGCCCGGCAGGGCCGACTCGAGCGCGTCGGCGAACTCCGCCGGGGTCCGGTAGCGCTTCTCCGGATCGGCCTGGAAGGCCTTCACGAAGACCTCGTCCAAGGTCTCGGGCAGTCCCGCGATGGCGCGCGACGGCGGGATGTAGCTCATGTTGATCTTGTTCATCAGCATGCCCGCGCCGATGCCGACGAACGGCAGCTTGCCGGTCAGCATCTCGTAGGCGCAGATTCCCAGCGCGTACACGTCGGATTCCTTGCGCACCTGCCCCTGCTCCTGCTCCGGGGCCATGTAGGGCGGCGTGCCGACGACGGTGTTGGTCATCGAGTAGCGCGTCATCGAGTCCTTGGCCATCCGCGCGATGCCGAAGTCCATGACCTTCACGCGTCCCGACGCGTCGAGCATGACGTTCGAGGGCTTCATGTCGCGGTGGATCACGCCGCGCGAATGGGCGTAGCCCAGCGCGTCGGCCGACGCGCGCACGACGCGCGCCGCCTCGGCGATCGGCAGCCGCCCCGCGTGCTGGACCAGGTCGTGGACGGTCTTGCCGTCCACGTACTCGAAGATCAGGAAAACGTCCTGTCCCTCTTCGGCGATGGCGTAGATGTCCACGATGCTCGGATGATGGAGCGCGGCGACGGTCTTGGCCTCGATCACGAAGCGGGCGCGCTCCTGCGGGTTGACGCGGAGCTCCTCGCGCATCTTCTTGATCGCGACGCGGCGTCCCAGGGAGCGGTCGGTCCCCTCGAAGACGGTGCCCATGCCGCCCTGGCCGATCTGGCGCGTGATCTCGTATTGGCCTCGGATGAGTCCCGGCATGAGGCCGTTGACCGACGCCGGCTGGGCCGTGACGTCCCCCAGGGACGCCACGGAGGGGCCGGTGCGCGTCAAGCGCGTGAAGACGGACGAGACCTGCGCCTTGAGCGGCGCCAGCACGGTCTGCAGCAGTCCGATCGCCAAGAGCAGGCCGCCGAACGCCGCCGCCCCCGCGATGAGGCCGAATTTTCTCGCGCGCCCGCCCGCGGGCGCCGCGGTCCGCGCGGCGCCGCCCGGCGCGGCTTCGCCCGGGAAAAGGAAAAGGATGTCCGAGTCGGACGGGGCTTGGACTTGGGCGAGCGTCGCCTGGAAGCGCGGGTCCAGCGTCGCCGCGCGCTTGAGGTCCGACATCATCGCGTCGCGATCGCCCATGCTGCCGTACGCGTGGGCGCGCAGCGCGTAGCCGTAGGCGTCCTGCGGGTCCAGCTCGATCAGCGAGTTGGCGCTGGCCAGCGCGTCCTTGTAGTCCTTGTCGCGCAGCTGCGAGTAGGTCAACGTGCGCATCAGGGCGGCGTTTTTCGGCGCGAACGCCAGCCCGGCCTTCGCGTCCGCGGCCGCCTTCGCGTATTGGCCCATGCGCGCGTAGATCGACGCGCGCAGATTGAGCAAAGACGGATCGTTCGGGTTCAGCGCGAGCGCCCGGTTGATGGAAGACATCGCCCCGCTGAGGTCGTTCAGGCTCAGCGCGTTGCGCGACTCCTTCAGCGCCTGCTCCCCCGACGAGCGCGACGCCGCCTGAGACGAGCTCAACCCCTCGCCGCCCCGCGCCGCGCTGCCGAACGTCGCCTGGCCGCCTCCGCCCGCCGCCGCGCCGCCGCCGAATCCCCGATCGCCGGCGCCCAGGGAGACCGATTGCGCGCCGCCGCGGCCTTCCGCGAAGTGCAAAACCGTCAGGGCTTCTTTATTCGCCGGATCCAACTGAAGGGCCTTCTGCGCGTCCTGATAGGCCTGGGCATACTGCCCCTGATCGAGATAGATCCCGGAGCGCAGAGCGAGCGCCGGAGCGCCGCCTCCCAAGTCGATCGCGGAGGAGGCGTCCGACACTGCCGCGGACCGGTTGCCGTTGAAGATGTTGTCGCGCGCGCTGTCCTGCATGGATTGCGAATCCTTGCTGTCGGGAGGTCCCGGAAACACGTTTCCCGGGGGCTGGTCTCCGGGGAACGCCGGCGAAACGGGGGGATTCTCGGGATGAACCGCTTTATAGACGGAGTTTTCCACGTAACGCGTCAAATCCAGAACCGCGTGGGGATCAAATCCGTCTATCCCGATCATTTTACCCGTGTTCGCAACACCATTACTTAAGCTCTTGCCCACTCCGCTATCAGTTTGATGATTACCTGCTTCGGAATGGGAGTCTCCGCCACCGGCTTTGACTATCGAGGCCGCAAATGCGTGGAACTCCGTATAACCTTTTCT
>Ga0315268_10007178_pt1 | contig 11756 bp, 10 predicted proteins | sample C1_top_MG_FD_204535 | JGI IMG/M metagenome (GOLD analysis project Ga0315268, IMG submission 204535) | Sediment microbial communities from Yellowstone Lake, YNP, Wyoming, USA - C1_top | ecosystem: Environmental > Aquatic > Freshwater > Lake > Sediment | place: USA: Wyoming | collected 2017-08-01 | reverse complement strand
GTGGGGGCCAACCTTTCGAACAAGAAGGATAACACGTTCTACCAGCGGAATCAGAAGAACAACAGCTTCATGGGGTCGCTCACGACGGTCTACAACTTCCCACTCCAAACCACACTCTCCTTCAACAGCAACCTGACGGAGAATACGCAAGTGGGCACCATCCCGCTCTCCGCGTTGATGACAACGCAGTTCAAGCTGACTGCGCTTTCTCTGAACGCCCAGTACCGGCTGCTCGGCGACAGGCTTCGCCTTGCCTCCACCGTCAGCACAACGACCGGCGACCTGTATCGGACGCTGATCCAGGCCGGCATCGATTATTCGATCAACGACTACCATGGCTTCGTCCTGCAGGGCGATTATATTCAGAACTCCGGTACCAAAGACGACAAGATCATCAGCTTGATCTATCGCTATAGTCTCTAGGCCGCCTTCTCAAGAAGGACACCGCATGGCTTCGCGCTCGTTCAAGAAGACCATCCTGCCGATCCTCGTCAGGATAGGCATCGGGCTGGGCATCGGTGCGCTCGTGGTGTTGGTCTCGCTCTGGGATCCCGATTTTCTTAAAAAGATCGATTACATGACGATCGACTACCGGTTCCAGAATCGCTACGACCGAATTGGTAATTACAAAGCGTACCGAGAAAGCTTCCAGCAGCGATCAAATGTCGTCATTGTTGGAATCTCTGATGACGATCTCAAAGCAATGCCCGATCGTTTCCCCTTCCCCCGCTGGTACTACGCTCATCTTGTTGAGAACCTCAACCGGGCGGGTGCACGCGTGATCGCGTTCGATATCACGCTTGCAAGTCCTGATGTCAACAATCTGCAAAGCGACTCGACCTTTGATGCGGTGCTCTCACAATACGACAATGTGATTCTTGCCGACAAGATCGAGGCTGACATTGGAGCAGGAAAGTACTATCTCAGGTCGGCCGAGCGTTCCTACAACAACGTCTTCTACAAGCCCGATCGGCGACTTGGCATTGTGAGTATCGCGGGGGAGGACAGAGATAAGACCGTCCGACGGTATCTGCCTTTGATGATGGTCGGCGATTATCCAACACCGACGTTCGCCTTCGCCGCCCTCAACCGATATCTCAATCTCGGCCCGAACATCGTTTCTACGCTGCAAGAGAAATTGTTTGTCCTCGGTGGTCACGTTATCCCAAGGTTCGATGAGCGTTCGTTTTTGCTCAACTACTATGGGCCGAATCAGACGTTTCGGTATGTCTCGTTTACGCAGGCCATTGACGATTCAACGTTCGAGACGAAAGACGAGAAGGATATCGAGGAGCAACTGAACGAGTTTGACGAAGGGACAATGCAGCTCTTTAAAGACAAGATTGTACTCATCGGCTCGACGATGGCCGAGGACCAGGACATCCACAGTGTACCCATCTACGACCCTGAGGCCACGAACAAAATTGCTACCATGAATGGCGTCGAGATCCACGCGACCGCCATTCAAAATATCCTTGACAACGACTATATCGTCCGGGCCGATCGGTCAGCTGAGATCGTTCTTATTCTGTTGCTCTCCGTCATCTCGTTCATCATCTTCCAGGCGATCCGGCGAATCAAGCTGAAGTATGCCGCCCTGCTCGAGCTCGGAGGCCTCATCATCGTCGCGTTGTTGATCTTCGGCATCGCTGAGTTTGCGGTCCTCTCGTTCATCAACGGAAATTCGGAACTGAACATCGTCTACCCGGGGCTCGCCGTCGTTTTCGCTTACCTCGGTGCCGCCGTTCACCAATATCTCTCCGAGCGACAGCAGAAGGCACTCATCAAGAACGTCTTCAGTCACTACATCAGTTCCGCGGTCGTGAATGAGCTGGTGGCAAACCCAGAGAAGGCAAAACTCGGCGGGGACCGGCGCGAGCTCACGGTCTTTTTCTCCGACATCGCAGGCTTCACGAGCATCTCAGAGCAGTTCACCAACAAGCCAGAGGGACTCGTGGAGCTGCTGAATGAATATCTGGACGAGATGACCGCGATCATCCTGAAGCATGCCGGCACTCTGGACAAGTACGAAGGCGACGCGATCATGGCATTTTGGGGCGCCCCGATCCCTCAGAAGGACCATGCCCTCCGGACGTGCCTTGCCAGCCTCGAGATGCAAAAGCGACTTGCACAGCTGCGACCGCAGTGGAAGAAGGCGGGCAAGCCGGGCCTTGAAGTGCGCGTCGGCATCAATACGGGGATCATGATCGTCGGGAACATGGGGGGTAAGGATCGATTTGACTACACCGTCATCGGTGATAGCGTAAACCTGGCATCTCGCCTGGAAGGAGCGAACAAACAGTACGGCTCCAACATCATGATCAGCGACTTTACATATCAGCACGTCAAATCAAGCGTGACCGTGCGCGAGCTCGACCTCATTCAGGTAAAAGGGAAAACGGAGCCGGTTAAGGTGTGGGAACTCATGGGCATGGCAGACATGGCATTGACTGACGATCAGAGACAATCCCTTGAGTTGTACCACGAGGGGCTCAAACTCTATCGAGCCCGGAGCTGGGAGGAGGCGATCGCATACTTCCAGCAGGCGAAGCGACTGGACTCGACATGCCACGTGGCCGAAATCTATGAGCAGCGAGCAAGCCTCTACCAGCTGAACCCCCCTCCCAGCGATTGGAACGGTGTCTTTGTCATGACGACGAAATAGTCGACCACTTCGCGGGAGCGCTGTTCTTTCGAGCCCGGGATTCACAGGATTTCCGGCCTCTTGTTTTCTTACCTTTCTCTGTTTCCGAGATGGACCGAGCGGTAGGAGGAATCGACAAACGTTCTCGGAACGAGGGACGTCTGCGGAGTAGTTCAGCGGGCGTTTGTGGTCGAGCCTTCGTTCACTCCTTGCGAGAGTCTCTCTTGAACTGCTCGCTCTCAAGAATGAACCTCAGCGAGATGCGGTGCGTGTTGCCGAGGTTATCATCCCCACTGAACTTCGCAAACGAATAATCAACGTCCAGCATCCGGAAGTGTATGCCCGCTCCGAGAGTAATCTGCTTTACGTCGCTGTACCCGACCCGGAGCGCGACCGTGCTCTTGTACTCGAACTCCAATCCGGCATGAGGATCAAAGCTGATGGGGCCGAGATGCGCGATCGATGCGAACTGCCTGTTCTCGAATCGAATATCTACATCGACGGTGGGAACAAACCTCCCGCCCAGCAGGTCGATGAAGTACGTCGAGCCGATCTTGAGAGTCGGCGAGATGAGCTCGTTGCGACCGGTGCTCCATGCAACGAGCGTCGTCGTGATGTCTTGGGCATTGAGCCCGAGGTAGAGGTTCATCATCGGCGAATAAAGAAGCCCGACATCGAACCCGATACCCGTCGCAGACTGGTCCGCGAGGTCCCTACGGATTAGCTTGACGTTCGCGCCATAGAGAAGATTCGCGGAAGCCCGCTTGGCATACGTGAAGTAGAGCGCCCAGTCAGCAGCATTGAAATACGTGATCTTGTCATAATCCAGCCGGTCCCCGTAGTCAAAGACACCGTTGCTGTTGTTGTCGATCCATGCCTTTCGCGTGTCGGGGATGCCGTCGACACCGAGCCGAAGAATGCTGAATCCGAGGCTGGCATCGTCACCGTACGGAACGGCAACACTAGCAAAATCATAGTTAACGAGGCTCCCAAACCGCTCGTCATGCATCAGGACCGCCTCTGGGTATTCGATCCGCGCAAGCGCCCCGGGGTTCCAGTAACCGGCCGTCGCGTCGCTGGCGAGGGCCACGTACGAGCCTCCCAACGCAAGAGCCCTGCCACCGGCACCGATTGCCAGAAATTCACCGGCGTACTTCGCGACGGTCTGCGCTTCCGCAAACCACGCGAACACGAGTGAAACTGCAGCAACGAAAACGATTCGCATGAACCTCCTTGCCCACTGGATGACCCAGGAGCCTAAAACAAAAAAACCGAATTCACTCTAGCTTGTTGAATTCGGCTCAAGGACAATGTTAGAGTGACCTCCTTACGACTTGAAGCGCGGATGGCGAAGCTCTAACAATTGTCGATGCGAAATGTCCCTTTCTGCTCATACAAAGTAATAGAAATGACGATGATTGTCAAGAAGCCCCCCTTGCGCGACGAGGCCGTTTTCTTCGCAAAGATCACGCTTGATTTTATTCCCAAAACTTCTTAGCCTTTCGTGTTGGTGGGAATGCAGGAGGCCCCCTTATGAACGCCCCCCCCGAATCACATTTCTTCGTCCTCTACTCAGCCCACCACAAACGCTGCGGCCACTATCTCGAGCGAGCCGATTTCCGTGTCATAACGAAAGCTGATCTTGACGCTTGGTCTCGCGATCTCACGGTGAACGGCTTGGTCAACGCTCTACCGCTCCATTGCGATAGCTGCTCGGAGGACGTTCAGCCCACGCACCTTCGGATCATCGAGGATGCTCACCTGATGCCACGGACGATCGTCCCCGAGATTGAGATCACGAAATTCAATCCTCACGACTGGATTCTGAAGACAAAGTAACGTTTTCCGATCCTCTGTACGCTGGTGCCCCTTGATTACCAACAAACTCGATGCGATTATGCCGAACCATATCTACAAGCATATTGAACTCATTGGGACTTCTGGGGTCTCTATCGAAGACGCAATCCAGAATGCACTTGCCCGGGCGTCGAAGAGCGTTCGCAACATGCGCTGGATGCAGGTGCTGGAAACGCGAGGGCACATCGACGATGGCAGAATCTCCCAGTGGCAGGTGACCCTAAAAGTTGGATTCACGCTAGAGGAGTAACGCGAGGAAGCCCAGGGTGGATTCGCTCTCAATGCCTGATGAGGTGCGCGGCTGTTGTGTCCTTCACTGGACCACGTACTGGTCGGGTCGCCGTTGAACCAGCAGGTCGTTGTGCTGGTTGACCTTCTTATCGTCCGCCTCCCGTAGATCGACGTCGCTGATGCAAATTCCAACGTCGTCGGTTCCCAACTGACCCAGGATCGTTCCGCGCGGTGACACAATTTCACTCTTTCCAATGAAGCGGAGATCATAGCCGCCCCGCTCCTCTCGCCCCACTCTGTCAGCAGTAGCAGCAAAAACTCGGTTCTCGAGGCAGCGCGTAACCATCGCATCCGGGCAATAGGGAAGCACGAGATTGGAGGGATGGGCGATGAGTTGAGCTCCTTTGAGAGCAAGCGTCCGGGCGGCTTCAGGGTAGATCCAGTCGAAACAAATCATCATCCCGACTCTGCCAAACGGCAAATCATAGACGGGGAAGCCGACATCGCCCGGCCTGAAGAAGAGACGTTCGCGGTCGAAGAGATGCACCTTCCGGTACAGGCCGAGCAGGCCTGTGGGGCCTACCATCGCCGAAGAATTGTACATACCTCCCGCGTCTTCGGCAAAACCATACACGACGTAGGGGATTCGTTTGAACGGTAGCTACGCGCATCTTTGTCTCCGAGTGGTTCTATCATGTGCCGATCGGAGGTATGTCCAATAGCCTTGAACCATCATCAGTGAAGGAAGTTAGAAGGATGGCGAATAGCAAGCCTTGGAATTCAATTCCGGCATCTGCGCCGACGATGCGGGAACGGGGGAGAAAGAACAATAAGAGGTGGGCCGAAGCGGTGGGTCACAATCTAATCAAACGATCTCTGCGCTCTCGACGGCTTCCCTCCAATCTTCCGTCGTTTTCACCAGACGCTCAGCGAGGTTCATCAACATCCGCTGTGTCATCTCAGGATACTCAGTGATGAGCTTGTTAAGGTCGATCTTGATGTGTCGTACAAGGGTTGGCTCCTGTGCAATCAACGTGGCTGTTCGCGGGATGTTGAGCAGAAAGCCAAGTTCACCGATCACCGTGCCTGGCTTCGAGATTACCGCGACGCTGAAATCCCGCTTATACACACCAACCCGTCCCGAATGAAGTACGTACCACCCATCGCTCTGATCCCCTTCACGGACAATTGTATCCCCAATTCGGTAGAATTCCTTCACTCCGGGTATCTCAGAAGCGTCGCGCTTCTTGTCTGACGCTACCATTCGCACTTTCCGGCTGATTCAAAAAAATTCTCGCCATGCTGACACACCCATGCTAAGCATTTCGCGATGGAAGGTCAAGTCTCGATTCACTCCGAAGATCACCGCGGTATTTTCTTTTCGCGAGACAAGCATCCCCGTTTCGATATGGTACACCGTCGACACTGAGATCAAACACAACAGGGATGATTATGATACGCGAGCGCGTCTCGTCTTGATTGCTATTGTATCGGTCTGATACGATCGCCGGTGAACGGGAAGGGGCGGCTCATCATGAGCTGATTGATTGGGTTGCCGTTACTTCATTCCACCCGTTCCGCACCAAGCTCGCGCTTCAACGCTTCGATCACAGGATGGTTGTGCGCAGATCCGTTGGTCGGTCGCGGCGGCGGGGAAACAGAGACGTTTTCTGCGGGTTGTATCGTTAGAGGGGATGTCGGGACCGGTTGGCTGTTCACAGGCCCGTTGTGTAACACAGGCTCGATGCGCAATTTGAAGCCCGTGACTTTCTGGAAGGTATCGACAAGAAACTCTTTGTGCCGTTTGAGGGACGAAAGATGGTAATCATCCGGGCAGCCTATGCGGAGCGAGTCGTCCAGTACTTCGAGGATGCAGGTCTCGCCCAGAATCGTACCCACGCCGATCTTGACCCGGCGCACCTCGCCTACCCATTGCTGCCACTGCGTGTACGCTTCTTCAAGTGTAATCTTCCGGAAGTGTTCAAACGGCGCAGCACCATGCGCTACGGATGAGCTGTCGGCCTGATAAGCTTGAGGAGCCTCTCTCACTCTACTGGTCGATACGGTGCTCTCTGCAGGAGCGTCCATGGTAGCTGTGACGCGCCGTTCGCTCCGCGGAACTGATGGGTACGCGGCGGCGCTCCTCAATCGACCAGCTTGCACCTGACCGACAACCCTGACTTCCAGAGGTGCTGGCGCGTCTGCCTTCGATGTACCAGCGGGCTGGCTCTGACTGAGTTGGGGGGTTACTCCCTGTCTCTCTCCGTTGCCAGATCGCAAGTCAAGTTTTTTTTTCAACTCGTCAATTTGCCGCAACAGCGTGTCGATCTGAACCGAACGCTCCATCTTGATCATCTGCAGCAAGCCTGCTTCCAGCTTGAAACGCGGTTGCGGCGCCCACCGGATGGACTGTTCCAGTTCGTTTGCCAGTTTTATCAGCCGAAGGATGTCGTTCTGGTTGAAATGCTTCGCCTCCTCCCGGTATCGTTTCCGATAGAGTTCCGACGTCTCCACGAGCTCTGTGGATTCTGTCGTCAGAACCACGAGCAGATTCCTGAGGTGCTAAGCCAGGCCGCCAACAAACTCGCGCAGATCATAGCCGCTTCGGACAATCTCATCGACAAGCTGAATTCCACCCCGAACGTCTTGTGCCTTCACGAGGTCCGTCAGGCGGAAATAGAGCTCCTGATCGACAACATTGAGAACCTTCAGGACATCTGCCGACGCGATCTCATTCCCACAGAAGGAGCGAATCTGATCGAAGATGCTTTGTGCATCTCGCAGCGAACCATCTGCCTTCTTCGCGATGATCACGAGTGCTTCATCATCGATGGCGACATGTTCCTCGCGGGAGATGAGCCGCAGGTTTGTGATAATCTCATCAATCGAGATCCTGCGAAAGTCAAATCGCTGGCAGCGCGAGAGGATCGTCGGGGGAACTTTGTGCACTTCTGTCGTCGCGAAGACGAAGATGACATGCGCCGGCGGCTCTTCAAGCGTCTTCAGGAGTGCGTTAAAAGCCTCCTTCGTGAGCATGTGCACTTCGTCGATGATGTACACCTTGTAGCTGCCATGCGTGGGGGGGTAGCGGACTGAATCTCGGAGGTTGCGGATTTCTTCAACGCCCCGGTTGGACGCGCCATCAATCTCGACGACATCGAGGCTCCTCCCGGCTGTGATCTCCTGGCAGATATTGCACGTGTTATCCGGGTTGCTGTCCTTGGGGGAGCGACAGTTGATCGCTTTCGCTAAAATCCGCGCTGTCGTGGTTTTCCCGGTCCCACGGACGCCGCTGAAAATGTACGCATGCGCCAAGCGATTGGACGCTATCGCGTTCCGGAGCGTGCTGGTGATGTGGGATTGGCCGACGACATCTTCAAACACCATCGGTCGCCACTTACGTGCGGTTACCTGATAGGACATACGGTGAAAAAGTAAAAATTAAAGATCAAAAAGCAAAATGTGAGGAAACAGCTGTCGTCAGAATTGGGAAGAATCGATCCCGCCGGATAGTTTCCGCTCAATTTACTCTCCCGCCTTGTCGCTCCTCTCCCGCAACTTTGGTTTCCGGCTCGGCTTAGTGTCTTCACCACCAAACACATGCGCGACCGCCTGTTCGATCGTTTCCACAGCAACGATCTTGAGCCCCTCTTGTACTTTTTCCGGGATCTCGCTCAAGTCTTTCAGGTTCTCCTTGGGAATGATCACGGTCTTGATACCACTCCGTTGCGCGGCAAGGAGTTTCTCGTTGAGACCTCCAATCGGCAGGACGTTCCCCCGCAGAGTAATCTCCCCCGTCATTGCAACGTCGTTCCGGGCGGGCCGATTGCTCGCCGCAGAGATCATCGCCAGCGCCATGGTGATGCCGGCCGAAGGACCATCCTTGGGAATCGCTCCCTCCGGCAGGTGAATGTGAATCTCTTTTTCTTTGGTGAAGTCCGGATCGATTTTCAACCGCTTCGCGTTGGAGCGGATGTAGCTCAACGCCGCCTGAGCGGACTCCTTCATCACGTCGCCCAGTTGTCCGGTCAGCGTCAGTTTCTGCGCGCCCTTCATGATCGTCACATCCACATTCAAGATATCGCCACCGACACTAGTCCACGCCAGACCGGTGACGGAGCCGACGCGCCGGCCTCGTTCTGCTTCCTTCGTCCGAAACTTCGGGACTCCGAGATAGTGCTCGACCTTCTCGTGGTCAATCCTAATCGGGCCCCGAGCTTTGTGTTTCTTCGACACGCCGTTCTTGCGCTTGCCCAAGACGATCTCCTTGGCGGCTTTTCGACAGATCGATGCAATCTCTCGTTCGAGATTGCGGACACCCGCCTCCCGTGTATACTCGTGGATAATTCTATCGATCGCCGCGTCTTGAAACTTGATCTGGTTGGCGTCAAGTCCGTGGGCCCTGAGCTGTTTCGCCACGATGTGGCGTTTCGCAATCTCCCGCTTATCGTAATCCAGATACCCCGGCAGCTCGATGATTTCCATCCGATCCTGCAGTGGTGCCGGAATAGCGTAGCGGATGTTCGCCGTTGTGATGAACATCGTTTTCGAGAGATCGTAATCGACGTCAAGGTAGTGATCGTTGAACGTGTTGTTCTGCTCGGGATCCAACACTTCAAGGAGCGCCGCCGAGGGATCGCCGCGGAAATCCATGCTCATCTTGTCGACCTCATCCATCAGCATTACTGGATTGATCACACCGGCGCGTTTCATGGATTGGATAATCTTGCCGGGCATGGAGCCAATATAGGTTCGGCGATGCCCCCGGATCTCGGCTTCGTCGCGCACGCCACCGAGCGAGATCCGTACAAACTTCCTGCCAAGCGCGCGTGCGATCGATTTCGCTAGGGATGTTTTGCCGACCCCCGGCGGTCCCACGAAACAGAGGATTTGCCCTTTCATTTCTCTCACGAGGTTCAGGACCGCTATGTGCTCCAGGATCCGTTCCTTCGGTTTCTCGAGACCGAAATGATCCTCATCCAAGGTCTTCTTAACATGCTCGACATCCAGGTTGTCCTTCGTTCGCTTGTACCAAGGAACAGCGATGAGCCAGTCAAGATAGTTGCGCGCCACGGTGAACTCGGGAGACATGGTCGGCGTCTTCTTCAGCTTGTTGAACTCCTCCATGGCTTTCGCCTCCACTTCCTCCGGCATCTTTGCTTGCAGAAGCTGCTCCTTCAGCTTCGCCAGCTCAGGTGATGCCTCATCCTCACCCAGCTCGTCCTGCAGAATCCGGATCTGTTCCTGGATGAAGAACTTCCGCTGTGACCTCTGGATGTTATCCTGAACCTTCGTGTCGATCTCGCGTTCGATCTTCAGGATGTCTATCTCGGTCTTCAGGATCTTCGACAACTCGTACAACTGTTCCCGCAGATGCTGGATTTGAAGGATGCGCTGCTTGACGTCGACACTCTGGATCAGGTTCGCCGCCATGTAGAAGAGCTTGCGGTGCGGCTCTTTGATCCCCTCGAACGCCAGCACAACCTCGGGCGGCACGTTTCGGCTCAACTTGACATATTCCTGAAAGAGTGCCGACGTGTGCCGGACGAGCGCATCGACCTCGTGGCCTGCGGTTGTCTCTGCCCTGTTGATCGTGATCTCTGCTTCCAGGAAGGCTGGATTTTGGACCATGCGTTTGATGCTCGCCTGAACGACCCCATCCACAAGGATTTTCATCAGGCCGTTCGGGAGCTTCAACATCTGAATGATCTTGGCAACGGTCCCATGTTGGTAGATATCATCAGGCGTGGGCTCGTCGACCGCAGCGTTCTTCTGTGCAACGAGAAGGATGTTCTTCCCTCGCTCCAGAGCTTCGTTCGCCGCTCGGAGTGAACTTTCTCGCCCCACCAGAACGGGAAAGATCATGTACGGAAAGACAACAACATCCCGCAGCGGCAGAATGGGCACGGTCGTAGGGATGCTGTCGATCGTTTCAACGGTCGAATTGCTCAGCTTGATCGGAGTCTCACTCATGGCCGGTGACAGGCGATTGTGGAGGAGCCGCAAGAATAATAAAGAAGGCACACCATAGGTCGGCCCGCCTGATTGGATTCTGCAACAAATATACCCACAAATGCCGGCAGAAGCAAGGTAACCTCTCTCAGCGCTGTCGAACAGTCGCGGTGTCCTGTGCAAGTTGATTCATCCTCCAAAATTGGTTATCGTGAAATCGAACTTCTCCCGATGCTTCCTCAAGAACTCTGGTACCCGCGATTCCAGCTTGCAAGTGATTGCTCGCTGCTTATTACGTTCGGCGACGGGATCTCGCGCAAACACCATTCCGATGTCGCGCGGCTCTTCACACTTCTTCAATCGGAACAAAACCCTGGAATCCGGAACATCCACCCGGCCTACAGCTCGCTCCTCGTCTCATTTGATCCTCTCTGTGTCAGTCCAGCAGAGTTTGAGGCATTCGTCCGAGGCCTTGTCGATCGAATCGATTCCTTGGAACCCTTGCCTTCCCGACGAGTCGAAATTCCCGTGTGCTACGACAGCACGCTCGGTCCGGATATCGGATTCGTTGCAGCGCATAATAACATCAGCCTCGATGAAGTAGTTCAACTTCACAGCTCGCCTCAGTATCTGGTATACTTCCTCGGCTTTGCGCCCGGCTTTCCCTACTTGGGGGAGCTGCCAGCGCGGCTTGTGACCCCACGACTTCCGACACCTCGCGTCAAGATCCCTGCCGGCAGTGTCGCAATTGGGGGCAGCCAGACTGGAATCTATCCGGTCTCGACACCGGGCGGATGGCGGATTATTGGCAGAACGCCGCTGACCTTGTTCCAAGCAGACCGGAACCCACCTTCGCTCTTGCAGATGGGGAATATCGTCCAATTCAAGCCGATAACAGCTGAGGAATTCCGGGATCTGACAGATCGAGAGAAGCGAACTGCGTGAATCAACGTTCCGCTCAGAACAATGCCCTCTGTAAAGGTCATATCACCGGGGTTTCTGACGACGATACAAGACCGCGGTCGCTTCGGCTACGCGCACATCGGCGTTTCTGCATCTGGTGCCGCTGATT
>Ga0315268_10007177_pt1 | contig 11757 bp, 10 predicted proteins | sample C1_top_MG_FD_204535 | JGI IMG/M metagenome (GOLD analysis project Ga0315268, IMG submission 204535) | Sediment microbial communities from Yellowstone Lake, YNP, Wyoming, USA - C1_top | ecosystem: Environmental > Aquatic > Freshwater > Lake > Sediment | place: USA: Wyoming | collected 2017-08-01 | reverse complement strand
ATCAAGCGGACTGACGTTGAGTGCAATATCGGGGAAAATCACCGGCACACCGATATCGGCAGGGACCTCGACGTTCACGGTCCAGGTAAAGGATGCCAATAATGCGACAAGCGCAAAAACGTTAAGCATCGGCGTCTATTCTCCGCTCAGTATCACGACAACGTCATTATCCTCCGGCCTCACAGGCTCCGCATACAGCCAGATCCTCGCCGCAACGGGAGGTCTTCAGCCCTATGTATGGTCAATGACCACGGGTACCTTGCCGGCTGGACTCGCTTTGGATGGCCCGGCCGGAGTGATCTCCGGCACACCGACATCGTCAGGGACCGCTACGGTCACTTATAAGGTGACCGATGCAAACAGCAAAACGAGTACGAAGTCGCTCGGAATTACGATCATCGGTCCATTGAGCATCACAACCACAACGCTGGTGTCAGGCACCACCGGAACGTCATACAGTCAGACTCTTGCCGCAACGGGCGGTAAGACGCCTTACACGTGGTCGAAAACCGCGGGTAATTTGCCCGCCGGTTATTCCTTGAGTACGGCGGGAGTCATATCCGGGACAACAACGTCGACAGGCACCTACAGTTTTACGGCCCAGGTTAAGGATGCGAACAATACGACGAGCACAAAATCGATAAACATCAGCGTCTATGCTCCGCCCAGCATCACGACGGCATCGTTGCCGGCAGGCACTCGCAGTACGGCTTACAGCCAGACTTTGGCGGCCTCCGGCGGGGTGACGCCCTATACCTGGTCGATCAGTTCCGGCAACTTGCCTGCCGGTCTGATACTGACAAGTACGACAGGCGTGATATCGGGAACTCCGACAACGAGACGCACTTACAGCTTTACCGTGAAGGTTACAGATGTCAATGCTAAGACAGCCACAAAAGCGCTTTCTATAATAATAAATTAGGTAATTATATTCCCATAAAGGGACCAACCGTATACCGGATACTAGCAATCCAAGTGCGGGAGGTCCCCTGGCGGCATAAGGTGCCGCCGTTGCGGATCGGAGGTCTGAAAAAGAAGGACAGATTATAATGTGCATGTACAAACTGACAACACAGGTTTCCCCCCGCGCCTACAACCGCATCCTGAAGGTCAGCCGCACGATCGCGGACATCGAAGGAAGCGAACACATCGCATCCCACCACATCTCGGAGGCGATCCAGTACCGGAGCCTGGACAGGAAGGTGAGCTGAAGTGTTGTCCGGAGCTTCAACGACTTACTAGTGAACTTCACCGGAGTTCCAGTCGCCGAACTTTCGCAGCACCAGGCGAATAAGCCCACCTGACCATTCCATTCTTCGATCGTTCCGAGTTCCCGACTCTGCTATACTATTACCAATATCTATATCAAAATTCCGAAGATCGTTGCAAGCGTTCCTCCGCTGTTGCCGGATGTTCCGGCCTGTCTCTTCGCAGGCAAGGTAAATACGATGCCCGAGAGTAACAAGTTCGACAAGCTTTCTTCCTTCGGCGTCATCACGGCCGTCGCCGCGGGGCTGTATGTCAGCAGCCGCTACAGTTATCTCTTGTTCCACAGTCTTATAGAGATCGTCACCATCGCGGTCGCCTTCACGCTGTTCATTCTCACCTGGAACACCCGCAGCTATTCAACCAATAACTATCTCCGGCTGCTCGGCATCGGATATGCTTTCATCGCCTTTATCGATCTGCTCCATACCCTCGCCTATAAAGGGATGAATGTGTTCCCCGAGTATGGAGCAAACCTGCCGACTCAGCTCTGGATAGCAGCGCGCTATCTGCAGGCCGGCACCCTCGTTGCAGCGCCGCTCTTTGTCGCTCGCCGCGCGGATAATCGCGCGGTTTTCGGAGGCTATTTCGCGGCAATCTCGGTTCTTGTTGCAATGGTGTACTCCGGCAATTTCCCGGATTGTTTTATTGAAGGGAAGGGCCTCACCTTGTTCAAGATCAGCAGCGAATATGCGATATCCGCGCTCCTCATCGCCTCGCTGATTCTTTTGATAAGGATGCGGAAACATTTCACCGACAAGGTGTTCTTCCTCACCGCCGCTTCGATCGTCTGCACGATCCTTTCCGAACTCTCGTTCACCGCATACGCAAGCGTATATGGTTTTGCCAATATGGCCGGTCATTTTTCCAAACTGGCAGCGTTTTACCTCATCTACCGGGCAATCCTGGTTACCGGTCTCAAGGAGCCGTTTGACCTCATTTTCAGGGAACTCAAGCTGGCTGAAGAAGCTCTTCAAAAGTCTCACGATACGCTGGAGGAAACGGTCAAGGAACGGACAACCGAATTGCGCGCCAGCGAGGAGAAGTATCGGGCCCTGATCGAATGCGCAAATGACGCCGTACTTATTCACGAGATCAGGGAAGCCGGGATACCCGGGCCCTTTATCGAAGTCAATGACCTGGCGTGCAGGCAGCTCGGATACACTAGGGAAGAGTTTGCAAAGCTGAGTCCCCTGGAACTCGTTGATCCCCGATATCGAGACGACATTCCCGAAACCATGGAGCGTCTTTTCAAAGATGGCAATGCTGTTTTCGAAACCGCGCATATGACCAAGGACGGCCGAAGCATTCCCGTGGAGATAAGCACCCGCGCTATTGAGATCGGCGGTACACGCCTCTTCTTTTCCCTGGTCCGGGACATTAGCGAACGTAAGAGAGCGGAGCAGTCCCTGTCTGAAGCGAATGAGTTATTCGGCCTGTTTATGCGACACTCGCCGATCTATGTGTACATCAAAGAGGTGACTCCCACGGTCAGCAGAGTGCTGCAGGCCAGTGAGAATTTTCACCAGATGATAGGCGTGCCGGGCCAGCATATGGCGGGCAAGACCATGGAAGAGCTGTTTGAACCGGAATTCGCCGCGAAAATGACGGCCGACGATTGGAACGTCGTTTCGCGCGGTGAAGTGCTCAAGCTTGATGAGGAGTTGAACGGCCGCTCCTATACCACGATCAAATTTCCTATTATTCAGGGAAACCGCAGTCTGCTTGCCGGTTATACCATCGACATCACCGAACGCAGGAAGCTCGAGGACCAGCTCCGCCAGGCCCAGAAGATGGAGGCGATCGGCACCTTTGCCGGTGGTATTGCGCATGATTTTAACAACATGCTTTCCGCGATCATCGGCTACGGGAACATTGCCCTCATGAAGATGGCAAAGGACGACCCGCAGCGCGTGAATATTGAACACATGCTTGATGCAGGGGAGCGGGCCGCGCACCTGACAAAGGACCTTCTCCTGTTCAGCAGGAAGCAGATCAGCGAACGCAAGCACGTGGACATGAACAACGTCATCAGAAAAGTGGAGAAGTTCCTGAAAAGGGTCATCGGGGAGGATGTCGATTGCAGTACGGTGCTCAGGAATGAGGCGCTGACGATCCTCGGCGATGCGCACCAGCTGGAGCAGGTCCTGATGAATCTCGCTACAAACGCTCGCGATGCCATGTCGTCAGGAGGCATCTTCACAATAACAACGGAACGGGTGCGGTTCAATGAGGAGTTCATCTCCGTTCATGGGTACGGCAAGCCCGACGATTATGTGTTGATTGCCATATCGGACACGGGCAAGGGCATGGATGAGGCTACCAGGGAGCATATCTTCGAGCCCTTTTTTACGACCAAAGACGTGGACAAGGGCACCGGTCTGGGGCTTGCGGTGGTATACGGCATCATTAAGGAGCACGAAGGGTTCATTAATGTGTACAGCGAACCGGGTCGGGGCACGACCTTCAGGATCTATCTGCCGCTTATCACGGCACAGGTGGATGAAATACAGGTCGCAGTGGAACAGCGCTCCGTCGGAGGAACGGAGACCATCCTTCTGGCGGAGGATGATGAAGCAGTCAGAAACATGACCAGAACCGTACTTGAAAATTTTGGCTACAGCGTTATCGCGGCGATCGACGGCCAGGACGCCGTGATCAAGTATAAGGAGAACAGGGACAAGGTCCAGCTCTTGTTGTTCGACCTGGTCATGCCGAAGAAGACCGGAAAAGAGGCCTACGATGAGATCAAGGCAGTGACCCCCGGAGTGAAAGCGCTTTTTACGAGCGGCTATGCGCCTGATCTGGTCAGGCAGAAGCTGTTGATTGATGAAAAACTGCAGGTGCTGAATAAGCCCAATACGCCGACGGAACTCTTGAACAAGGTTCGGGAGACGCTCGATCGGTGAATAGTACCCCTTTGTGCTTTTCAAAGAAGTCATCATGATTTATCAACATCACTGGCAGTCCATTGTCGTCGCATCCCGCCTCGTGATACAGCATCTTCGATGTCCGAGCAAACCGATCCAAATGCTATAAACTGCATTTTCGTGAAGATCGCATCGCGCAAAGCATGTGCTATACTGAAAAAGATCCGTATCCTGCTAGCCTTTGGTTCGAAAGCAGTTTAACTCCATCGCGATCAGGTTCTTTTCTGAGAAAATATAAGCGTACCAATAAGGGAGGTGCGGAATGACGAAGAAAACAGCATTCTGGATATTTTTTATCGGAACAGTTTCCTCGGCAGTTATCTTCCTGTGGCTGACGTGGGACACCCATCAACAGGTCGAGGCCTTGTCCCACGCGGACAAGCTCTCGGACAAGGTCGTCGATGGAAAGCGGGCGTTCGAGAAGTACAATTGCAATGATTGCCATACGATACTTGGGTTCGGAGCCTATTACGCGCCGGACCTTACCAAGGTCGTCCGGCGGATAGGCGAGGACGGCATCCGGTTCCGCATCAAGGATCCGGCAAAGGCCCTGGCTTCCTCATGGCGAAAGATGCCGAATCTGAAAGTTACGGACGCCGAGACCGACAGCCTCATCGCCTTCTTCACCTGGGTCGGGAACATCGATAACAACGACTGGCCGCCGCAGGACAGCAAGAACCGCCTCTCCCGCAGCGAAGAGCGGATGGTCGCGGGTGTGGGGGTGTCGCCGGGGGCCGCGGTCTTTCAATCCCGGGGATGCATGAATTGCCATTCCCTGCACGGGACAGGAGGGACCTTTGGGCCGGCGCTGGATACGATCGGCCGCCAACTGAATGCAAAGCAGATCTCACAGTACGTCAAGAACCCCAAGGCAGTGAACCCAAAAGCCATGATGCCGGCCCAGACGACGCTCTCCGAAAAAGAGTTCGAAGAGGTCGCCGCGTTCCTGGCGAATTTAAAATAGGAGGATAGAATGGAATACCGCTCACAAAAAATTGCCTACTGGTATTTCGCCATTGCCCTGCTCCTGTTCACCCTTCAGGTCGTCATGGGACTCTGGCTTGCATTCAGCTACAGCTTTACCGTGCCGCAATGGATCGTTGACAATTTTTCCTTTGCCACGGCGCGCGCCATGCACACCAATCTCCTGGTGCTCTGGATGCTTCTCGGGTTCATGGGCGGCACGTATTACATTGTGCCCGAAGAGACGAAGTCCGAGATCTATTCCATGAAGCTCGCCTGGTTCCAGCTGATCGCGCTGGTCGCCACGGGAGTTGTCGCGCTCGTGGGTTTTGTCTTCGGCTGGACCCAGGGCCGGCCGCTGCTCGAAATACCCACGTCCCTCGATCTTGTCGTGGTTGTGGGAGCACTGGTATTCCTGTTCAATGTCGGCATGACCATGTACCTGGCGAAACGGTGGACCGTGGTCCAGGGCACCCTTCTCGGTGGGCTGCTTTTTCTGGCGCTTCTGTACCTGTTCGGCATACCGTTCTATAAGAACGAAGTGATCGACTGGTACTACTGGTGGTGGGTCATTCATCTCTGGGTTGAGGGGGCCTGGGAACTTGTTACTGCCGCAATATTTGCTTTCGTGCTTATGAAGCTCACCGGCGTTGACCGGCAGGTGGTCGAGAAGTGGCTGTATGTGGAGATCGGCCTTTTCCTCTTTACCGGGATCGTCGGCACCGGCCATCACTACTACTGGATCGGCGCGCCCAAGTACTGGCTCTGGTTCGGCGGCATCTTCTCTGCCCTGGAACCGCTGCCGATCCTGCTGATGCTGATCGACACCATGAACCACGTCAAACAACGAGAGACAAAGATCGTCAATCCGCTCACCTGGACCATCGCGATCGGCTGCGCAGTGATGCACATGATCGGCGCGGGCATATGGGGCTTCATGCACACGCTGCCGCAGATCAACTATTATACCCACGGTTCGCAGGTCACGGTATCGCACGGGCATCTCGCCTTCTTCGGGGCCTACGCGCTTCTGAATATCATGGTCTTCTATTACGCCATGCCGAAAATAAAAGGGATCGAGATCTATGATGACTCGCGCGGCAAAGTGGCGTTCTGGACCATGACCACGGCAATGATGCTGATGGGAATTTCTTTCGGCATCGCGGGCGTGGTGCAGTCCTATATCGAACGGGTGCTCGGCATGGGGTATATGGTAGCCCAATCGTACATGCGGCTTTGGCTGGGAGTCACGTTCTTCCTGGGGCTCTGTTTCTTGATCGGCCTGCTGATCATGGTCACGGACCTGCTGACGCTGCGGCCTGCTCGAAAAGCAGCAGGATAGGATGTTGGCAGAGGAGGTCCGGGTTACAGGTCACGCGTTTGTTATAGCTAAACCGGACCAGGACGAGTGTGTTCCTGGTCCGGTCGTATGCCGAATTACGACAGGGAGAGGTAGATCGCAGAGCCGTTCCGGTAGATCAACAACAGCATGCTTTTCCCGGATTTAAGCTTCGAAACAACAGCTGCATATGCCTTTGTATTGCCGACAGGCTTCTTATTGATCTCCATGATCACATCCCCTCTATTCAATATGCTTTCAGCAGGACTTCCCTGCTCGATATCGGTGATGACCACTCCGGTGATGCGCTTCGGCAAGTCGAAGGCGTTCTTCATGTCCGGAGAGATGTCCTGAACATGCACCCCTTTCAAGCTATTGTCGAAATCGCCGGATTGCTTGGCGAGGTCCGGTGTCAGTTCCGCAATGATGACCTTGCTTTCTATCGGTTTGCCGTCGCGCAGCAGTTTGAGCGTGACCTCTTTGCCCGGTACGGTATTCGCTACAGCCGTTCGCAGGAGGGCCGGATCGCTGATCTCCTTGCCGTCGAATTCGATGATCACATCGCCTCGCTGGACCCCGGCTTTTTCCGCGGGGCCGTTCTCGACGATATCGCCAACCAATGCGCCGCGCTCGCTGCTCAGTCCGAACTGTTTTGCCAGTTCCCTCGTCACCGGCTGGATCGAGACGCCGAGCCAGCCCCGGATGATCTTTCCTTTCTGTACCAGCGTGTCCATGATGGTCTTCGCCATGTTCGTGGGGATGGCAAAGCCGATCCCCTGATACCCTCCGGACGTGCTGAAAATGGCCGTGTTGATGCCGACCAGTTCGCCCCGAACGTTGACCAGCGCGCCGCCTGAATTCCCGGGATTAATGGCCGCGTCGGTCTGAATGAAGTCCTCATAATCCGCGATGCCCACATTAGCACGCCCTGTTGCGCTGATGATCCCGGAGGTCACGGTCTGGTTCAAGCCGAACGGATTTCCGACTGCGATCACCGTCTCGCCGACCCTGAGCTTGTCCGAATCGCCGATCTTCAGTACGGGCAGGTTGCTTGCTTCGATCTTGATGACGGCAATGTCGGTCTTGGGATCGCTTCCTACGATCTTGCCTTTGAACTCCCGCTTGTCCGAAAGTTTAACCTTGATCTCATCGGTATCGCTGACAACGTGATTGTTGGTCAGGATATAGCCTCCCTTGTCAACGATGACGCCCGAACCTGTGCCCGACTGCTTATGCTCCCGGGGCTGGTCCATGTTCCCGAAATGGTTTCCGAAGAAATTCCTGAAAAAGGGATCGTTGAAAAACGGACTCTGGACCGGGTGTGACCTGATCGTCCTGGTTGATGAGATGTTGACCACTGCGGGTTTTACCGCTGCGGCCACTTCCGCCATGGCTTGATTGGTCCGGGTGAGGATGTCAATGGAGGCCGGTGATATGTTGACATCCTGACCAAAGCTCGCTGTCTGAATGTTGAAGTGTGATGAGATGCCGAGACCTGCAATCAGGCCGAGTATGATGCATACCGCATATGCGGTCATGGTTGTTTTTTTCATCGCTCTCTTGTCCTTCCTGGAAACGAACGTACTCGAACGTCATGCCGGCATGTTCACGCGCGCGACCTGCAACGCACTGAGCGCCGTGATCATCCGACCTTGACCTCGATCTTCTTCGTTTCTGAAATAGCCTTGACGGATTTCGGCAGCGTGATCGTCAGGACCCCTTTCTTGAAATACGCATCGATCTTGCCGCTTTCCACTTCCACCGGAAGCGGGATGGTGCGACTGAAGGAGCCGTACGATCGCTCCAGCCGAAAGTAGTCTTTCCCCTTGTCCTCTTGTTCTTCCTTCTTCTCTCCACGGATGGTCAGCATGTCTCCGCTCAGCGACAGGTCGATGTCCTTCTCATCCATGCCCGGAAGTTCGATGGTTACTCTGAGCTCCTTGTCGTTTTCCCGGACGTCTGCTTTGGGCGTGAACACTCCGCTTCCGCTGCCAAAGAATTCCGTATCCACACCGCGCAGGAAATTGTCGAACAGCGAGTCGATATCGCGCCGCAGCACGGCATACGGATTGTCCTCCTCTCGTTTCAGGAGAGGGTTCTTTTTCCCGAATTGCATAAGATCTTTGATGTTCATAGGGATTGACCTCCTTCTGCGCTTCTGGCTGTTCTGTCATGCTTCAGCCTTGACCTCGATCTTCTTTGTTTTCATGCCGTCCGCTTTCGGCAAAAGCAGCCGCAACACGCCGTTCTTTACCGTTGCCTGGATCCGTTCCTTGTCCACCTCATCGGTAAGCGTAAAGGCGCGCTGGTAATCTCCGAGCCCGTATTCCATGATGATGAGCCGCTGGTTGTCCGGTATCGTTGTTTCCACGTTTGCGTAGATCGTCAATACATTCTTTTCTAACGAGATATCCACCGACCGTTCATCAGCACCCGGGATATCGGCCAGCACGAGAATGTCGGACGTCCGCTCGATGATATCCGCTCCCGGAGAGTACACTTTCCTTTCGCGCGTCCGCTCTCCTTGCTGAGGCGTTGCAGTCACTTTTTTTTCGATTTCCATGGTTGTGTCGGCCATTTGCATGCACCTCCCTTTTATGTCTGATCCGATCGGATCGTGATCTTTCTGGGCTTGTCCGCTTCAGCGCGAGGCAGCGTTATGGTAAGGACGCCTTTTGCGAACGTTGCCACCGCCTTGTTCGACTCGACGGCAAACGGAAGCTCGATTGTTTTCGAGAATTGTCCGTACCATCGCTCTTTGCGATGATACTGGTCGTTTTTGCCGAGCTCTTCGGGGCCACGGGACCCGCGCATCGTCACGAGATTTTCGATGATAGAAACATCGATGGTTCCGGGGTCGATGCCGGGGATCTCGGACGTTATGGTCGCCATGTCTGCCGAGGCCCAGACATTGACCAGAGGAAAATCCGCTGTTGATGCGGTAGACGCCCGCGCCAACGCATGACGCATGCGCTCGAACTCCTTCCATGGATCATTCAATTTTCCGAACCGCTCCAATTCCGACCACAACATAGATAGTGCCTCCTCTCTGTACAGATAAATGATGCCTGGTTGGCATTAGCACTCACAATGAGAGAGTGCTAATTTTCTATTTACCAAAGACGTGAAATTTTGTCAAGATTTTTTTTATCAGGCTCAATGAGATGCTTAACAAGTTGATTATTTGGGTATTTTTTCTTCTCTGTGCTGATGGGAGTTCTGATAAGAGGATTGTAATCGCATAAAATACAGCCAGCGTTATCCGAAAAAGCTCCTATGGAGCATCTCCAGGCTCGTTTCAGTTCCGGATCAGGTATCCATCGCCAGGGTCACCTTGTCCTGCAATGGCAGCCCGCAGATCTCATCCAATCACGAATCACAAGTCCGGGCTACTAATGGACAGCTTTTGCGTCGCCAAGCTCAAGGTCAAATCGCGCATCTTTGCTTTCTGCACGATTTGTTCAGAAAAGGCGAGGGAGAGCGGAAAAACCCGCATTTTCCCGCAAGAATAACTTGACAAAGACCCGCCTTCTCAAATAATATAACCCTCACCTCATCCATACGGGGCCATATAAAAACGGGAGCTGGTGCGGCCATACTGCCCTGCTTCTGACCGGGGAAGTTTGACAATCGAGACCTTTACCAGGGTGAACAGGAGCGGATCCTTATTCATCGGGTAAAGGTTTTTTTTACCGCGAAACACAGGAGACGGCAATGAAGAGGATCATCAATAAGATACTGATCGCGAACCGGGGCGTGCCCGCGGTCCGGGTCATGCACACGTGCAGGGACCGGAAGATCCCGACGGTGGCGGTGTACAGCGATCCTGACCGGCTTGCCCATCATGTGTTCATGGCTGACGAGGCCGTGTATATCGGCGAGGCTCCGCCGAGCGAGTCCTATCTCAACAAGGACAAGATGATCAACGCGGCCCTGCAGAGCAACGCGGACGCCATCCATCCGGGCTGGGGTTTTCTGGCGGAGAACGCTGATTTCGCGCAGAAGGTGATCGACGCGGGGATCATCTGGATCGGGCCGTCCCCCAAGGTCATCCGGATGCTCGGGGACAAGATCGAGGCAAAAGCGCTGGCACGGAAGGCCAATGTGCCGACCATCCCGGGGATCGACGGGGTCACGAACATCGAGCAGATCAAGACGTGGATGCAGAAGGACGACGTGGCCTATCCGATCATGATCAAGGCGTCCGCGGGCGGGGGCGGCAAGGGCATGGTCAAGGTCGAGAACGACGCGGACCTGGCGCAGGGCCTGTCCCGGGCGCGTTCCGAGGCGAAGAAGTCCTTTGGCGATGAGACCATCCTGGTCGAGAAATATATAGAGCGGGGCCGGCATATCGAAGTCCAGATCGTTGCGGACGAGCACGGCAACGTCATCCATCTCTACGAACGCGAATGCACGATCCAGCGGCGGAATCAGAAGATCATCGAGGAAGCGCCGTCCCCGAGCCTTGACGACGGTCTGCGCCAGGAGATCTGCTTCTCGGCAACGCGGCTGATGCGCGAGATCGGGTATACGTCCGCGGGAACGGTCGAGTACATCTTCGACTCCGCGACCAAGAAGTTCTACTTCCTCGAGGTCAACACCCGGCTGCAGGTGGAGCACGGCATCACGGAGCTGATCACCGGCCTTGACATCGTGGGCATCATGATCGACGTGGCCCTGGGCAAGAAGCTGCCGTTCAAGCAGACCAACATCCGGCCCAACCGCTGGGCGCTCGAGGTCCGGATCAACGCGGAAGACCCGAAGAGCTTCAGCCCGTTCTTCGGCCCGATCACGAGGCTCCAGGTCCCGATGGGACCGAACGTGCGCGTGGCCTCGGGCGTGTACGAAGGCGGCGACATCCCTCCGTACTACGATTCGCTGTTCATGCTGCTGATGACCGCGGGCGCAAACCGCGAGGACGCCATCAAGGTGATGGACCGCTCGCTCGGCAGGAACCTCCGGGTCGAGGGCGTGAAGACGCTGCAGCCGCTGCTGCTCAGCATCATTCGCCATCCGTCGTTCATCTCCGGAGAGTTTTCGACACGGTTCATCGAAGAGCATATGGATGAGCTCATCTCCATGTTCAGCGAGCAGAACAGCGAGGACGAGGTGCTGAAGATCGCGCGCTACGTGGCCGAGATCTCCGCGCTGGGGCCCCAGAAATGGATGTGAGGAAAAAAGAGATGGCAGAAGAGAAAAAACAGAGAAAAGAAAACAGGAAACAGCCCGTGGACGTGAAGACGCCCGCAGCGGTCTTTG
>Ga0315268_10007176_pt1 | contig 11757 bp, 10 predicted proteins | sample C1_top_MG_FD_204535 | JGI IMG/M metagenome (GOLD analysis project Ga0315268, IMG submission 204535) | Sediment microbial communities from Yellowstone Lake, YNP, Wyoming, USA - C1_top | ecosystem: Environmental > Aquatic > Freshwater > Lake > Sediment | place: USA: Wyoming | collected 2017-08-01 | reverse complement strand
TCAACGTGGTCGTCGAACTCGGCAGGCTCGGCAGCGACGGCAAGGAGCCTTCTTGGAAGGGCGAGCGGCGCTATCTCATCAAGAAGGACAACGACACGACGAACATCACCTCTCCCGTGGTCATAGAGATCGCCAAGGCCGACATGGGCGACTATAAGCACCTCGTCGAGTTCGGCAAGTGGGCGAAGCAGAACTACCCGGCCAAGCACTACATGCTCATCGTGTGGAACCACGGCAGCGGCTGGAACATCGCGAAGGCGGGCCCCTTCAAGCCGACGGGCATCTCTTACGACGACGAGACGAACAACCACATCACCACCCAGCAGCTCGCGCAGGCCATCGCCGCCATGGGCAAGGTGGACGTCTACGGGAGCGACGCGTGCCTGATGCAGATGGCCAGCGTCGACTATCAGATGAAGGACCACGTGGACATCATCGTCGGCTCCGAGCAGACGGAGCCCGGAGAGGGCTACGACTACACGGGGTTCCTGAAGCTCGTCAACGCGGGCTCCCTCTCGGCGGAGGACGTGGCCAAGGCCGCGGTCAAGTCCTACCACGATTTCTACGCAAAGAAGGGCAAGGAGGCCACCACTCAGTCGGCTGTCCGCGCCTCGGCCCTGCCGGGACTGCTGAGCCAGGTGGGCGAGTTCGGTGACGCGGTCATGGCCGCCAAGGAGGGGGCGCTCGTGAAGAAGGCCAAGCGGGAGGCGGTCTACTTCACGGAGAGCGACGATCGGGACCTCTACCACCTCGCTCAGATCGTGACGAACGGCACGAAGGATGCCGCGGTCCGCGAGAAGGGCAAGGCCCTGATGAGCTTCATCGAGAACGAGCTCGTCATCGTCAACTCTCCCACGGGCGGCGATTTCGAGCAGAACGCCCACGGCCTGTCGATCTACACGCCGCAGTCCGGCTACAACTCCGATTACGACAAGCTCGCCTGGGCGCGCGAGGGCAAGTGGGCCGACTTCATGAAGTGGTCCCTGAAGAACGGAGGCGGCGGCTCCGACGATCCTCCGGCCCCCGAGCCCCAGCCGCCTTACGACCCCGACGATCCGGATTATTCCGGCAAGACGAATTAGGGGCAGCTTCGGTCTCCCGCCTCCGGGCATTGGGCCCTCGGGCTCCTAGGCCCTTTTTCGGCCCTTTTCGTCCCTCTGGACCCAAGATGAATCCCGCCGTTTGAAGCTAGAATCGCTTCAGCTTCGAATGGTACGAGAGGATACACCCCATGCTTAGCAGCCGCTGCACGCTCATCAGGCGCCCCGTTGCGCTGGCGCTTTCCATCGCGCTGACCTTCCTCGGGCCCGGGATCGACGCCTGTCGCGCGTTCGCCCAGAGCCTCGCGGCTCCGGTCATGGTCCCCGCGCGCGGCGGCGTGTCGCCCGTCGCCGGTTTCGGCGTCCGGGGCGGCGCCGCGCCGGTCTCCACAGGGCTTGATCCGGCTATCAACATCAGGCTCGATGTCCTCCCGGGAGTCCGGAATGTCCAGGTTTCCGCTGCGCCGAATGGATCGGCTTTTCGTGCCGAGAGTCTTGCGGCCGAGAAGACGGCCGCGCCTCTGCGGATCGAGGCCCGAAACGCCTCCAGGGCTCCTCAAGCGGAGACCGCCGCGCAGATCGGCCGTCTGTCGAAGGAGGTCGGTTCGGCTGTCGAATCGGTCGGCGCGATCCCTCAAGCCGGCGCCGAAGCCTCCCGCGCGCTCGGCTCGAAGCTGGAGTCCGTTTTGACCCGGCAGGAGGAGCCCTTCGCGCGGGAAGCGGACTTTGAGCCTTCCGTCGATGGCTTGGGCGATCGGAGGGGCGGCCGCCGCCTCGCGCGCCCGGCCGGCCAGGAGATCGTCGAATCTGTCCGCGAACACAACCGGCGCTTCGCCGTCCTGGAGCCGACGCCCGCGCAAGTGTCCCCGGCGCGGGCGCCGCGCGACGAACGGAGCCCCCTGTGGCTGCGTGTCCTCGGGGCCGGTGCCGCCTTGGCGAGCGCCTGCTTCGTCGGCTGGCCGCTGCTGTCGATGATGGCGCCGCTCGGCGCCCTCAATCTCGCGCTGGCCTTGAGCCTGGCGGCCCTCCCCTTCCTCCCGCCCTCGGCGCCCAAGCGCCTGAAGCAGCTGCCAGGCTTCCTGCTCGCGGCCCAGGGGTTCTCCGCTCTCGCCGCGATGTACTTCTACTTCACGGCGCCGCCGGCGCAGGCCGGCCTGCTCGCCCTGCTCAACGGGATCGGGATGGGCGGCCTCGGGATGCTCGGGGGCTGGGGCCTGGCGCGCTATCTCGGCCGGGCGGCGAAGCCGGGCGAGCGCCGCCTCTTGCCGGACGGCGTAGAACGCGCAGGCGCGTTCGCTGCCGCGGTCGTTGCCGCGGCAGCGATAGGCCTGACCCTGCTCGGCGTTCCAGGCCTCTTGCCGGCCGGCGTCAAGGCCCTCGCCTATCTTGCCAGTCCGTTGCTGCTCATGCACCTGCCCGGGCTGGACCGCCTCGGCCGCTGAAAGACGTCCACTACTATTGCCTGCCGCATTTTGGTATAAAATCCTCCTCAAGGAGAAGACAGAATATGGCCAACGCGCAATTCATGAAGCCGCTCCAGCCCTCCCCCGAGCTCGGCGCGATCGTCGGCACCAGCCCGCTCCCGAGGACCGAAGTGGTGAAGAAGGTTTGGGACTATATCAAGAAGAACGGCCTGCAGGACAAGACGAACAAGAGGAACATCAACGCCGACGATAAGCTCGCGAAGGTGTTCGGCGGGAAGACGCAGGTCAACATGTTCGAGATGACGGGGCTCATCTCGAAGCACCTGAAGTAGAAGCCCGGCAAGTTCCGCAGCGAATTCACCCGCCCGGGCCGCTCCAGGCGTCCCGGCGGTTCGCGCTTCCTTGCGGACTGCGGCGCCATTTCGGCGCGCTCAACGCGGGATATCGACCTCTAATCGAATCGAGAAGGAATGGCGAACTGCATCCTTGCCATCGATCAGGGCACCACGGGCAGCGCGGCGGCGGTCATGGACGAGTCCGGCTCGCTCATGTCCAAGGTGAAGCGGGAGTACCGGCAGATATTCCCCCGGCCCGGCTGGGTCGAACACGATCCCGAGGACATCTGGCGCACGGTACTGGAAACCGCGGCCTGGGCGATCCGCGAGGCGGGAATCCCCGCGTCGGACGTCGCCGCCATCGGCATCACCAACCAGCGCGAGACGACGCTGATCTGGGACAAGCGCACGGGCGCGGGCGTGCACAACGCCATCGTTTGGCAGGACAGGCGCACGGCCGGGCTCTGCGAGAGCTTGAAGAAGGCGGGGCATGAGAGGCGCGTGCGCGAGCGCACCGGCCTCCTGCTCGATCCCTACTTCTCCGGCACGAAGGTCCGCTGGCTCCTCGATCACGTGGGGGGCCTGCGCGAGAGGGCGAAGTCCGGCGCCGTGGCCTTCGGCACCGTGGACTCCTTCCTGCTTTGGCGGCTGAGCGGCGGCGCGATCCACGCGACGGACGTTTCCAACGCGTCGCGGACGATGCTATTCGACATCCACGCGCTCGCCTGGGACAAGGGCCTCTGCGAGCTCCTGCGCGTGCCCCCGCGCATCCTCCCGGAGGTCCGGCCCAGCATCGGGGTCTTCGGGCGCACCAAGGGGGTGCCGGGCCTTCCGGACGGCATCCCGATCTCAGGGATCGCGGGCGATCAGCAGGCGGCGCTGTTCGGCCAGGCCTGCTTCGACGTCGGCGAGGCCAAGTGCACCTTCGGGACGGGAAGCTTCCTCCTGCTCAACATCGGCCCCAGGCCGCGCTCCGGTCGCGCCGGCTGCGTGACCACGGTCGCCTGGCAATGGGAAGGCAGGACCACGTACGCGCTGGAGGGTTCGGCTTTCATCTGCGGCGCGGCGGTGCAATGGCTGCGCGACGGCCTGGGCATCCTGGGCTCGAGCGGGGAAGTCGAGACCCTCGCCCGGAGCGTGCCGGACAGCGGCGGCGTGCAGTTCGTGCCCGCCTTGACCGGGCTCGGAGCGCCCTATTGGCGGCCCGAGGCGCGCGGGATCATAACGGGCCTGACGCGCGGGACGAGCAGGGCCCACCTGGCGCGGGCCGCGCTGGAGGGCATGGCCATGCAGAACGTGGACCTCCTGCTGGCCATGGAGCGCGGCCTCGACAGGAGGATCAAGTGCCTCAAGGTGGACGGCGGCGCGGCCGCCGACGATCTTCTGATGCAGATGCAGGCCGATAGCCTTGGGGTGCGCTGTGTGCGCCCGCGCGTCATAGAGACGACCTCCGCCGGCGCAGCTTTCATGGCCGGGCTGGGCGTCGGCATATGGAAGAGGCCCGAGGATGTCCGGCGGGTCTGGAAGAGGGACAAGGAATTCGTTCCGGCCACCACGGCCAAGCAGCGCTCCGAGCGCCTGCGGCGCTGGCGGGACGCGGTCGCGCGGGCCTGATCGGCTCCGAAGACGGCTATTTCGACGGCAGCACCTGGCGCGGATTGACCAGGTCATTGTACCTGACCATGAAATGCACGTGCGGCCCCGTGGTCATGCCGGTCATGCCTATGTAGCCGAGGACCTGTCCGGCGCTGACGTACTGGCCCACCCGCACCGTGGGGCCGGCGGCGCCCAGACCCATGTGATGATAGGTGGTGCACGATCCGTCCGGATGCTGGACGATGACGTTGACCCCGGACTGCTGGTTCCCTCCCGCTTTGATGACCCTGCCCGCATCGAACGCCACCAGCGGGGTCCCCTTCGGGGCCGCGATGTCGATGCCCGTGTGGAAATGGGGGTAGTATTTCCCGTTGTATGTCCGGCCGCCGTAGACATCCCAGTTGCTGGGCCCGAATTCCTGCGACACCCTGCCTCCTCCCTTCACGGGCCAAACCTTGCCCCGCGCCAGCGGGACCGAAGGCGGAGGCGGCTTGTAGGCCGGCGCCTTCGCCATGGCCCGTTCAAGCTGGCCCTCCTCGGCGGCGAGGGCCTTCTGGAGCGCTCGGAGCTGCTCTTTGGTTACCTGCTGCGCCTGGGCCCGAAGGCCGCTCAGGTACCCGAGCAAAGCGGCCTCATCGGAGGCCCCTTTCGACTTCTTGGCTGAGGCACGGGCCTTGGACGAACTCCCCGGCAGGCCGGCTCCGGTCGGTTCCTCCCCCGACGGCAAGCCGACGAGGCCCGGTGAGTCCCACTTGAGAGGCACCTTGACCGATGTGCCGTTCGCTGCGCCGTCTCTCGACGGACCTGCTCCCGAACCTGCTCCCCCGCCTCCAGCGGAAGCGCCGCCCGTGCCCTGGGACGCCTGCAGCGCGGAATCCGCCCCGCTCCTGAGGGCGCCCGCCGCGGCCTCTTCCGCCGAGGCCCTTTCGGGCGAGGACGCAGCCGAGGACTCGGTCTCGGATTGGTCGCGTTCGCCGGCCTGCCCGGCCGCTCCCTGCGGGCCAGGGCTCGAGCCGCCGACCCCCGCCCCGCCGGGGGCGTCTGTCCGAGCCGCGTGCTCCGGGGGAGGCAGAGAGGCTTCCAGGCTTCCGACGCGGCCCGAGCCGCCGCGCGTCCGGGACCTCGAGGCGATCCAAGCGCCGACCAGCCCGAGGCAGAAGGCAGCCAGGATCGCCAGCCCTAGCCGGGACTGCTTGGACCGTTCGGGCCTGCGCAGGACGGGGATTTCCATCACCAGATAGTCTATGAAATCTTGGCGGCAAAGAGCCGCGGGCCTAGGGCGCGGGGGTCTCCTCCGAGAGCCGGAAAGTTCCTCGGATTCTGTCCAGGACGGGCGCCGCCTCGTCGAAGATCCCCTTCGTCGCGTCCAAAGTGAAGACATAGAGTCCTTGCGGGCCCTTGGCGCAAAGGACACGGATCCTGCGCGGGATCATGCGGACGGGGCGGCCGCAGTGTCGGAGGCTCGCTTCGTACGTCGTCTCATAAGCCTTGTTGAAGACGGCGCCCGCGCCGCGCTTTCGCCCGCGCGCCGCCTCGATTCGTTTCCAGGGGCCCGCGCGGCGGCCGGGCAGAGGCGGTTTCCAGCGCGAAAGCCAGGAGCGGCACGATAAGTCGGTGGGCCAATGGACCGCGCTCAACTGGACGCTCCAGTACGCATCGGGGGGCTTTTCGCAGGGCGTGTCGGCCGATCGGTCCAAAGAGAAGCCGCGGAGCTGGAAACCCGTGCCCCTCAATTCCGGATAGAGCACCGCCTCGGAAACGCTCTCGCGAGCGGCCAGCCCGCTCATGTCCGGGCGGAGCACGGCCTCCTGCGCCAGCCGGCCAGGCTCGGCGTCCTTGCCTTTCTGCTTCCATCGGAACCTGTAGATCTTGGCCTGCGCTCCAGCCGGCTGGCCGTCGTCGATCCAGAGGCCCCGCTCTTGCGCTGCGCCGGCAAGGAGGGGGGGCAGAAGGCTCTCGGAGCGCTCGCGCGACAGGAATGACCACCTCCAGCATGGGAACTCGGCCTGAAAATGTCCCGCCATCCTGAAGGCTTTCCCGCAGGAGAGCAGGGCGTTGCGCTTGGCCGGAGGGCGCGCCGGCGGCTCCGGAAGTCCCGCCATCCTCTCCAAGAGCGCGCCCGCGTCTCGCCGGTCGCTCATGAGCGCCTGCTGCAGTTCCACGGACCTCCGGCCGGAGGGATGATCCGCCAGGGCGCGCTGGATGTCGGCCATGTCCTGGAGCAGGAGGATGACCGCCCGGGCTTGGCGCCGGGGCGAGCGTTCCCGGAGGGGGATCGGCCGGGCAAGAGGGGCCGCGGCGTAGGCCGGGCTACTGATGAGGGCCTTGAATCCCGAGAGGATGTCCGCCGCCTCCTTGCGCCGGGCTTCGGGCAGCGGGGCCCTCCCCGCCTCCTCGGCGATGTCCGCGTATCTGTCGAGCGCTTTCGCCCACCCCTCCTCGGGCCTCTGCGCGCAAGCCGGGAGGCAAAGGGAGAGCGCGACCGTGAGGGGAAGCCCGAGCATGGGCCGCTCAGAGCCAGGTCGTGAGCGCTTCGTGCAGGTCCATGCGTGCGGCGTTCAAGACGAGGTCTTCTTCGCCGGCCCGAAGACCTCGAGGATGCAGCAGAGGCTGGCGGCGAAGACGCAGAAGAACGCGAAAGCGGCGAGCTGCCAAGGGACCGAGAACGGGACGACAGCGACGTGCCTGATCCTCTGGCGCAGGGCGTCCAGAGACGTGTCCGCGAAGCTGATCGAGCGGTTCTCGACGACCCTGCCCTGGCCGTCCACGGATAAGGCGTAATAGCGCTTTTCCGAAGCCGAGGAGAACGGGAATTCCAGGAGGGACTTCCTTGGGACGATCACGCCGACGCGTTTGGCCGAAGAGGTGACGTCGGTCTTCGGGACTCCCGACATGTAGCTGAAGGTCAGGAGAAAGACCGATTGCGCGATCAAGAGGATCAGCGCGATCGGATGCCGCAGAATCTGCCCGAGGACGCTTTGCTTTTCGCTCATGAAGGGACTCCGTGCCCGCTGACCGGCATTTGGACTTGCATGCACTCTATTGTACGATACGAAGCGGGACGGATACGAGATGCAGAAAATCGCCATATCTCCCAGGGGGCTGCGCTACGCCCGTCTGCGTCGGCCCGGCCCGAGGCTTTTGGGGAGGCTGGTGGAGATGTACCGCGCCGCGGGCTGGTGGTACCGAGGCGACACCCCGGCCATGCTCCGCAGGCTCATCCGCGGGAGCCACTGTTTTCTCGTGGCCGCGGACCGAGGCAAGGCCGTCGCGATGGGCCGCGCCATCAGCGACCGCGCGAGCGACGGCTACATACAGGACGTTTTCGTGGAGGAGGCGTATCGCGGCCGGGGCATCGGCGGGGAGATGGTGCGCAGGCTCGCCCGGCGCTTGGCCGGCGACCGCGTGCGCTGGATAGGGCTCATCGCGGCGCCCGGCAGCAGGCGCCTCTACGAGAGGGCGGGCTTCCGGCGCATGGGGGGCTTCAAGCCCATGCTGCTCAACGAGTAGCATGGATTTCCGGCTGCTCAAGCCCGAGGACGTTCCGAAGCTCAAGGGCTTCTTCGCCCGGCAGGCCTACCCGCTTTCTCCCTATTCGCTGAGCACCGCGGCCATGTGGAACCAGTGCATCCTGGACACCGTCTTCGCGGTCCGCGGCGACGCGGTGATCCTGGCCGAGGTCTCGCGCGAGGACCCAGCCAAGAGACACCTGCTCCTGCCCGTGGGGGGACCCCTTCCGGCGCCGACCCAGCTCAAGGAGATGGCCGCACGGGAGGGCTACGCCGAGTTCTGGCATGTTCCCGGCTCCTACGCGGCCGCCGCGACCTTTCAGGAGATAGAGAAGCTTTTTCTGGTCGAAGAGCAGCCGGAGTATGAGGATTACATCTACCGGAGCGCGGACCTCGCCCAGCTGCCCGGCAGGGCTTATGGAAAAAAGAGGAACCTGATCCGCCAGTTCGAGCGCGCGTACGTGGGGCCGGGAAGGGTCGAGGTGGCGGAGCTCTCCGCCGCGAACGCCGGGCTGTGCCTGCAGTGCCTCGAGGACTGGCGAAGGGAGCGCGCGAGCGAAGGCCTGAGCGACATCTTGGAATGCGAGCGCCAGGCGATCGCCTGCGCGGTCGCCAACTTCGAGCTTCTCGAACTCAAGGGCCTGATAGTCTCGGTGGAGGGGAATGCCCAGGGCTTCGGCATCGCCTCCAGGCTCAAAGACGACACGGGCGTGCTCAACTTCGAGAAGGCTTCGGACAAGGTCAAAGGGCTCTACCAGTTCCTGGACAGGGAGTGCGCCCGGCGCCTGTTCCCCGGCAGGGAATTCATCAACAAGGAAAGCGACATGGGCGACCCGGGCCTCGCCCGGGCCAAGAGCTCCTATCATCCCGTCCTGCGGGCCAAGTCCTACAAGCTGAGGATCCGCGCATGAAGGAAGAACCGCTCCGAGTCCTCATCGTGGAGGGCGACTCCGAGGCGGGTGAGCTCGCGGAGCGGGCCCTGGCCCGCGGAAGGCCGCCCGGCTTCTCCGTGGAGCGCTGTCCGACCCTTGCGGAGGGCGTGGAGCGGATCGCGCGGCGCAGGCCCGACGTGCTGGTGCTGGACCTCGACCTGCCGGACTCCTCGGGCATCAGGACTTTCCTGCAGGCGCAGTCCGCGGCTCCGGAGGTGCCCATCGTCATCCTGACCTCCGGCAACGGGGAGCCCGCCGCCCTGGAGGCGATCCAAAAGGGGGCGCAGGACTACGTGGCCAAAGGGGCCGCGGACGCGCAGACCCTCCCGCGCGCCCTGCGCTACGCAGTCGAGCGCAAGCGCGCCGAGCTGCGGGAGGGGCGGCTCAAGGAGGAATTCCTCCACAACGTCAGCCACGAGCTGAAGACGCCGTTGTTCGCCTTCGAGCACGCGGTGCAGCTGGTCCTGAGCGGGAACGCGGGCGAGATCGCCGATCCCCTGCGCAAGATCCTCGAGATCGCGGACAGGAACGCCAGGCATCTGGGGACCATGATAGACGACCTCCTCGACGTCACGCGCGCGGAGACGGGGAAGCTCGCGGTAGAGCCTGCGCGCATCTCCTTGGGCGAGCTCATCGCGGACGTCATCGAGACCGAGAGGGTGGCTGTGGCGGACAAGGATATGAGCCTGCAGGCGGAGGCGGCGGACATCCCGCCGGTCTACGCGGACGCGGTGCGGGTCCGCCAGGTCCTCATCAACCTCATAGACAACGCCGTGAAGTTCACCTCCAAGAAGGGGCGCGTCACCGTGGGCGCGCGCCTGCGCGAGGATGCGCCGGACGCGGTCGCAGTCTCCGTGTCGGATACGGGTTGCGGGATCCCCCCGGAGGCCGCCCAGGACGTCTTCGAGCGGCTCTACCAGGTCAGGGGGCCGCACGGAGAGGGCTACCGGAAGGGGCTGGGCATCGGCCTCTACATCTGCAAGCAGATCGTGGAGCGCCACGGGGGGCGCATCTGGGTCGAGAGCGAGCTGGGCAAAGGCAGCACCTTCCGTTTCACGCTGCCGGTCTTCTCCCTTGAGAAGCTCCTGGCGCCGCTGCTCCGGCGCGGGGAGGGCGCGGCCGGCCTCGTGCTCCTCAGGGTGCAGGTGCGCCCGCCGGGCCGGACCCTGGGGGAGGAAGCGCTCGAGAACGCCGTCGCCGAGACCCGCGACGTCCTCAGGCGCAGCGTCTATCCGGGAGACATCGTCCTGCCGGATATGGGCGCGGGGCAGGACGAGGGCCTGGTCTTCGTGGCCGCCGCCATCGATCCCGCGCTCGTCTCGAACATGGCGCGGCGCCTGGAGGCCGCGCTAGCCGGCGCCTACGCCCTCAGGATGCGGCACTTGGCGCCGAGGATCGTCCACGAAGTGGTGGGCCTGCCGGACCCGCAAGCCGCCTCCCCGGAGCAAAGGCTCGCGGCGGCTGTCCGCTCCATCGAAGAGATCGCGGCGAAAAGAGCGGCCTAAGGCAGCGCCGGGGCCCCGTTGTCCGCGAGCCACTTCCAAAAGTCGGGATTCAGCGCCTGGTAGTAGGGCAGCAGGGCCGGTTCCGCCATGTCCTGGAACAGCCCGGCGTAGGCTTCGGCCTTCCTGCGCTGCGCCGGCGAGAGCGCGGCCCTGGCCGCGTAGAGCTTCCCCATCTCCTCGGTGGCCGCGTAAAAATCCGCGGAACGGGCCTCAAACTCCTTCATGCTCAGCGCCTCGGCCTTCGGCCCCCAGCGCGTCCGGGACAGGACGCTCAGAGCGCCGGGGAGCCTGCGGCACTGCGAGGGCTTGCCCGAATCCGCGTCGAAGACGGCCTCGCCCAGCGGCGCCGCGACGTCGGCGTTGTCGGGCAGCCCGGAGAGCGGATAGAAGAACACCTTGAACTCGCGGCCGCCGGCGCTGCCCGTCGGCACGGGCCAGGAGACGGGCCACTCCAGGGGGATGAGCTTGTCGCACGGAGCCTGGGCGCTGAGGCCCTGCATGGCTTGCTGCAGGCGAGAGGGCATCGAAGGAACCTCCGGGGCCTTGCGGCATCCTGCGGGAATCAAGAGAGCGGCAAGGCCGGGAAGGCCGGCGAAAAGAAACAGGATGCAACGAAGGAGGGGTCTCATCGCTGTTTCCTGGAACGACGGCACGATAGTATGGGCCTTGTTTCGAGGGATTTCAAGGGGCGGCTCTGGAGCCGGGCCGCATCGGGTAACTTTTTGCGCGCCCGCGCGTAAATAAATTATGTTTAATGCGTTGAACAGCAGGCGGGGGCATGCCGCACGTGTCTCAGGGGGGAGTATGAAGCCGACGCGTCTCGCCGTTTGGACGGTCTTGGTCGCGGCCGCTTTGTCGCTGGCGCAGTCATCGGCGGCCCAGCAGGGAAGCTCCAAGAGGAGTCTGGATCTGCGCGTCGAGGAGTGCCCGGCCCCCAGCCTCTTTCTCAAGGGCCCGGACACGGCCCAGCGCAATCAGACCGTCACCTTGACGTGGGATGCCGTCAACGTCTCGGACCTGACGCTGGACGGCGTCGGACCGGTGAAGGGCGACAACTACCAGTTCAAGGCGACCTCCTGCGGGAAGATCACCTATACCCTCCGGGGCTCGGCTCCGTGCGGATCCGAAGTCCAGTCCAGCAAGACGATAGAGGTGAAGGAGACCAAAGTCTTCCTCACGGGGAGCCGGTTCTCCTGGGCGTCGTCGATCGGCGATTACATGGAGTACGGCTGCTGCTTGACCAACGTGTACCATGCGCAGATGTTCATGAACCAGCTCTACGGCGGAGAGAAAGCGTCGGCCGGCTTCAACGAGTTCGTCGATGCCATGAAGACCTGGCCGCGCTCCGCGGGCGTATACAACCAAGCGCAACTGGGCGGCCGCACCTATATCGTCGATGAGAAAGGCAATATCCTG
>Ga0315268_10007175_pt1 | contig 11757 bp, 14 predicted proteins | sample C1_top_MG_FD_204535 | JGI IMG/M metagenome (GOLD analysis project Ga0315268, IMG submission 204535) | Sediment microbial communities from Yellowstone Lake, YNP, Wyoming, USA - C1_top | ecosystem: Environmental > Aquatic > Freshwater > Lake > Sediment | place: USA: Wyoming | collected 2017-08-01 | reverse complement strand
TTTGTCTGTACAAGATTTAAAGTCTTGCGGTGCTCAGATTATTTTATCTAATGCCTACCATCTATTTTTGCGTCCAGGTATGGAGGTAATCAAAAATGCCGGAGGCTTGCATAATTTTATGAGTTGGGATAAACCTATACTTACTGACAGCGGCGGTTATCAGATATTCAGTTTGGCCTTGTTAAGAAAAGTAAATGAAAATGGAGTTGAATTTCAGTCTCACATCGACGGTTTCAGGCACTTATTGACTCCTGAAGATGTTGTCCGGATTCAGAAAGATTTAGGTTCAGATATAATGATGGTTTTAGATGACTGTGTACACTATCCATGTGAAAAAGATTATGCCGGCATCGCTATGAACAGGACTATTGACTGGGCCAGGCGTTCGAAAGCAGCTATCAGCCGTCAGCCGTCAGGTGTCAGCGAAAAGAAGCAGTTATTATTCGGGATTGTCCAGGGGGCCACCTATGAAGAGCTGCGTAAAGAGTGTACTAATAGATTAATCGAAATAGGCTTTGACGGCTATGCCCTGGGCGGACTTTCTGTTGGCGAACCCAAGAATTTAATGTATAATATTGCGAACGTTGTTTTGGAATTATTACCTAAAGATAAGCCGCATTATATGATGGGCGTAGGTTTGCCTGAAGATATAATCGAATCCGTCGAGCTGGGGGTGGATATGTTTGATTGCGTTGCTCCCACCCGTTACGGCAGGAACGGTACGGCTTTTACGAGTACAGGCAAGATGAGCGTAAGAAACGCCGCCTATACGGAGGATTTTACGCCTTTAGATAAGGATTGCAGTTGTTATACCTGCAAGAATTTTAGCCGGGCCTATCTTCGGCATTTATTTAATACGAGTGAAATCTTGGGCTTAAGATTAGTCTCCCTGCATAATGTTTATTTCTATCTGGAGATGATGCGTAACATCCGCCAGGCAATCGAACGGGATAGGTTCACAGAGTTCAAGAAGGAATTCTTGTCTAATTATAATAATAAAGTTACTAACTGTTAATAAAGCCAGGTAAAATGATAAGTTCGTTACTAACTGTTACTATCGGTTACAAAAGAATAACTACTGAAAGACAAAGTAACTGTTAGTAACGAAAAGGTTATTCTTAAGTTTGCCTTATTAACCAATAGTAACTGATAGTAACCTCTTAAGAATGCGAATAGACATTATCACCATCTTTCCCAGGATGTTTGCGCCGGTTCTAAATGAGTCAATCATTAAAAGAGCGCAGAAGAAAAGAAAAGTAAGGATTTTTATCCATGACCTCAGGGATTATTCTAAGGATAAACACCGTAAAGTGGATGACCGGCCTTTTGGTGGCGGTTCAGGAATGGTCATGCGGCCGGAACCCATATTCGAGGCAGTAAAAGATATAAGGTCACAAGGTCACAAGGTCACAAGGTCACAAGTCGTCTTATTATGCCCTCAAGGAGAGAGGCTAAATCAGAAAGTCGCAAGAAGGTTACTGAAATATAAACAGCTTATTTTAATCTGCGGTCATTACGAGGGCATAGATGAGCGGGTGAGGCTGCATTTAGTTGATGAAGAGATTTCCATCGGTGATTATATATTAACCGGCGGAGAGTTACCTGCTATGGTTCTGGTTGACTGTATTGTGCGACTTCTGCCGGGAGTATTAGGCGATAAAAATTCCTTGAATTTTGAGACATTTGAGGATAATCTATTAGAGTATGCTCAGTACACCAGGCCCGCAGCTTATTGCGGAATGGCTGTTCCCAAAATACTACTTTCAGGTGACCATAAAAAAATTGCGGATTGGAGAAGACAGGAGGCTTTAAAAAGGACAAAAGAAAAAAGGCCGGATTTATTAAAAAAGGAGTTAAGAAATGGATAAAATCAAACTTATCGAACAAGAATATACAAAAAAAGAATTTCCGAAATTTAATGTGGGAGATACGGTTAAGGTTCTGACCAAGATTACCGAGGGGGATAAGGTAAGGCTGCATCCTTTTGAGGGCCTGGTTATTGCCAGAAAAGGTTCAGGCACAAAGATGAGTTTTACCATAAGAAAAATTTCCTATGGTGAAGGTATTGAACGTGTTTTTCCTCTATATTCTCCGATGATTGAACGTATTGAAGTGGTCAAGAAAGGAAAGGTGAAAAAAGCAAAGCTTTATTACATCAGGAACAAAATCGGCAAAAGCGCGACCAAAGTTGATTCGGCAGAAACATAATTGGTAAATTTCTTAGATTATGCTTTACCCCGTTAGAGAAAGCTTGTCTTATTAGAAATTAGTTTGTAAAGGAATAAGGTTATTAACTTATGGAGCAGATAGCAGTTAAAAACCATACCGTTAGAAAATATGGATTCTCTAACGGGGTTTACTTCGAAAGGAAGTTTGGGAAAAAGGGTAAAAACCTGGTTATAGGAGTCGACGAAGCAGGCAGAGGTCCTCTGGCAGGACCAGTGGTTGCTGCAGCAGTTTACCTAAAGACATTTAATTTTAAAAACCGCATTGATGATTCCAAAAAGTTAACACCCCTAGAGAGACAAAAGGCGTTTTTTGAAATTGCTGATAAGTCCGTATTCGGCATCGGCGTGGTGAATGAAAAAATTGTGGACCGCCTGAATATCTTGGTGGCAACGCAGATAGCGATGGAGAAGGCAATAGAAGAACTGCTGGAAAGATTAGCAGCGTATAAACAACAGCGCATCCATTTGCTTGTAGACGGAAATGTAAAACTCGGAATTAATCTCCCCCGTACAAATATTATAAAAGGAGATGCCAGGTCTAAAAGCATCGCCTCTGCTTCTATTCTGGCTAAGGTTACTCGAGACAGGATTATGTGTTTATATGATAAGATTTTTCCGCAATACGGTTTCATTAAACATAAAGGTTATCCGACAAAAGCACACCGAATAGCGCTTAAAAGATTTGGCAGGTCCATAATTCACAGAACAAGTTTTGCCGGTGTCTAAACGGTATTCTAAAAAAATATATTTTAACGCAGATATTCGCAGATTACACGCAGATTTTTATCTGCGATAATCTGTTCTCCTTCGCTAAAGCTTCGAAGAACTATCCCCCGTAGCCTTGGCGAAGGGGGATGCGTTAGATTTGCGATAATTTGCGTTTAAAAATAGTTTTAATAGTGTCTAAAGAAAATTTAAATCTGGGAAAGGCTGGAGAGAAAGAGGCAGTAAGGTTTTTAAAAGATAGGGGTTATAAGCTTTTAAGACAAAATTATAAGACAAAATTAGGTGAAATTGACATCGTAGCCTGGGACGGAGAAACTCTGTGTTTCATAGAAGTAAAAACGAGAAGTTCTTGTCTGTTCGGTCATCCCGCTGAGGCACTCACCCAGGATAAACAGAGGAAACTTTCTCAACTTGCTCTTATCTTTCTTAAGGAACATAATCTTATCAATAAAAAAGCCAGGTTTGATGTGGTTACTATAATTCATTCAAATGATAAGCCATTAGATTTTAAATTAATCAAAGATGCCTTTCCGTTAGACGAAAGTTTTACTTATTAATATGTTAAAAGATATCAGTATTGCACAAAGAGCCAGAAAAGAACCTATAAAAAAAATCGCCGAAAAATTAGGTATAGATAAGAAATATCTTATTCTCTACGGTAATTTCATTGCCAAGACCGACTTAAGTATCTTGGAAGAAATAAAAAACAAACCCAGAGGTAAATATATTTTAGTTACTGCTATCACGCCCACTCCTTTAGGTGAAGGTAAAACCGTAACTACTATCGGTCTTTCCATGGCATTAAATAGATTGGGGAAACTTAGTTCTGTCTGCCTCAGACAGCCTTCGCTGGGTCCTGTTTTTGGTATTAAAGGAAGTGCGGGCGGCGGTGGATATTCTCAGGTTTTACCCAGGGAGGACTTTGATTTGCATTTTACAGGCGATGCGCATGCGGTTGGCCTGGCGCACAATATCGCAGCGGCATTCTTAGATAATTCTTTATTTAGAAACAACAGGCTCCATATCGATATTAATGAAATATACTGGCGTCGCGTAGTTGATATCGGAGACAGATTTTTGAGAAATATAAGAATCGGTCTTGGCTCCAAGAGTGACGGAATCCCGCGTAACAGCGGGTTTGATATTACCCCTGCTTCTGAGATAATGGCGATATTAGCATTAAGCAAAAATTTAAAAGATTTAAGAAGCCGGCTAGGCAGGATTGTTATCGCCGAGACAACCAAAGAAAAACCCGTAACCACAGAAGATATAAAAGCCGCCGGACTTATGAGTGTGCTCTTAAAAGACGCCATAATGCCAAATCTGATTCAGACGATAGAAAGAACACCCTGCTTTGTGCATACCGGACCTTTTGCTAATATTGCACACGGCAACAGCTCCATAATCCAGGATAGAATAGCTCTTGCTTTTTGCGATTATGTAGTTACGGAAGCCGGTTTTGGAGTAGATTGTGGTGCGGAGAAATTTTTTAATATAAAATGCCGTGTAAGCGGACTCAAACCGGATGCTGCAGTATTAGTTTGTTCCGTAAGAGCATTAAAGGCACACGGCGGCATATCTAAATTAGCGGCCTTAGAGAAAGGTTTGGGTAATTTAGAGAAACAAATTGAGAACGTTAAAATTTTCGGAATCCCTGTAGTGGTGGCGGTCAACAGATTCAATACCGATGGCGAAAAAGAAATAAATTTTGTAAAAAGAAAGGCAATTGAATTTGGAGCCCAGGACTGCCAGATTAGTGAGGTCTGGCAGAAAGGTTCAAAAGGCGGTATAGATTTAGCGAAGAGTGTAATCAGCTTAGCTTGTAGGCCTAAAAAATTTAAATTTCTTTATTCTTTGGATATACCGATAAAAGAAAAAATTGAAATTATCGCCACAAAGATTTACGGCGCCAAGGCAGTGACATACTCGAAAGCAGCTGAGGAAAAGATTAAATTATTTACCAAGCGTAATTGGGATAGGCTCCCTATATGTATGGCAAAGACACCTTTATCCTTATCGGATGATGCAAGTCTTAAAGGAAAACCCGAAGGATTTATTCTTTCGATAAGAGATATTCGCGCATATATCGGCGCAGGATTCCTGAGCCCCCTTTGCGCAGGTATACAGACGATGCCGGGACTTCCCAGCCATCCCCGTGGGGAAAATATTGATATCGATGAAAAAGGAAATATTGTGGGATTGTCTTAGTGAGTCGTCAGTCAGCAGCCTTCAGTCGTCAGCTGAAAGCCGATGGCTGATAGCTGATAGCTTATAACATGTACGCTACAAATTCTCTTAAACAATACTTAGATGATTTAGCCGCAAAACTTCCTGCTCCGGGCGGAGGTTCAGCCGCAGCTTTAAATGCCGGATTAGGCGCAGCTTTAATCAGTATGGTAGTGAATTTTACTTTAGAAAAACCCCAATATTCACGATATGAAAGTGAATTAAAGGCGATAATAAAAAAATCTGAAGAGTTAAGAAAGGAATTCCTGAATTTAGTAGATCTGGATGTCATAGCTTATAACAGTAAGGATATAAAGAAAGCCTTGGATGTCCCGCTTATGATTTGCCGACTCTGTTTTGAAGGGATAAAACTATGCACACCTTTAATCACAAAAGGCAATGAGAAACTCATCAGTGATGTGGCAGTGGCAGCGGTGTTATTAGAGTCGGCATTTGTAAGCGCTTATTTTAATGTGGAGATAAATTTGAAGTATCTGAATGATGACGCCGTTGCTAAAAAATTAAGAGAAGAGCTGGATACAAAAAAGAAAACAATAAAAAGGATAAGGTTTGTTACGGAGGTGAAAATTGGCAAAATTATTAGAGGGTAAGCCCTTAGCAGAAATAATAAAAGAAAAGACCAAACAAGAGGTTAGTCTTTTAAAGAAAAAGCCGGTTTTAGCCAGCATTCAGGTAGGTGAAAATGCCGGTGCCGAGGCTTATGTAAAATCGCAGAAGAAAACTGCGGAGAGTTTAGGCATAAATTATCAGTTTCATAAATTAAGCCAGGATAGCTCTGAAGTTACACTCATTGATTTTATCCAAAAATTAAATTCTGATAAGTCCGTAAATGGTATCATTATCCAGATGCCACTTCCTAGCCAAATAGATTATAAAAAGATAAGCCAGTTTATTTCACCTGATAAAGATGTGGAAGGAATACATCCGGCTAATATAGGTAAAATTGTCTTCGCTAAAGCAAAAATCTTACCCTGTACTCCTGCGGCAGTGATGGAATTGTTAAAAGAGACAGGCGTTGATTTATACGGTAAGGAAGTAGTAGTGGTAGGTCACAGCGAAATTGTAGGTAAGCCTTTGAGTCTTTTATTATTGGATAGATTTGCGACAGTCACGGTTTGTCATATCGGTACATCAAAGGCAGGGAAATTAGAGGAACATGTAAAAAAAGCAGAGGTTTTGATTGTAGCTGTGGGTAAAGCAGGAGTGATTAAAGGTGAGTGGATAAAGGAAGGTGCGATTGTGATTGATGTAGGAATAAACAGGGTTGGTGATAAAATAGTAGGTGATGTAGAATTTGTAGAAGCGGAAAAACGCGCTTCGTATATTACGCCGGTCCCAGGCGGTATAGGTCCTTTGACCGTAACAATGCTCATACGTAATCTGGTTGAGGCTGCGAAATTACAACAATGAGAACAATAGTTCTTTTGACAATATCAAATGTATTTATGACTTTTGCCTGGTATGGACATCTTAAGTATAAGAATTCGCCGTTATGGATAGCGATTTTTGTAAGTTGGATGATTGCCTTTGTAGAATACTGCTTCCAGGTACCGGCTAACCGCATTGGTTCTTACCATTTTTCCACGGCTCAGTTAAAGACTATACAGGAAGTTATCACTTTAATCGTTTTTTCCATATTCTCTATCGTATATCTCAAAGAAGGATTTCAGATAAGGCATCCAAAAGGAAGAAAAAGTAAATGAACTTTAAAGAAAAACTGCAAGCAGGTAAGTTTTTGGTAACGTCGGAGATTGGGCCGCCAAAGGGGATTGAGACCAAACATATCTTAGAGGATACTGATTATGAATCCAAAAACAAAGAACTTAGAAGTTGGCGAAAAAATTCAAGTTGAAATCTTAAAAAAATTTTCTGGAGAAAAAAGGGTATATTTGGGCGCAGAATTATATGAGATGGTTAACCAGCTAATTAAGGATGGTATTCGCCATTCCTGTTTTGGTTTAAAAGACAAAGAGATTGATAGGAGAGCAAAAGAGATTATCTCGCCATGGTACAAGAAGAAGCATTAAAGCCGATAATTGAATTATTAAATACATTAAAAGTGCCCTATATGTTAGTAGGGGCGATTGCGGTAAATTATTATTCAGTGCCTCGTTTTACGCATGATGCTGATTTGGTTGTCCAGATAGAGCCAAGGCATATTGATGTTTTATGCCAGTCTTTAGAAAATAGATATTATGTTGATGCGGAGATGATAAAAGAAGCGCTTTCCTCTTCAGGGCAATTTAATTTTATTCATTTTGATACGGGCTTTAAAATTGACTTTTGGATACTGCAAAAGGATGAGTTTAGTCAAGTGCAATTTTCTCGCCGTATTCCCGGAAAAATCTTTGGTCAAGCTGTGTTTATGATTTCTCCTGAAGATTTGATATTGACGAAGCTTTCTTGGTTTAAAGAATCGGATATCCAGAAACATTTTTTAGACGCTGTTGGTGTATATCGTATGCAAAGAGAAATTATGAATATTGATTACTTGCATAAGCATGTGCAAGAATTAAATTTAACAGAGATTCTCCAAGAATTAGAAAAGAAAGTTAATTTAGAAACTTAAGGATATAAATATGACCTTTAAAGAGAAACTACAATCTGGGAAGTTTATGGTGACCTCGGAGATTGGGCCGCCGAAAGGCATAGAAACAAAGACAATTTTAGAAGACGCTGAACTCATTCGTGGACGGGCGGATGCGATAAATGTTACGGATTTACAGAGTTCAGTGATGCGCTTGGGTTCGTTGGCGGTTTGCATCCTTTTAAAACAGAAAGGCTTTGAGCCGATATACCAAATTACCTGCCGCGACCGCAACCGTCTGGCTTTGCAGTCAGACATACTTTCCGCAGCCGCGTTGGGAATAGAAAATTTGTTAATCTTGACCGGTGACTATCCAACTTTAGGTGACCATCCTGAGGCAAAACCTGTATTTGATTTGGATTCTGTGCAATTATTGCAGGTGGTAAAGAAACTTCAGGAGGGTTGGGATATGAAGGGAAATAAATTAGAAGGGACGCCTCCTAAATTTTGCGTGGGCGCAGTGGTAAATCCCGGTGCAGACCCTCTTGAACCGCAGATTCTTAAGATGGAAAAGAAGATTGAGGCTGGAGCTGAGTTTTTTCAGACCCAGGCACTCTATGATATAAAGGTTTTTGAGAATTTTTTATCTAAAATTAGACATTTAAAGACAACTATATTAGCGGGGATTGTTTTGTTAAAATCTGCGGGTATGGCAAAATACATGAATAAAAATGTTGCGGGGGTATTTGTTCCGGATAATTTGATAAAAGAAATGCAGGATTCCAAAGACAAGGTGGCAAAATCAGTAGAAATCTCCGCAAGACTTATAAAAGAATTAAGGCCAATGTGTCAGGGCATACATATTATGCCTATTGGTTGGGGTAAGGTTGTGCCAAGAGTTTTAGACGCCTCAGGACTTTAATTATGGTCAAAGTAGTGATCATCGGTGCTTCGGTTGCCGGACATACGGTAGCAGTAAACTTAAGAGAAAAAAACAGAGACTGCTCTATAAGCTTAATCACACAGGAGTCCTTTCCTTTTTATGACAGAAGGAGACTCCTGGATTATCTTGCCGGAAAAATAAAAGAAAAAGAACTCTTACTTTCGTCCTTGGAATTTTATGCGCAGAAGAATATAAATTTTTTTAAAGAAAATAAAGTGATAGGAATTAACCCAAACCGCCACCTGATTTATTTAAAAGAAGAAGAAAACCGGCAAAGTTTGGAATACGATTTGCTGGTAATCTGTTCGGGCAGAAAGACCGTTTTGCCGGAGATACCCGGGATAAATAAAGAAGGCGTATTCAGGTTTGATACATTAAAAGATTTTAAAGATGCCCGACACTATTTAATCAGCGATTCTGTTTGTTTGATAGGTTGGAATCTTTTTACACCATGTCTTGTGCAGATTATGACCGAAAAACAGAGAGAGGTTAAATTAATAATGAATGAAACACCCGCTGATTATCGGACTCTGGAAGGCGTTGAGGTTATATACAGCGAAGTAGTGGAGATCATCGGTGAATCAAGGGTTCAGGCAGTTAAACTCAAAGAAGGAAAGATTATCGGAACATCTTTAATAGTGGTGATGGGTCTGCCTAAGGCCAGTATTGATTTTCTGAAGGATACGGCTATAGAGGTGTCGCAAGATGCGATATGCGTTGATGAAAGAATGCGCACAAATCTAATAAATGTTTTTTCTGCAGGGTCGGTGTGTAGCCGAAAGGATTTGCCAGTCAGATTTAAGACCTGGGAGGAAACTGTAAATGAAAGTAAAGTTTTAGTAGATAATCTTATACAAACCATAGGAGGATAGCATGTCAGATGTATTGGTAGATTTGGGTTCAAAAGGCGCGGATGCGGTTCTGGGGTTTACCAGGAATACCCTGGAGAAATTAGCCAGAGAAAAAGGCAGGGACTTTGCCATAACTTTTCCTGAGACAAATTATTATCTGCCTCTTATTAACGCGCTCTTAAATGTGGAAGTGAAAAATATTTCAGACTGCCTTAAGGTCTTAAAGCAAGCCGAGGGATTGAATAAAAATGTTCCTGCTGATAACGGGTTTTCAATAGCCGCATTAGGCGGGATTTTAAATAAAGGCGCAGCCACGCTTATCTGCGAAGAAATACTCGCTTGTGTCAGTACGGTTAAGAATGAGCATCCTAAACAAGGGTATACCGGATTTTTACCGGATAAATTATTGCGGGCTTTAGGAATTCAATTGGTAGATGGAAGAATTGCCGGAGTAGCAGTTATTTTGGGCCCGGCCAAAGATGAGGATTCTGCGGTTGAACTAATCCGCAATTTTCAGACTAACAGTATTGTCAGCATCCTGGTTGGCAACGTAAACGGCAATACCTTAAAGAAACAACTGGAGGATAAAGGAGTGGAGCTGGGATTGGAAAATTATATTGTTCCTTTAGGAGAGGATTATTTATCCGCGATTTATGCTGTCGACTGGGCAGTCAGGGCTCCTTTAATCTACGGCGGATTTAAAGCCGGGCAATGGCAGGGGGTAGCTGATTATATGCGTAACCGCGTTCCGGCATTTGTCGTGCTTTTAAGCTATGTAGATGAGGTGATAGTGGCAACGGGATTAGGGGTATTGGCTTTTGGTATTCCTATCATAACTGATTTGGACGTGCCGCAGTTAGGAAAGATTGATACCACTTTACATGAGGCATTAGTAACCGAAAAAGATTACAAAAAAATTGTTTCTAAATGTTTGTTGACCCGCGGTATCAAGGTTAAGGTGGCGAAGGTTAATGTGCCGGTGGCGTATGCCGCAGCATTTGAAGGCGAACGTGTAAGGAAGGAACAGTTGCATATTGAGTTTGGCGGGAAGGCAAGCAGATCATTCGAGTATCTGACTACCAAAAAGCTCGATGAGATTGAAGACGGTAAAGTGGAGTTATGCGGGTCTGATATAGATAAACTTGCAAAAGGCAAGAAATCCTTGCCTTTGGCAATTATCGTGGAGGTTGCCGGCCGCAAGATGCAGAAAGATTTTGAGCCGATTTTGGAACGACAGATTCATCGTTTTATAAATTATGCTCAAGGGTTAATGCATATCGGCCAGCGAGATATGAACTGGATAAGGATTTCCCAGGAGGCATTCAATAAAGGTTTTCGTCTTAAACATATCGGTATTATTCTGCATGCTATGCTGCATCAGGAATACAGCGCGATTGTGGATAAGGTTCAGGTGAAGATTTATACTAAAGAGGAAGAGGTGGATAAATTATTAGCCCCCGCTAAAAAAGTATTTGACCAGCGCGATGAGCGTTCAAGCGGCATGACCGATGAGAGTGTGGATACGTTTTATTCTTGCTCTTTATGTCAGAGTTTTGCCCCTAACCATGTTTGCATTATTACGCCTGAACGCTTAGGATTATGCGGTGCTTATTCCTGGCTGGACGGCAAGGCGTCTTTCGAGATTAATCCCACGGGTCCGAATCAACCGGTGGAAAAAGGAGAGTTGCTGGATAAGAAATTAGGCCAGTGGAAGAATATCAATGATTTTGTTTATGAAAAGTCTAACAAGACCATTGAGAAAGTAAGCATGTACTCACTAATGGATTATCCGTCGTCATCCTGCGGATGTTTCGAATGTATAGTAGCGGTGGTACCTGAGGCAAACGGAGTGATGGTGGTACACCGTGATTATTCTGGCATGACTCCCGTGGGTATGACATTTACTACTTTAGCCGGCTCAGTTGGAGGAGGGGTGCAAGCCCCGGGTTTCTTAGGCATCGGCAAGTTATATGTGGTAAGCAAGAAGTTTCTTTCGGCTGAAGGCGGGCTTTTAAGGTTGGTATGGATGCCGAAAGAATTAAAAGAAATTCTTGCGGATAAATTAAAGAAGCGAAGCGAAGAGTTAGGAATGCCGGATTTGCTTGAAAAAATAGCCGATGAAACCAATGCCACGACTGCGGAAGACTTAATCGGTTTCCTGGAAAAAGTAAAACATCCTGCGCTTAATATGGAGCGGTTAATATAAGAAGTTGATAGCCAGCGTTTGATTGTCGA
>Ga0315268_10007174_pt1 | contig 11761 bp, 9 predicted proteins | sample C1_top_MG_FD_204535 | JGI IMG/M metagenome (GOLD analysis project Ga0315268, IMG submission 204535) | Sediment microbial communities from Yellowstone Lake, YNP, Wyoming, USA - C1_top | ecosystem: Environmental > Aquatic > Freshwater > Lake > Sediment | place: USA: Wyoming | collected 2017-08-01 | reverse complement strand
TCATTTTTGGGGAAAATCTTATTAAAGACTTAAGGGGGTGGATTAATTCAATCGTACAGCTTGAGAAGGCAGGCTATTCGCGCCAAGATACATTGGCCTTGCTTTACCAGGAGCCAATTAATAAATGGCCAGCAATGGCGCGAAGGTTAACAAAGATGAATGGGTGAGGCCGTTTCAATACTCTGGGATTTCTATACTTGGGAAACAAATTGATTCCCTTTGATATAAAAGCGTAGTTTTCTGTCTTTCCAGGATCCGGCGTAGGCGACGCCGATGCGTTTGGATTTGACGATTTTGGCTTTGGAAATCTTTACCCCTCTGTCTTCAATGTAAAGTTTAGCGTCTTTGCTTACTGCCGAAGTGCAGTTGAGTTTTTTGTCAATTCTCAAAGCCCGGCAAAGTTTGCCGGGGCCATCAGACAAAGTGATCAGTGCCCAGTGGTCAGTGCTCAGTTTTTTTCTACTGGGAACTGATAACTGGGAACTGGGAACTAAATTTCTATTTTTCACCATAAATTCTATTAGATTGGTCGGTTCCAAAGCGCGGATTAGTACCGCCGAAGGATAATTTTTTGCTTCGGTAACGATATTCAGGCAATAGTACATGCCGTAAATCATATAAACATACCAGGTACCGGCTGGTTCGAACATTACCTTTGTTCGATCCGTTTTGCCTTTTGAAGCATGGCAGGCCAGATCGTGCGGCCCGACATAGGCCTCGGTTTCCACGATCATGCCGGATAATTTATTTTTGCCGATTTTGCGCACCAAAAATTTACCTAATAAGTCTTGGGCTACTAGTACTGTGTTACGTTTGAAAAAGTGAGAGTTAAGATGCATAAATAAAGATATATCCAAAATCTAAAATATGAATGTCAAATAAAATTCAAAGTCCTAAGCTCAAATGACAAATAAAACCCCAAGTTGCAAATCCTAAAATGTCATGCCGAACTAGTTTCGGCATCTTCTGAAGATCCTGAAACGAGTTCAGGATGACAGTTTGGAATTGGGACTTAGAGCTTTATTCGAGCGGGTTTGGATTTAGGATTTTGAATTATTATTCATAATTCATACTTCCTAATTCATAATTCGTTTCTGTATTATCTTCGCCACTACTTGCGGATTGGCTTTCCCTTTCGTCTCTTTCATCACCTGCCCGATTAAAAACTGGAGGGTTTTGGCTTTACCCGCTTGCAGTTCTTTTACCGCCGCGGGATTATTTTTAATGACATTATTCACGGCTTTACCCAATGCGCCGGAGTCAGATATCTGCACCAAGTCAAGGGCTTCGGCAATTTGCGAGGGGTCGCCGCCTTTTTTTAACATTTTAGAGAGAATTGTTTGCGCCGCGGAAGAATTGATTTTATTTTCCCGCAGCATCACGATGAGCTCGGCCAGATTTTCGGGAGTGCAGCGCATACTTTTTTCTTTCGTCCAGCATTTCTTAATTTCCGTAACAATATAGTTGGCTAAAAGCTGATACATTCCCGTAGGAACAGGGCTATGCCCTGTTCGAACAGGACGAAGTCCTGTTCCTACATTGGTGTCTTCCCACCAAGAACGCAGCTCGCTGGCCGATTCTTCAAAGTAGTCAGCCAGCTCTTTATTAAAAACCAACACCTCGATTGAATCTAAGTTTAATCCATACTCTTTTTTCAACCGCAAGCGAAATCCCTCCGGCAGTTCCGGCAATTCTTTCTGGAGCAGAGCTACCAATTTGCGATCCACGATAATCGGCGGAATGTCCGGTTCGGGGAAATATCGGTAATCGCTAGCTTCTTCCTTGGTTCTTTGGCTCACGGTGGCTTGTTTCCCCTCGCTCCACCCGCGAGTTTCAGCTAAAACCTTTTCGCCTCTATCCAAAATCCGCTGCTGCCGCTTTATCTCATAATCAATACTGCGCTCTACTGCCTTAAACGAATTAAGATTTTTGACTTCAACTTTGGTCCCGGATAATTTTTTCTTGCCTTGGGCGTTAGCTGGAGCCAGTGAGATATTGGCCTCACAACGCATCTGGCCTTTTTCCATATCCGCATCGGAAATGCCTAAATAACGCATAATTAATTGCAGCTCCTGGCAGAATTTCCGGGCTTCTTCAGCGTTTGCAATATCCGCTTCGGTAACCAATTCAATCAGAGGCACGCCGGCCCGGTTGAGGTCTACCAAAGTGAAATCGGTGCCTTTGGGGTGAAAATTCTTTCCTGCGTCTTCCTCGAGATGAACCCGGGTTATCCTGATTTTTTTGCCATCGATGTGGAGGTGGCCTCCCAGACAAAAAGGTCTTTCATACTGGCTTATTTGGTAACCCTTGGGAAGATCGGGATAAAAATAACTTTTCCGGGCAAAGGAGGAATACTCGGCAATTTGGGAGTTAAGAGCAACTCCAAGTTTAATAACGGCATTAATAGCGGCTTCATTGGGAGTCGGCAAGCTGCCTGGCAAGCCCATGCAAGTCGGGCAGGTGTGAATATTGGGCTTTTTGCAGAATGGGTCATTGGTGCAGCGGCAGAACATCTTGCTTCTGGTTTTGGCTTGGGCATGAACTTCCATACCAATAACCGGCTGCCATTTAGTTTTTGATTGCATAAGTTCAAGTTATTGCCTTTAGAATCTACAATAAATATATATATTATTCAAAAATAATAAACCTCCCCTTAGCCCCTCCTTCGTAAGGAGGGGACGGTGTCCTCCCCTTAATAAGGGGAGGTGCCCGAGTCAGCGAGGGCAGAGGGGTATCATTTCGTTTAATTATTCTTTCAGATATTTTTTTTCTATAGTTAAATACCTAGGTAACTGTTAATAATATTTTTATGGTACTAGGTGTGGATAAATTGCTCGAATTGGTTAAAGAAAAGAAATTAGTTGAGAATTTATGTGATCGAGAGCTCAAAAATCCCGAAGGAGCCGGTTTTGACTTGCGCTTGGGGGAATTATTTGAGTTAGAAGGGGAAGGGTTTTTGGGGATTGAAAACCGGGACACGCCTGATCTCAAAAAAGTTGCCGAATATAAAAGTGATAACCCCGAGGAATTATTTGAACTATTGCCGGGAAAATATTATCTTGTCACCACGATAGAATCGGTAAATCTACCGGCAGATATAATTGCCTTCATAGTATCCCGCACTACGCTTTTCCGTTCCGGCATCGCCCTTTTTAACGGCGCAGTCTCGCCCGGCTACCAAGGGAAGCTGACATTCGCGATTTGCAACTTAGGGGGAAAGAAAATTAAAATAGCTTTAGGTGCCCGGGTTGTCCACATAACTTTTCATGAAGTGGCCGGCAGTTCTAATTTATACCGCGGCCAGTGGCAGGGGGGAAGAGTGACAACGGAAGGGACCGAAAAGCAAGTTTAAAATTTTTAATTTTTAATTTTTAATTTTTATACTACATTCAATTTTTAATTTCTTAATTTGTATTTTCCAAAACCCGAGTCCGCTTAAAAATTAAACCAATAAAAATTGATTAAAAATTTCAAATTTCAAATTAAAAAATTCCAATTGTAAACATAATCTCAATGCCAAGCAATCAAAACGATACTAAATTCATCATTAGAAAGTCCCGCAAAATCAGCGGTACCATTCCAGTAAAGGGTGCGAAGAACCACGCTTTGAAAGTTTTGGCAGCGGCAGTTTTAACCGACAAGGATGTCAAGATCACCAATGTACCCCAAATTGAAGATATCCAGAGAAAAATTGAGCTGCTTGAACTGATCGGAGTAAAAGTAAAAAAAGAAAAAGACACATTGGTCTTGAACGCCAAAAACATCAAAACTACCGTGCTGGAACCGGAAAAATCCAGCACCATCCGTACTTCCATAATTTTAGCTGCCGCTCTGCTTTCCCGTTTTGGGAAAGTAAGTTTTTATCATCCCGGTGGATGTATTTTAGGCAAAAGACCAGTCGACATTTTCCTGCTCGGTTTTGAAAAATTAGGCGCTAAACTTTCCTATAAAAATAAATTTATTCAAGTCACCGCTCCCCGAGGCCGTTTGGTGGGGGGAGAATTTTTCTTTCGCAGAATCAGCGTAACCGCTACCGAAGCCCTTATTATCGCGGCGGTTCTCGCGAAGGGGAAAACAATTCTTAAAAACGCTGCGCTGGAACCAGAAATTGTGGCGTTGGCAAAATTTCTTAACGGCTGCGGCGCAAAAATAAGGGGGGCGGGGACCCCAACAATCCAGATTGAAGGAGTAAAGAAGATCAATGGAGGGCTCACTAGAATAATCCCGGACCGCATTGAGACGGCAACTTTTGTTATTCTTGGTGCCTTGCACCGCGCAAAGCTGCGTATTTCTAACTGCAACCCGGATCATGTGGAACCATTACTGGAAAGACTAATCGCTGCCGGAGCTAACTTTAGAATCGGCAAAAATTATATCGAATGCCTGCCATATAAAGGGCTGGAAGGAACGAATGTCATTACTCATGAATATCCCGGCTTTGCTACCGATATCCAACCGCCTTTTACGGTTTTGATGACCCAAGCCAAAGGCCAAAGTTTGATCCACGATCCGATTTTTGAAGGCCGCTTGTTCTTCACCGACAATTTGGTCCAGATGGGAGCCAACATTATTATGTGCGATCCGCACCGCATCGTGGTCCAGGGGCCAACCCAACTGGTTGGCAAAAAGCTGGCTAGTCCTGACATTAGAGCCGGAATTGCCTTGGTACTGGCCGGATCAATTGCCCATGGAGAAACGGAGATTGACAACATTTACCAAATCGACCGGGGGTACGAGAAAATTGACGAGAGATTGAGAAAGATTGGGGTTAATATTATAAGAATCTAGAATTTTGAATCTTGAATTTTGAATGGGCCTCAATCTAAATTCTAGATTCCAAATTCTAAATTCAAAATTCTAAAACCCATGAAAACAAAACTTGTGAGCTGGCTATTTTTTCCAACCGTGTTGGCAACTTTCGCCCTCGTGAACATCGCGCAAGCTAACATTGAAAATAAGCTTGGATGCAACAGCATCAGGGAATGCATCCTCTATGCGATTGACCAGCTCAAGTGGATTGTGGTGGGAGTTGCGGTCGTGGTAATAATAATCGCGGGAATAATTTATCTTTTTTCCGGCGCCAATGTCGCCTTGGCGGAAAAAGCTAAGTTGACTTTAATGGGCGCGGTGCTGGGATTCGCCATCGTGATCGGAGCCGGAATCCTCATTAATGAAGTGGGAAGAGCTCTGGGATGGAGAGGAGTGCAAGACCAAGCCGGAGAAGGAGCCCACGGGATAATTGCCCGAACTATAACTTTCCTGTTTAGTATTTTAGGCGCTATCAGTATAGGGGGAATATTGGTGGGAGCCATATTTTACTTTACGGCGGCGGGGGATGAGCAAAGAGTAGCCAGTGGCAAAAAGATCGTTATTTATTCAATCATTGGTACTGTCATTGCTCTCAGCGCCACCTTAATTGTGAGACAGATTGAGAGGATTGTTATTCAGTAGAATCTAAGTTTAAAATTAAGAGAGAAGAATGAAGATAAACAGTTAAGAGTTTATAATTTTATTTCTTAACTTTAGATTGTTTCTCTTAACTCTTCTCTCTTCATTATTAACTCTATTATGCTACATATCTTATCTATTCTCATAATATTCTTCGCTTTACTGGCCCTTCTTGTCCTCACTCACGAAGCGGGACATTTTTTTATGTGCCGCGTTCTGGGGGTAATTGTGGAAGAATTCGGTTTCGGCCTGCCCCCAAGACTGATTGGACTAGTAAAGCTGCAAGACAAAAAAAAGAAAAAATTCTGGAAAATAATCCGCAAGTACAGCAAAATCCATTATGAGCATCATAAGGTTCTTTCCCCCATATATTCTCTCAATGCTATCCCTTTCGGGGGGTTCGTAAAAATTCTCGGTGAGGACGGGGAAGCGAAAAGCCACCCCAAATCCTTTTCCTCGCAAACGGTGGGGAAAAGATTTTTAATTCTCTTCGCGGGGATCGCGATGAACGTTCTTTTGGGAATTTTTCTTTTTACCATCGGTTATTGGTCGGGATTTCCCGAAATTGTTGAAGACGATCTTAACATTCCCAATGCTAAAGTCCAAGTGCTGAATATTGCCCCGGGGTCTCCAGCCGAAACCGCCGGCATCAAAATGGGAGACTCTATCCGAGCGGTGATCACTCCCAATAAAGACCGGATTTCGATTGATAAAGTCAGCACCCTGCAGACAGTCAGCGGGGAATTTGCCGGCCAGAGCATCATCTTGGAAACACTGCGGGGGAACGATGTCTATCGTTTTAATGTCGAACCCAGATTAAATCCCCCGGAAGGGCAAGGGCCGTTGGGGATTTATCCCGCTCGCATTGGAATTGTCAGATACCCAGTTTTTGAAGCTTTAAAAATCAGCATCGGCGAATCCTTCCAGCTAATCTGGGTTATGGCGGACTATTTGGGAACCATTATTAACCAATTCTTCCACGCCCAGAAAGTAGCTTTGGACCTTTCCGGTCCGGTGGGGATTGTCGTACTTACCAACCAGTTTCGGGAAATGGGCTTTCCCTATCTGCTTAAGTTTGCCGGGCTGATTTCCCTCAATTTAGCTTTCATCAACTTCATACCTTACCCGGCTTTGGACGGCGGCCGGATTCTCTTTCTGTTAATAGAGAAAATAAAGGGCCGGCCGGTTAGCCCCAAGCTGGAACAAGTTATTCATACGGTTGGAATGTATTCACTGCTGCTGCTGATGGTTTTGATAACCTTTCACGATGTCTCCCGTTTCCACGACAAGTTTGTGATTTTGTGGGAGAAGCTACAATTTTGGAAATAGTTTCCAAGTAAGATACACATTTAGATGGTTACAAAACCAGATCTCAAAACTCTTTCTGAGAAGTTTTTTCTGCCTGTGGTGCCATGCGCCGCAAGAAAAAACTTCTCGGAAAGAGTTTTGTAACCATCTATTTGTACCTTTTTTCTAGAAATCTTTGTTACTCCTTTTACTCAACTCGTAAGCAACTATCCCAAACGCCACGCTCACATTGAGGGATTCTTTTTCTCCGCGCATGGGAATTTCTAAAATAATATCTGCTTTCTCTAAAATATTATTTGACAATCCTTTCACTTCACTGCCAAATATTAAAGCTACTTTCCCGGTTGGCTTATATTTATTATAGGATTGGGTCTTAAACTTTCTGTCGCATTTATTTTCTACGGCGATTATTTTGTATCCTTCTTTTTTCAGCTTAGGGATTAATATCCCAATATTGCCAGATCTCTCCCAGGGAACAAACTTCTCTGCCCCCAAAGCGGTTTTGGTAATTTCCTCCCTAGGCGGATAACCCGTGTAGCCGGTTAAATAAAGCTTCCCAATCCCCGCCCCATCGGCCGTCCGAAACATCGACCCGACATTATGGAGACTGCGGATGTTATGCGGAATCGCGATAAGTTCCATGGCAAAGCTTACAATATCATAAATTGTTGAATAACTTTACTGTACTTCTTCCCACAGATCCACCGAGTAGTGGTCGCCGGTTGGGAAGAAAGGAGGAGGATAGTAGAGGAGGTTGTTGTCGTAAATGATGTTGCGCACCCGGTAGCCGGAGCAATGGGTGCCGCCGCAGACCCAAGCAAATCCGTAGCGGCGCCGGGTCGCGATAGCGCCGTTAATCGTGATAGTACTCCTGATGTAATAAGTGGAAGAATCTCCTGATGTGTAATAGTCTCTGCCCACCCTGCCGGTTTGGGCAACTAGAGCGGCGTCAACTTGTAAAATATTGTTACTATACAATCCGACCGACACATTATTCTGGGCAATCAAACCGAGAACATCGCTCCCATCGTAATGGGAGTATTTGATATCTCTCCAAATATAAATGTCCGACAAAGTGCCCCCTTGTAAGTTCGCCGCCGCGATGGTCAAGCGCTTGTTGCTAATGGTGCCTTCCACCCACACATTTCCTTCCACAAAAATCAACCCATTCTCGGGCATATTGTAAAGTGTGGCGGAAGACTCATTATTAATTTTATGCGAAGTTGTCCCGCAAGAGGTGACTCTTCTCACGCTCACCTTGCCATCAGTCTGTAAAAGTAGGTGATATCCGCAGTTGGGACTTGACAGCAAGGGGAAATACAATCCTCCTTGGGAGGGTTGGGCCATGTCATACATCGTTCCGAAATTAACTCCCACTTTGTTAAAATCCTTGTAATCGGTAGGATATTCTTTCCCGGCTAAAAAAACTTGGCGTTCGTCCGGCAAGGCGGTCCAGATCCCCGGTTTATCGGTCCTGTAATCAGGGTCATAATATGTATCGATTACATGGCTGGTAACTAGATTGTGGGCTATCCCATCGAAATGGATCCCGTTATTAGAGTGGATCGGTCCCCAAGTTTCCGTGCCGGTGCCAAAACGCATGATGTCATCGGCGATAACGCTGTACTCACTCCAGGAAGGCTTTCGCAAGCGCGCCTGCAATACCCGTTTCACGGTTGGGTGTTCCGCGTCCCAGCCGGTTATTTTAACCATAATTATCGTTGAGCACCTCACTGGAGGAATAGTTTCAATCCGATAATTGGCAATTACCGTACCGGCCTGGTTTTTGACCTGTCCGTCATAATAAGGAATCCCGAGTGGGGTGCCTGCCCAATAAGCCATTAATTGGGAGCAGGCCTTCCCCTCCAAGGTATGAATCACATACCACTGGTAATAATTGAGCCCGGCTTCGGCAGCTTGAAGGGCATTACTCTTGGCTGCTTGGCGCACCGCTTGCTGGTAGCGATAGGAAACATAACCCAAAAGCCCCACTAGAATCAGCGCCAGCGCCGCTCCGAAGACTATTACAAAAGGAATAATGACACCTGATTGTTTTTTTTCTTTTTGTTTTGGAAACATTGAAAATTAATTGAAAATGGAAAATTGATAATGGAAAAATGTAATGATATTTTATTTTCCATTCTCCATTCTCTCTTGTCCATTTTTTACCTCCTTCTGCTCTTCAATCACATCTCCCGAAGACACTTGATCTTCCGCAGCCAGCCGGATTATTTTTACTCCCTGGGTGTTCCTGCCCAAGACAGGAATGCTTTTCATTGGCATCCGGATCACCTGCCCTTCTAGTGAAGTAATTATCAAGTCATTCTCTTTGCGAATTTCCGGACTGACCAGCTCCGCCATAGCCAAAAGTCCGGTTTTGTTGGTAACCCGCATAGTACGAATCCCACTGCCGCCTCTCTTTTGGAGGCGGTAATCGGAAAGCCGGGAAAATTTGCCGATCCCTTTCTCACTTACCGTAAGAAGAATATCCCCGCTTTCTTTTTCCTGAACAATATTTATGCCGACAATGCGGTCTTTCTCTTTAAGCCGCATACCTCGTATTCCAGCCGCCGCTCTTCCCATAAACCGGATTTCCTTTTCACTAAAACGGATGGCCTGCCCTTGGGAGGAAACTAAAATAATTTGATCTTTACCATAACTGCCCTTCACCCAGCACAACTCATCATCTTTCTTTAGGCGAATGGCAATCAAACCGCTCTTTCGGACGGTGTCAAAGGCGCTCCTCTCAGTTTTTTTCACCACTCCTTTTTTGGTCACAAAGAAAAAGTATTCCGGTAAATCACCGCCGCTCAAGCCAATGATGGCAGAAATTTTTTCCTCGCTGCCTAAATTAAGGAAGTTTACCAGCGCTTGGCCGCGAGCCGAACGGGAAAATTCCGGCAATTCATGGGCTTTTAGTTGAAAAACCCGTCCCAGACTGGTAAAGAATAAGATGTCGGCATGAGTATCGGTGATAAACAAATGGCTGATGGCATCATCTATTTTGTGGGCTCCCCCCATTACGCCTTTTCCTCCCCGGTGCTGCGAGCGATAATTTTTCGGGCTCATCCGTTTAATATAACCGCTTCTGGTCACCACTACCAAAGTGTCTTCCTGGGGTATCAGGTCTTCAGCGGAAAAATCTTTAATTCCCCGGACCATCACCCTGGTGCGCCGCGGATCGGCATATTGGGCTTTAATTTCCAGGATTTCTTCTTTTATCACATTTTTTAGCAGTTTTTCGGAAGCTAATATCGATTCCAAATGCTTGATTAATTTTTTCTTCTCTTCCAACTCGTCATCAATCTTTTTTCTTTCTAATCCCGCCAAGGTTTGCAATCTCATCTCCAGTATGGCGGTTGTCTGAACGGCGGAAAACTTGAACTTTTTCATCAAGTTTTTATGGGCGATTTCCTTGGTTTTAGACTTTTTGATCGTTGCAATGACCTTGTCGATGTGATCCAAGGCTTTTTTCAAACCCTCCAAAATATGCAGCCGCTCTTTAGCTTTTTTCAAGTCATATTGGGTACGGCGGCGAACCACCACTTTACGGTGTTCCAGGAAAAATTCCATTACATCTTTTAATCCCAAGACTTTTGGTTGAATACCATCCACCAATGCTAGCATGTTGACATTGAAAGCTTTTTGAAAATCGGTGAGTAGATACAGCTTATTTAAGACCTTATTAGGATGGGAATCTTTTTTTAGTTCAATTACAATTCGAACCCCGTCTTTATCTGACTCATCGCGAATGTCCCTTATTCCCTCTATTTTTCCGCTTTTGGCTAATTCGGCAATCTTGGCAATTGTCTGGGCTTTATTGGTTTGATAAACAATTTCCCGCACTACGATCCGGTGGCCCTTTTTGGTTTCCTCGATTTGCGCTTCCGCCCGAGTCAAGATTCTACCCTTACCCGTGGCATAGGCTTGGAGAATATCCTGACGGTTAAAAATAGTCCCGCCGGTGGGGAAGTCCGGTCCTTTAATAAATTCCATTAACTCTTCTACGCTGACTTCTGGATTATCTATGAGATGAATCAAGCCATCGGACAATTCGCCTAAATTATGGGGTGGAATATTAGTAGCCATTCCCACGGCAATTCCCATAGTGCCATTGAGTAACAGCTGGGGAATACGGGAAGGCATAACTCGGGGTTCTTGTCTCGATGCATCGTAATTGTCAATAAAATCAACCGTTTCCTTGTCTATATCAGCTAAAATTTCACCCGATACTTTAGCCATACGGCACTCGGTGTACCGCATCGCCGCGGCATTGTCGCCATCCATCGAGCCAAAATTTCCCTGCCCGTCAATCAGTGGGTAGCGGAAAGAAAAATTCTGGGCCATGCGCACAAGGGTATCGTAGACCGCCACATCTCCATGAGGATGGTACTTTCCTAAAACATCTCCCACCACTAAAGCTGATTTGCGGTATTTAACATTGTGCCGCAATCCCAGTTGATTCATGGCATAAAGGATCCGGCGGTGCACCGGTTTCAAGCCGTCCCTAACATCTGGTAACGCTCTAGACACAATAACGCTCATGGCGTAATCAAGATATGATTCCTCCATCTCATTGATAATTTCCCGGTCTTTGATGGTTTCTTTGGACATAATATTTCTTAAACTAATGGCTTACAAGGTTAAAGAAGACTATAACATTTGCAATAAATATAATAAGCTATGCTCGCGATCAATAAAAATCCAAACGGGATGGCCACTCTCTGAAAGGGAAAATATGCCTTTCCTCCATTACGTTTTTTTAATAGGGAGTTTGTCATTGCCCCCAGCCAAAAAACTATTGTTCCGACAACAATTCCTAGTATTAGCTTGTCAATCCCCCACAAAGTATTCAGAGGTAAGCCGATAAATTTCCACTTATATAATGGTAGAATTGTGAAAAAATATACCAAAAATATCACAAAAAAGCCGGTCACGCTATTTAATTTTTCTTTTCTTTTCAGATAGCTCCAGCCCCAAGCCGTAATCGAGAGGCACAAGCCGC
>Ga0315268_10007173_pt1 | contig 11761 bp, 10 predicted proteins | sample C1_top_MG_FD_204535 | JGI IMG/M metagenome (GOLD analysis project Ga0315268, IMG submission 204535) | Sediment microbial communities from Yellowstone Lake, YNP, Wyoming, USA - C1_top | ecosystem: Environmental > Aquatic > Freshwater > Lake > Sediment | place: USA: Wyoming | collected 2017-08-01 | reverse complement strand
TGATCTTCTCCTCTTCAGCACGCTTCCGCTCCGTGACATCCGTGAACGTGGTCATGGTCAGGGAGGGTCTGGTTTCGTCGGGCCTGAACTTCGGCACGGAATTCGTCAGGATCCAGTGGTGCTCGTTTTGTTCGGGCAGGTAGACGCCGAAATACACGTTCGACACGGCTTTGCCCGTCCGGAGCGCGATGCTCGACGGCATATCTTCGGGGAGCATGGGCGAACCGTCCTCGCGGATCAGCTTCCATCGCGGGTCGTACGATGTTTTGCCCAGCAGCTGGTCCATGGAGAGCCCCAGGATCCCGCACGCGGCCTGGTTCGCTTCGATGATCCTGCCGTCAGGGTCCTGCATAACGACCCCCTGGACCATGGTGCTGAACAGGTACTTGAACCGCTCCTCGCTTTCACGAAGAGCCACCTCGGCCAGCTTGCGCTCGGTGATGTCGACCCCGGACCCGACCAGATACGCCTTGCCCCCGATGTACATCTTCCGCGCGGTCAGAAAAAAATGCCGGACCTCTTCCCCGCCCTTCACCAGCATGCGTGCTTCGGTTTCGCCGTACCCTTTTGCAAAGACCTCGACCATCTTCCCCTTGATGAACTCTCGGTCGTCGGGATGTATCAGCTGCAAACCGTCTTTTCCGAGGAGACTGCCGTCGGTAACGCCCCACAGGTCTTCCATGGTCCTGTTCCAGCGCACATACCGTCCCTGCACGTCCTGAACAAAGAACGCCCCGACCATCGTATTGATGGCCGTGTCCGTGAACTCCCGTTCGTCCTGGAGCGCGTCCTCGACCTCCCTGCGCTCTGCCATGGTCTGGAATTCCTTCAAGGCCCGCATCACGATGCGAGGGATGGTCGCAAGGGTCGCCGGAGATTTGACGATATAGTCCAGCGCTCCCAGCTTCATGGCTTCCACAGCCCACGCTTCGTTGCCATGGCTGGTCATGACGATCACGGGATACCGGCACGTGCCTGCCGCTGTCGTCCTGATCAGCTCCACGCCATCGCCGTCCGGCAGTTTCCAGTCGGTAACAATGAGATCGGGCTCACGGCAGTCGATCTTCTGCCGGGCCTCCTGAATGCCCCGCGCACGTTCAAGGACGAACTGCTCTGCATCCCCCTCGAACCCCCGCTGGATGAGCTCGTAGTGGTCGTCTTCGTCCTCGACGATCAGTATTGTTTTCTGCGAAGCGGTCATAACCCCATCCTCAATTCCTCGTGGAGCCCCCTCCGGCAGGAGCCGGAGTATGTCTCAAGGCGCGGGATAGCCCGGATACAGCTTCTTTATGCAATCGGGACAAAGCCCATGGCTGAACTCCGCCTCCGACCGCTCACTGATATATGCTTCGATCTGGTTCCAGTACCCCTGGTCGTCCTTGACCTTCTTGCACGAAGCGCAGATCGGCAGTAGGCCGGACAGGACCTTGATCTTTGCAAGGGCCTCCTGGAGCTCCGCAATAAGCCGTTCCCGCTCCATCTCAATCGTCTTGCGACGCGTAATGTCCCGGTTGCTCCCCCGCGTACCGATGAACCGGTCCTGCTCGTCGAACATCGGCTGGCACGCGTGGCCGATCCACCGGACCTCGCCGTCGGGACGAACGATGCGGAATTCTATCTCCGCCCGCTCTTTCAGGTCCCGCGCCGAATGTCGATGTTCCTCGAAGCCGTCCTTATCCTCGGGGTGAATGATCCGGTTAAGCAGGAATGAGTCTTCTTCAAAGCGATGCGCGGGGTAGCCTGTGATCTTTTCGCAGGACGGCGATACGTATTGGCAGCGGTCATCGGGACCGATCCAGAACTCCCAGTTGTAGGTGTTGTCGGCAACGACCCGGTATTTCTGCTCGGATATCCTGAGCGCCTCTTCCGCCTGACTCCGCGCGATGACGCTCTCCCACTCCCGGAGCGCCCGCGCTATGCATTGCGACATGTCGGACAGCGCGGCCGGTGATTTGACAATGTAATCCAACGCCCCCAGCTTCATGGCGTTCACTGCCCAGGCTTCGTTGCCGTGGCTGGTCATGACAACCACCGGAGTCCGGCTGTTCATATCCGGCCCCTGGTCGATCAGTTCGATCCCCTCGCCGTCCGGGAGCTTCCAGTCGGTGAGAATGAGGTCCGGAGGCCGCTTACTGATCTTCTGCCGCGCCTCGAGGATGCTGCGCGCCCGGTCAAACACATACTCCCCGGACCGCTCCGCACATCCGCGCAGGATGAGCTCGTAATGGTTGTCTTCGTCCTCAACGACCAGGATCTTTTTCTGTTCCGCCATGCCCGTGGTCCGTTCCTGTCAATCCCTTGGTTTCTGGGGGTTCCTGTTCCATGCCAGCCAGTAGTACCCGAGGTCCTTCATCATCCTGGTGAACTTCTCGAAATCGACCGGCTTCACCAGATAGCTGTTGGCATTGCTCGCATACGCTTTCGCAATGTCCTGCTCCGCGCTGGACGATGTCAGCACAACGACCGGTATGCTCTTGAGCGCTTCGGATGCCTTGATCTCCTTCAACACCTCGATGCCGTCCACCTTAGGCAGCCGGAGGTCCAGCAGGATCAGGTTCGGAAGGGGGCTCTTCGCCGGGTCCGCGTATGCGCCCTTACGGAACAGATAGTTCAAGGCCTCCTCGCCGTCCTTTACATGGTGGATCGTGTTCGCCACATGATTATCGGCAAAATTCCTCTGGACCAGTTCGGCATGATCCTCGTTGTCCTCGACGAGCAAAATGGTCAGCGCCTCTCCTGTCATGAACGACTCCTTTCCCCGGTTGTTGCAGCAGGCAGGGTAAAGCAGAAGACCGATCCCTGCCCCGGCCCGCCTGACTCGACCCAGATCCTGCCGTTGTGCAGCTCTACAATGCGTTTGACCAGGGCCAGACCGATGCCGGTCCCCGGCGATGCGGGGTCCAGTTTGTCGAACAGGCCGAAGATCCTCTCATGGAACTTCGGTTCGATGCCTTTTCCGTTGTCCTTCACGAAATAAACAGCTGCGCCCTCCCGGGCCATGCATCCGATCTCAATCCGGAGCGCGGACCCGCTGCTCCTGAACTTGATCGCGTTCTCGATCAGGTTCTGCAGCATTTCGCGGATGCGCTGTTTGTCCGCGGACACCCGCGGCATGTCCGGATGGATGACGATCTCGGCACCGGCCTGATGGATCGATCCGTGCAGAAGCTCGACTGCCTCCTGCGCAGGTTCGTTCAGAGAAAAATCCGTGGGCGGGTTCGCCACCCTGCCGATGCGCGAAAGCTTCAGAAGATCGTCGAGCAGAAACTGCATCTTGTCCGCGGCGCTCTCGATCCGGTTGATGTCGGTCTGCATGCGATCGAAGTTGCCCGCCCTGGCATCGGCAAGCAGCAGCCCGAGGAAGCCTTTGATCGTGACCAGCGGGCTCTTCAGGTCGTGGGACACCGTATAGGTGAAGCGTTCCAGTTCAGTGTTCTTTTGCTCCAGGTCGCCGACCTGCCGTGCAATGATCTTCTCCGCCTGCGTGCGCTCCTCGACCTCGCGCTGCACCTGCTGGAACAACGTCGCATTTTCTATGGCAGTGCTCACCTGGTTGGCAAACATGGTCAGAAGATCGAGGTCGTGCGGGGTAAAACTGCCCCCTCCTTTTTTGCCGAGCGCGGACAGGCCGCCGATGATCCGTTTTCTCCCGAACAAGGGGACCAGAACAGCGGACTCCTGGCCCTTTTCCCAGGCCGTCGTCTCATCGAGCCAGCAGGGGCTTGATTCGCCGAACAGGAGACTTCGCTCGTTCTGCAGCACCCAGCCGCACATCCCGATTGTAATGGGAAGACTCGCTTCCAAAACCGCTTCGGCATCGGGACCGACAGCGGCCTTGTACGTATACCGGTCCCGCTGCTCGTTCAGCATCGGCACCAGCAGCATGTCCGCCTGCACAAGGTCCCGGGCCTTGTTAGCGACCATTTGAAAGACCGTATCCAGATCCAGCTCCGACACAATGTGCTTGCTGACTGCCAATAACTGTGAGAATTCTTCCCGTTGCCGAAGCAGCTCGTTGGCCAGATCGGCCTTTTCCAGAGCCGATCGCAAAAAGGCATTCTCCTCGATCAGACGGTCAAGAGATTCCTGGTCCTGCACTTTGCGTTCAGCGTTCATTCATTCCTTAAAACGCATCAGATGAATAGATTCACATGCGCGTCCATCGTATCTTTCGCGTACGCCGAGACGCCCTGGACTTCAACCTTCGGCACGATCAGGTCATCCACGCTCAGTCCCATAGCGTCAAAACAGATCTGGCACATTTTGAACTTAACGCCCAGATCATCGGCGCTTTTAATGAGCTCTTCCAGGCTGGGGATGCTCTTCTTTTTGAGCATTTTCCCGAACAGGATAGGCCCCAGGCCCATGAGGTTGAGCCGCGACAACGGCAAATGGTTTGCGCCCCCGCGGTTCAGCATTTCGATCATGGGTTGAAGGATATTGTCGGTCTCCAGGACCCGGTACATGCCTTCCCGGGCCGGGTCCGGTTTTCGCCGGAACGAGAACAAGCTCCTCCGTCGCTTGAGGCAATTATGGCCCCAGATCATGAACCACATTGTGACCTCTACGCCGAGCGCGGCGTAGCCGTTGGCATAGATAAATGCGCACAGCGCCTTGTCCATATCGCCGCTCTGCAGAAGAATCGTGGCTTTCTTGTTCATCGCATCCTCCGATCGTGGCCCTGCTCGCTGCCGGTGTTTCTGCTACACCTTGAAGGTGATGCTCGCTTTTTTGCCGTCGCGAACGGTCTCTTGTACTTCGTGTCCTCCCTCGCGGCAAAAATCGAGGATCGTCACTTCGAAAAGCGGATCATTCCCCACGATCCGCAACATCTGCCCTTTTTGCATGGTGCGCACTTCCTTGGCAACCCTGATCAAGGGAATAGGGCACGCCTTGCCGACCACGTCAATATCTTTGTCTATGTGCATAGCATCCTCCCCGTGGTGCGTTCAAGCTCCACGATCAGTTAATCTCGAAACGCTCATGCCGCCTTCATCTTTTGTTCCTTCCGCGCCGGCAGGGTAAAACAAAACGCTGTGCCCCTGCCTGCCCCTTCGGACTCCACCCAGATCTTCCCGTTGTGCAGCTCAATAATGCGCTTGACCAGGGCCAGGCCGATGCCGGTTCCCGGCGATGCGGGGTCCAGCTTGTCGAACAGGCCGAAGATCTTGTCATGGAACTTCGGCTCGATCCCGATCCCGTTGTCCTTTACGAAAAATATGGTTTCCGGGAGCTCGATCCGGCACCCGACCTCGATGCGCGGTCCAGCCTGGTCCCCCATGTATTTAACCGCGTTCTCGATGATATTCTGCAGCACTTCGCGGATCCGCTGACTGTCCGCATACACGCGCGGCATCGCGGGATCGATGACGATCTCGACCTTCCCTGTCTGGATCGACCCGTCCATTAATTCCACAGCTTCGCGCGCAAGCTCGGTCATCGAAAATTCCGAGGGCGGATTTACGATCCTGCCGATCCGGGAAATCTCCAGGAGATCGTCGAGCAATGTCTGCATCTTGTTCGCCGCATTCTCGATCCGCCTGACATCGGCCTCCATGCGGCCATAATTTCCGGCCCTGGCGTCGGATACCAGCAGCCCGAGGAAGCCTTTGATCGTGATGAGCGGGCTCTTCAGATCATGGGATACGGTATACGTGAACCGTTCCAGTTCGGCGTTCTTGGCCTCGATCTCGGTGAATTTGCGCTGCAGGTTAGCGCTCATTGCATTGATGGCAGCCGCCACCTGGTCCAGCTCATCATCCTTCTTATGAAATGCGCCCCGCGAAAGGACCAGGGCCTTCGTCGCCGCCTTGCTGTCGATCTTCAGATCAGCTATCTGTTCAGCCATCGCGGAAAGCGGATTCGTGATCATGCGCCGTACAATAACGTAGAGAAAGAGCGAGACCAGGAACACGATGAAGCCCTGGTACAGCAGGCGCGAGACCAGCTTCGCGTACACTTTTCGGTGAAGATTGCCGATGTCGACCGAAAGGACCAGTTCTCCCAGGGGGATCGTCCGTCCACTGTAGACATACGTAATCGCTTTTCTGCGTTCAAGGACCTTTTCCGCTTTATGTGAACCCGCTGACAGCAGAACCGCGTCCCGTGACAAGATGGCCGCATGTTCCACATAAGGGATATACAGCATTCCTTCCAGCTGCAGCTGCAGGTGTACGGTATCCATCTTCCAGAGGGCTTCGGTGAGGTTCGGCAGAAAGCTGGCGTACATAAGGTCTATTTCACGTTCCGTGGCGATGTACTCCTCCTGGTAATCCGCATACACCCGGTAGGTCGTGACCACCAGGGTGACAATGCTGCTGAATACCAGGATCGTAATGAACAGGCGCCGGGAGATCGACGTTCTGTGATTAGCGAAAGTCGTCATCATTCTTAAAGGAACGCATTCAGCACATCGTGGGAGATCTTTTTATACGTGCCGTCCTGCTCCATCCCCCGCAGCGTCTTCGTCAGTTTATCGGCCAGCACGGCATGCCGCTTGTGCAGATACAGATACATGTTCCTTTCCGCCAACGGCGGGTCCAGCACATGGATACCGCGCATCCGGACCCGCTTCATCAACGCCTTACCCTGCATGCGGTCGTACACGACCAGGTCCACCCGGTTCGCCTGCAACAGATTGAACAGCAGCGACTCGTCCGCGACCTTGGCCAGCGATCGGGTGCCGACGATGTTCTGTTCGAGGATCTTCCATCCGGTGATAATGCCCACGTTATACGGGCTTAAGCTTTCCCAGTTCTTGATCGCCAGGCTCGGATTTTTGGAAAAGACCGTGAACTCAAATTTGGTGATCGCGACCGGCACCCTGATCAGATTGGGATAGGTCTTGTCCAGTCCTTCAACCCGCGCAAAATTCCCGTCGTCAATGCCCTCGTTCGCGTTGATCAATGCCCGTTCGGACGGCAGGTTGACGATCTTCACGGTCATGCCGAGCCGTTTAAATGCTTCTGTCAGGATCAGGTCGCACAACCCGGTATGTTCGTCGGTGGAATTCGGCGGATCGTTCGCGGTATTCAGAACGATCGATGACTGCGGACCGGCAGGAGCGGTCAGGACCAGCGTGATCAGGAATGTTCCGGCAATAATTGCACAACGTCTCATAGGGAACCTCTGCGCCTGCATGCTCAATCCTGCAGGATGACGACACGATTGCGGCTGTGGACTACATTATAGCAAAAAATAACATTTACAGGAGCCGACAACCGCGAGCGGTCAGGGATCCGCAGCATGACAAAAGAAGAGCGGGCAGCCTTTTGAAAAAGCTGCTCGCCCCGAACTGATAGACCGTTTCCAAGCCCGCGTTAGAAGAACAGTTTCTGCATTTCGACCTTGGCTTCCGATTGCCCGGCAAGGAGGTCGTCCAGCTTCCTGATCCGCGCGCTCATGGTCTCGAGCATCTTGAACACCAGTGTCGGGTCATGGCTGATCGAGAGGAACAGCTTCTTCCGGTCGATCCCCAGCACGCGCGCGTCGCCCAGCGCCGTGGCCGTGGCCGACCGGGGCAATTTGTCGAACAACGCCATCTCGCCGAACATGTCGCCGCTCTGGAGCGTGGCGAGGACAAGGGTTCCGGTCCCGGCCTGCTTCGTGATCTTCACCTTCCCCGATTGCACAACGTACATCACGTCGCCCGCGTCGCCTTCTTTGCAGATTACCTCGTCGTTCGCATAGACCCTGCCGAGCTCTCCGTGCTTCATGGTATTCTCCTTCTTGTCAGATGCTTTACGGCAAAAACTTTCACCGCAGAGGACGCAGAGGGAAAGCACGACGAGGACGGCAAAACCTTAGACCTTGGTTTAAAACAAAGCTCAAGTATTTGGCTTCAGGTTTCCTCGGTATTGCTTCTCCTCTGCGTCCCCTGCGGTAAAATAGCTTTCAAATTTTTACAGCCATGACCTGCCTGCCGAATCATTCCACCCCCACCATCAGCCCGGCGAACGCTTTCCACAGATCGAGATGCATCCGCACGCTAAGCGCGCGCGGCAGAATGCTCCGATACCGCTCGTTCCCAGTGAACATGTCCCACAGGATGGAGCTCAGGATCCGTTCGTCCGAAGAGCGGCCCTGCTCCGTTCGCACCAGATCCAGCATCCCCCTGGTCAGGAACCCGTTCTTCCGGTAAACATCCGTGATGGTATAAAGGTAACGGCCGTAATAGTTGTCTCTGATGATGCTGGTATAGATGGGGAGGTATCCTTTTTTGAAATCCCGAGCGCTCACGCCGTGGAACACCACGGTCTTTGCAGCCGCCTTGCCCATGAGATAGGCGGCGCCCAGGCCGTCCTTGAACAGCCGCGTGGACCCTGCATCGCCGCACATCACCATGCGATCCGCATACGGCCGCTTCGGAGCGCCGACGTTCATTTTCGGCATGCATCTGCATGCGACCTTGTACGGTTCGTCCTTCGGCAGCACGGCCCGGACCACGGGCTTTTCGAGAAAGGTTGCCACCGTTTGTGCGTTCACGCCGCTCCCCAGGATGCAGAGGGTCACGTACGTTCCTTTCGGGATCATGGCGGCAAACTTGATCCCCTTGTCGGGAAGCAGAAAAAGCTGGATGGCATTCCCGAACTGCCGGGATACCGCAGCTTCGCTCATCCCGATCTCCGCGATGGCCGCGGTGACCACGGGCGGCGCTTTATACCCGAAGCCGTTGTCCTCGACCAGTTTTGCGGTCGCGCTGTTCACGCCAAAGGCGCCCACGACCAGGTCGACCTCCATTTCCTCCTGGCCCTGCGAATACAGCACCGGTCTGCTCGTCCGGTGATCGATGCGGTCGATGAGGATTGGCTTGCGCACCGCGCCCGCGGCAATGGCCTGGTTCAGCAGAAAAAGGTCGAAGCTTTCCTTGTCCCCGCCCGCGCTCCCCATCGGCCCTCCGCCCCGCGATACCGTGGCAATGGTCTTGTCGAATGCCGGCGTTGCGATCGAGACGCTCCCGTGGTTGGTGTGCAATCGGTAGGAGTTAATGCCTTTGCGGACGACCGAGTCGGGAAGGTTGATGCCTTCGACAGCGAGCGTCTGCAGCAGCAGCTCGGATACGATCCCGCCGCACCGGTTGCAGCCCGCGGGGCCGGTCCGGGTGAAGTCCTTGGGCTCGTAGATGGTGATGTTCAGTTCCTGCCCCAGCATCCGCGCCATCTTGAGCGCAAAGATGCTGAAGAACGAGCCGGTCGGGCCACCGCCGATGACCGCGATCTTGGCGCCGTCCTCCAGCGTAAACGTATCGTTTCTCTTTCCCCTCACTGACATCCCCCTTGGGCAGGAACCGGACATGCAAACGGTCAGCTGGCCATGCTTACCGGGTCCAGCTTACTGTATCAGCTTGCGGTCATGTATGCAAGGCTCCTGTTCGAAAAAAAGCCATCCAGGAGATGCTCTGGATGGCACGGTCGCGTTTTTTCATGTTGGTGGCCCGCAAGCGGGCACCGGCCGCGCTACGCGCACGATGTAATCTCTGCTACGAACAACGCAGATCCTCCGCCTCTCAGTGCGCGAGTGCCGGCACGGTGAAGTAGATGGGCACATCAGCGCCGATGATCTGCGTTGCGCCGCCGGGCTTGATCGCCACCAGTCGCATCCAGGCCTTGAAGGTCTTGGTCGCGGCAGTCTGAGGGACGGTGGTGTTCGGGTTCAATGTCACGTTGAAGCAGTACGTCAGTCCCATGGGGCCGCCAACCTCGCTGATGGTGTCCCAGATGCCGTCGGTCACGTACGCGATCGCCTTGGGATCGTTGAAATTATCACGGAGCTGCATTGACGAGAACGAGGAGCAGACCGCTCCGGTCACCGGATCCGTGCCGCCTGCGGGAACAGGCTCCACCTTCTGCACAAAGCTGGTGACGACATCGATCGTCTCAGCAGGATCGTTATAGAGCTGGACAAAAACATCGGGCTTCGGCAGGCTCTTCCACTGGGCAACGACCGCGGTCACCAGATTGTCGGCTAAGGCCGAACCTGAGTAGGAGAAGACCATCCTGCACTGCTGCACGCCGTCCACAAACGGGCCGTCGGGCGCCACGCCCGCGCCGTCCAGGCCGGTGCAGCAGGAACCCGCGGTACAGGTCGCGCTGCTCACGAATGCCGAGGGCGGCACATAGGATGCCGTCTTGTCTGCGACATAGGCCATGTTTCCGTACGGAGCGCCGGCGAGCAAGCTGCGCGCGCCGAAATCAGCAGCGCCGCCGATGAACTTCGCTCCGATCGTATTGAGCCTTGCCACAAGCTGGTCCATGTCATATGTGCTGAAGGAATATGCATTCTGCAAGGCAGTGTCATAGGCGGTCCCGGTCTTGTCCAGCGCCCGCTTGCCGTTATGAAAATCGATATCGGACAGGCTCACGAGAAAGGTGTGGGCATCGCTCCGGAAGCGAAGCGCCCCGAAATGCCCCTGAGAAGCGGGCATGTCCGACGTCAGCGCTCCCGGCCAGGCCAGCCCGGAACCGGTGACTGCCTCATACATCGCCTGCACCTGGCTCTCCGGACCATCCAGACCGCCGGACGCCGACAGCGTGTTGACCGCATACTGCGGATAGGTCATATCCGTTGTTACATAGCCATAAGGCTCGTTTGCGATGAAGAAAGGCAGATCGGTTGATGCGCCGTAGGAGAGGTACGGAAAATCCTGATGCCCTGCTACGCCGATGGCCAGATCAGGGATGATCGCTTTGAGCTGCGGGATCGCGGAAGCCGAGAGGGTCGACTTCAGTCCCGCGATGGTCCCGCTCATGCTGCCGGTCGTGTCCACGATGAGCCCGATATCCAGTTTCTCCGGGGCTGCGGTCGCCTTTGCGAACAACGCGGTTGCAGGAGCCGGCAGAACCGTACCCGTCGGGGAATAGGCGAGTTCGAAGCGGTAGACGCCGGTCAGTGCGGAGGTCGTCGCATGGGCCGTGTTCGAATACGCGGAATTGCCGTCGCTGCTCAAGGCCCGCGCACGGTAGTAATAGGTCGTCGCATCGGCAAGACCCGCGGCATCGGAATAAATCGTGGCGTTCGCGGCCGCAGTTCCGATCACGGTGAAGGTCGTATTATCCGCACTCCGCTCGATCAAGAAACCGGTCTCGTTGCTCGATGTATCAACCCATGACAAGTCGATGACCGATGGCGCTCCTGACGTGGCCACCAAACCTGTCGGTGCGCTCGGTGCTGTCGCTGCTGTTGTCGTCGTTGTCGAGGGTGTGCTGGTATCCCCTGCTGTTTCCCCGCCGCCTCCACCTCCTCCGCAAGCACCAAGCGCCGCAAGCACAAATACCAGGATGACACCGGCTGATGTAATTTTGTTCGTCATGCTATTCTCTCCTTTGCGTTGTCGCCAACTGCGTTCAAACTTCATCATTCCTCCGCTTAGTTGATGACCTGAGGTTGTGCACAATGTGCTACTTATTGTTTTTGCATTTAACAACAGAATGGGCTAAATTACTATATGCTGTTCGGCATATACACTACGGGGAGCACATCATGATTCATCTGAAATCCAGCGACGTTCAAAAACTCCACACCTGTATCAGGGAACTGTACTCCAATCTGGACAAGAAGGCCTTGCCGTCCCATATCGTTTCAACAACCTCAAAAATCATTCCGTCATGCGTGACCTCGTACGCAACGATCCGCAAACAGAATCAGCGGATCGTCTATCAAGGGATAACTTCCTGCAGGGAATGGGGCAGACTGGACGCGTTCGGCAAACATATGCACGAACACCCGATCTTGAACTTCCTGCACCCCGATCTTTTACCACCGC
>Ga0315268_10007172_pt1 | contig 11763 bp, 9 predicted proteins | sample C1_top_MG_FD_204535 | JGI IMG/M metagenome (GOLD analysis project Ga0315268, IMG submission 204535) | Sediment microbial communities from Yellowstone Lake, YNP, Wyoming, USA - C1_top | ecosystem: Environmental > Aquatic > Freshwater > Lake > Sediment | place: USA: Wyoming | collected 2017-08-01 | reverse complement strand
GCTCCTCGACACTTTCTTCGCCCACCTCGCGTACTATCCATCGTGGCTCGAGAGCGACGGGCCGCCGCAGGCGAAGCGCGCCAACTGCGCGGACTGCCACCTCTTCGACGCCATCGAGCCGCCGGTCTCGGCTTTCATCGCGCTGAGCGCTTTCTTCATGCCCCGGAGCGCCTCGATGCCGGACGGAACGCCAGTGCCGGAGGGAGTCACGGTCCACGAGAATGCGGGAGAATTCCACGAGGCGCACGAGCACGCGCACGCCTACGTGCACGAGACAAAGACGCCTGGAACGCACCCGCGATGCGAGTGGATTGACGAGGGCATCGCGGACTGGGCTGCCATGGCCGTGATTGGTCCCGAGACCAAGGAGCGAAGCCAATACTACGAGATGTACGATTTCTGGCTGGTCATCGACTCGTTCTCGGAGGACGAACGGAATGAGATGGTGCGCGCATGGTGCCGGGAGCCTGAGAAATACGACTGGCAGAGGCTGGTCGAGGACGGGTCGAGGCTGTTGACGGAATTGAGGGCGGCCAACCGCGGGACGATGGCGTGGAAAAAGGGAGATGCCATTCGCGTGAAAATGACGCTGATGGATTACACGAAGTAATCTTTTTCTATTGCTTTCCCATTGTCCGCGCTGGATGAGGCGTTGGGACAGAAGGGGTGTCGGAGGCTTCACCGAGGAGCTTCCCGCGCTGCTGGTCGTGCTGGTGGCGATATCGCTGTTCATTGCGAGCGCGGCTCAGGCGTACGCATCTTACGGTTCGCGACAGGCTGCGGTCCGAGACAGGGAGCGCGTCGAATCTTTCGCAGGCCAGCTGTGCTCGGACGGGGAAATGGAATGGCAGGGGCGGCTGGCGGTTTTCGATGCCGCATCTTTGTCTGACGCCAACGCCTCGGCGGCTTTCCAGTCTCGATACAACGCCTCTCGGATGGGTTTCGAATACGCAGTGACAATCTCGGATTTATCCGGGAACGGCTCCTGGGTATTCTCCTCCGGCTCCGGGTACGTTGCGGGGGCGAAGGTCAGGATCTCGCGGGCGTGCAACCTCGCCGAACCGGACGGCTTCGTGCGCCCTGCGCTTCTCACTATCGAGGCTTGGGGGGTGGGGAGATGATGGACCGACGCGGCCAGGGCGCACTCTTCGACGCGACCGCGTTCCTGGTGATAATGCTCGTGGCATCGTCGTCCCTTTACGCTTATTCGGGCATGCTGGCAAGGGAGACCAGCTCTTCGAACGCGGCCGACGAGATGGCGTACGCGCAGGCGATGCTCGGAGCGCTGACGAGGACGACCGTGACGAACGCCAGCTACATCCTGGGGGGGGCGAGTGTGCGGGTGGCGGACGCTCCAGCGGGCGAGCTTCTCACGGAGGAGCTGGCGATGATGATGGCGGGGGCCAGCGCAAATTTTTCGGGCTGCAACGACAAGATATCGGAAATCGCGGACGCGCTCGCGGATGGCAGGGCCTGGTCTCTGGAATGCGCGTACGACAACGCGACGCTCGGTGGCGCACGCCTCAGGATGGGCTCAGAGCCCGGGGCGCAAAGGTTCTCGGCGAGCGCCGAGACGCAGATGGCCGGCGGATTCGCCGGCAGGGCGCATATCGTCCTTCATGTATGGAGGCTCTAGATGGCCGCGAGGGAGCGGTGGGATTCGAAGGGCCGCATCCCCTTCTCCATCGTGGCGGTGCTGGTCCTGCTATTGTCGACGATGAGCACGGTTTATCTCTCCGCCCAGACAAAGCGTTTCGCAGACGACCGCGAGTCGCGCCTGAGCATCGAGCGGCTCAACTGGGTGTCAGAGGCCGTCAGGTCGGAAATCGAGGCGGCCGCGCACACGGAGGCGATGAGGGCCGTGGCGCTCTCGACACAGTTCTACGAGAACGCCAGCCTCATCGACGGCGAATTCCAGAAAGGCTTCTCGGCTTATCTGGCTGGCGGATACCCGGCGACGATGTCCGGCTGCACTGTGACGCTGGACGAGTGCTCGGTCTGGGTGATGCCAAGCGACCGCTCGTGCGTCGATGCCGTCGAATCCGCGGGCGCCACGAGCGAGGACGTCGTGACGAGCCAGGAAGATGGCGCCCCGGTATCGGAAGGCGAGGCGCTCGACAGCGCCAGGCCGGACGAGGTGAACGAAACGCAGCTCCCTGCTTTCTATGCCGTGGCCGGGCACGCGAACGTGACGGTCGAGGCGGAGAACGGAATGATTCTGAGGCGGAGCATCGAGGTCGAGCGGGAAATCCAGTCCCCGTATCCTTTGCTCAGGGCCAAGCTGGACACCATCGAAGCCGGAGGCGACGGAGAGTTCTCGCCCATCGCGCGCGTGGTGAAATACGTCCTGACGACTGTGGCGCAGTTCAAGGTGCTGGAAGGTTACGGTAGCGGGCTGGAGGGATCTCCCGGTTCCATCGCCTCGATTGTCTCGCAGGAGGACATAGAGACGGCCATGAACCTCGGCGTCGTGCTCGAGATTGCGAGGCGGCTGAGGGCGGCAGACCCGGCGGCGCTGGCCGCGCTCGGGGACGGCGGGGCGCTCGGCTCGCTCGTTCAAGAGTACGCATGGAACGGCACGCTGGACCCGGCCGACCTGGTCGCCCTGTACTCAGGGATGGACACGAGGCGCGTCCCCATAGACATCATACTGGCCCAGGGCTTCAACGCGGTCATCGACCAGTTCATCCTGAAGCTCTTCGACTATCTTGGCATCATGGAGGCGGCCGAAGCGTGCTACGGGACGATTGCGAGCCTGGCCAAGGCCATCGACGGCACGGCGAAGACGCTCTGCGATTGGCTTGGCATGGACGAGGGCGAGGGGGCCGACGGGGCTGAGCAGGCGATGCGCTGGGCAAACAGGACGATGCGGCTTCTCGGGGACGGATACCCCCCTGAAAATGCCGATGTTCCGTCGAGGCTGGTCCCGCACGGCGGAAGTGGCCGGTCGAACTTGCTTGTCTGCGATGTGCTGACCGTCGTAGACGCATCTTCGAGCTATCAGATGCTCTGCGACGCCCTCATGGACGAGGACACCGCCGCAGTGATGAACGCCACGGGCGCCGTGATTGGCACGGAGCACCTATTGACAATTCGGTCGCTCGACTACGACCTGGCTACGAAGACCAGCGCCCAGGCTGGGTTCGGCGCTGGCTATCTGGTGAAGTTCGACGAGACATCGCTCACCAAGCCAGGGAACGAGGGCCTGTGGCGCGACTTCTACGACAACAACTACTCGAAAAACGTGGACCTAGCCTACACAAGCCTGAGGGTGGAGGTCAAAGCCATCTGCGCGTACGCCGCTTCGGAGGTGGCGGACTACTTCGCGACCAGGGACACGAGCCTGGCGGGCTTCGCAGGTGGGGAATTCGCCCCGGACCCGCAGGACAACGCGTCGTTCCTGGGCGACATGACCGGGATGCTGGATATGGCATTCGCGGAGTGCTTCGGCTATTACTCTTCCAACAGGGCCGCCCTGAGAGGTCTCCTCAACGGAGTCATCAGCAAGCAGGAGGGGTTGAAGGAAGACCTGGCGCGCTTCATCCACATGAATTACGACGATCTCGCGGACGAGGGCGCGGCGGTGGACGCAGCCTCGTCGAACCTGGCATCGGCGCTGTTGAGCAACGCATCGCTGGCTAACTCTTACGTCGATTCGGTGCTGACGTACACGATTTACAACGCCGAGGGCCATGCACAAGGGTACGTGGACGGGACAAGACCGGCGTACGATTACGACAAGGTTCCCGGCGACGCGACAATCCGGGCTGAAATCGCCAACGCCAACGCAGCCGCCATGGAAACGTTCGCAACGCCTTTCGCACAGTCTGGCTACGATTTCCTGTCGCGGGAGGAGTCCCGTTTCATTGGGCCGTACAGCGAGAGCAACGGCTACCTAGTACGGGCGCTCGAGGCCAGCGCGCTCGAGACCGGGGACTTCATAGTCGACACGATAATCAGCACGGCGTACGACTGGGGATTTTTCCCGTCCGCGGAGAAATTCGTCCTGACGAGCATCAGGGCAATCGTCGGTGCTGGCGAGGTGTCCAACGTAGCCTTCAGGCCGGTCGTGCTGCTGGGGACTGGATTCTCGCTGGAAGGCGAAGGCGGCGTCGCGGCGGAGCGGAAGCCGAGCGTGCGCATGACGCCATCGCACCTTGGCGCATTCGATGTTTCGGGCGGTCTGCCAATGCCAGAAGGGAAATTCTCCTATGACCTGTCGCTGCCGTCCGGGACGCACTACACGGACCTTTTGAAATACAATGCCCGGCCGTTCGAGACGGCGTGGAGCCTGACCGTCTCGGGCGACGTGGAGGTCGAGGCGGCGAGCGACGCGAGAGACCTGTTCTACAACGGCAGCCACAGGGCGACGGTGGCGAGGACGAGAGTGCCGATTTCTTTCAGCATCTCGATATGCGTTTATTCCGGGTGGGATCTCGTGGGCGTGGATTACGTCAACAGCGCGACCCTTGCCGGCGACATCGGCAGGCTGGCGGACATGGTCAAGACCTTCTTCGAATGGGTTCTGGACTCGATAATGGCTCCGATAAAATGGCTCATAGACCAGGTGATGAAGCTCGTGGACATCCTGGGCAACATCCTCAACCGCCTCATGAGCTATGCGCAGCGTATCGTCCAGATAATAACGGAGGTCGTCCAGATGGCCGTGGAGATGCTCCAGAAATTCATCAAGGACATCGCGCGAGAAGTTTTGGATTCCGTAATGGGCTGGCTGCTGAAATGGCTGCCGGACGGAATGTCGGTCGAGTTCGGGCTGTTCGGATTCAAGTTCACAGCCTGCTTCGACCCGGAGGGCGCGCTGGACGAGAACTCGCCCGCGGAGGACGTCTCCCTCATGGACGTCACCATCGCCGGAAACCTGCTGGGCGCCAGGCTGGGTATGGGGATGAGCCTCCTGAGGCTGGGCCGGGCGGCGAAGAACCAGACTGGCTCGGACTACGACATCCTTTTCCGGACGGGCGTGGGCGCGGGCGATTTCGCCATCGACTTGGCCGTGGACCCGCTTATGGCCGTGAACGAGTTCGTCGTGGACGCGCACGGCGGGGCTCCCGGATGGAAGCTGGATTTCGCGCTCCCGGTCGCCGAGCGCCGCTACGACTCGTTCGGCTATTCCCTGCAGGACCTGGCGGGCGTTGGCACAGTGCTTCAGAACATCCCGATTCCGTTCCTTGGCGCGAAGGCGAGCGTTGACGCGGGATTCGAAATAGCGTATTCGTCTCCGGGGTTCCTGCCCGACCACGTGGTCATCAACGAGGTCGAGGTCAATCCGCGCGGCTCGGACAACGGCACCGAGCGCATCGAGCTTTTCAACCCTTTCAAGGCGAATGCCAGCGTTGATGGGTGGGCCATCTCGGTCTACTCGAACGGCACGCTGGGCAACAGGACTTTCGTGCTTGGGGTCAGCAATTCGACGATTCCGCCGCGCGGCTATCTCGTGGTCGCGCTGGCAAACGAGAGCCTCGACGACGTGGGTTGTCGCCTGACCCTGACGAATCCAAACGGATTTGAAGTGGATTCGACGCCATGGCTCAAGGAGCCGCCAGGGGCGCTCGTGGGCAACGAGACCGTCCCGCAGACCGGGAGCGGCTCGACATGGCAGCGCTCCCCCAACGCAGCCGATGCGAACCTCTCGCTCGACTGGACGTTCCGCCAGGGAACGCTCAACGCATCGAACGGGGCGGGAAACGTCACGTTCAAGCAGCTCGTCATGGCGACTCTGGAGCGGGCGTTCCGGGCCGCCTGGGCGGAGGCGGGCGGCCTGCAGATTTCGTTCGAGTATTTCGTCGGGATTGCGCGCGCCACTGTGGAAAAGTTCGTCGAGGACGTCCTCGACCTGGTCGAGGCATCGATAATCGAGGTGAGGTTCTTCCTGGATGTCAAGCTCACAGATGCGTCCGGTTCGGCAGGGGGCGGCTTCCGGCTATCTTTCGTCATCGAGGGAGGCGAGACGGCTCGGCAGATTTTGGAATGGCTCATCGGCTCGCTAGAGGCGTTCGCCAACAACTTCCTCAAGCCGGCGGCGCCGGCCAAATTCCCCAGGCTCGACCCGGGCGCGCCCGAGCACCTGTATCTGCGGTTCGAGGGTTACGGGATAGTCTCGACGCCGAAGATGCTGGGCAAGCTCGCGCCCGGAGGAGCGGCACCGGCGCAGCTCAAGCTCGTCGGTAGAATCGAGGCGAACGTCCCGGCGCTGGCCGCGCTCGTCGGCAAGGACATGGGCAGATGGCGCGTCAACTTCGGCCTCTACCTCGAGGATGTGCCAGGCTCGATGCTGCACCAAATGTTGGGAACGCCAGCGAATGAGTATTTCGACCTGTGGGTGCTGCGGGGGAGCGCGTACGAGGTCTAATCGATTAACAGAGGCAACTTTAATAAGCCATTCTGTGTATTCTATGTCCGTGAAAGGAAAGAGGATGTTCGGGGCGTTGAGCGCTGGCGTCAGAAAACCTCTGGCAATCTGGATTTGCATCCTGATGCTTCTGAGCTCGCTTGTGATTTTCACCGGTACCAACGCAGAACAAAGTGGATGCACACCATCCGGTGGCGGCGCAAATTTAGTAATCTCAACGGCGCATACGGTCTCTGGATGGGAGACGTGGAACAACGTCACGGTCACCACCAGCGGAAAATTGGTTGTGCCGACGGGGGCGACGTTCGACGTCACAAACATATACTTGCAGGGGTCGTCGATAGTCGAGGTCACGGGCGGGAAGATATTGCTGACGAGCACGAGCTACGCGGCCAACGTGCGTCTAAACGGGACGTGCGGCTACTTCAACGTGACTAACGGCGGAAACATCACCATGACGGGGTCGAACGGATACGCGAATACTGCCTTGGCTGGGCCGTACACGGCGTACATTCGAGTTAGCAAGGGCGGGGACGCGATTCTGAACGTGACTGCTGCGAATGGATTGGTCATTCAAAATTCCTCTGTGAATCTATTTGGAGGAAATGGTTTTAATTTGCCCCCGAGTACAACGACAGTATGTAATGCGTGGTCCAATGGCGCAAGCCTTTCAGGATTTGTTGCAGCGGGTGGGAATGCTTCTGCAAACGTCAGTTTGTCAAATACGTTTGTTTCATTAATTATTGATAACTCAACATTGAATGCCACAGGAGGAAACGGGGGAAATGCCGCCGATGGGGGAAATGGTGCCGATTATAATGGGGGCGAAGGAGGCGGATATGCTGGCGGTGTCGGTGGTGGCAATAATGTCGATGGACAACCAGGAGGAAGCGTATCTGGTTTCGTCGGTGGTGGTGGCCTGGCAATGATTAGTGCGAAATCCATTTCTGAGGTCATTATCCAAGGTTCACAAATCCTAACATTGGGCGGGAACGGTGGCCATGCTGGGAAAGGCGGAAAATCTGGGGGTGGTGGGGCTTATTCCAGCGGTGGAGGGGGAGGAGGATATGGTGGCGGAGGGGGTGGGAGCACTTATTCCGCCGCGGGTGCGGGAGGCCGGGTCTCTGAGTATGTGGGTTCAGGGGGTATGTCAATAATATCAATTATTGCATCGATGAATACGACAATCCGAATCTCAAATATCGGTGCAGTAGCAGGTCATGGCGGTAATGGTGGCAACGGCGGCAATAGCACCACAATTTATGCAGGGAGTGGCGGAGGAGGATATGGTGGCGGAGGGGGTGGCGGTTACCTATATGGCGATGGGGGTAGCACTCAGGTACTCGACCATGTTGGCCGAGGAGGTAAAACCAAAATAGCTATGGTATCTCCAACTCTTGAAATGCTCGGGGCGACGATTTTAGGATATGGTGGTTCAGGAGGTAACGCTGGTGACGGGGGATCCATAGGTGGTGGTGGCGGAGGGTTTGGCGGTGGCGGAGGAGGATCTGGAACTGGAGGTGGAGTTGGATATGTTAGAGGCTACGTGGGTTCCGGCAGTGATGGCATCTTGTCTTTAATGAGCTCTTCCATGAGAATATTCGCCTCAGTCTTTTCCTTCTCCGGTGGAGCTGCTGGATGTGGAGGTAACGCTGGTGACGGGGGTTCCAGTAGTGGTGGCGGTGGAGGCGCAGGATTTGCTGGTGGTGGAGGCGATGCCGTGGGTGGCAATGGTGGGGGTTATGGGATGGTGTATGATTATGTAGGTACTGGCGGAAACGGAAGCATTAAAATAAATACTCAGGTTATTCAGATCATAGATTCAAATGCGACATCTCGAGGAGGTGCTGGCGGTAATGGCGGTGTCGGTGGAGTGAATGGTGGGTCATCGTGGGGAACAGGAGGCGGTGGAGGTGGCGGGTATGGAGGTGCTGGTGGAGGGCACGGAGGAGTATACCCTGCAGGTTTGTGCACAGTCTCAGGTCACCTAGGGGACGGTGGTAAGTCTAATTTCACCATATATTCTGCCAAATCCTCAATTTCCAGAACATCTACTTTAAGTTCGTCTGGGGGCAGTGGTGGTATTGCTCCTAATTCGCCTGGGCAGGCATCTGGGGGCGGTGGGGCTGCTGGTGGGCCAGGGACCGGGCGGGCCACCATCAGTGGAGGGAGTATTCTTGTAATACCAGTGAGCATACCCTTACTATCGACTCCGGATAATGACACACTCGTGCAGTACCCCCCAACATTTTCTTGGCTCCATCTGCACGACTCCACCACCAATGGTACATTAGTCAATTATGCCATTCAAATCGATAACAATTATGATTTCTCCTCGCCTGAGGTCTATGCTACAATCTCAATGGCAAATTACAATTCGTCTACGAATTTGGCCGTTGGTAGGTACTACTGGCGCGTGAAAGCCAACTACGCCTCTCCCCCCGGAGCCACCGCGGGCTGGTCCGATGTCTGGACCTTCACGATTCAGTCTCCGTTCTTCAGGATTCCCGTCGTGCAGGGTTGGAACCTGATTTCCGTGCCGCTCATCCAAGCCGACACATCCGTCGCGTCTGTTCTTCAGCACTGCGCAGGAAGGTGGAACCGCGCGATGTGGTATGACCCATCGGACCTCGCGAACCATTGGAAGCAGTACAACACCGGATGGGCAGTAACCCTAAACGACCTGGAATCCATCGACCACAAGATGGGATTTTGGCTCTACGTTACGGACGTCCGTGACGGCTTTCTGAACGTTTCCGGTTACGCCTGTCCGTCTGTCAGCATAAACCTTCGCGCGGGATGGAACATGGTGGGATTCCCCACGACACGCACAAATATCACGGTGGCGGATGCGTTTTGGGGGACCAGCGTGAACATCGTCGAGACGTTCGACTCATCGGTTGTGTACAAAACAAAGGTTCTTGGGCCGGCCTCGGTCATGAATGCCAGCGAGGGATACTGGGTGCACGCGGTCTCGGATTGCGTTTGGACGATATCGAACCCGGACCAGCCGCGTATGGCGCTGACCAAGAGCGCGCCATCATCAGCGAGCGCCGGCAGCGTCATAACATACGCGCTCCAGTACAGCAACACTGGCATTCTCCCCGCATACAACGTCGTTATCACGGAGACATACCCATCGACCGTAACATACCTGAACGCGAACCCTCCGCCGACCGCGGGCAACAATGTATGGGTCATTCCGGTCGTGCCAGCCGGAACGATGGGAGCGGTGCACGTCAACGTCAGCATAGGGGGCTCGCCGACTCAGACGCTCGTGAATCGCGTCACGCTTCAATACGAGAACGTGACGGGGCAGCAGAGGCCGCCGGTCGTGGCGACGGCGAGCACCTTGGTAACTGGCCCCATCCTGGTACTGATACAATCCGCATTTCCATCGGCCCAGACGGGGCAGATAATTACATACACCATCACGCTCTGGAACAACGGCACGGATACTGCTCACGACGTTACATTGACGGAAACGTATCCCGCGGGCGTCACATTCGACAGCGGCAACCCGCCTCCCGACGTAGGCAGCAATATCTGGCTGTACGGCGATTTGCCGCCCGGTGGTCCGTGGATGCTCAGCATCGGCGTAAGGGTCACAGCCTTCTCCGGGACTCTGGTCAACGATATCGCGCTGACGTACGAAAGCCCTCCGGGCGTGAGCCAGCCCGCAATACACTCCACGGCCAATACAACTGTGGGGGGCGGGCCGTTCATATCATTGATAAAATCTGCCCCCGCGACTGCGTGCACTGGCGAATACATAACTTACACGATTTCATATGCGAATGTGGGAACGGAAACGGCCTATGACGTTTGGGTCAACGAATCTTACCCGTCGGGAGTGACATTCGTTTCAGCTGTGCCAGCACCAACGGCGGGAGGGAACGCCTGGGCGATAACATCAATCGCCCCGGGAGCGTTTGGGACCATAACGGTAACGGTCAGGGTAGACGCCACTTCCGGTATGCTCACGAACGGCGCCTCATGCTTCTACGCCAATTCGTTAGGCTGGCCATGGCCGACGGCCTGGGCGATCGCATCGACAGCGATCTCAAACCCGCTGATGTCGCTCACGAAGGACGGCCCCTCGTTCGCGGATACCGGGGACATAATCACCTATTACCTGAACTATACGAACTATGGCAACGGCTGGGGGTACAATTGCGCCGTGACGGATATCTACCCTGCGGGAGTGACATTCATATCGGCGATTCCAATGCCGACAGTGATTGACAATATCTGGCTGCTGGGAAACGTCGCTCCGGGTGCATCTGGGTCGATACAAATCACCGTGCATGTGGACGCCTTGAGCGGAATGCTGGTCAATTCAGCCACGCTCGAATACGGAAACAATGCGGGAGTTTCATTGCCTCCTGTCGTTGCGACCTCTACGGCCTTGGTCAACGTTCCAGACACCATCGCGCCTGCCCACAGCTCCGAGACTCCGCCTCCAGGCGGTTCGTCGTCAAACGCCACGCCCGTAATCTCTGTCGTGGTCACCGATACGCATTCCGGCGTCAACGCCAGCACCATCCAGCTTTATGTCATGGGTTACCGGGTCATGGTATCAGTCACCGCAGTGCCCGGTGGTTACAGAGTTTCGTATTGGCATGAGGGTGGATTCGCCTCGGGGACAGTTGTCCCGTGTAGGATTGTCGCGAAGGACTACGCCGGCAACGTGCTGGACTATGGCTGGTCATTTACCGTGCCATGACCGTACCGCGCATTGTCCTGCGAAAACAGCGGAGGGCGAACGTCAAACTCGCGGTTTAGATCCGGGAGCGCGTGCGAGGTCTAGCGCTTGGAGTACAGCTTCTCGCGGTGATTCAAAAGGACGGCCACGTTGGCCTCTAGGCTCTTCAGGTTTCTCTCCATGCGCGCCAGCTTGCAGTTCACGCACGTGCAGTTGTCCGGGTCTGGCAATAGATCGTTCATCGTAGTACCATTTCTGAAATGCCGATTCATTATATAAACATTTCTTTGGTTTGTATAAATAGTTATCCATTGACGAAAAGAGTTATCACCTGATAGAATGTCGGGGGGCCCATGCGCGTTTCGGTACTGCTCTCGGGCGGAAAGGATTCCGTCTACGCCGCTTACCTGGCCCGTCAATATGGCTGGACGGTCGACGATGCGATTGTTCTCGTGCCGCCGAGCGCTGAATCGTTCATGTTCCACCACCCGAACGCGCGGTTGGCGGCTGAAATCGCACAAGCGGTGGGGCTCGACCCAATCGTCGTCGAGTCGTTCGGAAACCCCGAGGAGGAGCTCAAGCCGCTGGAAGGGGCCATAGCCAAAACCGATGCGCCTGGAATACTCACTGGCGCCATCGCATCCGATTACCAATGGTCCAGAATCAACAAGGTTTGCGAGAAGCTGGG
>Ga0315268_10007171_pt1 | contig 11764 bp, 14 predicted proteins | sample C1_top_MG_FD_204535 | JGI IMG/M metagenome (GOLD analysis project Ga0315268, IMG submission 204535) | Sediment microbial communities from Yellowstone Lake, YNP, Wyoming, USA - C1_top | ecosystem: Environmental > Aquatic > Freshwater > Lake > Sediment | place: USA: Wyoming | collected 2017-08-01 | reverse complement strand
GAACTCCGCCTCAGCCTTGAGCTCTTTCATATCGTCGTTCCAGTCCGGGATTATCAGCGTCGTCACTTCCACCCAGATGCCGAGTTTTTTCGCATAGATTATCGATTCTTTCACAGGCTCGAAATCAGGAACCTTGCAAAGCTCCCTGTAAAATTTTTTGTTATACGCTTTGAGGTCGATGTTCGCTGCATCGATATATCCTTTTATCGCATCCCAGCATTCCTTTGATTCATAGCCGTTTGTGACATAGACGCCTTTGAGGCCTTTCTTCCTCGCGAGTTTCATCACATCTATGGCGTATTCAGTGAAGATCGTCGGCTCGTTGTATGTGAATGAAATAGATCTGCACCCGCTCCTTAATGCGTCATCCACGATCCTCTCCGGGGGCCATTCCTCGCACTGGTCCACGAGCTTCTGGAAATATGTGCGCCATCTTTGAGGGTCCTTCTGGCGCGCTTCCTGCGGTGCCTGAGAGATATCCCAGTTCTGGCAGAATGTGCATGCGAAGTTGCATCCGAACGTGCCTATGGAAAAGCTCCTGCTTCCGGGAAGGAAATGGAACAAGGGCTTTTTCTCTATCGGGTCTATATGCACTGCGCAAGGCTTCCCATATACTGTGAGCTTGAGCTTTCCGCCTTCATTGACTCTCACACCGCAAAACCCTGCCTGCCCTTCCGGAATCTTGCAGTATCTGTTGCATGCAAGGCACTGGACCATCCCCTTTCCGATATCTTTGCAGAGCATCTTCGTCGAGGGTTCCATGGCATGCCTTATCATGCATAAATTAAAGCTCTTTGCAGGCTATATACATCAGGCGGTTTTTTATGGAAAAAGGAACGTTGCGGCTAAAATCCGGTCTGGCTCAGATGCTCAAGGGGGGCGTGATAATGGACGTTACGAACGCAGACCAGGCGAAGATCGCAGAGAAGGCAGGCGCAGTGGCTGTGATGGCCCTCGAGAGGGTGCCGGCAGACATCCGCGCATCCGGTGGCGTCGCGCGCATGGCTGACCCTTTGAAGATAAAGGAGATCCGCAAGGCAGTGACGATACCAGTCATGGCAAAATGCCGGATCGGCCATTTCGTCGAGGCGCAGGTCCTCGAGGCGCTGGAAGTAGATTTTATCGACGAGAGCGAGGTGCTAACGCCGGCAGACGAAGAGTTCCATATCGACAAGAAAAAATTCTCCATCCCGTTTGTATGCGGGGCGCGCGATCTCGGGGAGGCGCTCAGGAGGATAACCGAAGGGGCGGCGATGGTCCGGACCAAAGGCGAGGCAGGAACAGGGAACATAGTAGAGGCTGTGAGGCATATCCGCGCGATAAATAGCGGAATCAACGAAATCAGTGCGTTCGCTCGCGAAAAAAACAAAAAAATAAAGGTTTTTGCGAACGAGTTCCGAGTTCCGGTTGAGTTGGTCGAAAAGACAGCCTCTCTCGGCCGCCTCCCCGTCGTGAATTTCGCAGCCGGAGGGATAGCGACTCCTGCGGATGCCGCATTGTGCATGCAGCTTGGCGTGGACGGCGTGTTCGTGGGTTCGGGCATCTTCAAGAGCTCTGACCCTGCGAAGATGGCAAGATCCATCGTGGATGCTGTGGCGCATTTCAACGATCCGAAAAAGATCGCGAAAAGCAGCGAGGGGATCGGCGATGCGATGAAAGGGCTTGAGATTTTTTCCCTGGAAAAACGGCTGGCAGAACGCGGAATCTAGGTGTCTCCTTGAGGATCTGGGACCTACCTCCAAAAAAACTCTGCAGGAGCCATCTTCTGGGAGAGCACCGCGAGCTCCATGCGATCTGGTCGGTCCTGACCAAAAACAAGAAAGGCTACTCGCATCATCCTGAGACGCTCAGATGGAAAGGCAAGCTGAAAGCGCTTTATCTCCGCCATGAAGATGAGGCTGCGGAGCTGATCCGGCGGGGCTATAGGCATCTGAGCCCGCTTGATGCGCGCCTTGCGAAGGGAAAAGCGATCCAGGGCGAATATGTCGATACGAAAAAAGAGCAAATGAAAAAACTGAAAAGGAAAAACTGCGGGTGCTTATGAAGATCGGCGTTCTCGCCCTCCAGGGCGATGTGTCTGAGCATTTTCTTGCCACTAACGAAGCAGCCCGGAAGCTGAAACTAGATTGCGCACTCGTCGAGGTCCGCACAAACAAAGACCTCAAAGCGCTCGATGCGCTGATCATCCCAGGCGGAGAGAGCACTACGATGTACAAATTGTGCGAGCGCGAAGGGATGCTAAACGCAATAAAAAAAATAAAAAACATCTTCGGCACATGCGCCGGCGCGATAATGCTTGCGAAGAAGGTCCGTGGCGCTGAGACTGGACAGAAAACGCTCTCTCTCATGGACATCGAGATCGACCGGAACGCCTACGGCGCCCAGGCCGATTCATTCTCCAAAAAACTAGACACCAAACTAGGAGCGATCGATGCGGTCTTTATCCGCGCGCCGAAAATCGACCGCATTTGGGGCGATGTCCACGTGCTCGCAAAAGACAATGGCGGCATCTTATTATGCGAACAGCGCTCGAAAAGCTCGTACTATCTCGCCTCCTGCTTCCATCCTGAGCTCTCATCGACGAAAATCCACGAGCATTTTCTGCGCAGCCTCGTATGACGCTCATTTATAATTTTAACGAATCATATAATCTAAACTTCTAATTAGACATTTTGATGGGTGATATTGAATGGGTATCAGACCTGGAAGAGCGATAAGGGATGCAGACAAGGTAGCCTGGACAAGGTTCTCAAGGAGCAAGCCGAGGAAATCCTTCATCAAAGCGATGCCTCATGCCGATCTCCACCAATACCGCATGGGCGCCATGAAGCCGGATTTCGATCTTGTGCTCAGCCTCAAAAGCGAGGAGGCAGTTATTCTGCGCGACAACGCTATCGAGAGCGCGAGACAGAGCTCGAACAAGCATCTCGAGAAGACCACCCCCGGGGCATACTATTTCATGGTCAGGGTCTACCCGCACCACATAATCCGCGAGAACAAGATGATCGCGGGTGCAGGCGCCGACCGTCTCCAGAAAGGCATGAGGCAGGCCTTTGGAAGGCCGACAGACCGCGCGGCGAGGCTCAAGGTAGGGACAAAGCTCTTCACGATCCATTCCTACAAGGCGAATGTGGGGCATGTGAAGATGGCCCTCCAGCGGGCTTTGCGCAAGATCTCAGGCAAATACAGGATCGTTGCCGAGTAATCTTTTTTCCTCTTTTATACTATCTCGGTGCCCGGATTTTTCAGGCAGAAGCCCGAGGCAGTGCAAAAAGCTCAGATATCTCTTTCTATCTATCCATCAAGGCTTAGCATTTTCCTCGAGCGCCTTCGTCACCGCCCGCTCAACATCGCTCTCTTTCCGGAACGGCCTCTTCCAGTCGATCCCGCACTCCTGGAAAAGATGCTCGAATCCGCGCCTGCCGGCCTCCTTTGCCATAACCACCAATGCGTCCAGCGCCTCCTTCATCTTCACCATCTGGTCGAACTTCCCATACCCGATCTTCTTGTCTAGGATATCTCGGACCTTCGTGTAATCCCCGTGCAGATAGGCATGTTTCACCAACTTCGAACCTGCGAGCCTTTGGATGAAAAGCGAAGCCATCACGCAGTCCTCATAGCTTATGTAAGTCGGGACCACGCCTTTTTTCCTCGCCTTCTGCTGGGCATGGAGCTCGGTCATGCCCTCGTCCAGCCATCCATCGTTTTCCAGCTCCTGGCTGATCCCAGTATTATCAAGAGCGCGCATCTCGCCTCCGCATCCAAGCTCATTGCAGTAGTGGAGGATCTCGTGCGCCATGACCATCTTGCGGTCATTCTCCCCCCCTGTGGGGAGCAGGATTATCTTGTTAGTCTTTGGGATAAAGAGCCCAGCCTCGTCCTCCTCGAGCCGGTTCACGAATCTGGAGATGCCTGCGTCCTTCATGATCGGGCGCATCTCATCGTAATAGAGGAGCATGAGGGGAGGTATCGCATCGAGCAGGATCTTGATATCGTACCCTAAGAACTTCCGGTCGAACCATCCGACTATGCCATCAAAAAGCGCCATCTCGCGCGCATATGCCTCTTCCTTGCCCATGCTGCAGAGGATGCTGTGATACTGGGCGAAATGGTCATCGAGATCAGTGAAGACCTTCAGGTCCTTCGGCCTGTCCAAAAGCAGTCTGCTAAATTCCCTGGCCTTATCCTCGTAGGCGTGGCTTTCGCTGCCAAGGGGCAATCCCCTCGGCCACCCGAGTGCCATCCTCACTACTCTTCCTTGTGCATCAAAGGTTTTAACCATCATTTGGTTTTGGTTCTTTGTGTCAGCTTGTGGTTATACCTTTAAAAACTTATCCGTGCATAAATAGATAAGAGAGGTGAGGCAATTGGCTCATGATAAGATTAGGGTAGATGATCCGCTCATCAGTACAGATGTAGACAGCATGATCAGAACCATCGCCGAAAGGAAGAGGGTTTCGCTGAGCGATCTGAGGCAGATGTGCAAGATCGACAAGAAAACCATGGACAAATGGATCGCCGTCCTTGAAGACGAGGGATACATCTCCGTGGAATATGGCCTTAGGGGCACGTCCATCGTATGGCGCAACCTCGAGGACCTGCCGGTATCAGAAAAGACCCGCAGGGAAGACAAGAGCCAGATCCAGAAGGAGAGCCCGCCTCTTGCTCCTGAGCCAAGACAGCCGGAAGCCCCGGAGTCGCCAGAGCCTGGTATGGACGAAGAAGCGGTCGTGATCAAAGACAAAGTCATCTCATTCCTGCCATTTGGCAATGAAAAAGAGCCTGAAGAGCTCCTCAGCGAGTATCTGGCCAAGAAGAAAAAATCGCCTGGGGAAGCAGGGGATATCAAATCCGCCATACTCCACGAATTGGAGGGAGAGAAGCGGGCAAAGGTCGAAACCGTCGATCTTCCAGCTGAGGAAGCCGAAGCTGATTCAGAGCAGATAGAAGATTCGCAAGCTCCGAGCATCGAAGCCGAAGAATCCGAACCAGAAGCATCTCTCGAGGCTGAGAAAGAAGCCGAAATCTCGTTCGAGCCTGCCGAGAGCGAGCCGGTGGAGATCGAGCAACCCGAGGCCGAACCAGCCAAGGAAGAGCCGGCGCCAGAGCCGTCTGTCTATTCCAAGGAGACGATCCGGCCGACGCAGAAAGAGCGCGCGGTCGATATGCGCGAGCTCATGGGCTCCTACCTCCAGGAGATCAACAAGGAGAAGGCGAAGATAGAATCCCTGAAAAAGGAGAAGGAATCGCTCTATCGCGACAAATTCTCTGTCATGGAAGGCAAGATGCAGGCCGATATCGTCGTGTTCACAGAGAAGATCATCGAGAAAGAGAGCAAGATCTCCGAGCTCAAGGAAAGGGTGCTCGAACTTCCCGACAAGGTGGACCAGCTCTCAAAGCTCCAGGAGCAGATGGAAGAGCTCAAGACCGAAGGACGGGAGGCGCTCGCTCGGACAAGGACCAGGACCGACGAGTTCATAGCTTCGATCGACCAGTCCAAGGGCGATGTCGAAGCGAGGATAGACAAGGTCCGTTCTGTCTTAGACGACCAGGACGGCCGGGTTAAGATGCTTGAGAAGCTCGGCGTCTCACTGGATTCGCGCTCGAACAAGCTGAAGGGCGCGCTTGATAATGCGAAGACGCAGGTCGAAGAGCTGAACACCGCCATGAGCGCGCTCATGGGCGATCTTGCGACAGTGGAACAGATGAAAGTCGAAGCTGATTCGCTCACAGACTCGGTCAAGCAGACTGTATCTGCGCACGGCGAAGAGCTCGCTTCTCTCGAAGAGGAGCTTGCGGGCATCGAGCGCATGGAGAACTGGGTCCAGGAGTACATCCGCGACTATGAATCCAAGATCGAGTACATCGAGAACTATGTTGCCAAGAGCGAGGACCAGCTTTCAGATCTCCGCGAATCCGCAGAAGCATTGTATCTGGGCAAGTTCCTGGGCGAGCTTGAGAACATGACCGATGCGTACCAGAACGATCTGCATGACGCCGTATTGCGCGATCGGGACATCGAGAGCAGGATATCGGAATCGCGCTCGAGGATAACCGAGCTCGTCACAGACAGCCAGGCCATGATAAAAAAGCTCAAAAGCGATGCGCCGATATCCAACGACAAGGACTTCGGCATACTCGTGGCTAAAGTGAAGGCGCGCACATCCCGGACGAAGAACATCGTCGAGGAGAAGCAGCAGGAGCGGGCGAAGCTCGTGGACGATTCAAGGAAGACGAGGAAGACAGCCAAGCCGGCTGTGAAATCCAAGGCGCTGAAGAAGAGCATCCTCAAAAGCGTCCCGAAGAAGAAGCGCAAGTGATTTTTTTTATTATTCTATCTTAATTATCTTACCCTATCATTCTCATAGCTGGGGCTTTGCCATGAAGAAACTGAAACACGAAGGACCGAAAACGGGCCTAATACCGCAATCTGCGGGCAAGGTCCGCGTATTCGTTTCCGCGGTTGTTTTGGCTAGCGGTCTTGCGACGCTTCCTGCAGTGGCAAAGGCAGATAATCCTTCTAAAAAGGACTGCCGGCTGGCTTATGGCAAGAACGAAACCATTATGGTCAAGACCGGCTGCAGGATTGAGAAAATCCTCTGTGGCTGGCTCGAATTTAATCCTATGGATGTAATCAGCATAGATGACAAAAATGTTACATTAAGAAGCGGGGTCGGCGGAATCGAAATCATCACAATCCTAAATTACAACGAAGAAAAAGTATTCGCTGCGCCCGTAGACTGTTTTTATCCGCAGATGAAGGCTGAAAAAACCCAAACACCCGGAACCGCAAAGATAACCGCAACCATCCCGAAGGCATGCAAGCCTCTTAGCCTGACGTGTGCATCCATCCCGCAATCAAAGGTATCAAAGCTCATGGAGATGGTCAAAGACCCGGACGAGGAGATCCGCTTCAATGCAGCAGAGGACCTTGCGAAAATCGAGGACCCAAAGGCGATCCCCACGCTCAAACCGTTCCTCCAGGACAAGAACTGGCGCGTCCGCGTGGCTGCGACCCGCGCTCTCACCAATATCTATGAAGCCAAAGAGAACGCTTCAATCAAAAAACTAGCACCGATATTCATAGCGATGCTCGACGATCCGATCCCGCTCGTGCGCGGAACCGCGGCCCAGGCATTGGGAAGGATCAACGATCTTGGTTCGATATCCGCGCTCATCAAGGCCTCGAAGGACGACGACTGGCAGGTTCGGATGCTCGCCACGGATTCGCTCGGGAGGTTTGGCACTCCGGAAGCCCTCTCGGCTGTGAAATCCGCGCTAAAAGACGATAACCAAAACGTAAGGATGGCCGCAGAGATGTGGATGAAGATCAAAGGCCCGGAGAATAAAGAATAACGACCAAGAGAATAACGATTCAGAGCTTCAACTGCTCCTTCTTTGTTATCCCCTCTATACGTTCTTTCAATTCCGGTATTTTGTTCTCTACAATATCCCAGATTATCTTCAGGTTGACCCCGGAATATTCGTGTATCAGGATATCCCTGAGGCCGGCCATCTTCCGCCACTCGACCTCTGGGTGCTTCTTTTTTATCTCCGGCGGGATATTCTTCACCGCCTCGCCGATTATCTCGAGATTCCTGATCACTGCATCGATTACCAGCTCGTTTTTTGCGAACCGGCCGTAATCCATGCCTTCTGTGTACCTCTGGACCTTCTTTATCGCACCTGCGATGTCGCCGAGATATACCTTAAAATCCGTGGGCATATACCGCCTCTTTGGCCACATATCTCAGCTCTGGCTTAAGGCTTTCCTCGACCACGAGGTCCACTCTTTTCCTGAATATCCGCTGCAGGAGGAATTTGAGCTCCATATAGGCGTCGAAGCCGGGCTTATCGAACACCACAAGAAAATCAAGGTCGCTGCCTCTCTTCTGATGCCCCTTGAGGAAAGAGCCGAACAATCCGAGTTTTTTGACCCCCAGTTTTTTTATCTCATCCCTGTGCTTCTCCAGCATCACTAATATGTCTTTCGCTGTACGAGCGCTTTTTTTATGATTATCATTCCGGCCCATAAGGTGTTATCCCCGTCTTTATTTTTATTCCATCGCATTCAGAGCTTGCGCTGCTCTTTCTTCTCATTTTTGCTCCGCGAATCATCGACTATGGCGAGCCAGGAATCGCCTATCTTCATGAAATAGTTTCCGAACGTTTTCGATAAGGAGATCCTCATCGGGCGGAATTTCCTGCTGCTTTCTATGGCGACCACTGTATCCCGCTCCACCTTTACCATTCCGACCCGCTTGAGGCGCGGAAGCACGCGGTTGTAGAATGTCGCTTTCGAAATATTATTGCTTCGCACGAACTCTGCCGTCTCCTCGCCGCTGATCATGGTCTTTTCGCAAAGGATCTTCAGGAAGCCGAGCGCTATCTCGTAGTATTTCGGCTGATATTTTTTTGAGAAGATGAAATTAGCCAGCTCCTCTGTATTCCAGATGCTGCGCGTCAGGCTTTCGTTCTTATCCTGGAACGAGCGCAGTTCGTCGCTGTCATATCTGGGCAGATAGATGGATTCTGAGGAAGGGACGCCGCGCGAGGCGATCGTCTTTTTCTCGGTTTGAGGCGTTTCTTCCAACTGCTTTTCTGAGCCGTCTTCTATCGCCAGGTCTTCGCTGTCTGCCATGGGGCTCTATATCCAGAGAAACAATAAAAGGTTTACCGTGACGGTAGCTACTCGCCAAATATAGAGCCAAAGCCTGATTCAGCTTCCTCTTCTTCTTTCATGACCTTGTCGATGACCCTTTTCTCGACTTCGGCAGGCGCGTGTTTGGCAACATCTTTTAGCTTCTCATCCGCTTTCTTGAAGAAGTCCGGCTCGGCCTTTATGTAGATATAGAACTTGGCCTTGTCTTCCCCAAGCACAGCGCCGTCCTTCATCTTATATCCTGCGCGGGCGAAGCTGTCCTGCGCATACGGATCGGATTCGAGCAATTTGGTTATCTCGGCTTTCTTTGAACCATCGCACTCATATACCTTCTGCATCGCTTTCCTCCTCCTTGATCTTGATCGCATCTTCCATCATGATGATCAATGCCGTATACAGCACCGGATATGCGAAGAAAATAGTGATGAACTGCAGTATCGGGATGAAATTAAGGAACCACAAGACCGCGAAAAGCGCGAACATGGCGATGAAGAACACATGCCGTTTCCTCAAAAACTCGAACGCGTGCCTCATCGAGGAAAAGAGATTCATGCCGAAAGCGCCTGCTGATATGAAGGCGGGCGTGAAGATCATATGGATCATGAAGGTCACGAAGACGATGTACGCATAGAATAGGATGTCCATGAACTCGATGCCCTTGAGCATGTAGATGTATATCGCGATGCCTGGCCCTGCCAAGAGGACCCAGAGGAGCTCCCGCACAAGCTGGATGCCGAACATCTCAGGCGCCTTTTCCAGCGCATATCCGTAGAATTTGGTCAGGCTCATCTTCTCTTTCCAATACGCCGAGCGGTACGCCTTTGCCAATGCGGCATTGAGCCCTCCGCCGAAGAATATGAACAGGAGCGCGATTATGCCGAAAACAGCCAGGGTCGGGATCGATCCGATGACCATCTCCTTATTCAGCACAGAAAGCGCGATGAAATAGGCGACCGCCATGCCGAAGGCTGCGAAAAGGGACGCTATGAGAAGGATGATGTACATTATAGAGGCCCATACGAAAAGGAACGGCCCCTTCGAATATGCGTTGAATGCTTTTGTTATGCTTTCAATCAAGCTATCCACCCTGGTTTTATAGGTCTAGCTAGGCAAATTATTTAAACTACACCCTCCCTCTTCTTTCCATGGTAAACGTGTCCCGCTGCATGAGCACGCAGCATCCGGATAATATCGCCAGCCCGTTCTTCTCTGATTCCGACATCCTTGCTGGAGAGGCAGAGGTCAAGGAAGCGTTCTTCGTGTTCTCCCAGATGGGATGCAACGAGCAGATGTGGGACTCTGAAGGCAAGGAGGCCGACAACCAGGTGGTCGAGAAGCTTTTATCACGCTATCTCGATTTTTTCACAAAGAGGAAGCTGGGGCAGGATGTGTTCCTGACCTACCGCGTGCCGAATCCTTCTGTGGAGAAAGCCCAGGGCAAGATCCTGCTCGAGACGCTCCAGGGCATACCCCGCGCGTTCGATGCGGCCAGATCAGCCGGGCTTGACAACCCCCCGATATTCGAGGTCATCCTCCCGATGACCACCTCGCACCTTGAGCTCGAGCGCGTGCGGAGCTATTACGAGCAGGTGATCATAGGGCAAAAAGGCATACGGCTTGGCAAAGAGAAGATATCGGTCAAGGAATGGGTGGGCGATTTCCAGCCTGAGAACATAAACGTGATACCGCTTTTCGAGAACCTCGAAGCGCTGTCCCATTGCGATGCAATAGTCTCGAAATATATCGATGGGAAAGACCTCGAATACCAAAGGGTGTTCCTGGCTCGGAGCGATCCTGCCCTCAATTACGGCTCCACCAGCGCAGTGCTTCTTTCAAAGATCGCGCTTCAGAGGCTCCAGGCTGTCGAGGAAAAGAATTCCATACCGATACTGCCTATAATAGGCGTCGGCGGAGCTCCATTCCGAGGCAACTTCACCCCGAACAACGTGAACAACTGCGGAGACGAATACCCGAGCGTGCAGACATACACCGTGCAGTCGTCTTTCAAGTACGACCATCCTTTCAGGGATGTCGCCAATGCCATCGACATGCTCAACCACATGCACCGCAGGCCTGCGTCCGCGATCGATGAGAAAAAGGCGATGTCGCTCATAAAGAAGATATGCGCCGAATACGAGGTCCAGCTGCGCGAGATGGCTGATCTGGTGAACGGGATCTCAGTGTTCGTCCCAGGGCGGCGGGCGAGAAAGCTCCATGTCGGTTTGTTCGGCTATTCCCGCTCGCTAAAAGGCATAAAACTGCCCCGGGCGATAAAGTTCTGCGCTGCGTTCTATTCTGTCGGGATACCGCCAGAGCTTCTGGGCCTGTCCGCGCTCAATGAAAAAGAGTTCGACGAGCTCCACTCGCTCTATGTGAAGATCGATGAGGACCTTCGGGACAGCACCCGGTTCCTCAATATCGCGAACCTGGAGAGGATGCCAAAAAGCGTGCGCAAAGGCATGGAGAAGGTGCTCGGGTGGCTGGAGTACGAGCCCGATGGGGAGTACGCGGAGATAACGTCGCGGATATACGACTGCTACAAGGCCGGGAAGCACACGCACCTGAATGAGGACATCAAGGCAGCCGCGTGGAAGAGACGGTTCCTGGGCTGATTATCCCACTCTACCCCGCAGAATCCCAATCGCTACTTGCTCGCCAGATAGTCGACTACGCCTTCGTAGTCGGCAATCACTCTTTTGACTAGGGCCTTCGCATCGAAGGCATTCTCTTTTGCCTCTTTCTTCTCTGGCTTTTTTGAGGTCAATCTCAACACCATTTTCCACTTATTCTACAATATATTCTCTTAAAAACAATTTAATAAACCTCTTAACATCCTTGAGACTCGGTCTCTTTTCAATTAAAAAACAAAAAACCAAGCAATAACGAGAGGGCGGCCAGTAGCTTTTTAATACTAACACTAGTGTTATATAACACTCGTGTTAGGTGTGTTAGCATGGTCAGATTTTCATTCGGAACGCCGGTATCGGACGAGAATTTCTTTGATCGGGAATCCGAGCTTGGATATCTGGAGAAAAGGCTCTTTTCGATAAAGCAGGGTTCAAGGAACGACATCGCTATTATCGGTCCAAGGAGGGTTGGAAA
>Ga0315268_10007170_pt1 | contig 11765 bp, 8 predicted proteins | sample C1_top_MG_FD_204535 | JGI IMG/M metagenome (GOLD analysis project Ga0315268, IMG submission 204535) | Sediment microbial communities from Yellowstone Lake, YNP, Wyoming, USA - C1_top | ecosystem: Environmental > Aquatic > Freshwater > Lake > Sediment | place: USA: Wyoming | collected 2017-08-01 | reverse complement strand
GTTCATCCTGTAATTGTGAATAAACAAATTGCACGGGGAAAAAATCCTGGCTGAAAGAGGCATCCCTGTTTATCCCCTCTATGAAGATGGCGATCTTGTCTAAAGTTTCTTTATTGGATGCCGAGATCGTTTGCCCGTAAATCTCCAATACAGGAGGTTTGTCTGTGGGCGTGTCATCTTCTGTGAAGGAAACTCTGGTAATCCAGATATCCTCTGGAATCAGGAGACTGACAGACACCCATTTTGAACTCCAATCCACTCGCTCCCTTGAAGCGACAGCGTAGAGTGCCTGCTGCTTTTCGAGTTTGCTCCTGAGTGCACTCAACCTGGTCAGTTCCAGGTTAAGGTCCCTCAGCGTCATCTGCTGCAACTGAATTTGTTCACAGGTGGGTAAATAAATGTATACATAGAGACCAAAGGCCAGTACTGCCCATATGAGGATCGGCAAAAGCAGGAAGAGTGCCCTGCTTGCTTCCCCATATCGCGCTTTTCTTTGTCCCGGCGTCAGAACATTTATCGTGAATACATTATTCATAGCCTGATTTATCTACTCGCTAGCCCGACAGCTAACGCTATCTGAGGCGAAAAGAATTGTAACTCATCCTGTGCAAATCGTCTGGAATCAACTTGAATAGTCTGCAATGGGTTTGCTATCTCTACGGTCAGCCCAAGCTCTTCTGAAAAGTAGCTAACCAGTCCGCATATCCGGGAACTGCCGCCAGTAAGGATAATTCGACTAAAGCCTCTACGGGAAGTCTGGTTGTCATAATAAATAAGGGACCTCCTGATCTCTTTAGTCAGATTATCCAAAACAGCTCGAATGGTATTGATGTCAAAATTTTTGTTAAATTTGATATTTTCCGCCTCTTCATAACTGAGATTGCGCCCGTCCGGATGGCGATTTTCCTTTTGAAGGTGAATCGTAAAAGCGTCTCCGGCAATGGGTATATCTCTCGTCAAGTAGAGATCATCTTTTTTGTAAATGTTCAGAATGGTGTTTGCAAAACCGATATCCAGCAGGACAACAGCCCTCTCGTCCCTGCCCGAATTGCCAGATGAAAAAGAATTTACCAGAGCGAGGGAATTAATATCAATGATGCTGGGATTTATCTGAATATTCTGAAGCATATCCAGATGGTCCTGCAAAAGTTTTTTGGTTACGGCAACCAGCAGTACGTCCATCTCTTTATTTTTCGCTGACTTGCTCAGGATCTGGTAATCGATGTTTACATCCCGCAAGGGGAAGGGGACATAACTTTTCGCTTCCCATCGAATGGATTCATCAATCTCTTTATGCGAAAGAGGAGGAAATTTGATGTGCCTCACAATTACCGATGCACCTCCAACAGAGCTGATGACCTTGATATGAGAGGATGAAAGCCCTTTAAACAGCCCTCTCAGAATATTCGTCACCGGGGACATTCCTGCCTCCGAGGTTTTGGGAAGGATCTTGACAATCCCCCAGGAAACGAGGTGATATTTACTCATCTTGCGTTGGAGTTGAACAAACTTCACGTACCGGGAACCGATATCCAGGCCTAAGGTGGATTTCATGTTCCCCTTCAACTCTCCCTGCTGTCTGTATGCCTCCTGGTCAGATTCCCTTTCTACGCCCAGTTCTCTGCCCAGTGTACTTGGCACTTGGCGAGGCGTTCCCGATGGTATCGGTGATACCTGGTGAGGCAGGGATGCTGAGGGCAGGGATGATGCCGGATGTGATGAAGTCACGTCTGAGAAGGCAGACCCCTGCTCGGCTGGCTCAGGATGGCCTTCTTGTTCCCACTGAGCGGATGAGAAATCATCCCTGGCATTCGCACCAGCCCTGTCAGTCGCATCCTCCGGCTCATCGATAGCATTCTTTGGCGCATTCTCCGGCTCACCTGGATCATGCCAGGAAGATGCCTGGTTTAAACGCCCGCTAAAAGGGCCGACCCCTTCCTCTTCTTCGTCATCTTCTTCATCATCAGGGAACGCAGACTCAAAAGGAGTTCCTTCGCCTTTCTCCCTGATTAAAGATACGGTCGAGAATTCTTCAGTGGAGGATTCAGTCGAGTGTACCCGATCGTCAGTATCAGAGAGATCCCTGGAATCTTCGCTTCCCGATATCTCCTTGTCTCCCCTGATGAGCCGTAAGAGTTTATTTGTCGCCGCGATTTCGTCTTCTTTCTTCAACCTTATTAATCCTTATTCCTTAATCCTTATTGATGGAGTGCAGGTGCGATTGCATCTGCGAGTAGCTCCGATAAATCCCTTGAAGATTTTTTTTGAACCGGGTAAGTTCATCATCCGAGAAAATGCTTTTCTCCTGCACTGCCTGCACCACTGCCAGGTCTACAACCTGTTTTTCATGGATCAAAGTCATGACCAGAGCATGGTGACAGAACTGAATAATCTTTCGGGGATACCCTTGAGTCTGCAAATGAATATACTGAATCGACTCATCATCGAACAGCTTTTTCCCGGGAGGTAACCCGGCAGTCTGAAGGCGATGCTGAATAAGGTCCTTCGTCTCTTCCAGTGTCAAGGGGTGGATAGTGTAACTGACGTTTACCCGATCCATGAAATTTTTGTGATCGGCAACCACGTCTACAAATTCCATCTGGGCGAGGATAATCAATTGAAGCAATTTATATTCGTTTGTTTCAAAATTTAAGAGATTTCGCAAGATCTCAATGTACGGGGAGGTTAATTTCTGCCCCTCATCGACCAGGAGAACAACGATCTTCTGTTCGTGAACTCCCTTTTGAAAGAGATAGTCCTGCAAAGCCTCCTTATACCCGATCGTTGACCGAACCTGCGCCGTGATGCCGAAGGTATCGATCAGACAGGACAGGAACTGAAACTCCGAGCGAAAAGAAGGATCGAGAATCAGGTGAAACAGAAACCGCTCTTTCTCCTGCTTGAACATGTTCACCAGAATCCTGCTTATCGTGGTCTTGCCTGTTCCAATATTGCCGAGAATTATATTCAGCCCCCTCCGAAGCCGAATGGAAATTTCAAGCTGCTGTAAACACTCCTGGTAATCAGGTGAGTAATAAAAAAAACTCGGGTCCGGCGAGTTAGAGAAAGGCTCTTTTTCTAGGCCAAGTAATGCGTAATATTCCATAAATTCCTGCAAAACATCCTTGCTTAAATTTGTAGCTATTTTACTGCAAATTGTACCATTAAAGAGTGAAAAAAGCAATGTGGAAATTATGATAATTATTTTTAATATATAACTTGCTAAACCGTAATACTAATTTTATGTTTTATTTTATTAATATAATACAAGAATACTATAAAACTTTTTACTTCGAACCTGATTTTGCGCCCGGATTCCCTTTCCCAATTCTCAGCCGATAGAACAGGTGGAAAATTTCTCGTCAGGGACTTATAAGGTCGCATCCGATCTGATGTAACTTTATAAGGGAGGTTGCTGTTTATTATTATACAGTATCTGCCAGTGCAATAGCCAAAAAATTATTACTAACGCATCAGCCAAAAAATCATCTGTCAATAGAATAAACCGAAAAACTATTCATCGCGCACTAAGGGGTACTAGGTTTCTCGGTGTTACCGTTGATTCTAAAGTGGAACTGAGTCCATCCTTTCTTACCGTCACCGTAATGACTACTGCCCTGCCCGACTTAGCAAAATCAACGCAGACCTTAAAAGGACCATGAAGATACTCCTTACTCCCATCAAGGTAAGGGATAATATCCTTCATCACCGGGGAGGACTTACTGAGCTTGTCAGCCGATTCCTCATACGAAATCGTGCCCGTGGAATTTGGCACTTGAAAAAGTATTTTTTTCTTGTCGGGGCTTATGTCTATGTGGGATGCCCAGATGATGCCTTCCCTGCGGATTGTGTCCTTCGTGCCTGCACCATAGGTCGCATAATCCGAACCGTAGGTCATGTAATCAAGAGCGAATTGGGCCTGTTCCTGAAGCTCCGTCATAACCCTGGACCACTCACGACTTTCATGAAAGTCTGCTAGAAACTTTGTCATAATTATAAGAAGGATGGCTGAAACCATAATAGCCATCACAAGCTCAATCAGGGTAAGCCCCTGCCGCGACATCCCCCTTTTTGCCATTGATCGAAATCGAGGGTAAAGGGAGGCAAGATATCTGGTGAACATAACTGCCTTTTAGTTTCAGTTTTTCAAGGTGTTGCTATTTTATTATTGTCTTCAGTGAAACAAAAAGATCGGGTTTATCAGGCCAACTAATCTTGCACTCAATAATACTCTGGTCATTAGGATCCCTGTTTATGTCCATACGGCTCGTGATAGAATTTGAGGAAGTAACAGGAACCTGCGCTGCCTTACCTGGCTGATAACCAGGATCGGCCATGAATTGTTCCAATGTCTGTTGAGCTATATGCAGGGCACTTTGCTTCCACCTCGCTCTTTCCATCTGTAAGCTCATGTAATTATAGGTAGTCATCAGCCCCGCTATGGTAATCATGAGAAAAAGAACAGAGACAATTACCTCAATCAGGCTGAATCCCTGACCCGTTGATGCGTTCATAGGCGGATAGTATTACTTGGCAAATGGTTATAGTGCGTTAAGGTATGCGGCATAGGTATGAAGCAGATTGCCGCTAATATCACGCCACTGCCCTCTATAATTCGAGTCCAAGTCGTAGCGAAAGCTGCCAGGCACATCAAATGAGCTACTATTGGTTGCAATAATCGATAACGGTGTAGTCGTATTCAGATTCGTGCTGCCAGCTCCTGTAAACGAAATAATAAAGTAGGTTTCATCAACGTCAACCACTTTGCTATTATTGCTGGTAGTTGTAGTAGTAGTTGGACTCAATGTATCCTTTGTCGGCCAATATCCATTTTCCATTCTATAGATTCGAGCAGCAGTGGCGAAGGCACCAACATTAGAAATAGCCTCACTGATCTTGGCCCGGCGAACATAATTTGAGTAAACCGGAACCGAAATAACTGCCAGTATACCTAAGATGACCAAAACGACCATCAGTTCGATAAGCGTAAAACCTTCTTGTGTCTTTATTTTATTTATAGCTCGTGACATTGATTTCTCCTCTCGGCGAGATCTTATGTGCTTAATAATAACTTCTCATGTAAAATGAATGATGAAGTACAATAATTGGAACAGTCTTATACATCAGTACCGATCAGGAATCCCCTTAAATCCCAATTACCTCCACTCTCCCCTCCTTTCAATATTTACCATATTGTATATGTAAAATATATATCATTATTCCATTACATTGTCAAGAAATGAAAGGATATGTTAGTACATTCCAAAAACTTATGGCATAATATCCTGGATACTGGATGCTGATTATGGCTCCTGAGCTGACATCTGAATAACTGATATCTGATTACCGATACCTGATCACAGGCCCCGTCTAAAATGGCCGGTAGTTGTTTTTGGTAAGATTTCCTTCATCGCTTTCTTGTCCCGCTCCCTTTTATCTCGTTCCTTTTTACCTTGACTATTCTTATCCTGGCCCTTCTTCTCCTGTCTCTCCTTATCCAGTTCCTTCTTATCCTGATCCCGGCCCGATTCCCCAGCCAGTGCCTGTGCAAAATAATCGATGGCTTTTTTCTTATCGGCCAGTGCCAGATGGTAAAACGGGAAACTGCGCATATCCAAAACGAAATGCGATATCCGGCCTCTTAACAGATGCACCGCTTCGGGGATAAAAAGGATCGCATTATTAAAAACCTGCGTATAGGCCCCCGGCCTTTTATAAACATAAAAGGGCATATCCAGTTCATCATACCAGACCGCATACTGACGGCAAGAGGGGAGGCACTGTTCATCACACCATTTTTTTTGGCAATGAGAGCTGTCATGCAGCAAACATTGCCTGGTGGTCATCAGAACGAGCGGACCCATCACGACCATCCAGAGCTTACCGCCGGAATCGGCGCATGTATCCATGATCTGCCTGGCGTTCAGTTCCAGGGAAAGGAACGCCCCTTCGGCTTCGCCCTCTTCCTGCAGTGCCCTGACAGCATAGGGGTTGGCACAGTTAAGGGCCGGGCCTGCCACCCATCCGATCCCTTTTTGAGCTGCAGCCAGCCCCAGGCCGGAATTGTCGGCCACAATTCTGGAGCAGATGGCTTTATCCAGCACCTGCACTAATCTGATGCACTCCTTTTCGAAAAGGATGGCAGGGAAAAAAGGCAGGATGTTCGGGTACCTGGATAAACAGGTGGCTGCTTGTTGAAATCCTTCAGCACTGTTGATTTCCAGGAGCACGGTCCTGGCTATAGTCGAAAAATAAACCGCCTCCTCAAGATCTGAAACCAGGATGGCCAGACTGCTTTTCTCTGCTCTTGCCCTGGTCCTGGCCTTGCCACTTACTCTGAGAAGAGGAGGAACCTGCCTGGTCAGATCCATAGACGAGTCCTCATGCGGGTCAACCCGGCCCTTCGCCGTCGCTTTCAGTTCCAGTGGATCAATGCCCGCCTCCGCCGCCTCCGGTTCCAATTGACTGACCGCTCTGCGCCTGAGTTTATTCAATTCGCTCACCGGCAAAAAAAGCTCTCCCCTCAAATCAGAGCAGTCCACACTTTCCAGTATAAATGAGGTATCTGCCAGTTTACCAAAAACCTCCAAAAGAGTTCCTTGAGTCAGGGGATTTTTGCTTGCCTTCTGTAAAGGAAGGACGCTTTCAACTGCAATAGACTTATGCTCGCTGCAAAAAATAGCCATTAATTTTTGGCCCTCTTCCCCCCTGACCCTCACTTGCACTGGCGAGCGGCGCACCTTCATGGACATCCCGGTCAGGGGCTTCTCCTTCAAGTGCATCTCCTTCATATGCCTTAAGCGTGCCTGTATACCAGCCATCTCATCGGTATCCCTCAAGGTGAATGCCACATAGCCTTTCAGAATTTTGTCCCGCACCAGGTGCTCAAGGCGAATGCGGAAGGTATTGCCGGCTTTTTTTTCTTCCACTGCGGCTGTGCAGATAAAATAATTATCAGGGGTGTAGATATTGATTTTTATTCCTGGCGGTAAATCGGCACATTCCGTTAATTCCAGAAGGTGTTGGTCGGCCAGATAATTTTTTACCTCTCCGACCAGGGTCAAAGAGTTGTCCAGGGGTGAATCGATAAACATTTGCCCGCAGATTCTGTTTTCCAGATAACCGGCGCTGAAACCGCGATTGAACACCTTGTGCACCCTGGGATCATCCCTGTTTGGGGAGCAGCCTGCATAGATCCTGTCCAATTGCTCCCGCCAGGCTGCAACAGTCTGGTAAACATAATAAAAGTTCTTTAACCTTCCTTCAATCTTGAGGGAACCGACACCAGCCTTCATCAAAGAGGCAGCATGTTCGAGAGCATTGTTGTCCTTGAGACTGAGGCGACAGGATCTTCTTCCCTGCTGGATGCTGGATGCTGGATGCTGGATACAGGATGCTGTCTTTACTGATAACTGATAACTGACAACTGATAACTGTTTTTTCAGCCGCACCTTCCCCCCATCCCCTCTCTCCCCATCTTCCCATCGCCGCTTCCCGTCTCCCCGTCTCCCCGTCTCTCTGTCCCCCCCTCCACCTTCACCCAGCCGCAACCTATAGGCTTTACGGCAGGGCTGAGCGCACAGGCCCCGATTGGCGGAATGAGCGCCGATCAGGGAACTCATCAGGCACTGGCCAGAAAAAGAGATGCAATAAGCTCCATGAACGAAGACTTCGACTTTCATTCCCATCCGATCGGCAGCTTCGGTCAACTCTCTGATCTCAGCCAGGGACATCTCCCGGCACAGGTTGACCTGCCGGACTGCGAATCTTTTGAGAAATTCCAATTGCTTGCTGTTATGGCTGGTCATCTGGGTCGAGGCATGAATGTAGGCTCTCGGGTAGAGTCTTTTGAGCAGATATAACGCCCCATAGTCCTGAATAATCAGAGCATCCACTCCGGCTCTCAAAACTATACGGACCAGGGCTAAAAACTCGTCGATCTCATCGGTGGTAATCAGGGTATTGGCCGTAACGTAGATCTTCACGCCACGGGAGTGGGCCAGACGCACCAAGGGAGGTAAAGATTCTTCGGTGATATTGGCTGCCTTCAGCCGTGCATTAAATTTAGGCAGCCCCAGGTAGATGGCATCAGCCCCTGCAAAGATGGCGGCCAGGGCCGCATCCTCATCACCTGCAGGGGCGAGAATTTCCGGTTTTTTTATATTCATCGAACTTCATGATACTACCAGAATACGTCGAGGTCAAATTGAAAGTATGTCGAGATCAAATTAAAAACGCCGGGAAATACCAAGGCCGGTTTCCCGTTCAAGCTTATTTTTTGCTTAATCTCTAAACCTTGGGGGGTATTCCACTCTCTTTTACTTTGCCTCTTGTGGAGGGACCGCCTTTTCTCCCTCTGCGGGGGAAGTAGCTTTTTGTGCATCTGGAGCAGGGGCCTTTTCCCCTGCAGCAGGAACAGTGCTTCCCTCTACTACCGGAGCAGCAGTTCCTTCTGCTTTAGGTTCAGGCTCCTGGCTTGGCGGGGGAGTAACCTCTTGTGCCGGCTGACTGGGCTGTGATGATTCAGGTGCCGGAGCTGCGGTCTCCTCTTTCTTTTCGGCGGCTCCTCCCTCAACCGTAATTTGGTCCTTATTCGCTTGCCAGAACTTCGGCCCTATCCCTTTTACCTTACGGATGTCTTCAATCTTTTTGAAGGGGCCTTTTTTTTCTCTGTAAGCAATGATTCTTTTGGCCAGGTCAGGGGTAAGCCGTTTGAGCTGCAAAAGATCCTGCTCTGCGGCCGTATTGATGTTGACTTTGACCTCAGTTGCCTGCTGCGCAGCCGGAGCCTCCGCAGGTGCCCCTTGCTCCTGTGCATGGGCCAGGGTGGCTAAAGGAGCCGCGATACTGAAACATAATACAATGTACAAGATAAATATGGAACCAACTGCTCGTAAAAAAGTTTTCGTCTTTGCCATGAATATTCCTCCTTTTTTTGCAAAGCGATTTTGAAGAAACCGGCCTTGGTATTTTTCCCATATTCAGCGTAAGAAACAAGGATATCATAGAGACACCGAGGTACTCACAGAGCAATACCCGATTTTTCTCCCTACCTTGAGTGACTCTAATTTAGGGTAGAGAAACGAATCTCTGACGAGTGAAAGTACAACAGCCTGCTGTAAGAGCAAAAACCATTTTTTTTCAGTTACTCTTATCAATTATTCTTACCAGTAGGCATCATCGTAGATTTGATGGAAATGATGGGAAGGCATCATCCTTATTGGCAGATAGTGAGAAAACCAATAGCTCATAAAAAAATTACTTTTATCCATAACAAGTGGAGACATTCTTTACCTCCCTTTGATGAAATCAGTGGGAATTTAAATCTACAATAGGGAAAGATAATATTATCGAGCTAAAATGGATGATATTTATGGCTCATAAGTTTATTGCTAAAAAGGAATAAAGTCAATAAAAAAATAATTAAATTCTCTCAGCGGTCAGCCACTGATATCCTGCAAACTGTGTTATGTGTTTTAAGTAGTTTCCAAATTACTCCTTATTTATTGACAATGTTTTCTAAATATCTTAAAATCAATTATATACCATGTTAAAATTGGGGAAATACGTTATCACTTCATGCAACAATCAAGGCGTTATTTCATGAATCGGGAGAGAAAATAATGGCTGGAGTATATCATACTCTGGGCTTCCTTATGCATCAACCCCCTGATATTTTCACTTTGTTAGCAGAAAATCAGATGGGAAATCTCCTCCAGATCATCAATAGCTATCAAATGCCATTGAAGTATCTGGATACATATCGGGATTCACTCAAAATTCATATCGGTTTCTCGGGGATTCTTCTGGAGCAGCTTCTTAATAAAGAGGTGATAGATTCCTGTCGAAAGATCATTGATATTCCCTTAATGCTGAATGGGTACAGAGAATCAAAGAACGTCGAGATCATTGGCATGGGATATTCTCACCCCATCTTTCCCATGATTCCTGCTTTGGATTGGGACTCTCAGGTATTGCAGGGCAGAGAGATCATCAGGGAGGTTTTCGGGCAGGAACCGAAAGGGTTTTGGCCCCCGGAAGCGGGATTTTGTCTGGATATGATTCCTGTTCTCAGGAAAAATGGGTATGAATACGTTATTTTGGATAGATCTTTCATAAAGCCAAAAGCAAAAGAGGGAGTAAAGGGCAGGCACAGCAAAGACCGATATTCCTCTATTGGAAGCATAGCTCATCATGGAATCGAAATTGGTGCTGTGGTCATAAGCAAAAGTTTCGATTACCCTCAGAAAACCGATTCTTCAAGAGAGCCTTTCGCCTCGCACCCATATCGCGGAGCCTCTTACGGGCAAAGAAAACCGCTGGTCGTCGATTGGCTCTTTGTTGATGACCTGATTTGCCGGAAGGTAAACAATGTGCCTGAAGATTCTGAATCTTGGGAAGAATATTTTTCTCCTTATCTGGAGCGGATATACAGGGCTGAGACCGGGGTAAGGAGCGTGCTCCTCAAAGAGCTTATGCACGACTGGAAAGTACGCCACCTTATAGCTGCTCAAATGGACAACTGTGGAGCCGGTTCCCAACCCGAAGGCTGTCCGGCCTCAGATAACAGGTGTGCCGTACCTGATCGAAGGAGAGTAATTGAAGAAGTTTGGCAATTCAGCCAGCAATATCATGAAGTGAAATCAGCTTTATTGCGAAGAGCAGATCGCAGCCTTTGCCGGGAATATCTGGACGACCTCTTGAAAAAGGCCCAAAAATGGCTGCTTCGATCTCAGACTGGTTGTTATTTCTCGGAAGATGGTCCCAGGGTGACCAGAGTATATGAAAATATCAAGCCCGGTCTTATTCTTCTGAAGGAAATAAAGCGGCAGGTATCGTAAGCCCCATTCAGCTTGGGTTGCTGGATTGTCCAGGAGTAGTCACTATGAGGGATAGCCGTGCAATGGACATTGGCCGGATTCTTTCTCCTGCAGAAAAAAAAGAGAGTTCTTTCCAGGGATGGACATCTCCTCTGCTGTTCCTGCTGGAAATTGATCCCAGGCATTTTTATGCCTACTGGGAGGTATCGCCGGAGGACTTGTCCATCATAGGAGAGCAACTCGGAGATATTTTCCCGCAGGCACAGCTTACCTTAAGGGTGCATAAGGGCGAAGGTGAGGAGGGTGAAGGCGGGGAGCGGTCTGTCCCGTGCTTCGATATTCCAATAGAAGGGTGGAAGAATGGCTGGTATGCCGAAGTATCTCAATCCGGCAAATCGTATTATGCAGAATTGGGGTTGAAGACTTTTTCTTCGGACGAATTTTATGTAATCGGGCGATCAAATACCATTAAAACTCCAAAAGATACCGTTTCTTTTTCTCACCCCGAACAGTGGATGGAAGTACTCGGAGAATATGAACGAGTGAGCCTGATCAACTCCGATGAACCAATACCCTGCCAGACGTCCTTACCCCAAACCACTATTGACCGAAAACCGACATCCTTACCTCACGCGGCCATCAGTCGAAAAATGGTTGAAGAGTATTACCTCAAGCTTTCTCAAAACTGCATGGCAATACCTGTGGAGCAGAGAAGAAAGGGGGAAGGGGAGATGTCCCCTTGTCCCCCAGTCCCCGTGTCTCCTTGTCTCCCAGTCCGCCAGTCTCCCTGTCCCCCTGTCCCCGTGTCCCCTTGTCCCTCAGTCCCCGTGTCCCCTTGTCTCCCAGTCCCCGTGTCCCCTTGTCCCCCTGTCTCCTTGTCCCCCAATCCACTTGTCTTCCTCAACACGAAGGGGCAAAAAGATACGGCCAGGGAAGGTTTCGGCA
>Ga0315268_10007169_pt1 | contig 11765 bp, 8 predicted proteins | sample C1_top_MG_FD_204535 | JGI IMG/M metagenome (GOLD analysis project Ga0315268, IMG submission 204535) | Sediment microbial communities from Yellowstone Lake, YNP, Wyoming, USA - C1_top | ecosystem: Environmental > Aquatic > Freshwater > Lake > Sediment | place: USA: Wyoming | collected 2017-08-01 | reverse complement strand
AAACATTGATAATACGGCAATATTCGGCAACAATTTATCATGGGGCGATGATGAACATGTTTCTCCTGGCCTTGTTCCTTGTATATGGCGGTACCCATCTCTATTTTTTCCTCAAAGTGAAAGCTGCACTTTCTCCGGGAATTCCCTCTTCTCTCTTTCTGGTGCTCTTTCTCTTCTTAATGGTTATTACGCCGGTACAGGTAAGGGTACTGGAAAATCAGGGTCTGGAAGCTTTTGCGCGCTTTACAGCCTATATCGGCTACCTCTGGATGGGATTCATCTTCCTCTTTTTTTCCGCTTCACTGGCAATAGATATTTACCATGGGCTTCTTCATGGCGTCGGATTCTTCTTTCAACGGGATTTTTCATCACTCTTCCTGACGAAACGCACCGCTTTATTCCTGCCTCTTGCATGGGGAATGGCAACGGCGCTGTATGGTTATTTCGAAGCCCGTGACATAAGGACCGAACGGGTTATAATAAGTTCTCCGAAAATTCCGGCCGCAGTCGGAAAGCTCACCATCGTCCAGATTTCCGACGTGCATCTGGGGTTGATTGTAAGGGAGGAGCGTTTGAAGCGGATCATTGCAGAGATCAATGGGGCCTCGCCTGATCTTCTTATTTCCACCGGGGACCTGGTGGATGGGCAGATCAACCGGATGACAGGACTGGCTGAACTCTTGCAGGATATCCGGCCAGGATTAGGCAAGTTTGCCGTGACCGGAAATCACGAGGTATACGCGGGGCTGGGTCAGGCCGTCGGTTTTACCAAACGGGCGGGTTTCAGGGTGCTTCGTAATGAAGGATCAACGGCAGGAGGACTGATAAATGTCGTGGGAGTTGATGATCCGGCGATCGGGAGAGTCACCCATTCCCGGCCGGATTCGGAAAAGGCTCTTTTGTCGAAGGCACCCCCAGACAGATTTACCCTGCTTCTCAAGCACCGCCCGGCTGTTGAGCAGAAGAGCCTTGGCCTCTTCGATCTGCAACTTTCAGGACATGTCCACAAAGGGCAGATATTCCCTTTCAATCTGCTGACTTTTCTGTTTTATCCCGTAAGGACAGGTTTTGCACTTTATCCCAAAAACTCAGCACTCTACGTGAGCAGAGGGACCGGCACCTGGGGGCCGCCGATCCGCTTCCTGGCTCCGCCTGAAGTAACGGTAATCGAACTGATACACGCCGATAAGGGCATGTAAATATGAAGAACACGGGCGGGCGGCTATATGGCAGCAGAAACATAAGACGAGGCCATCCACAACAAACAACCTATTTATTTAAGAGGACGGGGCACAAATGACATCCAAAAATACTCCTCTGAGAACTTGCGCCATCTGTGGCAAGTCTTTCCCATCGAACAACGTTGTTTCCGGTGAAATAATCCGAAAGGAGATAACGGCTGAAATCCTTAAAACAAATCCGGAGTGGTCGTCTGAAAAGTTTATTTGTGGGGCAGACCTAACGAAGCTCCGGGGGCAGTACATTCATTCCCTACTCGAATCTGAAAAGGGTGAGCTATCCTCCCTTGAGCATGACGTAGTGCGCAGTCTTCTGGAAAACGAACTTCTTTCGGCAAACATTGACGCCGAGTTTGATCAGAAGTGGTCTTTTGGCGAACGACTGGCAGACAAGATCGCCACATTCGGCGGCAGCTGGACGTTTCTTATTTACTTCGGCATCTTTCTATTCATTTGGATTGGGATGAATTCACTCGTGCTGCTGTGGCGTCCGCTTGATCCGTACCCATTCATATTCCTTAACCTCATTCTTTCCTGTCTCGCCGCCATCCAAGCACCAATTATCATGATGAGTCAGAATCGTCAGGAAGCAAAAGACCGGATTCGATCGCAGCATGACTATCAGATAAACCTCAAAGCTGAACTTGAGATTCGACACCTGCATGAAAAGGTTGATCATCTTCTTTCGCACCAGTGGGAACGACTGGTGCAAATACAAGAGCTTCAACTCGAATTGTTGTCGGAGCTCAACGCCAAGAAGTGACGCCTGCGGTGTTGATGCCATTTCCGGAAAACGCCGGGTCGGCGGAAGGCTACCCGTCAACCCGGCGCTTAACCGGTTGTCTTATTTAGGCGTTACAGCCGCAAACAGGGTGTTCTGACCTCTCTGGACAAGCAGCAGAAGACTGCCGCCATCTTTGGCTTTCTCGACGATCTTCACGAAATCATCCACATTCTTTACCGGTTTCCGGTTGACTGATTGAATGACGTCGCCGACCTGGATCATAGCCTCTTCCGCCGGACTGCCGGGCTCAATCCCGGTCACCACCACGCCGGTGCTTTTCTTCAGGCCGAGTTCACGTGCAACCTGCGGCGTCAGATTCTGCACCGTAACCCCCAGGGAAGGATGGATGGGGCTATTAGCCGTTTCGGATGTGCTCTCCCCTTCCATTTCCCCGACCTTTGCCTGGCGCTCGACATCCTTTCCGTCCCGGAGCAGCTTCACAGCAACGGTTTTTCCCACCGGCGTAGAGGCGACGATCCTGGGAAGATCTTTCGAATCACCTACCGGCTGTCCGTCAAAGTTCATGATGACATCCCCCTGCTCGATTCCCGCCTTGTCTGCCGGTCCGTCCGGAACCACTTGAGAGACAAGGGCGCCTTTGCTTTCCTTGAGGCCGAACGATTTGGCCAGTTCAGGTGTCATATCCTGAATGACGACACCCAGCAATCCCCGGGTGACGTGTCCCCGCTTCTGAAGCTGGGGGGCAACCTCTTTAGCCATGTTGATCGGGATCGCAAACCCGATCCCCTGGCCGGAGGCAATGATGGCTGTGTTGATGCCCACCACTTCCCCCTGCAGGTTGATCAAGGGGCCGCCACTGTTACCGGGGTTGATGGAGGCGTCGGTCTGGATGAAATTGTCATAAGGGCCGGAACCGATTACCCTACCTTTGGCGCTGACGATTCCGGCGGTGACTGTCTGTTCCAGTCCGAAGGGACTTCCAACAGCCACGACCCAGTTGCCCACCTTCAAATCATCCGAATTTCCCAGTTTGAGGGGCTGAAGATCCGACGCCCCTTCGATTTTGATGAGGGCCAGATCGGTCTTGGGATCCCGACCTATGATCTTACCATCGAACTCCTTTCCGCCGGCCAGCTTGACCTTGATCTGGTCCGCGTCCTCGACCACATGGCTGTTGGTCAGGATATATCCTTCCTTGCTCATGATGAATCCGGAGCCTACTCCCTGCTGTTTCCTATCGGGCTGCTTGCCCTCAAAAGGGCCGAAGAAGTCGCCGAAAGGGTTCCTGTCTCCGAAGGGATTGCCCGGTGAATTGTAAAATCCTATGTTCTTTACCTTTTTACTGACCTTAATGTTGACGACGCCGGTCCGCACCTTTTCGGCAAGGTCGCTGAAATTACCAGGCACCATGGGCGATCCGGCAGAAACCGCCGCCGTAGCGGCGACCTGCGCCTCTCCGGTTTTTCCGGTCGCGGTCATCCCGTAACCGAATCCGGCGACAGCACCTGCCAAAAGCAGGGCGATCAGTACGATCTTGATATTTTTTCTCGGTTTCATAAATTATCCTCCTTGTTTCGATTATGGGCTGATGATAGCCCCTCTTTGAGACCCATTATAAGGATCGAACTTAACGGGAGGATGATCGGAAGATTACCGTTTGGTCATGTTAGGGCGTCTCATCGTCAACGCCTGATCCGGGGTGAAAGGAAGGTTTTTTGGGAGGGTTGCGGTAAAGAGACTCCCCCCGTGGATGCGGCTCTCCACAGTGATATCTCCGCCGTGGGCTCTGGTAATGGCTCTGGCCAGACTGAGCCCCAGGCCGGTCCCTGACTCGGAGCGGCTCCTGTCTCCGCGGTAGAAACGCTCGAAAATGCGAGGCAGATCCTGGTCGGGAATGCCACACCCTGTGTCTTTGACCGTGAGGGCTGCGCCCTCTCCTTCAATTTGCGAAAGAGAGACCTCCACTTTCCCCCCGGCGGGGGTGTATTTGATCGCATTGTCCAGGAGGTTCGACAGCAGGCGCTGGATCATCCGGACATCTCCCTCGATGATGCATCTCTGCGGAACATGGCAGGATAAGGTCAAACCCCTGTCTTCGGCAGTCGTCCCGAAAAGTTCACAGGCCTCCCGGACAAGACCCGCCAGGTCGATCCTTTCGCGGGAGGGTTTCTCCACACCCGCCTCTGTCTTCGAGATCATCAGCATGGTATTTATGATATCGAGGAGACGGTCGCACTCCTCGATGGCGCTTGCCGCCATCGCTTCATACTCGGCCAGAGATTTTCCAGCGGTAAGTGCGATTTCCGCCATACCCCGGATCCGTGTGAGCGGGCTCTTCAGGTCATGGGCGATGTCGTCTCCCATCTGCCGGATTTCGGCGACCAGCGATTGAATGCGGTCCAGCATCTGATTGAAGGTCATCGCCAGTTGATCGATCTCGTCGCCCCGGTCCTTTACGGGGACTCTCATTTCGAGAGTACCCCCGGAGATGCCCTGCGCGGTTCTGGTGATCGCCTCAACGCCCGAAACCGCACGGCGGGCCATGAACCAGCCGACCCCCGTTGCCAGGCCGATGAGCAGGGCCATCGTGGTGAGAAAAATCCCCCGGAAGGCGTCAATGATACGTGCGTAGTTTTCCATGGACTGACCGACCTGAAGAATGACGCCTGGGCCGATCACTTTGTAAAGGATGCGCACCTGATCATTGCGGTTAATCAGGATTACTGTTTCAATCACCTGTCCGGCGCCGCCGAGCAGCTGCTTGATGGCTTCTTTGCGTATGGTGATATCCTCCCAGTAGGCCATGTTGGACGAAGACAAAGTCTGTCCGGTCGGATAGAGAAGGCGGAAAAAGACCTTTTTCTCCCCGGCCGCCTGGGCTTCAAAAAAGGCAAAGCTTTCTACCGCCCCTATCCCGCGTTCCCTCAAAACCGCCGAAAACTGTCCCGCTTGATTCAGCAGCTCCTGATCAGTTTTTTCCTGGATGACAGAGGTGATGAGCCTATAAAACAGGAAGAAGGCGACAAAGGAGGAGGCCGCAAATATGCCGGCGTACCACAGGGTCAGGCGGAAGGTGAGGCTATTCAGGAAGCGACCGGGTTTATTTAAGGACATATCCCACTCCCCGAACGGTATGGATCAGTTTTTGTTCGGCGTCTCTGTCGATCTTATCCCGCAACCTGCTGATTCTGGCCTCCACCACGTTGGTCTGAGGATCGAAATGATAGTCCCACACGTGTTCCATGATCATCGTCTTGGAAACGATTCTCCCAGCATTGCGCATCAGGTATTCGAGCAATGAAAACTCCCGGGGTTGCAGGTCGATGCGTTTTCCACCCCGGGTGACCTCCCGGGTGAGGAGATTGACGGACAGGTCTCCGGCACTCAATCGGATCGGATCGGAAATGCCGCCGGCCCTGCGGATCAGGGCCTGCACACGGGCCAGAAGTTCCGAAAAGGAAAACGGTTTCGTAAGATAGTCGTCTCCTCCGGTCTCCAACCCCTTCACCCGGTCGTCCACCGAACCCTTTGCGCTCAGAATCAGGACAGGTGTGTTTACCTTTTCGGTGCGCATCTCTTTGATCAACGCCAGGCCGTTCATCCGGGGCAGCATCAGATCTATGACAGCCGCATCGTAAGGTTCCGTCAGGGCGAGGTGGAGACCTTCATCACCGTCAGGGGCGTGATCCACGGCATACCCAGCCGATCTCAATCCCTTGACGATGAAAGAGGCAATCTTAACATCATCTTCGACCAGTAAGACTCTCATAGGCGTCCTCGAACAGGAAATAAAAAATCGAAAGGCCTGAGACTGAAGGCAACAGCCCCGTCCGTATTGAAGAACTATAGGAAAGTCGACGGAGTCCGTCAACATCTTTTATTCCTTTGACACTTCAGACCTCCCTTTGTATACTACCGCAGCAATAAAACAATGGCTCATCAATTCTTCCATTCGCATTAAGGAGATCATCTGCAAACCCCGGTTTCGGAGATGGAGGCCTATAAATGAACATCAAAGAAGTACGTCAAGAAGCCAAGAAACGTTTTAATGGCATCTGCCGCGTGTGCCGCGAGTGCAACGGTGTGGTCTGTGCCGGTGAATTTCCCGGCATTGGGGGTGCCGACAGCGGCGCATCATTCATCAATAACTACAAGGCGTTGGCTTCTCTGCGCGTCAAGATGCGCGTAGTGCACTCTGCCAGCGACCCAGAGACGTCACTGACCCTCCTTGGCCAAAAGCTGTCTATGCCGATCCTGGGAGCAGCGGTAGCAGGCGCCAAGATGAATTTTCAAGAGATCATCAGCGAAGAGGAGTTGGCCACAGCCTTTATCATCGGTGCAAAGCAGGCAGGAACGCTCTCTATGACGGGGGACGGACCGGATCCCCAGCTCTATGCAACTGGTTTGAGTGTCATCCGGGCAAACGATGGACAGGGTATCCCCATTACCAAGCCACGTGACCAGGCCAGCATTATCACCCACCTCCACCAGGCCGAAGCTGCTGGTTGTGTAGCCGTGGGAATAGACGTGGACGCCGCAGGCATCGTGCCCATGCGGTCGGCCGGCCATCCTGTGCAGCCAAAAACGATATCTCAACTGAAGGAATTGGTGCAAAGCACGACCTTGCCGCTGATTCTGAAGGGAATTATGTGTGTGGAGGACGCCTTGGCCGCACGCGAGGCGGGAGCTGCGGCCATTGTTGTCTCCAATCACGGCGGTCGGGTGCTGGATCACACACCAGGCACCGCCGAGGTTTTGCCGCAGATTGCCCAGGCAGTGCGCCATGACATGTTGGTGCTGGCCGATGGGGGCGTACGCAGAGGCGTGGACGTGCTCAAGATGCTGGCCCTTGGTGCGCACGCCGTCCTGGTAGGCAGACCGCTGGTCATCGGCGCCTTTGGCGCGGGTGCCGCTGGTGTGCGGCTAACCCTTGAAAAAATGCGCAAAGAGCTGAAGGCGGCCATGATCTTTACCGGATGTGCCGGCGTGAACGAGATCGGCGAGGGAGTGCTCTGGAGGTGAAGAAAGAGATTTCCCACCCTAAGCAGCACGGATGCTCTCGCGGTTTCGGTTCAATAGATTCGGCTGCATTCATCATATTTTCGAGGCTTACATAAATGTATAAAGTCGGGAAGTTCACTACTTCTTATCTTCTTATTCTCCTCATGGTTTTTATTTTCTGCATTCCGGTAACAGCCGGCGTATCCGCCGACCCAGCTTTACCAAAAGAAATTAAGGTCGTCTCGGACGACAATTACCCTCCCTACATTTTTCGTGATGAGAATGGTCGCCTTCAGGGAATCCTGGTTGATGAATGGCAACTCTGGGAAGAAAAAACGGGAATAAAAGTTGACCTGCGCGGAATGGATTGGGATAAGGCCCAAAAGGCAATTGCAGAAGGTGATGCCCAGGTGATAGATACCATCTTCTTTACGGAAGAAAGGGCTAAAAAACTCGCCTTTACCGCCCCATATGCTTCAATTGATGTTTCTATATTCTTTCATAAGGATATCAGTGGGATAAAGGATGTAAAATCTCTGCGCGGCTTCACCGTAGGTGTCAAGGCTGGCGACGCTTGTATTGACTTTCTGAAGAAAAACGGCATCAGTACATTGCAGGAATTCCCAAGTTACGAAAGCATCATCCGATCGGCCATGGAGCAGAAGGTCAAGGTATTCTGCATTGATGTTCCCCCTGCCCTTTATTTTCTTTACAAAATGAATCTTGAAAAGGACTACCGGCATAACGATCCACTCTACACCGGTCAATTTCACAGGGCGGTTCCAATAGAGAGAAAGGATCTTCTGGCCGAAGTTGAGAATGGTTTTGCCGGGATTTCTAAAACAGAACACGAAGAGATCAGTAAAAGATGGCTCGGCGTCCCAATCCAGGCAACTCGTTATCTGCCATACATCTTTTATATGATGGGAGCATTTGTTCTTTTGGGCGGCGCCCTGCTGCTCTGGAACAATACTCTCCGCCGGAAAGTGACTCAGAAAACAGTACAACTGAACGAAACAATACATGCCTTGCGGGAGAGCGAGGAGAAATATCGTAATCTCTTTGAGAATGCCAATGAGGCCATTTTTGTGGCTCAGGATAACAACGTGGTGTTTCTCAACCCGAAGACCGCTACGATGACCGGTTATTCACTTGAAGAACTTACAGGAAAACCATTTATTGAGTTCATTCATCCGGATGACCGTGTTATGGTTGCCGATCGGCATGTCAGGCGAATGAAAGGCGGGGAGATTCCTCACATCTATGCTTTTCGGATTATCCATAGAAACGGCGACAGCAGGTGGGTAGAACTGAATGCCATATTGATAAACTGGAAGGGTAAAGCAGCCACTCTTAATTTCCTGAATGACATCACCGAGCGCAAGCGGGCGGAGAAGGAAAAGCAAAGCATGGAAGAGCGTTTGCATCGGTCTGAAAAAATGGAAGCTCTGGGAATTCTGGCCGGCGGTGTAGCCCATGATCTCAACAATGTTCTGGGAATTGTGGTCGGCTATGCGGAAATGCTGCTGATGGGTGCAGATAAGTCAAGCCCGATAAGATCTAAACTTGTTAACATTATGAACGGGGGACAGAAAGCAGCCGCGATTGTCCAGGATCTTCTGACTCTGGCGAGAAGGGGCGTCTCCGGCAGAGACGTTCTCAATCTGAATAACATCATCTCTGTTTTTCAGAAGTCACCGGAGTTTGAGCAATTATCTTCCTTCCATTCCTTCGTACAGATCAAGACCGAACTCGAACCTGACCTGCCGAACATCTCCGGTTCTTCCGTACATCTTGTCAAGACGATGTTCAATCTGGTATCCAATGCAAGCGAAGCCATGCCGAAAGGCGGGGTCCTTACCATCAAAACAGCAAATCAGTATCTGGACAAGCCGATTCAGGGATATGATGAGATCCGGGAGGGAAGCTATGTTGTCTTTTCCGTGTCCGATACAGGGGAAGGGATAAATACGGCTGATCTGAAACGCATCTTTGAGCCGTTTTATACGAAAAAGGTCATGGGGAGAAGCGGAACGGGATTGGGACTGGCGGTGGTCTGGGGTACAGTTAAGGATCATAATGGCTACATCAACGTTCAAAGTGAAGAAGGAAAGGGAAGCACATTCACTCTTTATTTCCCCGTAACGAGGGAAGAATTATCCCCTGAAGCTGTTGCCGTATCCGTTTCCGAATACATGGGAAAAGGCGAATCGATACTAATTGTGGATGATGTGAAGGGGCAGCGGGATCTGGCAGAAGAGATGCTCAGGAAATTGAATTACATAGTAACGAGTGCCTCAAGCGGTGAAGAGGCTGTGGGATACTTAAAAGAGCATAAGGTGGATCTCATGGTTCTGGATATGATTATGGACCCCGGCATTGACGGATTGGACACTTACAGGAGCGTACTTGAGATCCGTCCCAAACAGAAAGCGATTATCGTGAGCGGCTTTTCGGAGTCGGATCGGGTGAAAGCCGCCCAGGCCCTTGGTGCAGGCACCTATGTGAAAAAACCCTACGTCATAGAGAAACTGGGACTTGCCGTAAGGAAAGAACTTGATCGATCCGCGTGAACACGGGAGGATTAAAGTTCACCCGTACAAATGGATATCCTCAATTCTTTTCTCTCATCCAATACGGGGCGGCCACTGGATCGGGTCATGATAACTTCTTGATTATTCAGATTTAACATCTCAAAAACAGGCGTTTTCAGCGTCCATACAGTCTTTTTCGACCCCGAAAAGAGCCTTATAGTGAATTGTGATGATTTAATTGGCGCGCCCGGCCCGATTCGAACGGGCGGCAAACGGATTCGTAGTCCGGTACTCTATCCAGCTGAGCTACGGGCGCAAAATGAATTGATTTGAAATTTGCCACGTTCATAGGATATAGCTGAAATAAAGTCAACGGAAAATATCGGATAATGAGTAGGAGATCAAGGGAGGCAGGAACCAGTGGCAACGAACCAGAAACCAGAGGCGCACGAGAAATACATGAAGTTTGCCCTGGACGAGGCAAAAAAGGCTGGACAAAATGGCGAAGTTCCTATAGGTGCTGTACTCGTTTCTGAAGATGACAAGATACTTGCGGCGGCATATAACAATACTATTTCATTTTGTGATCCGTCCGCCCATGCCGAAATACTTGCTCTCCGGGAAGCCGGAAATAAATTAAAGAATTACAGGCTGTTAAATACGACTCTCTATGTTACAATGGAACCGTGTCTTATGTGCATGGGCGCCATAGTGCATGCAAGATTGAAAAGACTTGTATTTGGTACATACGATCCTAAATGGGGAGCAGTAGGTTCTCTTTATAACTTTGCTGAAGATGAAAGGCTGAATCACAAAACTGAAATTATACCCGGCATATGCCTTGAGGAGTGCAAAAACCTTATACAGCACTTTTTTATAGAAAAACGAAAAAACATACTATTGTAAATAATGAAAGGGATCGAGGATTCCGGGGTTCAAGGGTTCAAGTGTTTAAAAACCAGAAACCTTCAGGCTGAAGGAAGGAGCAAAATCCGTGGCCAATATAGTTATAGTTGGAACCCAATGGGGAGATGAAGGAAAAGGCAAGATTGTAGATCTTCTTGCCGAATTTGCCGATATTGTTGTCCGGTTTCAGGGAGGAAACAATGCCGGTCATACAATGGTCGTTAACGGCGAAAAATTCATAAGCCACCTCGTACCATCCGGCATTTTACAACAGAAACTATGCATAATCGGAAACGGTGTTGTTGTTGACCCTCAAGTATTGCTTGAAGAAATCGATTATCTTAAAAGCAAGGGGATTTCAGTCGGGCCGGATAATCTTATGGTATGTGAAAAGGCACACGTAATTATGCCCTATCACAGAAAAATCGACGTATCCATGGAAAACAGGAAAGGAGCCTGCAAGATCGGAACAACCGGGCGCGGAATCGGCCCATGTTACGATGATAAGGTCTCCCGGAGAGGGATAAGGTTCATCGAACTTATTGATCCCGATCTTCTCAAAGAAAAACTCTCCTCCATACTTGACGAAAAGAATTTCATACTTGAAAAATACCTGTCCTGTGAAGCGATGGATTCAGAGAGTATATTAAATGAATACAGCGCTTACGCTGAAAGACTTGCTCCTTTTATAAAAAACATCTCTGTAATAATTAATAACGCAATTAAGGATGGAAAACAGGTGCTTTTCGAAGGCGCCCAGGGAACACATCTTGATATAGATCACGGAACTTATCCCTATGTTACTTCATCGAATACGGTTTCCGGAAATGCATGCTGCGGTTCAGGTGTGGGACCCAAGGCAATTACCGGCATAATCGGAATCGTAAAGGCATACACCACAAGAGTCGGCGAAGGGCCTTTTCCGACCGAACTTTTTGATGAAACAGGAGACTATATCCAGAAAAAAGGCGCTGAATTCGGAGCAACAACAGGAAGAAAAAGAAGATGCGGATGGCTTGACACGGTTCTTCTGAGAAATGCCGCAAGATTAAACAGTTTGACCGGTCTTGCCATAACAAAGCTTGATGTTCTTGGCGGTGTTGAAACTCTTAAAATCTGCACGGGTTATGATTATAAAGGCAAAATACTCAACGACGTGCCTGCGGGTATTAAGGTCCTGGCAGCCTGTAAGCCGATATATGAAGAGATGCCGGGATGGAAGGAAGATATCTCCGGAATCAGAAGTCTGAAAGACCTTCCAGATACTACAAGGAGTTATTTAAAAAAAATAGAGAAACTAACTGATATACCAATAGATATTATATCAGTTGGGCCTGGACG
>Ga0315268_10007168_pt1 | contig 11765 bp, 9 predicted proteins | sample C1_top_MG_FD_204535 | JGI IMG/M metagenome (GOLD analysis project Ga0315268, IMG submission 204535) | Sediment microbial communities from Yellowstone Lake, YNP, Wyoming, USA - C1_top | ecosystem: Environmental > Aquatic > Freshwater > Lake > Sediment | place: USA: Wyoming | collected 2017-08-01 | reverse complement strand
TGCCTTCAATTCCGGGATAGGGTAGGGAGAAACCTTGATGCTCATAGCGCCACCTCCTACCCCACATTATATCAAGAAACGCAGTGCAATGCCAGCACTTGACAATAAATCCGAAGTACCAGTACTAAGAGGAGAGGGGAGACTCCCCTTCCCCTTGTAGGGAATGCGCAAGGGTGAGATAGGCTTATTGAACCTCACCCCCAGCCCCTCTCCTACGAGGAGAGGGGAGACCACCTTCCCCGCAGGGAATGCGCAAGGGTGAGATGGGCTTATTGAACCTCACCCCCAACCCCTCTCCTACGAGGAGAGGGGAGACCCCCTTCCCTCGCAGGGAATGCGCAAGGGTGAGATGGGCTTATTGAACCTCACCCCCGGCCCCTCTCCTACGAGGAGAGGGGAGACCCCCCTTCCCTCGCAGGGAAGGGGCGGGGGGTTAGGTTGAGGTGCGACGCACCTGCGAGGTGCGTCGCACCTAACCGACCTGTTTCTTCACCTGCGCCACGATCTCCTGCGGCGAGAGTGGCCGGCCCGTCCACTTGCGCACGTGGCCGTCCACCTTGCGCCCGGTGTACATGCGCAGCAGCTTGGCCCCCTGGCCGGTGTAGTTGAGCTCCACGGCGATGATCTTCTGGGCGCCGGCCAGGGCCTCCTCCACGGCCTCCGCCGGGAAGGGGAAGATGTCCACCGGCTGCACCAAACGAGCCGCCAGGCCTTCCTGGTTCAAGACGTCCACGGCCTCGCGCAGGGCACCGTAGATAGAGCCCCAGCCGAAGAGGACCAGCGGCGCCTGCCGCGGCCCGTAGGTCACCGGCGGTCGCATCTCCTGCGCCGCCCCCTCCAGCTTGCGCAGGCGCTTGTCCATCATGCGGCGACGAATCTCCTCGTCATCGGTGATGTGGCCGTACTCATCGTGCTCGTCGCTGGAAACGGCGTAGACGGCCTTGGGATGGCCCGGCAGGGCACGCGGCGAGATGCCGCTGGCGGTGTAGGCAAAGCGCTTGTACTCGTCCGTGAGCTGGTCGAGTTCCTCCGGCATAAGCAGCTCGCCACGATCAATCACCACGCCGCCAAAATCGAAAACCTCCGGCAGGACGTCACGCAGCGAGGCGGCCAGCAATTCATCGGTGAGGATGATGACCGGGCACTGGTACTTCTCGGCCAGGTTGAAGGCCCGCCAGCCAGCGTAGAAGCACTCCTCAATGGTGTGGGGGGCGATGACCACCCGCGGGAACTCGCCCTGGCTGGCGTGCAGCACGAAGAGCAGGTCGCTCTGCTCGGTGCGCGTGGGCAGGCCGGTGGACGGGCCGCCTCGCTGCGCCTCCACGATGACCACGGGCACCTCGGTCATGCCCGCCAGACCCAGCATCTCCACCATGAGGGAGAAGCCGCCGCCGGAGGTAGCGGCCATGCCACGCACCCCGGCGAAGTTGGCGCCAATGGCCAGGCCGAGGGCGGCGATCTCGTCCTCAGCGTGCTTGGTCACCACGCCGAAGCGTTGGGCGTGGGCGGCGAACCATTCAATAATGGACGTGGCCGGGGTCATGGGATAGGCGGCGATGAAGCGGCAGCCGCCGGCCAGGGCGCCCAGGGCGAGGGCCTGGTTGCCATTGATGACCATGCGCGGCGGCCGTTCCACCGGTTGCAGCTTCCAGGCGAAGCTCGCCGCGTAGTGTTCGGCGGCATAGCGATAGCCACCTTCGGCCACCTTCAGGTTCAGGGCGACCACGTCGGGTCCTTTGCGCCGGAAGTTATCCTCGATGACACCGGCGATGTACTTAAAGTCGTAGCCAGCGATGCCACAGGCCGCGCCGATGGCCACAGTGTTGGCCATCACCCTCTCGCCACCGGCGTCCAGGGCAATCTGGAAGATCGGCACCGGGAAGGCCTGCACGCCGCGCGCCTTTAAGGCCGCCTCTTCGACTTTCAGACTGGGGTCGTAGATGATGCCGCCGCCGGGCACTACTTCGTGGGCGAAGCTGTCCACGGCCTCCTGGCTGAAGGGCAGCAGCAGGTGCACGGCGTTGCTGTGGGCGTAGAGCGGCTGCTCGCCAACCCGCACCTGGAAGAAGTTGAGGCCGCCGCGGATGCGGGACATATAGTCCAGCAGGCCGAAGATGTGCAGGCCGCCGCGGGCCAGAGCCTTGGCGAACCCCGCCCCGCTGGACTCCACCCCCTGGCCAGCCTCACCCGCCAGTCTAAAGGTCATGTTGTTTGTGGGCATATCAGTGTCTCCTTGATTTTAAGTCGAGGCATGGTTCAGACGACGAAAGACGAAGGACGAGCGACGAATGAGCGAATGAGCGAATCAACGAATAGGCGAAGGAACGAATTGCTGATTCGCTGACTCGCTGATTCCACTACCACATCCCGTAGCCCTTGAGCAGCCGGAGCAGCCAGAGTTGGTACGGCTTAGTCAGAGTGTATTGCCACACGCTGCTGCCATAAGTACCAGCAAAGAGGGTGCGCGGGGAGGTGGGAGTAAGAGCCAGAGACCAGATGTTGAGATTCCCTAACCCTTCATTCATTGCGCTCCAGGAGACCCCACCATCGGTGGACTTGAAGACGCCGCCCCCCGAGGTCCCGACGAAGAGCGTGTGGTCGCTGACATAGCCTGGCGAAAGGGCCAGAGCCCGGATGTACAGGTTGGTGAGACCTGTATTCACAGCACTCCAGGAAGCACCACCATCAGTAGATTTAAAGGCTCCCCAGCCTGGAGTCCCGGCGAAGAGTGTGCTATCCTTAACATAGCTCGGCGAAAGTGCTAGGGCCCCTACGTCCAGGTTGGTGAGGCCCATTATGCTCCAGGAAGCACCACCGTCTGTGGACTTAAAGAGTCCACCGCCCTTGTCAGTCCCTGCAAAGATCGTGTGATCGCTGGCATAGCCCGGTGAAAACGCCAGAGCCCATATGTCCCGGTTGGCAAGGCCCGTAATGCTCCAGGAGGTTCCCCCATCGGTAGACTTGAAGACCCCACCGTAAGTCCCAGCAAAGATGGTGCCGTCGCTAGCATGGTCTGGCGAAAGCGCCAGAGCCAGGATGGATAGAGTATCAGTTAGACCTGTATTCACGGCACTCCAAGAGGTCCCACTGTCGGTGGACTTGAAGACCCCCCATCCATAGTATGTACCTGCAAAGATAGTGCGGTCGGTAGCATAGCCAGGCGAAAGCACCAGGGTCTGTATTTGCCGGCTGGTGAGGCCCGTGGCGCTCCAGGAGGCTCCAGCATTGGTGGACTTGAAGACCCCGCTGCTGTATGTTCCGGCAAAGATGGTGCCGTCGCTAGCATAGTCTGGCGAAAGCGCCAGGGCTTGAACGTTCATGTAGGTGAGGCCCGTGTTTATAGTGTTCCAGGAGACTCCACCGTCGGTGGACTTGAAAACCCCGCCCTCAGCCCCGGCGAAAAGTGTGCCATCGCTGACATAATCTGGCGAAAGCGCCAGAGCCAAGATGTTCTGGTTGGTGAGGCCGGTGTTCATGGCATTCCAGGAGACCCCGCCGTCTGTGGACTTGAAGACCCCGCCACCCAAGGTCCCGGCGAAGAGGATGTGGTCAGTGGCATAGCCTGGCGAAAGCGCCAGGGCATATACAGCCAGGTCGGTGAGGCCTGCGGCGCTCCAGGAGTCCCCGCCGTCGCTGGACTTGAAGACCCCTCCACCCGAGGTCCCGGCAAAGAGGGTGCGGTCGCTGGCATAGCCTGGCGAAAGCGCCAGGGCCAAGACGCGCAGCGCGGTGAGGCCGATGTTCACAGCGCTCCAGGAAGCCCCACTGTCGCTGGATTTGAAAACCCCGCTGTCGTACGTCCCGGCGAAGAGGGTACTGTCGGTGACATAGGCTGGCGAAAGCGCCAGGGCCAAGACGAAGGGGCTGGTGAGACCCATGTTTATGGTGCTCCAGGAAGCCCCATTGTCGGTAGACTGGAAGACGCCACCACCAAAGGTCCCGGCGAAGATGGTACGGTCTGCGGCATAGCCCGGCGAAAGCGCCAGGGCTCGGACGATGTACTGGGCGGCAAGGCTCGTATTCACTAAGATCCAGGAGGCTCCACCATCAATAGATTGAAAGATCCCACCAAACGTCAAGGCGAAGATGGTGCGATCAGTGGCATAGGCCGGCGAAAGGGCCAGAGCCTGGACGTACAGAGAGGTAAGGCCCATGTTCATGGCACTCCAGGAGGCTCCGCTGTTTGTAGACTTGAAGACACCGCCACCAGAAGTTCCAGCGAAGAGGGTGTGGTCGGTAGCATAGCCCGGCGAAAGTGCTAGAACCTGGATGTAGCCACCCCACATCCCCTGGGAGGACTGGGTCCAGACGTTGTCGCCGTATAAGTGTTCCACGTTCCAGGTTCCATGTTCCACGTTGCTGTTACCGGCCAGGGTGGGATGGCCCACTACGGCCAGCATAGCCAGGATGGTGACAGCGATCCACAGGCGTTTCATCATCTTGCCTCCTTGCTGAGGCCATGGTGACCCTGCGCATCAGTGATCAGGGATTTCCTGATTGCCTGATTCCCTGGTCACTGTTTCCCTGATCGCCGCCTGAGCGTGGTAGCTACTGCGCACCAGCGGCCCGGACTCTACGTGGGCGAAGCCCAGGCGCAGGGCCTCATCGCGCAGGGCGGCAAATTCCTCCGGGCGATAGAAACGCGCTACCGGCAAATGCCAGGCGGACGGCTGCAGGTACTGGCCAATGGTCACCAGGTCGCAGCCCACCGTCCGCAGGTCACGCAGGGTGGCCAACACCTCGTCCCCGTCTTCACCTAAGCCCACCATCAGGCCCGACTTCGTGCGGAGGTCTGGGGCCAGGTCTTTGGCCCGGCGCAGCAATTCCAGCGAGCGGGCGTAGATCGCCCCTGGCCGTACCTGTGGGTACAGCCGCGGCACGGTTTCAATGTTGTGGTTGAGGACTTCCGGCTCGGCCGCCAGCACCAGGCGCAGCGCCTCCAGCGAGCCCTGGAAATCGGGGATGAGCACCTCCACGCTGCAACCCGGCAGGTAGGTGTGGATCTTGCGGATCACCTCGGCAAAAATAGAGGCCCCACCATCCGGCAGGTCGTCGCGGGTGACCGAGGTGATGACGGCGTGGTGCAGCCCCAGGCGGGCGACGGCGCGGGCCACGCGCTCCGGCTCCTCCCGGTCCAGTGCCAGCGGCTGGCCCTTGGCGACGGCGCAGAAGCGGCAGCCCCGCGTACACACGTCGCCCAGGATGAGGAAAGTGGCCGTGCCCTGGGCAAAACACTCGCCGATGTTGGGGCAGTGCGCCTCCTCGCACACGGTGTGCAGGCCCAGGGTGCGCAGCAGACCCTTGACCTGGTGGTAGTCGTCGCCACCCGGCGCCCTGACCTTGAGCCACTCCGGGCGACGCTCCACCAACGTCACTTCGCCGTTCACTTCTCGCAAATACGCCTGGCGTGGCTCCAGGCCAAAGACCTCCGCGAAGCTCTGCGCCACTTGATCAGCCACCTGGCTCAGCGTGGGCGGGACATGGGACTGAGGACTGATGGTTTGGGACTGGACAAGCGAGGTCACCGCACAGTCCGGGAGGCCGCAGGGCACGATGCGCTGGAACGCCGCCAGGTCCACGTCCACGTTCAGGGCGAAGCCGTGCGTGGTGACGTGGTGGGCATCCACCTTCACGCCGATGGAGGCGATCTTGTGGCCAGGTGCGACGCACCTCGGGCCAGATGCGACGCACCTCGGAGGTGCGTCGCATCTGGCCCACCTGACCACAGCGCCTTCGTCCACCCACACGCCGGTGTAGCCTGCCCGTCGGCTGGCTGGCACGCCGAAGACAGCCAGGGCACGAATGAGCACCTCTTCAAGCTGCCGGATGTAGGCGACGGGGTCATCGCCGTGCTGCCGGAGATCGAGGATCGGGTAGCCCACCAGTTGCCCCGGCCCGTGGTAGGTGACGTCGCCGCCACGGTCGCTGCGCACCACGGGCACGTCCCCGGCGTCCAGCACGTGCTCCGCCCGCGCCGTGCTCCCCAGGGTGTACACCGGCTGGTGTTCCAGCAAAAGCAGCGTATCGCCAATGCGCCCGGTGGCCCTGGCCGCTGCCAACTTCTTCTGCAACTCCCAGGCCGCCACATACTCCACCCGGCCCAGGCGCACGATGTACAGAACTCGGCTTTGCATGTGTTCGGGGAACCAGGGAATCAGGAAATCAGGGAATCGGTGACCTTCCTGATTCCCTGATCACTGATTCCCTGATTCCCCATCCCCTACAAATAGATCGCCTGGCCTTTCACGGCGTGCCCGGCCTCCTGCAGCGCCTCCGCCAGCGTGGGATGGGCGTGCACGGTGCGCACAAGTTCCTCCGTGGTGGCCTCCAGGCGCAAAAGCGCCGCCGCCTCGGCGATGAGCTCGGTGGCCTGTGGCCCCACCAGGTGCACGCCCAGGATCTCGTCGTAGCGGGCGTCGGCGACAATCTTGACCAGCCCTTCACTCTCACCCAGCACGGTGGCACGGGCGATGTTCTTCAACGGAAAGCGCCCCACCCTGACCTGGTAGCCACGGCGCACGGCCTCCTCCTCGGTAAGGCCAATGCTGGCCACCTCCGGCCGGCTGTAGGTACAGCGCGGCACTTTGTCGTAGTTCAGCGGCGCCACCTCTCGCCCGGCGATGTGCTCCACTGCCAGCACGCCCTCGGCGCTGGCCACGTGGGCCAGTGGCAGCGTGGGCACGCAATCGCCGATGGCGTAGACCCCCGGCACGCTCGTCTGCATGGTCTCGTTCACGGCGATGAAGTCGCCGGCCAGCTTTACGCCCAGCGCCTCCAGCCCCAGTCCCTCCGTGCGCGGGCGACGTCCCACGGCCACGAGCACCCGCTCGGCAGCGATGGTCTCCCCCTGGCCGTCCGCTGTGATAAGGGCGATGGTCACGCCGTCGGCGCCTGCCACCACCTGCCCGACCTTCGCCCCAGCCCGGATTTGCACGCCCTGTGCGGCCAGCGACTCGGCCAGGACAGCGGCGATGTCGGTGTCCTCCAGGGGGAGAATGTGCGGCAGGGCCTCGATGAGGGTCACTTCACTGCCCAGGGTGCAGTACAGCGAGGCGAACTCCACGCCCACCGCCCCGGCGCCGATAATGGCCAGGCTGCGGGGCACCGCCGGTAGCGCCAGCGCGCCGGTACTGGAGAGGACGCGCTCCTCGTCAATGGTCACGCCAGGCAGGCTCTTGGGCAGTGAGCCGGTGGCGATGATCACGTGGCGGGCCAGCAGTGTCTCTTCTGAAGCGCCATCACGCCTTACTTCCCGAAACGGTGGTGACTCGCCATCACGCCTTGCTTCTCGAAACGGTGGGCGTGATGGCGAGTCAGGGTGTGATGGCGCTTCATCATCGCGTTCGGTCGTCACGGCCACGCGCCCTGGCCCCACCAGGCGACCACGGCCCTGGTGCACCTCTACCTGGTTCTTGAACAGCAGCACCTCCAGGCCGCCGCGCAGGTAACGCACCACCTCGGCCTTGCGCGCCTGGGCCTGCGCCCAATCAAACTCCAGGCCCTGCGCCCGCACGCCGTAGGTGGAGGCCTGGTGGCGCAGCAGCCAGAGCAGCTCGGCACTGCGCAGCAGGGTCTTGGTGGGGATGCAGCCCCAGTTCAGGCACAGACCGCCGACCAGCTCCCGCTCCACCAGGGCCACGCGCAGGCCAAGCTGCGCCGCCCGGATGGCGGCCACGTACCCGCCAGGCCCCGCGCCGATGATAACCACGTCAATTCGTCCGTCGTCCATTGTCCTTCGTCGCTCCAGGTTTGGTTTTGGACGCAGATTAACGCAGATAGACGCAGATATTATCTTTTATAAAATCAAAATCTGCGTGCATAGCCCGCGTTTATCTGCGTCCTGGAGAGGCTGGCCGGACAGGTTAAAGTGGTGCAAAGCGGGCCTGGAAGAAGCGCAGGGATTCCGGCTCGTAGACCATTTTGAGGCCACGCACCTTGTCCCGCTCCTCGTACACGGCGATGCAGGACTCGGCGACTACGTCCATGTGCAGGTTGGTGTATACGCGCCGCGGAATCGTCAGGCGCACCAGCTCCAGCTTGGGGTAGCGATGATCGCCCGTCCGGGGATCACGCCCGGCAGAGACGATGCCCCGCTCCATCGCCCGCACGCCCGAATCCACGTAAATCGCCGCCGTCAAGGCCTGTGCCGGGAACTGATCCTGCGGCAGATGAGGCAAAAATCGTCTGGCGTCCAGAAAGACAGCGTGCCCGCCAATGGGCACGACGATGGGGATGCCCGCCTCCAGAAGCCGCTGGCCCAGGTACTCCACCTGGCGCACCCGGCTGGCGATGTAGTGATCGTCCACCATCTCGTAGATGCCACGGGCCATGGCCTCCATGTCTCGTCCGGCCAGGCCGCCGTAGGTGTGCAGCCCCTCGTAGACCACCACCAGTTCTTTGGCCTTGCGGAAGAACCACTCGTTGTTGGTGCCAATCCACCCGCCGATGTTGACCAAGTTGTCCTTCTTGGCGCTCATCCAGCAGCTCTCGGCGTAGCTCATCATCTCCTTGAGGATTGCGCGCACCGGCTTATCCTTGTAGCCTTCCTCGCGCTGCTGGATGAAGTAGGCGTTCTCCACGGCCCGGGTGGCATCGAACAACAAAGGCACGTGGTGCTGATCAGCCCAGGCCTTGACCTGGCGCAGGTTAGCCATGGAGAATGGCTGCCCGCCGGCCATGTTGACGCAGGGGGCGATAGAGAGGTAGGCGATACCCTCCTCGCCCACCTGACTGACCAGCCTGTCCAGTTTGGCGATGTCCACGTTGCCCTTGAAGGGATGAGGGTTGCTGGAATCGTGGGCCTCGTCAATGATGCAGTCATAGAAGATGCCGCCGGCCAGCTCCACGTGTTGCCGCGTGGTGGTGAAGTACATGTTCATGGGCACGTACTGTCGCTTCTTGATGCGTATCTGCGAGGTGATGTGCTCCGCCCCGCGGCCCTGGTGGGTGGGGACGACGTACTGGAAGCCATAGATCTCCTGGACGGCCTTCTCCAGGTTGTAGAAGTTGCGGCTGCCGGCGTAGGCCTCATCGCCCAGCATTATGCCCGACCACTGCCAGTCGCTCATGGCGGAGGTCCCAGAGTCGGTCAGCAGGTCAATGTAGACGTCCTCGCTACGCAGCAGGAAGGTGTTGTAGCCTGCCTCGGCGATGCACTGCTGCCGGTACTCCGGCGTGGTCATCTTGATGGGCTCGACCATCTTGATCTTGTACGGTTCAGCGATGGTGCGCTGTTTCATGACCATAACTCCTCGTTGAGATGTCTCCGCCCCGGCCACTGCGCCGAGGGAGCTGGAGATTAGAGATTAGAGATTGGAGATTGGCAATCTGCAATCTAAAATCTGCAATCTGCAATCTTTATATGACCATGCGTTGGAAGAGCAGCTCCTGGCTCATCTCCGGGCACACCGTCTCCGGCGAGCGCAGGGTAATCGTCGCCGCCGAAACGCCCAGGCGCATGCACTCGTCCAGGGGCAGGTCGTTGACCAGGCCGAAGACCACGCCGGCGGTGAGGGCGTCGCCAGCGCCAGTGGCGTCCACCACCTCGCACCGGCTGGCCGGGATGTGCCCGCTACCCTGGGACGAGGCGTAGAATAGCCCCTCCTCGGCCAGGGTGATGATGGCGATCTTGACGCCACAGGTGATGAGGTGGTGGGCGGCGCGGGCGGCCTCGGCAGTGCTGCGCACAGGCATTTCGGTGAGGATTTCGGCTTCCTGGGCGTTGGGGGTGAGAATCGTGTAGTCGCACAGGCGCGGCTTGAGGCGCGGGGCCAGGCGCAGGGAGACAGGGTCGGCGCACACCGGCACTCCGGCCCGCTTGGCGATGGTGAGCACGGCGCCCAGGGTGCGCACGGCCAGATTGCCGTCCAGGACGATCAGGCGCGCCGCCCGCAGCAGGCCGATGTGGGCGCGCACGTAATCCGGCGTGAGCAGCTCGGTGATGCGCATGTCGTCTATGGACACGGTCATCTCCCCCGCCGGGCTGAGCACGGCCACGTAGGTGCCTGTGCGCTGCTCATCGCTGATCAGCACATGGCGCATGTCCACGCCCCCGGCGGCTGTGCGCTCCACGATCTGCTGGCCGAAGGCATCATCGCCTACGGCGGTGAGTAGGATCGTGGGCACGCCCAAACGCCCCAGGTTCTCGGCCACGTTACGCCCCACGCCGCCGATGCTCCACTTGATCTCGCCAGGGTTGGAGGTAGCGGGCACCAGCGGGCCCAGAGCCTTGCCCTTGATGTCCACGCTGGCCGCGCCAATGACCACCACGCGGGGTTCTGCCTCACCTCGTTTAGCGCTTCTCACCATTGGAACATCACCTCAAATAGCGTTTCGGGAAGGGTAGTGGCACGTGTTGCGTGTTGCGTGTCCCGTTGAGTTGCCAGCACGCAACACGGAACACGCAACACGTGGGCAGTGCTTCACGCCGTTTTTACCCTGGCTACAAAAGTCTGCCTTTAGGCTCTTGACAACCGCGCCTGGGGTGTGGTAAAATCCGCCCTGGTAGAACATTTGTTCTGATTTGAGGGTTGCTACCATGAACATCCGCCTGCCAGGGAAACGCAAGCGTGGGCGCCGGGAACGCGCCAAGTCCCAGGTGCCGGCCGCTAAGGACAAAAAGCGTCGTAGCGAGGACGCCGCGCTCACTTTGCGCGCCTGGCTGGCGGTAGTGGCAGCCATAATTTCCCTGCTGGCCAGCCTGATCAAGCTCATCGAGGAGGCGCTGGGCTCCCGCAAGTAGTATCCTGGATGCAGCATCTACTCAGTCACTTGGGGAGATGAGCTTGCCGAAAACAATAATGAACAAAACAAGCAGCAGAAATAATATCAGCCCAGCAAAAAAGCATCCGCGTGCAGTGGTGATTGGGCTAGGGCCTGGCGAAGTGGCCGGTGTTTTCGTCGGGGCAAAGAACTGCAGGATGCGGTTCCACCAGTAAAGTATTTGCTGGCTGGCTAAACCAATAACTAATGCAGTAATAAGCCCCCAGATAAACCCTGTCCGATATGATGAATCATTGCGGAAGGGATCGACGATTTGTCCACTAATCAAATCGGCCAGGGACCCCGCCAAGCTATCAAGCACACGCCGGAGAGAGGAGAGCAGTTCCATAGGCAGCGTACTCCGAATACAACAGTTGACTGGCACATCCACGGCCGAAATACCTGAAGGAGTTTGCTATGAAAAGTATGCTTGAGTTTCTTACCTGTCTCAACTGGTTAGCGCTACCACAGACAATTGCTGAATCATTATGGCACGCTGACTGGACTAGGGCCTATCAGAAAGGTAACCTACCTGGAATAATTGGTGAGGCCCTCAGTAGTGTGGCTGGCACTAACACCTTTCCATTTTTTGTACCCTCTAATAGCCATTGGAGTGGTGCCGACATCCAAGCCTTGCTCGCCAGACACGGTATCAAGATGTGGGGCGTGGGTTGGGCCAATGGCGAAATGTTCTTCCGGGTAAGTAAGCGCCAAGCAGCCTGGGCACAGTATGTTATGTTAAAATCCGGTGTGCCCCTCCTTCATCGCTTGATTAGCGAACAACCGAATGCCGCAAGCACTGGCTCGAATTCGGCCAGGCAATCACGATCAGGGCTAGACGGACTGTTGGACCGACTCGATTCGTTGCTGGGCTAAGCCCAATACGGTTTAGTTAAGGATAACGACGGCCTCGCGAAACAGTTTGGCTGGTTGAGGCCAACGGAGGTGTTCCTCCCGTTTCAGCTTGAACTTTGACATCTTGCGTTTAACCACCCGCGGGTTGG